>Ga0209331_1000094_pt1 | contig 28704 bp, 22 predicted proteins | sample JacPinW_OM3H0_M3_FD_187971 | JGI IMG/M metagenome (GOLD analysis project Ga0209331, IMG submission 187971) | Forest soil microbial communities from Algoma, Ontario, Canada - Jack Pine, Ontario site 1_JW_OM3H0_M3 (SPAdes) (version 2) | ecosystem: Environmental > Terrestrial > Soil > Boreal...
GGGCGCCCGCCGTTTGTGCTGGGATCACCACTCACGCTGTTGGTCTCTCGCCCAGCATCACGCTGAGGTCGATCGCCTGGCCGGACCGCGAGATAGCGAGCTTCGCGCTGGTTCCGGGATCAGCCGTGCGCAGCATTCCCGCAAGCGTGCGCGCCGAGTCCGTAGCTTTGCCGTCGAGCGCAAGGATAATATCGCCCTGCCTAAGGCCGGCCTGGAGGGCCGGGCCAGCCGAGTCCAAGCTGACGATCATCAGACCGGTTTTTTTTGCAGTGCCGCCAGTTTCCGAATCCGGCTGAATTGCCACCGCCTGTACCGCCGCACCGAGGTAGCCTCGTCTGATGCGCCCGTGCGTGAGAAGCTCCTGCGCAACCCGCGCGATCGTGTCCGACGGGATAACCAGGACACGTCGGCGCGGCCCGTAAACCGCCATCCCGATGAACGATCCCTGCGCGTCGAACACCGCAGAGCCTTCGGCGTGGGGCATCATGCTGATGTCGAGCCAGATACGCGCGCTGATGTCGCCACCCCTCATGCTTCGCCAAGCCCCGCCGGCCAATCCAACGAAGCCGACGGCGCATGTGGGGCCATCGGGACTTCGGCCGGCCGCAACAACCGCATCCCCGAGCGACGGTCCGGCACTGCTCCGGGCGGAAACGGCATGGGCCGTCGACTTTACCCGTATCAACGCAAGGTCGGTGCTGAGATCCTGTCCAATAAGCGTGCCCTCGACGTTTTCCTGCGACGGTGTGAGCACGGCGATGTTTTCGCTCGGTGTGACCCTCACCAGCTCGGCTGCGGTCGCAATCACGTCCGTGCGCCAATAAAAGCCGCTGAACCAGCGACCACGATGCCGAAATGCGACCGTCGATTGCGACGCTTGCTTCGCGATCGACGCCACATCGTTAGAAAGGGTTGTCAACGCTGCTGTCTGCATTTTTCTACGCTCCGGGCTGCTGTGATTGTTACGCAGATGAGCATCTTCTCGCCGCGATCCAACTGGCCGGATGGCTAGGATGCTGCTCGACCTTTCATCTGGCGCCGGTGGACCCCATATCACCAGCCGGTTGCACGCGATCTCGCCCAGAAGCGCCGTCACGGGTCACGGCGCAATGCGCCAAACTACCTCAAGGTCCCTGAGTGCTCGATATACCGTCCGATTCCGCCGCTCACGCTTCGGTCCCCCCGGAGGACCAACTGCTGCTCGACGCGTATTCCCGCGCGGTCATAGATGTGGTCGATCGTGTGGGTCCCGCCGTGGTCCAGCTCGATGTGAAAACGCGCGACGGTTCGGCCCATCGCGGTACGGGCTCGGGGGTTATCGTCGCGCCGGACGGTCTCGTGCTCACCAACAGTCATGTCGTTGGCGGAGCTACTCGCGTCGACGTGACCACCCTGGAAGGGCGCAGGCTCGCCGCACGCGTGGTGGGCGATGATCCGGATACCGACCTCGCGCTCGTCCGCGTTGATGCTTCAGTGACTTTACCTGCAGCGGCACTCGGGAATTCCAAGCTGCTCCGACGCGGGCAGCTCGTCATCGCGATCGGCAATCCCCTGGGATTCGAATCAACCGTCACGACGGGCGTCGTCTCCGCGCTGGGCCGTTCGCTGCGGTCGCGTTCCGGACGACTGATCGACGATGTGATCCAAACCGATGCGGCGCTCAATCCAGGCAATTCCGGCGGTCCGCTCGTGTCGTCCCATGGCGAGGTCGTGGGCATCAACACCGCCGTGATCATGGGGGCTCAGGGTATCTGCTTTGCCGTGGCGTCGAACACCGCGAGCTTCGTCCTGGGCGAGCTTGTCCGCCATGGTCGCGTCCGTCGGGCCTATATCGGGATAGCTGCTCAGCAGTTCACCATCCCTCGCCGCCTTCGGCATGCGGCAGCGCTCAGTCAGGAAACCGCCGTCGTCGTTGCAAGTGCGGAACGGGGAAGCCCGGCGGAGCGTGCCGGTCTGCGCGCCGGCGACGTTGTTCTGGGGCTCGACGGCCGCGCCGTTACCGGGGCAGATGATCTCATCCGCATCCTTGCCGGTGAAAAAATTGGACGGCGGATCCGCATCGAAGTTTTGCGCGAAGGCAGTAGGCAAGTGCTCACGATTGTGCCGGACGAGCGCACGCGCCGTCGCTGACAAGGACCGGTGGATCCGAATCCGAATTCATGCGAATCTGCCGCTGAAGGATCAGCAGCGGTTGGGTTCGCGTCCGGAATGCGCCTCCCAGGGATAAGCCATGTTGCGATCGCCTAGCCTCTTTTTTGTGAGTGCAGTCGCGGTCTTTTTTGCGCTTCCCATTGTTGAGACAGCGGCTTTCGAGCGGGTAGAGGCGCCCTCGGCAAAACCGGAGATGGTGGAGAACTGCCCCGGGCTTGTCGCCAGGGACAACGCCCGCGTGCTCCCCGCAGCTCTCAAGGCAGCGCTCGATCCCGATCAGGTCCGCATCACCTATGTCGGTCACGCCACATTCCTGATAGAGAGTCCGCAGCTCGTGCGCATCGCAACGGACTACAACGATTATGTCCGCCCGCCTGTCCTGCCGGACATCGTGACCATGAACCACGCACACGGGACGCATTACACTGATCACCCCGATCCGGCGATCCCGCACGTGCTGCGCGGCTGGGGTGCCACGCCCGAGCAGCCGGCGCGTCATGACTTGACCTTGCGCGACGTACGCGTCCGCAATGTCCCGACCAACATCCGAGATTGGCGTGGCGGCACCGAGCGGCACGGCAACTCGATATTCATCTTCGAGATCGCGAACATGTGCATCGCGCATCTCGGTCACTTGCACCACACTCTGACCCAGCAGCAGCTCAACGAGATCGGGCGGGTTGACATTGTGTTCGTACCGGTCGACGGCAGCTACACCCTCGACCTCGAGGGCATGATCGAGGTCCTGCAAGCACTCAAGGCCCCGCAGATGATTCCCATGCATTTCTTCAGCACCTTCACGCTGAGCCGCTTTCTGGAACGCGTGCGGCAGATATGGCCAGTGGAGATGAGCGAAATCCCCTCGATGGTGGTGTCCAAGGCAAGCCTGCCCACCACACCGAAGGTAACTGTGCTGCCTGGGCACTGAGAATTTCAAAGAGAGTCCAGCGAACAGGATTGAGCATGCTCAGCGCTGAACAGAATGACCGCCTCACCCATACCGGGCCCGGAACACCTGCGGGAAGATTGATGCGATGCTACTGGCAGCCGGCTGCGCTGGTCGACGAATTGTCGGGCCAGCGTCCGGTGAAGCCAGTCCGCTTGCTGGGCGAGAGCCTGGTCGTGTTCCGCGACCGCCGCGGCCGCTATGGCCTCATGGAGCGCTCCTGTCCGCATCGCGGCACTGATCTCGCCTTCGGACGCTTGGAGGAGGGCGGGCTGCGCTGCTCGTTCCATGGCTGGCTGTTCGACGTTGCAGGGCGATGTCTGGAGACGCCGGCTGAGCCGGAAGACAGTCGCATGCATGCGAATATCCGCCAGAAGGCCTACCCGGTTCTGGAGAAGAGCGGGATCCTGTTCGCCTATATGGGACAGGGGGAACCGCCGCCATTTCCGCACTTTGATTGCTTCACCGCGCCCGCAACCCACACTTTCGCATTCAAGGGCATGATCGACTGCAATTGGCTCCAGTCCCTGGAGGTCGGGATTGACCCGGCGCACACCTCCTTTCTTCACCGCTTCTTTCACGACGAGGAGCCAGGCAAGGGCTACGGCAAGCTGTTCCGCGACAAATCAATCGATTCCGAAATGCCGATGACGCGCATCATGCGTGAATTTCCGCGCCCCGACATCGAAGTCGAGGCGACAGAGTTCGGGATGCGTATCGTCACGCTTCGGCGCATCAGCGATGCCAAGACCCACGTGCGGGTGACGAATCTCATCTTCCCGCATGCTTTCACCGTCCCGATGAGCAGCGAGATGACCATTACCCAGTGGCATGTTCCGATCGGCGATGAGAAGCACTACTGGTACGCGATCTTCACAAGCTTCGGCGCGCCGGTGAACAGGGACGAGATGCGCCGCCAGCGTCTCGCGCTATATGAGCTTCCCGATTACATCCCGCGCAAGAACAGGACGAACAACTACGGCTTCGATCCGCATGAGCAGGAGGATGAGACGTTCACCGGTATGGGCACGGACATCAATGTGCATGACCAGTGGGCGTGCGAGTCCATGGGCCCGATTGCGGACCGCAGCAAGGAGCATCTTGGCCAGTCCGACAAGGCGATCAGCGCATACCGGCGCATTTTGCGAAACGCCATCGATGCGGCCAGCAACGGACACAAGCCCTTGATGGTGCTCGACGCCGCCACTGCCGCAAAACTGACCGGCCCCGCTGCCATCGACGGCATCGGCCCGAGCGGCGCATGGCAGACCTATTGGCGCAAGACTGATGAAGCCCGGCGCCAATCCTCCGGCTGGGCAGCGCCGGCGTAAGCAAGAAAGCGTCCCTACACGTCAACGCTGGCTGAAAGCGCGTTCTGTTCTATGAAGGCGCGGCGGGGCTCGACCTTGTCGCCCATCAACTCGTCGAAGAGAATATTCGCCTCGTCGATCTCTTTCACGTTTACCTGAAGGAGCGATCGCGCATTGCTGTCCAGCGTGGTCTCCCAGAGCTGGTTGGGATTCATTTCGCCAAGACCCTTGTAGCGCTGCAGCGAAATGCCCTTGCGGCCGGCAGCGGTCACCGCATCGAACAGCGCAACCGGCCCATGGATTGCGGTTTCCTCCTCCTTGCGCCTCAGGATCGCAGGTCGCGGATAGACCTGCTGCAGAGTGGCCGCGTGCTCGTCGAGCTTGCGCGCATCAGCCGAGCCGAGCAGTGCCTGATCGAGCGCGGCAACCTCGGTAACGCCCCGAACATTGCGCTGGAAGCGAAACCCCTCGCCCTCCCGGAACTCGCCTTCCCAGCCACGCTCGGTCTCTTCCGAAAGCGCATCAAGGCGACGAGCGATGTATTCGGCGGCGCCCACGGCCTTGCGCGGATCGTCAAAAATGTCGGAGGTCAGCACGCCCGCAATCGCCGCCTGCTCGACCACCCTGCGATTGTACCGGCTGTGTAGCCCGCTCAGGATATTGCGGATGCTGCGCGCCTGCTCGACCAGCGCTCTCAAGTCAGCGCCGGCGCGATGCTCCCCGGAAAAAAGCCGCAGGACCGAATCTTCGAGGCCCGTCGCAATGAGATAATCCTCCAGCGCGCGTTCATCCTTGAGATATTGCTCCGATTTTCCGCGCGTTATCTTGTACAGCGGCGGTTGCGCAATGAAGAGATGCCCGCGATCGATGAGCTCGCGCATCTGCCGATAGAAGAACGTGAGCAGAAGCGTGCGGATATGCGAGCCATCGACGTCGGCGTCGGTCATGATGATGATCTTGTGATACCGCACCTTCTCCGCATTGAACTCGTCACTGATCCCCGTGCCGAGCGCCGTGATCAGTGTTCCAATTTCCTGACTCGAGAGCATCTTGTCGAGACGCGCGCGCTCGACGTTGAGAATCTTGCCGCGCAGCGGCAACACCGCCTGGAATGCGCGGTCGCGGCCCTGCTTGGCCGAGCCGCCGGCGCTGTCACCCTCGACGATGAAGATCTCCGACTTGGCGGGGTCACGTTCCTGGCAGTCCGCGAGCTTCCCCGGCAGCGAGGTCACGCCGAGCGCCGATTTTCGCGTCATCTCGCGCGCCTTGCGCGCCGCCTCGCGCGCCGCAGCCGCCTGAACGACCTTGTTGACGATGACCTTGGCCTCTGAAGGGTGCTCCTCGAACCAATACTGCAGCGCCTCGTTGATCAAGTTCTCGATGACCGGACGTACCTCGGAGGACACCAGCTTGTCCTTGGTCTGTGACGAAAATTTCGGATCAGGCACTTTGCAGGAGAGAACGGCGGTGAGCCCTTCGCGGCAATCGTCCCCGGTGAGGGCGACCTTTTCCTTCTGCGCCGCCCCGCCTCTGTCTGCGTAGCTCGTCACTTGACGCGTGAGCGCCCCGCGAAAGCCGGCGAGGTGCGTACCCCCGTCCCGCTGCGGAATGGTGTTGGTGAAACAGAGCACCGTCTCGTGAAAGCTCTCGTTCCACCACAACGCACACTCCACCACGATACCGTCCCGTTCCGCCTTGATCAGGATCGGCGCCGGGATGAGCGGCGTCTGATTGCGGTCGATATAGTGGACGAACGCCTCGACCCCGCCTTCGTAGCGCATTTCTTCGCGCTTCTCGACCGCATGTCGCCGATCGGACAGCAAGATGAGCACGCCCGAATTCAGAAACGCGAGCTCGCGCAATCGGTGCTCCAGGGTGGAGAAATCAAACTCCGTCATGGTGAACGTCTGCGGGCTCGGCAGGAAGGTGACCTCGGTCCCACGCCGGTCATGGGCCGCCCCGACGACAGAAAGGGGTGCGAGCGCCTCGCCGTCCCGAAATTCCATGAAGTGCTCTTTCCCGTCGCGCCAGATGGTGAGCTTGAGCCAGCTGGAGAGCGCGTTTACGACCGAGACGCCGACGCCGTGCAACCCCCCGGACACCTTGTAGGGATTGGCCACGTTATGTGCCTCGCCGAATTTGCCGCCGGCGTGGAGTTGGGTCATGACGACCTCGGCAGCGGACACGCCTTCGCCGCGATGGATATCGGTCGGGATTCCGCGCCCATCATCGCGCACGCTGCAGGAGCCGTCAGGATTGAGCGTAACCACCACCTCCTTCGCAAAGCCCGCGAGCGCCTCGTCGATGGCGTTGTCGACGACCTCGTACACCATGTGGTGCAGGCCGGAGCCGTCGTCCGTGTCCCCGATATACATGCCCGGCCGCTTGCGCACGGCATCGAGGCCTTTAAGCACCTTGATAGATTCCGCCCCGTAATCGGAGGCAATAGGGTCGGTCTGGCGGGCGACTTCAGCCATGGGCAAGCTTTCGAATCGGGAGCGAAACGGCAACTCGGATAGGGGTTGGTCTGGCACGAAAGAAGGCTGCCCGTACAGCCCAAAGTGCCCCCTCTAACTAATTGTTATTTATGGAATTTCAATGGCCGGCTGGATGCCCCGAGGGAACGCCGATCGACCTCCACTCTAAGGGCTTTCCGGTCTCGATGGAGACCCGTCGCGGGACCCGTATTCCGGGATAGGCTGCGCGAAAGCGCTCAGGGCGCCGGCCCACAGCTCGGCGCGCGCGGCGTCCTCGCAGATGAGGTCTATCGCATCGTGGATTTGCTTCAGCGCGGTTGTTTCAGCTGCACTCTTTTCGGGAAGCTGGACTTCGCTCACGCTGACCTCGCTTGACCTTGCGGGAGGTACTCCTGACAAACGAAGCGCCTCGACCAGCTTTTGTTCCGCAGCTTTGCAAGGCCGCGTGCTGGACTTGGCCCGTCGGTGTCGAGATGATTTTGCCCTCGATACGTCGAAGGAGCGCCGCGGATGCCGTTGTACTTTTGCCACCCCCAAGCCCCGCACAAGAAGCTTCGCGTTCCCGAGTGGTACATTTCGAGCCTGATGCTGGATCGCGCACTCGATGCTGTCGTACGGCGGATCAAGCATCTCGATCGCGAGCACGATATTCCTTATCTCGCCGGCTACAGCAAGGACGGAAAGACGACTCGCGACTACAGTCCGTCACCTGATCCTGACGACAACGTTGCCCATCGCCCGGCCGGATTCCACGGCCTCATGAGCGGCAACGATGTCGTCGAGGCCGAAGGTCTGGGCCACGTTGTGGATGAGCTCGCCGCGGGCAAGCATTTCCGTAATCGCCTGGGTGGCACGCGCCCGCTCCTCGGGGCGCATTTCGTAGACCAGAAAGAACTTCATCGTGATGGTGTTCTGGAGCAGGAACGGAAAGGGCACGGTAACTTCCGGGGCGCCGCTGCCGTAGATCGCAACGACGCCGTTGGGCGCCAAGACCTCCGGCAGAAGCTTTGCGTTCGCCGCGAGATCAACCTCGATCACCGCATCGACGCCGCGGCCCGCGGTGATTGCCTTGGTTCTCTCTCCGACGCGCTCGCGCTTGTAGTCGATCACGTAATCGGCGCCTGCTTGCCGCGCCATGTCTGCCTTGGCCGATGAGCTTGCGGTGGCAAGGACGATGGCTCTTCGTCTCTTTGCGAGCTGTATGGCGTAATGGCCGACAGCGCCTGCGCCTCCCGCGACGAGAACAGTCGAGCCCTCCACGGCACCTGTAAGGAACACCGCCTGGTAGGCGGTGTAGGCTGGAATGCCGAGACATGCCCCCGCTTCCATGCCCACATTGGCGGGGAGTGCTACGGCCTGTTCGGACGGCAGCGTGATCGCCTCGGCTGCGGTGCCGAGAGCACGCCGCCACTGGCCGTTCCAGATCCAGACTCGCTCGCCGAGACGAGTGGGTGAAACGCCCTCGCCGATCGCATCAATGACGCCTGCTCCGTCGCTGTGGGGGATCACTCGCGGGAAGCCGATCTTGCGGGTGAGACCGGCACGACTCTTTACGTCGGAGGGGTTGACCCCCGACGCATGCAGCCGCACTTGGACTTCGCCAGGCTGGGGCGGCGATATTTCGATTTCGCCGATCCGCAGCACATCGCGCGCAGCTCCGTTTCGCTCGTAATAGGCGGCACGCATCAACACCTCATCTGCGCAGCTAATTGCTACGCCTTGTGACCTCACCGGGAGCTACCTGGAAAACTTCCGCCTTTGCCGCCAGCTCGGCAAAAACGGCGGCATCCGCCCCCGTCATCCAGGTCTGCGCATCAAGTTTCTCCAGTTCCGTATAGAGCGCGGATCGGCGCGACGGATCAAGATGCGCAACCACTTCGTCCAAAAGCAGTACCGGCGCAAATCCCGTCATTTCGGCCAGCAAGCCCGCATGCGCCAGCACGAGGCCGATCAGCAGCGCCTTCTGCTCTCCCGTCGAAGCATCGGCAGCGGCCGTGTCCTTGTCTGCGTGGCGCACCACCAAGTCGGTAAGATGCGGCCCCTCGAGCGTTCGCCCGGCGGCCGCATCGCGGGTGCGGTTGCCGCGCAGCACGGCGCGATAGCGGTCTTCGATCTCCACCGCGGGGTGCAGTGGGACGAGCTTCTCCATCCAGCCTTCGAGTGCGATCTCGGCAGCCGGAAATGTGGACGAGCACGGCTTCGGGCGGGCGGCAAGAGCCGCTTGCAGCCGGGCGACGGTCTCGACCCGCATGGCCGTTACTGCCACCGCCAGTTCTGCGGTTTGGTGCTCGACGGCGTCGAGCCAGTGCGGGTCGGGCCGGACATCCTCGAGCAGGCGGTTGCGCGAACGCAGCGCGCGTTCCAAGGCGGTGACGCGACCTGCATGCTCGGCGTCAATGGCGAGTGTCAGCCGATCGAGGAAACGACGCCGTTCCGATGCGGGACCGTTGAACAATCCATCCATGGCCGGCACCAACCAGATCACGCGCAAATGGTCGGCAAAGGCGGCCGCGGACGCAACCGGCTCGCGCTCGATGCGGCACCTGCGCGTGAACGATGCATCTTCATCCGCGCGCGCCTCGATGCCGGTGCCCAAGACCACAGGTCCGAGTGCGCCCTCGACGTCGGCTGAGACCGCCCAGCTTCCGTCTCCTTCAGAGAATGCGACGTCCTCCAGGTTGGCCCGGCGCAGGCCCCGACCGGGGGTGAGAAATGAAATGGCTTCGATGAGATTAGTCTTGCCGGAACCGTTTGCGCCTACAAGCACAACGCAATTCCTGCTCACCTCGACCTGCGCGGCGCGGTAGCTGCGAAAGTTGGCCAATCTCAAGCGACGGATGCGAGCGCAAGCCATACCAGGAATCAGCAATCAGCGGTCAGGAATCAGCAATTCAGAGCAAGAAACCGGCCGCGATCTGATGATGCCTGATCCCTGATGACTGATCCCTGATGCCTAAACCCTCATCGGCATCAGGACATAGAGTGCGTTCTGGTTGTCGCGGTCCTGAATGAGCGTAGGGGAACCGGGGTCGGCCAGCTTGAGAACCGCGGCTTCACCGTCCAGTTGAGCCGCAATATCCAGAAGGTAGCGCGAGTTGAATCCAATATCGAGCGGCTCCGATTCGTATTCTGCCTCGAGCTCCTCGGTCGCGCTGCCGGAGTCCGGGTTGGTAACCGACAGCGTAAGTTTGCCGTTATTCAACGAAAGCTTGACCGCTCTTCCCCGTTCGCTGGAGACCGTGGATACGCGGTCAACCGCTTGCTCGAATTCCTGCTTGTCGACGGTAAGCAGCTTGTCATTGGCAGCGGGGATCACACGGGCATAGTCCGGGAAGGTGCCGTCGATGAGCTTGGAAGTGAGCACCGCCTCTCCGATCGAAAAGCGGATCTTTCCCTGGGAGAGCTCGATCTTGATTTCCGCCTCGCCGTCCGCGATGAGGCGGTGCACTTCACCGACGGTCTTGCGGGGAACGATGATGCCAGGCATGTCAGTCGCGCTCGCAGGAAGCGGCAGCTCAAACTGCGCGAGGCGATGCCCGTCCGTCGCCACCGCCCGCAAAGTTGCAGCTTTCGCCGTGCCCGCAGAGTGCAGGTATATTCCATTGAGATAGTACCGGGTTTCCTCGGTCGAGATCGCAAAGCTGGTCTTATCGATCAGCCGTTTGACGTCGGTCGCAGCAAGCGTGAACGTGTGTGTCATCTCCCCCGCGGCAAGATCGGGGAAGTCGCTCTCCGGCAGAGTCTGCAGAGTGAAACGGGAGCGACCAGCGCGGATCGTCATTATTGAGCGATCACCGGAACTCTCGATCCCGATCTGGGCGCCTTCAGGCAGCTTACGCACAATCTCATAAAACATGTACGCCGGCACGGTGGTGGAGCCAGGAGGACCAATCTCCGCGGCCATTGTCTCGGTCATTTCCAGATCGAGGTCAGTGGCCTTGAGGGCCAGCTTTGAATTTTCCGCTTTCACCAGGACATTGCCTAGAATTGGAATTGTGTTGCGGCGCTCGACCACACGATGAACGTGCCCCAGCGATTTAAGCAGCGCTGCGCGCTCCACAGTGACCTTCATTTATTTTCGTCCCGCAATGAAATTGGATGGTGAAATTGGCGCGTGCGCGTGGTTTCTGCAAGGGCAGGCTGGCTGCCAACGCGGCTCACGCCTGCCGGCTGTGGGCAACCCGTAATGCTGAAGGGTGTGCGAACCGCAGGAAAGACAGGGGCAAAGCAGGCGCATCGGAACAAGCCCAGGCCAAGCTCGCAGTACCGCCGCCGCTCACTCCTGCAACTGTCGCTTCAACAGTTCGATCTCTCCGGCAAGCGCGCTGTCGGTAGTCACCAGATTCTCGATTTTGCGGACGGCATGCAGGACAGTGGTATGGTCTCGGCCGCCGAACCGCCGGCCGATTTCCGGTAGAGAGCGAAGCGTCAGCAACTTGGCCAGATACATCGCGACCTGTCGCGGGCGCACTACATTTGCCGTGCGCCGGGACGAGAGCAGGTCCGCGCGACTCACGTTGTATTGTCGAGCGACCACGCGCTGTATGTCCTCGATCTTGACGCGCTTCGGTTCCTGCGGCCGGATCAGGTCGCGGATTTCGTGCTCGGCCATTTCGAGCGTGATCGAATTGCCAGTAAGCTTGCTGTGGGCGAGCAGCTTGTTGAGTGCGCCCTCAAGATCGCGTCCGTTATGGGTGACGGCCTTGGCGATGAACACGAGGACAGGCGGCGGGACATCGAAGCCGGGATGATGTTGCTTTGCTGCGGCTGCCCGCGACCGGAGAATCTCGAGGCGCAGCTCTTCACCGAGAGACCCCATTTCGACGACCAGACCGCCCGCGAGCCGCGAGCGCACGCGCTCCTCCAGGGTTTCAAGATCGGACGGCGGCCGATCAGCCGCAATCACGACCTGTCGGCCGGCATCTATAAGGGCATTGAGGGTATGGCAGAACTCGGCCTGGGTCGATTTTCCCTGCAGGAACTGCAAATCGTCGATCACGAGCACATCAATCGAGCGCAACGACTCTTTGAAAGCGAGCGCGTTCTGTGCGCGCAAAGCGGATACGAAGCCGTACATGAATTTTTCGGCCGTGAGATAGAGCACTTTACGTTCGCTGCTTGCATTGCCAGCCCAGGCAAGTGCCTGGAGCAGATGCGTCTTGCCCAGTCCAACTCCCGCGTGCACGTACAGCGGGTTGAACATGACCGCCTCACCGCGCCGGCCCATGGCGACCTGCCGCGCGGCAGCGTGGGCAAGGGTATTGCAGCGCCCCACGATGAAGGTGTCGAAACTCAGCCGTGGATCAAGGGGGGAACCACCGAGCGAATCATGGGCGCCTGAGATCGGCGCGCCCGAAAGGCGGAAATCAGCGCCGTTTGCCCGAAGATCGCGTGCATCGCGTGGACCAGTCGGAATATCGGCCGAGATGTTTCGGGGTTGCGGGGCGCGAATCGCGGAGGAGCGAACGATGAGCTCCAGCCGCGAACAGCTGCAATCCTCGGCCTGCCAGCATGCGAGCACTCTTTCGGCATAATGCGATTGAATCCAGCTCTTTAGGAACCGGGTCGGAACCGAGAGCTTGATCGTACCTCCCTCACTTCCTTCGAGCTCCATGCGCGCAAACCAACTGGAATAAACATCATCTCCCACCGCGGTGCGCAGCCGATCTTTTACCCGCGCCCATCGCTGTTGATCCGTGCTCGTCATCTTCTTGGGCTCTTTTATGGATTGGAGCGAACGCGTGAAGGCACCAGGGCCGCAGGTGAATGCGTCGTGCCTCGGAGACGTGGGTGGCGAACGGGCTGGTTACGCGCGGCGCTGGGGCAAATAGGGCCGGCAGATCAAATTGGAGCTTCACCCTCCCGGCGGGGCGGGCCCATGAGCCGCACCGAGAACTCGAGCTGCGAACGGTGCAAACTGCTGGTCAATTGCACCGATGACCCCTCGTCTTCTTGTCATAACACCCCTGTCCATCGCCGCCGCCTGGCGCGAGGGTTCTGCATCTCAGACGCTTCCAGTATTCAGACTACTTTTTGCGCCGCCGTCTCAGTAAAACTCTGACGCCACGAAATCTAAACGCAAGCTCGTACTCGCCAAGTCCCGTGAACAGGACGAAAAAAGCCGGAGAGCGACAGGCGATTACTTTGCCCCTGTCCGGGAAGGAGGTCGATTACGAACCGTTTACTGAAGGCCGCCGGTGTCCCAGCGGCAATTTGAAAATAGCACGACGCAAGACCCCTGCAATGCCATGCAAGGCGCAAACTACTTTGAGTCGTGCTGAAATTCACGCGCACAGATGTTGCGATCCCGGCAGTCCGCGCGCAAGTGGTTGACTTTGTGGCGTAATTTTCTTTTGCCATCGACGGCCAGACCGCCCAAGCGGTGGTAGCAGCCAAGGCTGTGCAGGGTTTCAGCGGCGCCCGGGAACCTGCGGTTATCCAACTCCTTCCGCGTGCTTTCCCTGTAAACCATTCTGTAAACAGTCGTTTCCTTGTGCGGAAATGGAGGGTAACCCTCGCGCTCTAAGCTATCTTGGCTGCAAAGATGTGGCCGTTCAGCAATACTCAGCAAACTGTCGCGAAGCTGCAACGTCGGCGCCGCGGATAAGCCCGTCCGGCAAATGCGAACCGGCTTTTCATAGAGCCGGCCAACGGTTTGAAGTGCGCCTAGCTCCCGAGCTTGGCGATGCGGTGAGTAAGACGCGATATTTTGCGGCTGGCCGCGTTGCGATGAACGATGTTTTTCTGTGCCGAGCGCATAATCACCGGCTCGGCTTCTCTGAGCGCCGCCAGCGCCTTGCTACGGTCTCCCGCCGAAATCGCTTCCTCGACGCTTCGCACAAAGCTGCGCATGCGGGAGCGGCGCGCCTTATTGATCTCGGTGCGGCGCGCGATCTTGCGCGTTGCCTTGCGGGCGGAACTGGTGTTGGCCATGCGCTTAGCTCTTCTTCCGTCACGGCATGCGGAGCGTGCCGGCTCTTAAGATCAATGCAATGGGTAGCAGGCGTCTCGCTCTCATCGCGCGAGGGCTTATAGTGTTCGCTGTCATGAGCGTCAACGACAGCTCCCCGCGCCTCAAGCAATGGCCCTGGCGTAGGTGCCGGCGGGTGCGCGCAGCTTGTCGTAGAGAGCCGCGAGCGCAGTTCGTTCCGCGTCCGAATAGGCGCAAAGGGGCGCTTGCACCTGCGCCCAGGCCTGATCGCGGTGAATATGCGCCAGCAGAGCCTTTACACCGGGTACCAGCTGCTTGCCGTCGAATAAGCTACGGATCGCCACCGCAAGCTTGAGCGCATCCGGATCGCCGTTGCGCCATGCCCGCGCGCAGAGGTCAGCGTTGAGATTCGCGGTTGCAGATATGCACCCCGCGAAAGGACCGGAGCGCGCGTCCATCAGCACCGCTTCCGTGGAAGGAAATACAGCAAAATCTGCGGAAATGTCGGCGACTTGGCGCGCGTATGCCATATCTCCTGAGGAATCCTTGAGTCCGACTATTCGCTCTCCAAGCGTTGCGAGGAGCCGTTGGATCAGGCCGAAGTGCCACTTTAGCCCCGACTGGGCCGGAAAGTTGTAGAGATAGAGCGGAATTGGTGTGGCCGCCGTCGCCTGTGCGATGGCTTGGACGTACGCCACCAGCCCGTCATCCGGCACCCCTTTATAGTAAAATGGGGGCAGCAGAAGTGCTCCCGCAAACCCAAGCGCGGCCGCGTGACGGGTCAATGCGACGGCGTCGGCCAAAGCGGCGGCACCAGTGCCCACCATGAGCCGCTCCATCGGGAGCCCGCCGGCGGCATAAGCCGACATCACGCTCTTGCGCTGATCCAGCGAGAAGGACGTTGCCTCCCCCGTCGTTCCAAGCACGTTGAGCCCATCGCAGCCGTTCGCGAGCAGGAAGCGAGCAAGCGCGGTGGAACGGCCGCAATCGGGTGCGCCGTCCGGGCCGACCGCAGTGGCGATCGCGGCGATCACCCCTTTGAGCTTGTTTGGCTTGAGCATGCTGGTCATGGCTATGTCTCACCCGCTCGCATTGAAGGCCGCCAGTGCCGCCATATTGACGAGTTCGGCGTCATTCGCCGAGAGCGGTACAATCTGCACGGGGCGGTCCAGCCCCACGAGGATCGGACCTATCACAGTCGCACCGCCGATCGCTTGCAGCAGCTTGGTCGAGATCGAGGCGGAATGAAAGGTAGGCATGATCAGCACGTTGGCCGGCCCGGACAGCCGGCAGAATGGATAAGGTTCGCGTAGCTCCATATTGAGAGCCACGTCGGCGGCCATGTCGCCGTCGTATTCGAAATCGACCCGTCGTTGGTCGAGGACGTGCACCGCGCCTTGAACCAGCGCGACGCGCTCCCCGGGCGGATTGCCGAAGGTGGAGAACGAAAGCAGCGCAAGCCGCGGCTCGTAGCCAAACCTGCGTGCTACCCCCGCCGCCTCGACCGAGATATCCGCCAAGGCCTCTACGTTGGGCATCTCGGTGACCGCGGTATCGGCGACCAGCACCATGCCCCCGCGCGTGAGCACGAGCGAAATGCCGATCACGCGGTGACCCGGCTTGGCATCGATGCAGCGGCTGATGTCGGACAGGGCGCCTGAGAAATTGCGCGTGACCCCCGTCACCATGGCGTCGGCATCCCCGAGCGCTACCATGCAGGACGCAAAGTGATTGCGGTCCTGGTTGACCAGCCGCTGGCAGTCGCGTTGCAGAAAGCCGCGCCGCTGAAGCCGCTCATAGAGATAGGCCGCATAGGCCGCGTTGCGCTTCGACAGTCGGGCATTGATGATCTCGATCCCCCTTCCGAGCTCGATGCCGAGATTGTGCGCGGTCTCGCGTACCCGTTCCTCGCGTCCCACGAGGAGTGCTGTGCCCAACCCCTGGACCACGAAGCTCATGGCCGCGCGGATCACCTGCTCCTCCTCGCCCTCGGCGAAGACCACGCGCTGGGGACGTCGGCGCAGCCGGTCATAGACCCGCTGCAAGAACCCGGCGATCGGATCGCGGCGCGAGCGCAACTGTGCGCGGTAGGCGTCCATGTCGACAATCGGCCGACGCGCGACACCGGTATCCATTGCAGCCTTGGCGATGGCGGGTGGAATAAACGAGATCAGACGTGGATCGAACGGCACTGGGATAATGTAGTCCCGACCGTATTTGGGCCGCGTGCCATAGGCTGCGGCAACCTCGTCGGGTACGTGCTCGCGGGCAAGCTCCGCAAGCGCGCGCGCCGCCGCGATTTTCATCTCCATGTTGATGGCGGTGGCGCGCACGTCCAGGGCGCCACGAAAGATATAGGGAAAGCCGAGCACATTGTTTATTTGGTTCGGATAATCGGATCGGCCGGTCGCCATGATGGCGTCGTTGCGCACCTCGGCGACCTCCTCAACGCTGATTTCCGGATCGGGATTGGCCATGGCGAAGATGATTGGCTTTTCCGCCATGGACTTCACCATCTCCTTGCTCATGGCACCCTTGACCGAAAGCCCGAAGAACACATCGGCACCGGCCAGGGCTTGTGCCAGCGTTCGTGCCGAAGTTTTCGTGGCGTGCGCCGACTTCCATTGGTTCATCCCCTCCATGCGCCCCTCATAGATCACGCCTTTGGTATCGCACAGGATGATGTTGCCCGGCGTAAAACCGATTGACTTGAGCAATTCCAGGCAGGCGATGCCGGCGGCGCCCGCCCCGTTGCACACGAGCTTGGTGCTCTTGATGTCGCGCCCTGTGAGGTGAAGGGCATTGATCAGCCCGGCAGCCGCGATGATGGCGGTACCATGCTGATCGTCATGGAACACCGGGATGTCGAGCAACTCCCGCAGCCGCTGCTCGATCACAAAGCACTCGGGCGCGCGGATGTCCTCCAGATTGATGCCGCCCCAGCTCTTGCCCAGCAGCTTGATGCAATCCACGATCTCATCAGGATCCTCGGAGGAGACTTCGAGATCGATGGAGTCGATATCGGCAAAGCGCTTGAACAGAACCGCCTTGCCCTCCATCACGGGTTTCGCCGCCAATGCCCCGCGATTGCCAAGGCCAAGGATGGCAGTGCCATTGGTGATGACCGCGACAAAATTGCCTTTGGTGGTGTAGTCGAAGGCGCGGCTCTCGTCCTCGGCAATCGCAAGCACCGGGACGGCAACGCCTGGCGAATACGCAAGGGAGAGGTCGCGCTGGGTGGCCATCGGCTTTGTCGGCACCACTTCGAGCTTGCCGGGCCGGCCTTGGCTGTGAAACAGCAGCGCTTCCTGATCGGTGAAAGTCACCCGCGCGTCGTTGCCTCTGGAACCCATCGAAACCCCTTGGAACCCACTCGCAGGCTTTTGCATGCTCACGGTAGCGGAATGGGTACAGGCCGCTCAAGGGAGCCGCAAAGGCGAACCTGGGTCCCCCAGCCAGCCGACAAGCGCGAATGCGCGCCCCTGGGGACTCGTGCGACAAAGCTTCAACTCTGGCCAATTGAACCTGCGGCGCGATCAGCGTAATCGATGCACCGCTGCTGTCTGCAAACCTAAAACGGCCTTTGCAATGATCAGGTTTGTTTTTCGATTTCTGGGGCTCCTGCTGCTCGCCCTGGCATTCATATTCCTGGTTTATGACGGGACAAAATGGGTCGCCGACCAGACCCTCTCGGTCAGCACCACGGGTGCGACCTGGGCCAATATCCACCAGAGTTCATTGTCGGCGCTCCAGCCGGTGGTCGAGCGGCTCGTCGGGCCGTGGTTCTGGCAAGGCGTCTTCAAGCGCTACGTTCTCGATCAGCCGGTCTGGCTGGTGCTCGCCGTTATTGCGGCGATTCTGATTCTGCTTGGCCGAAAGAAGAAACCGCTCATCGGCTATGCCCGCGACTAAAGCGGGACCGCTTTTCTTCGAATGAGCCTCCCGCTCGATCTGTTTCGTTGCCGTAGTCGGCCCTAATCCGTCTGACCCGCCCTTCCGATCTGCCAATAATAGCGAATGGCTCCGGGATGGAGAGGTAGAAAGGAGTTGCGATCGACATTGGCGGCAATGGTGGATGCTGCCGCGGCGTGTGCTTCCATCAGTTCCGCGTGGTTGTCGAAAACGGCTTTGACCACATTATAGACGAGATCGTCGGGGAGGGAGGCGTGCGCCACGGCGAAATTGAAGAGGCCGACCGTTTGCTGGTCCCGCAGCAGCGACGGATACGTTCCCGCGGGAATGCGCGTGGAAGTGAGTTCCGGCATGGCGAGGCGCAGTGCGGCGATCTCACTCGGAGCGAATGCCACGTAACGGACCTTCTCCCTCGCTTCGAGCTCGGCGAAGGAAGGAAACGGAACGCCCGCCGCCACCGCGAGCACATCAATCTCGCGTCGCTGCATCTGCGCTGCCAAGTCCTCCCATTCTCCGAAAACAAGCGTAGGGTCAATTCTCAATGTTTTGAAGAATTCCGGGAAGTAGGCGGCCGAGGTCCCGCCACGCGGCCCGACACCGACGCGCTTGCCGGCGATCTCCGCGACCGCACGGATCCCGGAGTCTTGCAGCACGAGCAAGTGGAAGGGCGTATCGTACATGGGAAAGATGGCGCGCAAGGAGCGCGCTGGCTTTTTGCCGGTCCATGCACCGGTGCCGTTCCAGGCCTGGAGCGCGATTCCCATGGTCACAAAGCCGAGCTTGGCCTCCCCGGCTTCGAGCATCTCGATGTTCTGGGCGGGGCCTTCGGTGGCCAATCGGATGGTCGGAAGGTTCAGGCTGCGGCTCAGAATCCTGGCCACGGCTTCGCCGTAGACATAATAGGTCCCGCCCGGGGATGCCGTGGCGATCGCGAGGTGGTCGGGCCAATTGGGCTCTCCCGCACGCGTCGGCGCCGACCAGACGAGCGCCGCCGCTGTGCAGAGAGCAATCCATAGCCGGCACGCATGCATCAGTCGCCCCGTGTATGGCAGCCTAGGCCGGCAGTGCCTGTTCCGGTGCATCCGCTTCCAGCTCCGTTTCGTGATCGAGATGCGCGCGCAATCGTGTCTCGTCGAGCGCGTCTTCCCATTTCGACACCACCACCGTGGCCACGCCGTTTCCGATCAGGTTGGTGAGTGCGCGCGCTTCGGACATGAAACGGTCCACTCCCAAAATGAGCGCAATGCTCGCAACCGGAATATGCCCGACCGACGAAAGAGTGGCCGCAAGCACGATGAAGCCGCTCCCGGTTACGCCCGCCGCTCCCTTCGAGGTCAGCAGCAGGATCGCAATGATGCCGAGCTGTTGCCAGAGCGTGAGCTCCGTGTTGGTGGCCTGCGCGAGGAAGATGGCGGCCATGGTCAGGTAGATGCAGGTGCCGTCGAGATTGAAGGAGTAGCCCGTCGGAATCACCAACCCGACCACCGACTCCTTGCAGCCCAGGTTCTCCAGCTTGTTGATCATGCGCGGCAGCACCGATTCGGATGAGGAGGTGCCGAGCACGATCAAGAGCTCCTCCTTGATGTACTTGATGAATTTCCAGATGCTGAATCCTGCGAGCCAAGCGATCCCGCCAAGCACGACAAAGATGAAGATGAGGCAGGTCAGGTAGAAAACCACCATCAGCTTGCCAAGCGAGGCCAGAGTGCCGACGCCGTATTTCCCGATGGTGAACGCCATGGCGCCAAAAGCCCCGAGCGGCGCCACTTTCATTATGATGCCTACGATGTTGAAGAGCGCATGCGAAACCGTATCGATGAGGTCGAGGAGAGGCTTGCCGCGCTGACCCAACATGAATAGGGCGAAGGCGAACAGGATCGCGAAGAACAATACCTGAAGGATTTCCCCTTCGGCGAATGCTCCGACCACGGTGCTCGGAATGATGTGCAGGAGAAAATCGACCGTGCTTTCCTGGCCCGCTTTGGTCGTGTAGATCTGGATCGACTTGGTATCGATGGCCCGGGCATCGACATTCATGCCGTTGCCGGGCTGCAGTATGTTGATGACCAACAGACCCACGATCAATGCAAGCGTGGTGACCACCTCGAAATAGATCAGGGCTTTGAGTCCGACACGGCCTACCTTCTTCATGTCCTCCATGCTGGCAATGCCGTGCACGACCGTGCAGAAGATGATGGGGGCAATCAGCATCTTGATAAGCTTGATGAAGCCGTCGCCCAGCGGCTTCATCTGCTCGCCTATCTGAGGATAGAAGTGACCGAGCAGCACTCCGAGAATGATCGCGGTCAGTACCTGAAAGTAAAGGTGGGCGTAGAGCGGCTTGCGCGACGCAGCCGCCGTCGTCCCGGTGCTGGCCTCCATGGCGTTTCTCCCTGCAGCCGCGCGCAACTCTGGTCTCGTCGTCCGCATCCGTCAATGGCATGGGGGCTCGTTGCCCGCATCCCGAACCAGAACGCAAGGACGCTATTAGCTCCTGGCAGAAGAGCCGGACTTCGTCACGCTCTCCGAGGCCTGGCTCGCCGCGTCCAATGCATTTCGACCTCGGTTAAACCTTGCTAGGCTGCCCTACCAGCTCGAACGGGGTCTGGCATGGATCTGCTGAAGCGACTTAAGGAAACGCCGCTGCCGTTCGCGGCACTCCTCGGGATCGAAATTATCAGTGCCGCATCGGACAGGATCGTGGCCGAAATGACGGTACGCCACGAGCTCTGCACCCGGCCGGATGTGCTGCACGGCGGGGCTCTCATGGCGTTTGCAGACACGCTGGGTGCGCTCGGAACGCTGGCAAACCTCACCGAGGGGAGCGGCACTGCCACGATCGAAAGCAAGACCAACTTCATCAGCTCCGCGCCAGTGGGCGCGCGAATCGTTGGTGAAGCTACACCCCTGCACCGCGGGAGCCGAACCATGGTATGGCAGACGCGGATCACCAACGCCGAAGGCAAGCTCGTAGCAATGGTCACCCAAACACAACTTATCTTCCCAAAACCGGCCAAATCCCCCCAGTGAGGCAATGCAACACGGTTTGTTTCTCCATTACGCGCATCGCGGCGATTGCGCGTATTTCTCAACCCGCACCGCAGGAGCGGAGATACCTAGTGCAGAATTGTCACACTGCTCCGATTCTTCCGAGGAGGACCCTGGTCGCCGTGGATGGCTGCCCAAGTGATGCCAACTTGGCGTGTTTACATGTGCGTAAGGAATTCCAACGGGGGATCATACATGACGATGGTTCTTTTTGTGGCGACCGTGGCCTTGCTCAGTTTTGGGTATATCCCGTCTCTGGACGACTGATACCTACTGTGGCCGGATCTTGCTCTTCTCGACCACTTCGCCCCATTTCGTGATTTCCGTCACGATGTATTTGCCGAACTCGGCTGAGCTCATTTCCACCGCCGAGGCGCCTTCACGCGCGAATTGCTCCTGCAGGTTCGGCGACTGCAGGGCCGCGTGAACGTCGTTCTTCAACTTCTCGACTATCGGTGACGGCGTCCCGGTTGGTGCAACAATGCCCCACCAATTGTTCGCCTCGTAGCCCGGCACGCCGGCTTCGGCGATTGTCGGGACATCGGGCAGCACCGGACTGCGCTGCGGGCCGCCCGTTCCCAGCGGCTTGAGTTGCCCCGATTGGATAAAAGGCGTGGTCTGAATCAGCGAGCTGAAAATGATGTTGACGTGGCCGCTGATTACGTCGGTCATCGCGGGCCCGCCCCCTTTATAGGGCACGTGTAGAATGTCGGCGCCCGCCATCAGCTTGAACAGCTCGCCGCCGAGATGCTGGAAAGTGCCGATACCGGCAGACGCGTATTCCAGCTCGCCCGGCTTCTGCTGGGCCAGCCTGATCAGGTCCTTGACCGAGCTGACGGGAAGACGCGGGTTGATCGCGAGCACATTTGGTCCGGTTGCTAGAATAGTGACGGGCGCGAACGATTTGACGGGGTCGTAATTGAGCTTGTACAGCGCAGGATTGACCGCATGCGCGATGGATACGATCAAAAGCGTATAGCCGTCCGGCGCCGCAGTGGCCGCAGCTTCGGTCCCGATCACGCCTCCGGCTCCCCCGCGGTTATCGACAAAGACCTGCTGCCCCAGACGTTGGCTGAGCTGGCTGGCAACGAGACGCCCGACCACGTCATTGCTGCCGCCGGCCGGGAACGGGACGATCAGTCGCACGGGTCGGGTCGGATAATCCTCGGCAGCTACAATCGATGAGAGCGCGAAGACCAGAATTGCAGAACGAGCGATATGGCATAAGAAGCGGGGGGAGTTTCCGCGTGGTGCTTCCATCACAGTCTCCTGCAATTACATCTTATCGCTATCACGCGTACGCAGATAAAGGCGAGGCCAGCCCGCAGAAGGCCAGACACGCGGAAGGCCCCACGCAGACTAAGGGCTGCATCGTCGAGAATTCGAACCGTGAAAGAGGAGCGAGCTTGTGGCGCGTCGTGATGGAGGAACGCCGCCGATCATCGGCGAGAAAACCAGCAGATGAGATGTGTTTGCCCAGCTCCCATCTGCGGCGCAGTCGTGGTTGCCTGCTGCGCAGTTGGGCACATAGGCGCGGCTGCCGGGCAAGATGAGAGCTACGCCCAAAGTAAGCTCGACGTTGCCTACACCATCACATTCGCTCGGCTGGCGGTCGGCGCGGCCACATTGAATGCCGAGTTCAAGGAAAGTGAGTACAGCATTGCCGCAACGGGCAGCGCCGGTGGCGTCATGCGCATCCTGCTCAACGGGTCAGCGTCCTTGACCTCGCACGGGCTCGTCCGGGAGGGTCGGCTCGTCCCGACCTCCTTCACCTCGAGGATGGAGTCGGAAGCGCAAATCCAGACCGTGAGAATGGTGCTGGACAACGGAAGGGTGAAAGAGCTTGAGCTCACGCCCTCAATGGGAGCAGGCGGGCCGGCCGAGCAGGAGCCGCAGGGCATTATTGATCCGCTCAGCGCCATGCTTGTTCCGACACCGGGACCGAATAGCGCATTGTCGCAAGAGGCGTGCCGCCGCACGCTCCCGGTGTTCGACGGCCGCTATCGTTACGACCTCAAGCTCGCGTTCAAGCGCATGGACAAGTTGTCCAGCGATCAGGGATATAAAGGTCCCGTGGCGGTATGCGCCTTGAGCTATGAACCCATCGCCGGCCATGGCGGCTCGACTCCGCTGGCGAAATATCTGTCGGAGGGTCGCGAGATGGAGATCGCGCTTGCGCCTGTTTCCGGAACCCCGGTGCTCGCGCCTGTACGCTTATTCGTCGCCAGCATGGTCGCGAATCTCATCATTACGGCCAACCGGTTTGAAGCGAGCGTGCAGCCAAATCCGACGCGTCCACTGGCTGCAGAGCCGGCCCCGCAGTAATGCTCGCATACGGCAAACGCGATGGAAAACCAGACGTGAGCACCATCGCCTGGGCACGGACAATTGCATTCGCAGCGCGCGATCTGCAGGCGCTGGACGAGATCGCTGGTGCGCATGAACAGCACCCGCCACATGTTTCGGCCCAAGAAATCACTCTGGGCGCGACCGCCTTTCTCGCTATCTGATGGGTAGCTCGGCTTGTCAAGTTTTAACAGACGCGTGCCCGGTGGGTTCGTCCTGACACGCGAGAGGGCAGCCGCGAGTGGTAAGGGAGCTGTCCCTGTTACTCGTAACGCCACCCCCTTCCCAATGACCAGCTCGATCTTGTTCGACTGTAGCCTTTTTGCCGCACCGTCCTCCTGCGGTACCGCAGGCCCATTATCTCTCGACGCGATTTCGTGCCTTGGCGCTTTTCGGACGCCGGCCGTCAGAGCGCGTGGTTAGATCCTCGATTCCGGCGTCCGAAAACCTGCACATTAGCCGACATAGGCTGGATCGAAATGCCGCACTGCGGCCTCGCGCAGGCCCTATAGCATGACTCAATCTTGGCCTACCGTCGTCCGGGTAGCGCTTGAGGACGTCACGCAAGGGGGGCTCCGATGTTTGGCCCGCTGGCGGCGAAATCTCGGCGAGGCGAGACTGACGAGCGACCAGCGTGGAGGTCGACATGGCGTTTTTTACCGGAACCCCGCAAGCGGACACCTTCGAAGCCGATGTACGTGACGTAACCATCACGGCCGAGGTGCTCATAGATGCCAGCGGAAATCCTGTCGTACAACAAGATGGGATCACCGTGGAAGAAGACGGACGGACTGTGGCGCTTACCGCCGAGCTAACCGTCGCCGTCGTCGCCGCAGTCGTCTCGATTGCGTTTCCGCCAGCGCTTGTCGTTACTATTCCCATCTTTCTGGCTGATGCCGTCATTACAGCATTAACTTTTTTTGGCCCGCCTGTTGACCCCGGTACCATTGAAGTACTGGACACGCCTGCCACGCTGCTCGATGTTAGCACGGTCGACTACAGCCTTTCTCCAAACGGCGTCGTCGTCGATCTAGACAAAACCACGCAACATGGCGGGTACGCTGAAGGAGATCGGCTCGTCAATATCTCCCACGTTTTCGGCTCCTTTGCCAATGACGTGATCAGGGGGACCTCCAGGCACGGAGACTTCGACAACGCGGACCTTGCCAACAACGTCCTGGTGGGAGGGATCAACAGCGACGTTCTCGAAGGGCGTGGGGGCGCCGATCTCCTCATCGGCGGGTCTGTCACTCTCGTTCTGGACTCTGCCGGCGTCGGCCACATCGTCATGACATCTGATTTTGCCACCGACTTCGCGAGCTACGAGTCCTCTCCGGCGGCCGTGACGGTTCGACTTGGCGATGCGGCGCAAACTGCGATTGCCACGGGCGGAGACGCCGAAGGCGACACACTGCTCGGCATCGAAGGTCTGATCGGCTCCCGTTTCGACGACGTTCTGACCGGCAATTCGCTCGATAATGTGCTCGCCGGTGGGCTGGGCAACGATGTCCTCGACGGCAAAGGAGGCACCGCCGATCGGGTCGATTACTCGCGCACGCATCTCTTTGATTTTTTCGACAGCGCCGATCGCGTGGTCGTGCGCCTCGGGCTCAACGGCGCCAACGGCACTGGGACGGAATTCAAATTCAACTTCTTGGATGGCAGCTTCGCTCAAGTCTCGGTCGATACGTTGAAAAGCATCGAGAACGTCACCGGGACGGCGGGTGACGACGATATCGTCGGCAACGAGGTCGCGAATTTCCTCGAGGGGCTCGACGGCGACGACATCTTGGACGGCGGGCTCGGCAACGACACCTTGGTCGGCGACGACGGCAGCGATACGGCGAGCTTCGCAAGCCATAACGGGCTGGGGCGAACCGGCAATATCACGCTCGGGCCCAACGGCGGCAACGGCTCGGCCGTCTATCTCAACACTTCTCAGCAGGTGGTCGAAACCGACGTCTTGCGCGAAATGGAAAACATCATAGGCGCCGACGGCAACGAGACGATCACGGGCAACGAGCAGGATAACGTCCTCGACGGCGGGCTCGGCAACGACACGCTGATCGGCCGCGACGGCAACGACACGGCGAGCTTCGCCAGCCATAACGGCCTGAGCGGCCGAACTGGTGCGATCACGCTCGGGAGCAGTGGGGCCGACGGTTCAGCGAGCTATTCGGTACTGGTTTCAGGGGCTCCAGTCACTGTGGAAAGCGATGTCTTGCGCGGCATCGAGAACGTCATAGGTTCGAGGCTCAACGAGACGATCACCGGCAACGAGCAGGAGAACGTGCTCGACGGCGGGCTCGGCAACGACACGCTGATCGGCGGCAACGGGATCGACACCGCGAGCTTCGTAAGCCACGACATCGTGACCGCGGAATTCGGCACCATAACCATTGGCGCGAGTGGCGCTGACGGTTCGGCTCGCTATTTCATACTCAATCCGGTTGGAGGGCCGCTCCTTGTGGAAGCGGACGTGTTGGGCGGCATGGAGAACGTGACCGGCTCCAATCAGGCCGAGACGATCACCGGCAATGAGCAGGCCAACGTTATCGATGGGCGGGGCGGCAACGACACGATAGATGGCGGATTCGGCAACGACAAGCTGATCGGCGGCGACGGCACCGACACGGTGAGCTTCGCGAGCCACGACAGCGCGACCGGGCAGATCGGAACGATCTCGCTTCCATCGGTCTTTGTCATTGGAGGAGGCATAGGCGCCGCGACGTATTCGATAGTGGTCAATGGTTCGTCGGTCGTCGTCGAGAGCGATCTGTTAATCAGTTTTGAGAACGTCTCCGGCTCCAATCAGAACGAGACGATCATGGGGAACGAGTCCGGCAACGTTCTCGACGGGCGTGGCGGGGACGACACGCTAGATGGCCGGCAGGGCAACGATACGCTCAACGGCGGGCTCGGCAACGACACGCTGATCGGCGGCGTGGACGATGACACGCTCAACGGCGGCGCCGGGCACAACACGGTCAATGGCGGCACCGGAAATGATACCTACGTCTTCACGCTGGGCGCCGTCGACCGCTACTTCGACGAGAGCGGAACGGATAGAGTTCAGATCGACAGCTTGACGAATCTTGTCCGTGCGAGACAGGTCGGTAGCGACCTCGTCGTCCAAATGACGTCAGGCTCGTTCACAGTTGTCAACCATTTCCGCGGCAATCCCGTTGAAAACTTGGTCACACCCGACGGCAGATCGGTGACGCTGGCTACCGTACTTACTGGCGGCAACGGCAGCGGCATCATCTCTGGCGGCAATGGCGGAGAAACCCTGGACGGTCGAGGGGGCGATGATTTCCTGTTCGCTGGCAATGGCAGTGACCGCTTGATTGGGGGTGACGGCAACGACCAGTTGACCGGTGGAAACGGAGGCGACACGTTCGTGTTAGGCCCCGGCTTCGGGCACGACGAGATCACCGATTTCACAAACGCTGATCGCATCGAGTTTGACGGCGGCCTGTTCGGGAGCTTTCAGGCCGTCCAGGCGGCAAGCCAGCAGGTCGGCAACGATACAGTGATTACGCTCGACGCCGACGATTCGATAACGCTGCAAGGTGTGGCGTTGAAAAGTCTTCGTGCTAACGATTTCCGTTTCGTCGCAGCGGGAAGCCCGGCCTCCCCAGCTACGGATGCCAGTCCCACGGTGGGCCCAAATCTCGCGCTTCTCGGCAGTTACATGGCTTCGACCTTCGTAATTCCCAGTGATGGCCACGGCAGTACACCGCTCACTGACGCGGCGGCGCCTGGGGCTGCGCAGCCGTTGATTTCCTCCCCACACGGTTGAGCCGAAAGACCACACTGCATATGCGAGCGCTTGCTGAGTCAGAGGGCCTGTTGTTGGAGAGGGGGTTTATGGTCCGATAGGGCTGCGCTTCTGCGTGTATTTCCAAATCAGATTGTAAGCGGATCAAGCAGAGGTCGACCCGAGTGACCACACATCCGCTGCGGTGCGGTAATGTCCTAATCGGGTCAAACCCAGCCAAAAAAGCTGTGTCTGCATTGAGTCCGCTGCACCTCAGTAAGCGGAATTAGTTTGTGCTCTCGAACGCTTTTCAAATTCATCGCGCCGGCGTCCAGAAAAAAATGGTTGCCGCCCTGTGCGCCGGACGCCGCTTTGGGCAACTCGAGCTCTCGTCGTAGAACGACGTCGCGCAGTTGGATACCCGGTGGTCATGGTGGCGTGCTACAGCGTAAGTGGGGCGCCACGGTCGATGAAGATGGGCACTATTCCTTCGCCGTGCCCCTATGACGCCGTAGCCCGCCACGCGCTTTGATCGCCTGACATGCGATGGCTTACGATTTTCCACTGCCCGCTACCGGTCGTATTCTCTTGATATGGCGACCTTCCGATTACCTTCGGCATCGCCGCGCTTATCTCCATCCCGGAAGTAGTCCTGGGAAGCTCTGAAGCGTGCAGGCAAGCCGAAATTGACCTGGGCTCGGCATCGTGGGCAGCGCATCTGCGCAGATCACCGTGGCGCAACAAAAGCTCGTGCGACCTCGCGGGCGCAGGCGATGAATTGTTCGACCACCGGACTCAAGGTCCGGTGCTTGAGCGTTACGACCACGACCGGCCAAGGCTCGATGGGCAAGTCGAGCGGCAGCGCCATGATATCGTAGTAGTCGGCGTTGAGCCGCATCACCGATCTTGCGAAGACCGTGAGGTAAGGTCCCGTCGCCAGCAGACGTGTGCGAAGCGTGACCGACATCGAGACCAGCGCCGGTGTCGGCAAGCTGAGCCCTCGCATTTGGAATGCCTGCGACAGACAAAGGTGATTCCATGTGCCCGGACGCGGGAGGATCCAGGGCTCGTCGACCAATTCCGCGAGGTCGACTTTGCGTCGGCGTGCCCATCGTCCGTTGGCGCCGGCGGCAATGAGTAACCGGTCGTCGAACAGCGTCTCCGCATTCAGGTCGTCCATCAGGTGCGGATCGGGTGGCGGTGTTGTCGTCAGCCGCACCAGCATGCAATCGTATTTGCGATCGCGTAGCCCCTGAAAGTCCGTCGCCGGAGCGGTCAAATCGTCGACGTCGACGATCACGCCGGGATATTGCTGCGAAAATCGCAATATGAGTTGCGGGACGATCGTGGCCGACAGCGACTCGACGCAACCGATCCGCAATTCTCCCACCGTCGGATCGGACAGAAATTCTATATCCCTGCCGCTCTGCTTGATCTCGTCGAACACTGCGATGCTGCGCTTGAGCAGCGCGCGACCATAGACCGTGGGCTCGACTCCGCGCGGGCTCCGATCGAATAGTTGCACGCCATAAGTATGCTCGAGGCCGGCGATCACCTCCGACACGGTCGGCTGCGCGACTCCGAGCTCAGCCGCGGCCTTGGCCATGCTGCCGCACTCCACCACCGTCGCGAACACGTGGAGATCGCGCAGCCGCAGGCGCCGGCCGATCTGGCGCTCCCAACCGATCTTTCGCTGTGGCATAGGCTAAAACCTATGGGGATAGAGAAGAATAGAGAATTCCCCTATATTGAAGACCTGCTACGCTTGCAACCGATGCTCGCATCGGACGAGCATATGGCAAGCATCCCGTTCGGATGGGGCT
>Ga0209331_1000095_pt1 | contig 28702 bp, 26 predicted proteins | sample JacPinW_OM3H0_M3_FD_187971 | JGI IMG/M metagenome (GOLD analysis project Ga0209331, IMG submission 187971) | Forest soil microbial communities from Algoma, Ontario, Canada - Jack Pine, Ontario site 1_JW_OM3H0_M3 (SPAdes) (version 2) | ecosystem: Environmental > Terrestrial > Soil > Boreal...
ATCTTCCAGGCGCGGAATGTCTTGCTCATGCGGGGGGAGAGAATCTGACTCGCGCTTCTCTGACCAGCAAAATCCGCTATTACTCGGACAGGCTCCTAGTCGATCGATTCCATGAAACCAATCGGATCGGGCGGATGGAGCTTAAACCCACAGACCTCATCCTTGAGCAGGCGCGAAGCGCCGTCTCGAAGGATGGCCGCTGGCTCGGTGTCGCTTGTGGCCGTCCTTCGAGACGCGCGCAAGAGCGCGCTCCTTCAGGACGAGGTTGATTGATGCGTCGATATGATTCGAACCTCGGAAAGGCAGTACTAGAACGGGTGCCGACGGCATCGGTCCCGGCCATGTTGAAACCCGCAATCAAATCGGCGAACAGCTCATTGCTCGAGCTGACATGCTCGACGAGATTGGTGGGACTGTTCACCGGTAGAGTTCTTTCGTTCCAAAGAGCTGCCCTTGCCCCTTTCACGTACTCGTCCGACTGATGTAGTCTCATTTTAGGGTTGCCAGCAGCGGCAGGCGTCTCGCTCAGGCCATCGATCTGCGCTCTGCTCGCATCATAGCTGGCGCTCGATTGCGCGAAGACCAGGCGATACGCCATGAAACTTCCCCGTAGACAATTTCTGCAGCTGGCGGCGGGTGCCGCGGTGCTCCCGGTTTGCGCAAGCGCGCAGGCGTATCCGTCGCGTCCGGTGAGAATCATTGTCGGCCAGGCAGCGGGCAGCGCCTCCGACATCGTCGCACGTCTGGTCGCCCAATTCCTGTCGGAAAAGCTTGGCCAGCAATTCCTCGTCGAAGTCCGGCCTGGCGCGGCAGGCAACATCGCAACCGAAGCCGTGACCCACATGCCGGCCGACGGCTACACGCTCCTCCTGGTGAACTCGCAGAACGCAATCAACGTCGCGCTATATGAGAAGCTCAGCTTCGACTTCGTCCGCGACATCGCGCCGGTCGGGAGGGTCGAGAATGTGCCGCTGGTCATGGAGGTCCACCCCTCGGTGCCGGCCACGACCGTCCCCGAGCTCATCGCCTACGCCAAGGCCAATCCCGGCAAGCTGAATATGGCCTCCGCCGGCATAGGCGGGCCGCAGCATATCGCGGGAGAGTTGTTCAAGTTCATGGCCGGCGTGGAGCTGACGCACATCCCTTACAAGGGCTCAACGCCGGCGGTCACTGATCTCGTCGCGGGGCAGGTGCAAGTGATGTTCGACGTTACGCCGACCTCACTGCCGCAGATCAACGCCGGAAAACTCCGGCCGCTGGGCGTGACGACGACAGAGCGGCTTGCCTTCCTGCCGGACGTGCCCACGATCGACAGCTTCCTCAAGGGCTACGAGGCGGTTGCCTGGATCGGGTTCGGCGTCCCCAAGGGCACGCCGCCCGAGATTATCGCGATACTCAACAGAGAGACAAACGCGGCGGTGCTCGACCCGAACATCAAACAACGGTTCACCGATCTCGGCGCAGTTGCGGTGCCGCCGAACTCGCCGGCTGAGTTCGCCAAGTTCATCGCCGAAAACATCGACAAATGGACCAGGGTGATCAAGTTCGCGGGCATCAAGCCGCAGTGACACAACGAGCTTGGCGGCGTGCTGGCAAACCGCGCAAGCGTATATGTCAAGTTCAACACTGCCGACGAACGCTGCGTATGGAATTTCAAGATCGAATGGGCAGACCCGGGGTATCCGGGGGTCCTTTGGCGAGACGTCAATTTGTGCGAGATCAGCACCCTGACACTGCGGTATGACAGGGCCACCGACGCGACGTCCTACACGGCACGATAATACGCGCACCATTCGCGAGCGGCGCGGACGGGAAACTGATTCTTATTGACATAGCAATTAGTAGTGATGGACTTCCCTGCTCCCCCGCGGGAGCAACCGGCCCAGGCCCGCGAACGCATTCAGTCATCTCCGAGCTCGCGTCTCGACCTGCCGGTGACTTCTTCGAGGAACGTGTAATCGAAGACCCTGTCCACAGCCGGGCTCGCATCAATGGTCGTGATGCCGGCCTCGTGAATCATTCGCATCAAGGCCTTGGCCTCCTTACGACGCAGCCGGTAATCCAGTTTTCCGTGCGGCATGGATTCGCGCACCACATCTGGCGAAGCCCCGGTCCCTTGTTGTGCCGCCTCCGCAAAGAGCGAGGGGTCGGCATTCAGGGCGTCGGTCGCTGCTACCAGAGCCCTCACGACCGCCGCGACAGGAGCGTGATGCTTAACCGCGAACTCGGCATTTGCGGCGAGCGCCCCATTGATATGACCGGTCGGATTGTCGCCAATATCCAGGCTGCTGTAGCTGCCGATCCCTTGCAGGGCTGCCTCGGCGTTGTTGGGCTCCCAGAACACGAAACCATCGATGTCGCCCGAACGCATTGCGACAAACACCGGCGTGCCGCCAGGGGGCGCAAAGCTCACGAAATTGATCTTTGCCAAATCGGCGCCGCCAAGCTTGGCCGATGATTTGAACAGCAAATCGGCATAGCTGTTTGGCGCGGTGCCAATCTTCTTGCCTTCAAGCTCCTTCCAGGTCTTTGCAATTACGCCGTTCCGCAAAGTGAGACTCTGCCCGCCCGAGAATATGGCACTTATCACTTTGCTGTCGCGAAACCCCTTTTCCTGCATCAGGCCGATCTTGACGAAGCCGAGCACGGCAAGGTCGAGCTCATTCGTGGCCAACGCCAGCTGGATGTTCGGGTAGCCGCGCATCACACTAACGTCGAGATCCACGCCGCTCTTCTTGGCACGGTCACGCAGCTGCATCACGTTGGCGGTGTGAACCTGCACGGGGAAGCCCAGCCGTACCTTGACGTCGGCCCACGCATCCGTCCGGAGCAGTCCGACGGCGCAGGCGATGAGCGATAGGCTCGTGAAAAATCGTCGCATGGCTAACTCCTTATCCTGGACGGCGACACCGTGCGCGCTCACGCCGCCCGCTTGGCGCCGCGCCGGCGTTTGCGCCCGTTGCGTTCCGCCATGACCGCTTTCAGGCGCTTCATCGCGAAGAGACCTCTGGGCTGCCCAACGTAATACATCACCTGGAAAATGAGCTCTTTGATCTGCTCGTCAGTGATGCCGAGCTTGTGGGCATGGCGAAGGTGGATGTCCATGCCCTCCGTGCCGAAAGCAATCAGAACCGCAAGGACGGCAATCTCGCGCTCTCGCAGGCTCAGTCCGGGACGAGACCAGACCTCCCCAAAGACGAAATCTGTCGTAAGAGCCCAGAGGTCCTCATCCAGGTCGCGCAGGTCCTGGTTGGTGCCCCATCCCATCTGCTCATAGACTTGCAGTCCGCGTTTTCGGCGATCCTTGTGGGGCAACATCACGGCTGCTCCTCTCGTTGCTGGGGCATTGAACGGCGCGCGTCCGCTACATCGAATAGGGACGCAAACGACGATGGAACATCGCGAAGATGATCTCCCAATCGCGGTTCGCGCTTTGCTTGTCATAGACGTCGCGGTCGGGCAGTGCATATCCGTGACCGGCACCCTTGTGCACCTCGTACCGGTAGCTCACGCCGCTGGCCGGCAGCGTTCGGGCGAGGGTGTCCACCGTGGCAGGCGGCGTGTGTCGATCCTTCTCCCCGAAGCCGCAATAGAGATCGCCTTTGGCTTTCATGACGCTCAGGTGCGGGGAATCCGCCGCGGTCACGAGATCCGTGCCGTGCAGGCTGACCGAGGCCTGGAACCGGTCGGGATAATGTCCGGTCACGCGAAAGACGTGGCGTCCACCCATGCAGTAGCCGATGCATCCGAGGGGAGCCCCGTTTCGCGCAGCGGGATCCGCATCGAAGAACTCCAGGGGCGCCGCGGTATCGTCAATCACCATTGAGTCGGTCAGCTGCTGCAGTGGGGCGAGAACACGATTGCGGGTTTGCTCATCCAGCCTGTCAAGGGTGATCATCTGGTTGCTGCCGTTGCGATACTCGTGCCTGATCTTTCCTTGCCGGTAATAAAAGTTCGGGACAGCGCAGTAGTAACCAACCGTCGCTATACGGCGCGCAACGTCGAACAGCTCCTCGCGCAGACCCCACACGTCCATGTAGATGATGACGACGGGGCAGGCGGCGGGGGCACTGGGATGAGCGATGAAGGTGTCGATGGCGCCTCTCGCCATTGGAATGTCGATCAGGCGCTCTTTCACGGCTTACCGGGACGGCTGCAGCAGGGATCTGAGCAATCTGCTTGGCGGGTGACGTTGAGCAACGCGGTGAAACATCAGCATGAAGCCGGCTCTGGTTTGTTGCCGGGGTTTCGCGTCGGGGTCAGGGTCGGGATCAGGGTATGAGCTGCGTGATAAGACCATAGGTGTCGGGCCGCCGGTCCCGATAAAACTGCCAGGCCCGTCGACGTTCCGTCACCTGATCGAGGTCGCATTCTGCCACGAGTATCTCTTCCTGCGAGTCGGCCTGCGCGAGAATGTCGCCGATCGGATCGATAATGACGCTTCGGCCGTAATACGTGTAGGCGCCCTCCTGCCCGACGCGGTTGAGTCCGGCGACAAACAGCTCGTTGAAGATCGCGTGCCCCATCAGCTCCTTCTCCCACACTTTCACTGAGAGGCTCGCTTTCGGCGTCGCGCTCGGGATGAGGAGGATCTCGGCGCCATTCAGCGCGGAGCAGCGTGCCCCTTCCGGATAGTGCCGGTCATGGCAGATGATTACGCCGATCTTGCCGAATTGCGTCTCGAACGCAGGATAGCCGAGATTGCCGGGCTTGAAATAAAGCTTCTCGAAGAAAATCGTGTTCAGCGGAATGTGGTTCTTGCGATAGACCCCGAGCAGCTTTCCGTCGGCATCAATCATGGCTGCCGAGTTGTAGTAGACGCTGCGCCCCACGCGCTCGTAAATCGGCGCGCATATGACCACCCCGAGCTCCTTGGCAAGCGCCTGTATCATTTCCGTGATCGGACCTGGAATGGTTTCCGAGGACTCCATGTGCTTGAGGTTAAGCTCAGTGATGAAGAAGAGCTCATGGAAAACCTCCGGAAGCAGCAGGACTTGGGCGCTGTGCTTTTTGGCGGCATCCCGGATGAACTGCTCTGCCTTGGCCAGATTCTGCGCGCGGCTCCCCGAACAGTCCATTTGCAGCAGAGCAACTTTGACTTTCATCCGCACATCTCCTCGATCCGCCCCAAGACGTCCCCGGCACTAAGCCGCGGGCGAGGCCTCGGCCATGTTGATCGCGGCCACCAGATCGGCGAAAAGCTCATTGCTCAAGCTGACATGCTCGATGAGCAGTCGACGCGCCTTTTCACCATCGCCTGCGATAATAGCGTCGATTATGGCCTCATGTCCTTCCGAAGCGAGCCTGAGCGCATCCCGTCGCTTGAGCTGATAGGCACGGTAGGGCGCAAGCCGATCGTATAGTGCACCCGCCTGTTGTCTAAGATATTGATTGTGGGATCCCGCGTAGATCAGCTCGTGAAACGATCTGTTCAGCGCGTGGTAGCCTTCGCGATCACCCGATTGCAGATAGGGTCGGAAGCGTTTATGAACTGCGACAAGGGCGGCGTGCTCGGCAGGGATCATCCGTCGCGCCGCCAAACGCCCGCAAAGGCCTTCCAGCTCCGCCATCACCTCAAACATTTCGACCATGCTCGCAGCCGTGATCTTTGCAACCACCGGGCTTTGATGCGGGCGCCACTCAATGAGATTTGCGGCGGCCAGCTGTCGTAGTGCTTCCCGTACCGGTGTGCGGGAGACTTCGAACTCCTGAGCAAGGCTCTTCTCGTCCAGTTCCTGGCCCGGCCTGAGCACGCCCGATATGATTTGATCGGCAATTTCGCGTCGTACCCGATCAGACCGGATCAGCGGCACATCGAAGCCCCCGGACGGTCGCAAAGGAGTACGCTCGCGTTTTGTCGTCGTTCTCATGGTTGAATTCACCAGCCGCAATCTCTCGGGACCGGGCGCGGTTTGCGCCGGCTCGTCACCAGGTCCGAACACGTGGTTGTATACCCGGCTTCGATTATTGTATATATCGAGGGGAATTTCGAAAACGATTGCGGCCATTGAACCGAAGCAGTGCAGCCGGCGGGAGATGACAATGCGCAAACTGGCAATATCAGCGATTTTGCTCAATGGCCTCGCCACCGCAACTGCGGTGCACGCGGCGGACAAGGTGCGCTTCGCATATACGGTCCAGGTCCATCAGGCGCATATGATGGTCCTTCAGGACTATGCGAAGAAATACAACATCGAAATCGAGCCGGTGCCGATGCGGCGATATGCCGATCAGCAGTTGGCGCTGATGACCAACCAGGTTGATGTCGCGGTCATCGGATACGTCAATGTCGGCCTGATGGAGGAAAAGAGCTTCCGTGACTATCGCGCTATTGCCGGCGTCTCCACCGGCGGGCAGAGCTTGACCCTGGCAAAGGACATCAAAGCAACGCAATGGAAGGACCTGGAAGGCCGCAAGCTCGGAACAGCCCCGAACAGCTACGCCGAGCTCTTGTTCAAGACGAGCGCGACCTTGGGCGGCGCCGATGTCGCAAAAATTCAGACCGTCAGCTTTGCCGCCGGGGGACCGCCGCTGTTATCGGCGCTGAAGGAGCATCAGATAGACGGGTTTGTCTCCTGGGAGCCGAACAACGCCGACGCCGCCATCGCCGGCGACGGCTACTACAGCTCGCTTGATATCGGCGCCAATCCAACCCACCACATCAACGCGCTCATGGCGGTCAATTCGGCCTTTCTCGCGTCTCACAGGCAGGCCGTGCTTGGCCTTGTGCGCGCCGCGATCGATGCCACGAACGCGCTCGATGCGGACCCGGACAAATATGTCGATGTCACGATGAGAGGCACCGGATCCTCGCTCGCCGTCATCAAGGAATCGATCCCGCGCGGCAGGCTCGAGTACAAGCTCTATGACAAAGAGGCCAAGGCGCTGCTGCGAATGGTTTTCGACGCCAAGCTCACCCAGATCGACACGTCCGAGGCGGTCGACAAGCAGTTTGACTACTCGCTCCTCACCGAGGCGGCGGGAAAGCCGAAGAGTCAGCTCGGCGGCGAGTAACCGCAAGATTCGCCTCGTCCTGAAGGAGGGCGCCGCGTGCAACTGGCGTATCTGAGAACACATTTGGCTTGCGCGCGCCCGTCTCGAAGGACGAGGCGACTCCCGGCCAGCCTCATGCTTCGAGACGCGTCGCAGCGCGTGAGTGGCGCTGCGACGCTCCTCAGCATGAGGCATAAGAGCCCGGAGTGACCGCGGTTCCGGTCGCTGCCGGCGCGGCGAGCTTGAATGCCGCTCGCATAGTTGCGGGCGCGCATCTTGCTCTGCGTCGAATTGCGGGTCCTGCGATCGTCCTCGTCCTGTGGCACCTCGCATCGACCCAGGGCTGGGTCGATCCGCGGTTTGTACCTTCGCCGGTAACCGTGCTGCACGCGCTGCAGGAGTGGATGTTCGGGCCAAAGGGCGCGAGCCCTTATTCCGGCACCTGGTTTGCTCACGCGGGCAACAGTGCGTACCGGGTCATCGTCGGCTTTCTCATGGCCGCCGCGGCTGGCGTCATTATTGGATCGCTGATCGGTTGGTTCCGGTTCGTCTCAGATCTGGTCGATCCGGTCATCCAAGTCCTGCGGCCGATCCCGATCACGGCATGGGTTCCCTTCGCCGTCATCTTTTTCGGGATTCGAGACGGTTCCGCGTTTTTTTTGATCGCGCTCGGCGCCTTTTTCCCTATTGTCGTGAACACCGCGGCCGGCGTCGCAGGCGCGCCTCAGCTCCTGGTGCGCGCCGCCCGAATGCTGGGAATCCGTCCCTACATGCTGCTGCCCAGAGTGGTGCTGCCTGCCGCCATGCCCTTCATCTTCACCGGACTGCGTCTTGGCATCGGGTTGGCTTGGGTGCTCGTCATCGTCGCAGAAATGATGGCGGTCAAATCCGGCCTCGGCTTTGCAATGTGGGATGCGTACTATTTTCTGCGTCTGGACATCATCATCGCTGCCATGCTGAGTGTCGGTGCGCTCGGCTTCCTCAGCGATCTGATCATCCGGCTCATCGGCCGCCGCTTTTTGCGATGGAGCCGGGGGTTGTGAGCGGGTCTGTGCGGGGGCGAGGACGTCCGCAACGGGATCAGCGGATCGTCGTGCGCGGGCTGCGCAAGCGATTTATCGATATCGCCCGCCAGGAAGAAGTCATCGCCCTCGATGGCATCGATCTTGATATCGGCGACGATGAGTTTCTGACGATTCTCGGCCCCAGCGGGTGCGGAAAGACAACTCTACTCAACATCATTGCCAGCTTCGAGAAAGCGACCGGTGGTGAGGTGCTCCTCGACGGCGAGACCGTGCGAAAACCCGGGCCCGACCGAGGCGTCGTGTTTCAGGAATATGCGTTGTTTCCCTGGCTCACCGTACAGCAAAACATCGAATTTGGCTTGCGTGAACGCAGGATACCCAGAGCCGAGCGTCGAGAATACGTGCAGCGGCAGATCGCCTCGGTCGGGCTGTCAGGCTTCGAGCAACGATACCCGCACGAATTGTCGGGAGGTATGCGCCAGCGGGTTGCGCTTGCGCGCGTGCTCGTCAACAATCCAAAGATTTTGTTGATGGACGAACCGTTTGCCGCCCTCGATGCGCAGACGCGCTCGATGATGCAGCAGGAATTGCTGGGCGTTTGGAGCGCGGAGCGGCGCACCGCGATCTTCATTACCCACAATATCGAAGAAGCCGTCCTGCTGGGCGACAGGGTCGTGGTGATGACGGCGCGTCCGGGCCGGATCAAGGAGATCGTCGCGATAGACCTCCCGCGGCCGCGCGATGTCACATCAACTGAATTCAATCAAACACGACGCCGCATCGGTGCTCTCCTGGAAGACGAGGTGCAGGCGGCCTTCGCGGCCATGCGAGCCGAAACAACTTCGATGCAATGATTTCGATGGGACCCGGGTTGCGCATGGCATTGGCACATCAAGGCGCATTCCGGTCGTGTGTGATCAGCAACGCGCCAAGCTCGGTCTCCTCCGTCTCCCGGTTTTTCACGCGGAGAAGGAGCCGCCCGATGTCTATTGCACAATTTATGCTTCGATTTCACTGCAACGCGCTGGAGACTTGGGCGGATGAATAATGAGCTCATGGTCGAGCGGCATGGGCCTGTGGCATGGCTGACCGTCAATCGGCCAGAGGTGCGCAATGCGCTCAGCCTGGAAATCACGCAACGCATCGCCGAGATTCTGCGCAAGCTATCGCGCGATCGCACGCTGCGGGTATTCGTACTTACCGGCGCCGGTGACCGTGTCTTTGTCTCGGGTGCCGATGTGCGCGAGTTCAGGGAGCAGCTGGCGACCCCGGAGAGCGCCTTGCGTTACGATGCTGCTGCCGAACAATTGCAGTCGGCGCTGCGCGAGGTCCCGCAGCCGGTAATTGCCATGATCCAGGGCCATGCGATCGGGAGCGGGACAATCGTTGCCGCATCCTGCGATTTCCGCATCGCCTTGCGTACGGCGAAATTTGGCATACCGGTCGCAAAGTTCGGGTTTATTGCTCCCGTGCCGGACACGTTGCGGCTGGTGCAGCTTGTCGGGCCCGCCAAGGCGAAGTGGCTGCTGATGACGGGTCAGCTGATCGAGGCGCCGGAGGCGCAAGCGATCGGGCTCATAGATGAGGTCGCGGAGCCAGCGCAGCTCAAGTCCCAGGTGGAGTCTTTGGCGTCGATCCTGGCGGCGAATGCCCCGCTGACGATAAAGGCAACCAAACAGATCATCGAAACAATGACGGCGTCGAGCGCGACGGTAGCATCCGGGGCACCCTGGTATGCAGAAATCTTCCGTAGTCAAGATTTCAAGGCGGGCCTCGATGCGTTCTTCAACAAGCGCAAGCCGCAATTCACAGGTGAATGAAGCGCACGAGCTCATAACGCAGCCGTCATGCTCTCCGTCGCCATCGTCCGCGTATGCGGACGATCCAGTAATCACTGAATGTCCGGTTTGGTACGGTTGCGCTTGAACCTGCCTTGCCGTGACTACTGGATGCCCCGCATAAAGCAGCATAAAGCGGGGCATGACAACCGAGAGTTCGAGAAATGAGCCGTGAGTTAGCGACCACGTGGAACGAGGTGAGCGGATCCCTATGCCATACATGACGACGAATGACGGCGTTAAACTTTATTACGAGGACACAGGCGCCGGACGAGCAATCCTTTTCATCCACGAGTTTTCCGGCGACTATCGTGCCTGGGAGCTTCAGGTGCGGTATTTTTCTCGTCGTTACCGTTGCATCACATACAATGCGCGGGGATATCCTCCCTCCGAGGTTCCGGATTCGGTGGAGAGATATTCGCAGCGGCGCGCGGTCGATGACGCCATCGACGTGCTGGATCACCTCAAGATCGAAAAAGCCCATATCGTAGGGCTCTCGATGGGGGGATTTGCCGCTCTTCACTTTGGTATTCACTACCCTGATCGCGCGATCTCGATCGTCATCGGCGCAGCCGGAATGGGCGCCGAGCCGGACAAGCAAGCTCAGTTTCGGCAAGAGGTGGAGGTTGTCGCAAAGCGCTGGGAAACCGAAGGCGCGGAAAAGTTTGCGCCCATATATGGCTCGGGTCCTGGCCGTGAGCAGCTCGACCTCAAGGACCCGCGCGGATTCAATGAGTTCATTGCGCAGCTGTCAGAGCACTCACCAAAGGGCGCGGCGCTGACCTTGCGCGGAGTTCAGGCGCGGCGGCCTTCGCCGTTCGAGCTGGTGGCGGAGCTGGAAAAGATGACGGTACCCGCCTTGATCATCCACGGCGATGAGGATCGCTCATGCCTCGGCACCGGCGCATTTCTCAAGCGGACAATTCCTTCTGCCGGGCTGATGGTGTTTCCGAAGACCGGCCATACTATCAATCTCGAAGAGCCGGGCTTGTTTAATTTCGCGCTACAGGACTTTTTCACGCAGGTAGAAAGCGGCCGCTGGCTGTTGCGCGACACGCGGACCGAGACGGCAGCCGTTTTGCTGGAGACGAGGAGGTGATACCGCGGCCTCGTAGGGTGGGCAAACGCAGGAATGGTCTCAACTCACTCGAGCTTGCGCGGGCGTTTGCCCACGCGGATCGACGCGCCAGCCTGCCTCCGCGTGGGCACGGCGCGCGAGCTGTTGCCGGATGCGAAGATAGGGAGAGGCGCGCCTTTGCCCACCCTACAGCGCAAAGGATCAAGGCCGCGTCTTCCGTCAAAACAGCTCCGGAACATCGTTGAGCCCGCGCGCGGCAACGATCGCGTCAGGCAACTCGCGACAAAACGCGTCCACCCACTCGGTCGGAACCGTGGTACTGACCTTGACGAAGCGCGATCCGAAACGGGGCGTGTGATAAGAGCCCTGGCGGATCATGATGCCGCGCTTTGCGAACACTGCTGCCAAGGCCTCGGGCGTGAAACCCAGTGCGGCACATTCGATGATGACGAAATTGCCCTGGGACGGATAAATCGGAATGAACAGCCCCGGGATGGTGTCGACTTTGTGTTTGATGGCCGCCTGGTTGCGCCGCTGAATGCGTTGAACCTCGCACATCCACTCCTTCTTCACGGCAAGTCCTGCCTGGGCGGCGCGCTGGGCAATGACGCTGCTGCCGAGGGTTGCGCTCGAATACGCGGCAAGGCGTTCGATAATCGCTTTATTGGCCACCACGGCACCGATGCGTAGTCCTGCCAGGCCCAGCCATTTGGAGAAACTGTAGGTGGTGATCGCCCCCTCGGGATAGAACCGCGCAGCCAAGACATGATCGTCCGCGAAATCCCGATAGGTACAATCATGCAGAACCAACGCGCCGACCCTGCGGGCGATATCGCAGAAAGCCCTGATCTCCTCGCGCGTGTAGCAAACCCCCAGCGGATTATTTGGATCAACCAAATAGATGATCCGCGTCTTCTGATCGACCATTTCCGCCAGTTGTTCCGCAGCCAGCCGATAGCGCAGGGCAGGATCGTAGATTGGAATTTCGCGTACTTGCGATCCCGCTTGCCGCGCGAATTGCATAGGCCATTTCCAACCGGGATCGGTCGTCACGAAATTCCCATGCGGCTCGCAGTAGGCGCGGCACACGGTAGCAAGCGCGGCAACGGCTCCGTCCGTAATGAGAGCCGCCGTGCTCTCGTGCGGCAGGCCCAAGTCTTCGACGATGCCATTCAACAGGGCCGTGAACCCACCCGGCGGTGCGTAGGCGTGAAACTCTTCCGCCGCAATCGAGTCACACAGCGCCTCGCGCACCCGCGGATGCATCGGCAGGTGATTCGTGTTCTGGCCCAGCCAGAACAGGTTCTTCGTGGCGAACAGGCGGTCGAAATGAGCGTTGCGCTGCTCGAGTGCGCTCATTGTCGCTTCGGCCGCGGCTTGATCACCGAGCCATACCCCGCAATCCCTCCGTCGATGGTGATGACGGTCCCGGTGATATAGCCGGCCCTGGGAGAAGCGAGAAAGACGATCACGTCGGCTACTTCCTGGTCCGTACCCATGCGTCCGCCGGGGTAGTCGGTCATATATTCCTGCCAACGCGCCTCGTCGCCGAGATTGTCGCGGGCGCGCCGCTTCATGATGCGCACCATGCGGTCGGTGGCGATCGGTCCCGGGTTCACCCCGACGACCCGAATTCCGTAGTCAAGGCTCACGCCGCCAACGGCCTTGGTGAAAGACATGAGCGCGGCATTGCCAGTGCTGCCGGCCACGTAGTTGTAATCCCAGTTCTCGCCGGAGTTTCCGATATTGTTGATAATGACACCGGAACCACGTTTTTTCATCCGCAGGTAGATTTCGCGGGTCAAATTGATGTAGCCGAAAAGCTTGAGATCGAAGCCGCGACGCCAATCGGCGTCAGTAAGCGCCTCGACCGTCCCGGCCGGAATATCACCCGCATTGTTGATGAGGATATCAAGGTCGCCTACCGCACCGGCGAGAGCAACCATGCTTTGCGTGCTCGAGAGATCGCCGGGATGCAGATCTACTCTGACTTTGTGCTTTCCGAGGATCTCGTTCCTCAGCTCATCGAGGGCGTCGGCCGAGCGCGCGGCGAGATGGACTGAGCATCCCTCGCCCGCCAGGGCGAGCGCCGTTGCCCGGCCAATCCCTTTGGATGCGCCCGTCACCAAAGCTGATTTCCCCTGCAACTGAAGATCCAACAATGCCTCCTGATGTGCGGAATAAGCAGCGGTCTGGATTGTATACAACCGCGGTCTTGCGTAATACAAGTACCAGCGATGGTCTTTCAGATCGCTTGGAGTGTAATGACCGGGCGCACCTGCATTCGTACGGGGGAACTCGCCCGCCGCATCAACGGCAACCGACTGTGGCATCGGCTGATGTCGCTCGCCGAGTTGGGCGCATCGAGCGGCGGCGGGATCGATCGCCAGGCTCTTTCTGACGCGGAGATCGCCGCCCGCGGGCGCGTTGTGGGCTGGGGCAGAGAGATCGGCCTCGAAGCAGCCACGGACCCGGTTGCCAATCTCTTTCTCAGTTACCAAGGGACCGAGCCCGATTTGGCTCCGGTGTTTGTGGGGTCGCATATCGACACGCAACCGACCGGCGGCAAGTTCGATGGGGCCCTTGGCGTTTTGGCCGCTTTGGAAAGCATCGAGGCAATGATCGCGCGCGGAGTGCGTCCGCGCCGGACCATTGAGATTGTTGCCTGGATGAATGAGGAAGGATCGCGTTTCGCGCCGGGCATGATGGGATCCGCTGTCTTTTCTGGTGCGCGGCAACTCCAGGATATCCTCGACATACGCGACAAGGCCGGGATTACCGTGCAGGCTGAGCTCCGCAAGGTTCTTTCAGCTGAACCATGCCTGTCCGAGCGCCCCTTCGGAGCAAAGCCGGCGGCCTTTCTTGAGGCCCACATCGAGCAAGGCCCTGTTCTGGAGCTTGAAAAAAAGACCATCGGGGTAGTTACCGGAATGCAAGGCAAGCGCACCTTTCGAGTGCAGGTCGATGGGGAAGAAAATCATGCCGGGACATCGCCGCGGCATGCCCGGCGCGATGCGCTTGTCTCTGCCGTAGACATCGTGCGCGCGCTGCAGGAGGCGATATGGGATCGCGCGGACGCCGTACGCTTCACCATCGGCATGTTCACCATCAGCCCCAATGCACCTTCTGTTGTACCAGGGCGTGTTGTCTTCTCCATTGATCTGAGACACCCGGAAGCGAAAACGCTGCAAAGAATAGGAGACACAATCCCGACAATCTGCCGGCAGGCTGCGGGGCGATGCAAGGTAACGGCCAAGGAACTCCTGCATGACCCGCCGCTCGAATTCCCGCTTTCGATCCGCCGCACGATCAGATCGGTTGCAACCGATCTGGGCATCGCCTGGATGGATATTCCATCAGGCGCCGGCCATGATTCGCGCTATCTGCACTACCTATGCCCCACAGGGATGATCTTCATTCCCTGCAAGGATGGTATCAGCCATAGCCCCGCCGAAAGCGTCCGGCAGGAAGATGCCGCTGACGGAGCACGCGTTTTAGCCGAGTCGGTGTTTGTCATCGCCAATGCCGATTGAAAGGAGGGAAGCATTGCCCGGTGACAGTATTACCGACCCGGCTTCCGGCCTCCCCATCGGTCCGCTCGTCAACGCCCCGCCTGCGAGACGGCCGGAGCGCATTGTTCTGCGCGGCCGACTGGTGACGATCGCTCCGCTCGATCCGGCCAAGCACGCCGAGAGCCTTTTTTCAGGTACGCACGGACCTGACAAGGAGAACATCTGGCTTTATCTGGGCGACGGGCCGTTCGCCGATCGTGGCGCGTTTCGCGCCTATCTTGAAAAACGCGCCAAGTCGGACGATCCGCTGTCCTTTGCGATTGTGCAAAACGCGTCGGGGAAGGCTCTCGGACATGCCGCCTATATGCGCATCACGCCGGAGCATCGCGTGATCGAGGTGGGCAACATCTTCTATACGCCCGCAATTGCCCGCTCGACGGGTGCCACCGAGGCCATGTATTTGATGGCCAGGCATGTGTTCGAGGATCTCGGTTACCGGCGCTACGAATGGAAATGCAACGCGCTGAACGAGCCTTCCCGACGCGCGGCGTTGCGGCTCGGATTTTCCTTCGAGGGCGTGTTTCGCCGGCACATGATCCAGAAGGGGCGCAGTCGCGATACCGCGTGGTATGCGATGGTCGATGACGCGTGGCCGCAGCACCGCGCGAGGTTCGAGCGGTGGCTCGCGCCGGAGAATTTCGACGAATCCGGGCGGCAGCGGCTACCGCTTTCCTCGCCGATGCATTGATGTTGCGCAAGGAAGACGCTCGCCTTCTGCGCGGGCGCGCCCGCTTCGTTGACAACGTTCAGCTTGACCGGATGGCTCATGGCGCCTTCGTGCGCAGCCCCTTGCCGCATGCCGAGGTGGTTGCGATCGACGCGTCCCGTGCGATGGCCGCCGGCGCCATTGCCGTTCTGACTGCTCGGGATCTGCCCTTCAACGACCAGCCCTGGATTGTGCGCTATTGGCATTCGAGCATCCGCAATGGGCTGCCGAAATTTCTTGCATTGAATCGCGTCCGCTTTGTCGGCGAATCCGTCGCCTTTGTCGTTGCGACTGATCGCTATCGCGCGGAGGACTTCGCCCGGCTTGTAGAGGTTGACTATCGGCCGCTGCCGGCGATCGCGACCATCGATGATGCGATCGCTGCAGGATCGCAGCTCCTGCACTCCGAATGGATCGGAAACATCGCAGCCACATTCGAGCATCGGCATGGCGATCCTGCGCGCGCTCTTGCAGGTTCGGTACGCCGCGCGCGGCGGCAATTTCGGTTTCCCCGTCAGGCACCTGTTCCGCTGGAGACGCGCGGCGTCGTTGCGGAGTTCGATGTGGGGCGGGACGCGTTGACGATCCGGCTCTCTACGCAGCCGCACTATAACGTGCGGCAAAATCTCTCGACCCTGCTCGGGCTCCCGGAAGAGAACGTGCGCGTCATCGCCGAGGACGTCGGCGGAGGATTCGGCTCAAAATCGCGTCCCTATGCCGAGGAGATCATCGTCGCCCATGCAAGCCGCGTTCTGAATCGGCCGGTGAAGTGGATCGAGGATCGACTGGAGAATTTACAGGCGACTACGCACTCGCGCGCGATGAATGTCGCGCTCGAGATCGGCTGTGACGAGCAGGGCCGTCTCACCGCACTGCAAGCTGAGATCTCGGCCGATATCGGCGCCTATGTTTTTACCAGCGGGATAGCCACGGCCGAAGTTGCCGCCGCGCATATCGCGGGCGCCTATCGGTTTCCCAATATCGCGGTTGCCGTGCGCTGCATCGGCACCAACAAGACCCCGATGGGAACCTATCGCGGGGCTGGGCAGCCGGAAGCGGCATTCGCATTGGAGGGTCTCATTGAGGTGCTCGCCAAGGAGATCGGAATGAGTGCCGCGGACCTGCGTGCGGGCAATCTGGTGCGCCCGCAGGAGATGCCTTACCCCGTTGGCACTTCGCTGTTCGGCCAGGGCCTGGTTTACGAGAACAGCGATTTTCCGGGAACCTTCGCAACTGCGCTGCGAGAGAGCGGATATACCGACGAGGTCGAGATTGCCGCCAACGGCGAGCGCGTCGCCTACGGCATCGGCTGCGGGGTGGAGACTGGAGGCCTGGTCAATTTTGAATCGGCCCGAGTACGGGCGGATCCCGACGGCAGCGTAGCGGTCACATCAGGGATGTCGTCCCAAGGCCAGGGACAGTTCACCACCTACGCGCAGGTCTGCGCGAAGGCGCTCGGCGTGCCTTTTCACAGCGTTTCGGTTCGCCTCGGCGATACCGATCTCATCCCGTTCGGACGCGGCGCGTTCGCCGCCCGTGGTGCAGTCATGGGCGCCAATGCCGTGCTGGGGGCAACGCAACGGCTGCGCACGAAGGTGATCGAGTACGCGGCCACTCTCCTCCAATGCCCCGCCTCGGCGCTTGACATCCACAATGGGGAGATCACACGCTGCGATGGCCGTTCGACCGATCTGAGCATCGCGAAGATCGCGCGTGCCGTGGGCCCCGGCGGCCCGCTGTTTGCGGGAGAAGCCGCGCTGGAAGCGTCGTTCGTCTACGAGGCGAAGCACCCTCTCACCAGCGGCTTTTCCGTGCACGTCGCGAAAATCCGTCTCGATCCCCACACCGGATTCTTTCGCATCGAGGATTATCTGGTCACTCACGACGCGGGACGAGCGCTCAATCGCATGATTGTCGACGGGCAGGTCGTCGGCGCCGTCGCGGATGGCATTGGGGGCGCGGTCTTGTCGGAAATGATCTACGACGCGAGCGGGCAGCCGCTGACCGGGTCGCTTGCCGACTATCTCCTCGCAACCGCGCCGGACATTCCCGCGATCAGGGTCGTGCACGCCGATGCCCCTTCGAGCACGAACCCGCTCGGCGTTCGCGCGGTAGGGGAGGGAGGGATCATTCCAGTTGCGGCCGCGCTCACCAATGCAGTTGCGCGCGCCATCGACCCGGTTCGCACCGGCCACGAAGTCGTGCTGTTCTCGCTGCCTTTGAAATCGGACCGTATCGTCGCCGCTTGTCAACGCGCGGGACTTCTATTGTAACCCGCATGAGCGCAGCGATATGCGGGGCCATGCGGAGGGCTACGGCACCCCGGATATCGCTTCGCTCATGCGGGCGCTCATGGGGGCCACGGGAGAGCTAGCGTGCGGGAGACATGCGGCGCGACGTCCTCGGATGTCGCTTTGCTTACGCTTCGCTCATCCGGGCTACTTACTTTCAGAGGCTGATCACGCGAAATAAGCTTGGCGGATTTCCTCATTACTGGCCGCGTCGCGAGTGGAGCCGCGCCAGACCACCCGCCCTGCAGCAAGCACGATGCAGGTGTCGGCCAGCGCAGCCGCGATTTCCAAATTCTGCTCGACCAGCAGAATCGCAACTCCGGTATCGCGTATGCGCTTCACCGCCTCGACGAACGCGCGCACGATTCCTACCGCCAAGCCTGCAGACGGCTCATCCAAGAGCATTACCTTGGGGTTGGTAACAAGCGCGCGCCCGATCGCAAGCATCTGCTGCTCTCCGCCCGAGAGCGAGCCGGCAAGCTGATCGCGCCGTTCCGCCAGACGGGGGAAGAGGTCGTAAATCGCAGCGAAGGGGATGGCCGGGCGGCCGCGTGCGGCGTGGCTTCCCGCGAGCAAGGTTTCGTGCACCGAGAAATTGGGAAAAAGCTCACGCAGCTGCGGAACGAGCGCCATTCCGCGGCGAACGATTCTGCTGGCCTCGAAATGCGTGATGTCGGCGCCGTCAAAGATCACCCGTCCGGCGGCTTTGCGAAGCAAGCCGCTGATCGCTTCGACGCTGGCAGTCTTTCCCGCACCATTCGGCCCGAGGAGAGCGACCGCGCCGCGCTCCGGCAGCGAAAGATCAAGTCCGTCGACTCGGATCATCGCCCCGGTGGCAACCCGCAGTCCCGAAACTTCCAGCATCAGGCGGCGACTTCCTGCTCGCCGAAATAGGCGTGTCGCACACGCGGATCGGCAATGATGGTCGCAGCATCCCCTTCGGCCAGAATACGCCCCTGGCTCATGACCGAGATCCACTGGCATAGCGAGGACAAAAAGGCGATGTTGTGCTCGATCACCACCATGGCGATGCCGAGCTCGCCATTGATTGCGAGCAGGAGCTCACGCAGTCTTCGCGCTTCCTCGACCGATACACCCGAAACCGGCTCGTCGAGCAGGATGATGCGCGGCCGCGACACAATCGCGCGCGCGATCTCCAACCGGCGCTGCTCGCCCAGTGGCAACGCTCCGGCGAGGTCATCCGTGCGCGCGCCGAGGCCGACAGCCGCGAGCGCGGACTGCGCCGCGCGCCGTTCGCTGCGGCTGTCTGCATTCGCGAACGCCTGGCCAACGCTGCGAACCAGGCCTCGAGCGATCGTATTGCGCCCCAGCCCGATGATCACGTTGTCGAGGCAGGACAGGCGCTCAAACACCGCCGCATGTTGAAACGTTCTTGTCATCCCAAGCCCAATGCGACTCTCGAGCCGCACCTGGTCCAGCAGGGCGCCGGACATGCGTACATTCCCGGCATCCGCTGCAAGGAACCCGGACACGATGTTGAACAATGTCGTCTTGCCCGCTCCGTTCGGCCCCATGAGTCCATGCAGAGAGCAGGGTGCAACCGTGAGCGAAACGTCATCGACGGCCCGCAGGGCTCCGTAAGATTTGGATGCACCCTCGACTGCAAGAATCGGAGCGCCACCGGCCTGTGCTGGCGCGCCCGGTCCCAGCGCTTCTGTGGCGGCGAAGAGTTCGGCTATGGGGGCAAGCTCAATTTCAGGCGTAGCGAACGAAGCGCCTGATTTGGCATCACTGCGGCGCCCTGTCCCCATCCAAAATGCCGAAGCCAGCCCATCCGGGAAGAACGTCAGGGTGGCGACGACCAACACGCAGAAGATGAGCTCGATGTAGTCGGCAAGCGGGCGCAGCAGCTCGGGGATGACCCGCAGGATGCCCCCGCCGGCCAGTCCGCCCCAGATCGACCCCATGCCGCCGATAATTGGGTAAGCGAGAGTGAAGATAGAGGTGAAAATTCCATAGCTGTCCGGGTCGATGATGCGAAACCGCGGCGCAGAGACCGCGCCCGCAAACGCGATCAGGGCCGAGCTGAAGGTGAATGCCGCAATCAGGTGATGCCGCACGTCGATACCGAACGCGCGCGCGGCGTTCTCGTTGGAGGCAAGCGCGCGCAAGTTCTTGCCGAACGCACCTGCGAGCAGAACGGTCATCGGAATAATAGCCAGCGCATACAGCGCGCCGCAGAGCAGGAGGAAATCTGCATCCTTTGCGAACGAGATGCCGAGAATGAGCGGCGGCGGCACATGCATGCCTTCCGCGCCTCCGGTCAGGGTCTTGCTCTCGCGCAGCACGATGATCACCACCGCCTGAAACACGAGCGTGATCAGTGCGAGATTGTGGCTGCGAAACCGCACCCCGGGAACAGCCAGCATCCAGCCTGCGCATGCGCCCAGCAGGGTGGCTGTCACAACAGCCGCAAGAAACGGCATGCTTCCATGGACGACCGGAATGGTGGCTCCGTATGCGCCGATTGCCAGCATGGCACCGGTTGCGATGGTGATACAGCGCGCATAGCCAACGAGCATCGCGAGCGCACTGCCGATGACAGCCGCCGTGATCGAGATGGCGAAAACGTATTGCCAGTACGTATCGAAGAAGAGCCCGAGGATCGCGATTGCGAGAAGGACCGCGCTCGGCGCCAGGGCCCCCGTGATAGCGCGGATCCGCCCGCTAGACATCCCGGATTTTTGCCTCAGGAAACAGACCCTCCGGCCGCCATAACAGCACAAGGAACAGCAACAGGAAGCTCACGGCGTTCTTCATGGCGCTGGAGACGTAGGCGGCTGCGAGAGTCTCGGCCACTCCAAGAATGAGCCCTCCAAACAGCGCGCCGCGCAAAGAGTCGATTCCGCCGATCACCGCTGCGACAAAACCCGCGGTGATCATGGAGATTGCAAGCTCCGGCGAGATTCCCTTGCTCGGCGCAGCAAATATGCCAGCCAAGCCTGCGAGCGCGCCGCCGAGGAACCAGGCCATGGCATTCATGCCATCGTTCGAATAGCCGCAGAGCGCGGCCCCACGCGGATTTGCCGCCATGGCGCGAAGCCCGCGGCCGATCGGGGCGTAGCCGAAAATGGCAACGCCGATCAGCGCACTCATGATGGCGCCGACAAATACCCAGATTTGCTCTTTGGTGATGATCACGTCACCGATGAAAATTGGTGGTCCGGGGAGCGGATTACGTACACCAAGCATTTCGGTGTTCTGGACGAGCCTGTAGACCTCGGAAAGTCCAATGCCGATGAAGATGGTCGAGGTGATCAGGGCGAACATGTCCGCCTGACGTATCGGGCGGAGCATTCCGAGCTCCACTGCTGCTGCGAGCAGGCCGGTCGCGATCGGGACCAGCACATAGGCCGGCCAGTACCCGAAATGGCTCGCCTCGACGATGCCATAGGTGGCGTAGGCGCCGGCGAGGACGAATGCGCCCTGCGCAAAGTTCACGATGCGCGTGGCCTTGTAGATGACCACGATTCCGAGCGCTGCGAGGGAGTAGATGGCCCCGAACTTCAGGCCACCCACAACGATCATCACGAATTCGCTAATCACCTCACGTGGCCGCGTCAGGAGGCCAAGCCGACCACCTTCCAACTGCCGTTTTCGATGCGTGCGCTCGCGACCTTCTTATTCCCCTGGTGATCCGTCGGTGTCACGGTTTCCGGGAAGATCACATCGTAGCCGCCCATATCGGAGGGCTTGGCGTCGCGCAGCGTCTCCCATGCTTCGATCAGCCGCTGCCATGTCAAATCACGACCGCTCTTCTTGAGCACCTGGGCAAGAACGTAGGTGGATCCATAGCCGATCAAGTCATAGATGTTAGGTCGGCCTTGGGGCAGGGTTCCGTATTTTTCAACGAGCTGGCGCCGATAGCCCGCAATCGGCGGGTCCTCCTGGGTCGGAAAATATGGAGCGTTGAAATAACCCCATACGTTCTTTGTATTTTCCACTCCGATGATGGGAATGATCGCATTGTTGACCGCCGAGCCGTCGAGCACATAGTGCACATCGGTCAGCCCTTTCTCCGGCGCCTGCTTGATGGCGAACCCGGCCTCCGTGAAGCTGCCGAGGATCAACACGAGCTGAACCCGACGGCGGGCGAAGGAGACGAGCTGAGCGGTGAAGTCGCTTGCCGCCGCGTCGAACTGCTCGATGACCACTTCAACGCCGCCGCGCTTCTCGAGCCGTGGCTTGATCTCGGCGAGGTGCGACTGCGGAAAGGCGTAAGTGCCCGCGAGGACGCCGATCTTGGTGGCGTTCGCGACCGCCTGGAAGCCGATGTCGATCATGGCCTGTCCGGTCACGCTCGCCGGGGGAATGGTGCCGTGAAAGACATTGCGCGCGAATGGCTCGCGAATAATCGGCGTCGCGCCCACCGTGTTGTAGGTCGGGATCTGGGCGCTGCGGACATAATCGGCCGCGGCCGCCGCCCCCGTACTCCCGCTCGCAATGACGAGGACGAATACCTTGTCATTCTCAACGAGCTTCTTCGCGGCGGCGACCGACTCGGCGGGCGTCGAGGCATGCTCGAACAGGAGCCGCAATTTGCGGCCATTGATTCCGCCGGCATCGTTCAGCTTTTCCACCGCCATTTGCATATTGTCGCGTCCAGGCGCGCCGATGAAAGCGAAGGGACCGGTGAGCTGCCCGAGCGCTCCGATCAGGGCCTCGCTGTCGGTCACTCCTGGCGCCGCCTGCGCGAGTGACGGTCCGGATCGCAATCCCGAAGCTGTGGCCCCAGCCAAAGCTGCTGCCCCTGTGAGAACGGTGCGCCTGTGAACAAGGTGTTTCTCGACCATGATTTCCCTCGCGTGCCGGATCGGGAGAGCGCGCACCCGCATGGGCATGGGCCGAGGGCCCTGCCACGGTGTGGACGCTGGAAAAGCATTATACCTGTGAGCGCGATTAGTATACAACAGGCGTCTGCTTGCGCAGGCGTATCGGTCTCGCTTGCGTAACGCACGCGCTGTTTTAGCACTCCGTAGCCCGGATGAGCGAAGCGAGATCCGGGCTCATGTCCTCTGGTGCGTTGCCGCATCTCGCTGCGCTCATGCGGGCTAAAGGCAAAGAGTAATTGACTAGCGCAGCGCTTCTTCTGCAGCGAGGTCGGGTTGTGCTGCGCGGGCACCGGGTCGCGGGAGCGCTGTGACCGCTGAGGCGTGAGACAGGGAGAGGACCATGAACGTTCCGGTGCTGGAAAGACTTGCCTCCTCGGTGGCGGCAAAGACCGCGATCGATTTCACCCAGGACATGGTGCGCACCGACAGCACGAACGGAAAGGAAGATGCGCTCGCGCGCCAGCTCGAGGCCAGGATAGCCTCGCTCGGGGTCGGCAAGGTCTGGTGTGAAAAAACCTACGAGGGACGTCTCAACACGTTATGGGAAGTGGACAGTGGAAGGCCCGGTCCTCGCCTGCTGTTCACGGGACACCTCGACACCAAGCCCGTGTGTGAAGGATGGCATCGCGATCCCTTCGACGGCGCGATTGAGAATGGCCGCCTGTACGGCCACGGGGTCATGGACATGAAGGCAGGCCTCGGCTCGCTGATCGGAGGCATCATGACGCTTATCGAGAGCGGGACCGAGCTCAGAGGCAAAATCACGTTTGCCGCGGTTGCCGATCACATGGGTCAACAGACCGGCAGCATCGACCTGTTCCGGCGATACCAGTTCGATCATTGCGTGCTCGCAGAGCTGACCGACATGCAGATCTACATCGCGCACCGCGGCCGGTACTATTTCGACGTCTCGACCATCGGCCGTTCTGCTCACACCTGCCACAAATACCTGGCAATCAACGCGATCGAAAAGATGCTTCCCGTCATCGAGGAGATATCGAAGCTCAAATACTTTCCGGGCATCCCGCAGGAAATGAAGGAGCTTGTGGGGCCGGAGCTGTTTACCGCGGTCGGTCGCATCTACGGCGGGCTGTTTCCGGGGGGGCCGTCGATGATTCCCGACCGCTGTACCATTCGGGTGGATACGCGGCCGCAGCCCGGCGTTACGATCCAGGAGGTGCGAGCGATCCTTCAAGCGGCGCTCGATCGTGCCAAGGCGCGCGATCCCGAAGTCGTCATCGAGATGGTCGACGCGGATATCAAGGACTCCTTCATGGTGGATCCGGCCGCGCCGATCGTGGTCGCGCTCAAGGCGGCATGGGAGAGAACCATGGGCAAGCCCGCAAAATTTCATGGCGGCTCCTGGCTCGGAGATACGGCGAGCTTCGGGCGCTTGTGCGAGACCGTGATCTTCGGGCCCGGTGGCGAGCCGGTGTATCAGCCGAACGAATCCCTTGCGCTTGCCGACATCGAGGCTGCAACGCGCATCTACGCATTGACCGCAGCTACAATTCTACGGGCATGCTGATCAGTGCGTCCGACGGGATCAGGCTTGAGGCTAACTCGGTCGGCAGTGGGGCACCGCTTGTTTTCGTGCATGAATTCTCCAGCGACGCGCGCAGCTGGGACGCGCAGGTCAGTTTTTTCTCCCGCTACTATTGCTGCACTGTCTATTGCGCGCGCGGCTATCCGCCCTCCGATGTGCCGCAAAGCGTGGGCGCTTACGATCAAATCCGCGCGGCCGAGGATCTGGCCGACGTGGTGCGTGCGGCGTGCTACGGTCCGGCTCACATCGTCGGCCTCTCCATGGGCGGCTTTGCCGCGCTTCATTTGGGATTGTGCCATCCGCAACTTGTCCGCTCGCTGGTTGTTGCCGGGGTTGGTTACGGGGCCAAGCCGGAGCAACAAGCTGAGCACAGTGCCTCGTCAAAACGCGACGCAGATCACGCCGAAGCGATCGGCATGGCTGCTTTTGCCCGAAATCTCGCCGGAAGCCACTATGCGCAATGCCTGCGCGCCAAGGACGAGAGCGCCTGGCTGCGTTTTGCGGAACGCCTGGCTGAGCATTCGGTGATCGGGATGGCGATGACGTTGCGGGGCGTGCTCGCCACGCGGCCATCGCTCTGGCATCTCGCGGACCGATTGCGCGGGCTTGATCGTCCGACCCTGCTCGTTGCCGGCGATGACGACACGCCTTGTCTCGAACCCGGTCTCTTTCTCAAGGCGACGCTGCCCGATGCTGCGTTCTGCGTCATGCCGCGTACGGGACATCTGATAAATCTGGAGGAACCCTCGCTGTTCAACACGATCTTATTCAGTTTTCTTGTGGCCGTTGAGCATGGCCGCTGGAGCGAGTGGAAGGGCCGCGCGCTCGATCGGGCTTGACGTAATGAGGAGAGGCACATGAGCGGGATGGGACGGCTTGAGGGCAAGGTTGCCGTGGTCACGGGGGGGAGCCGCGGACTCGGTCGCGGTATTGCGGAAGGGTTCGGAGCTGAAGGCGCGAAGGTCGTGGTGAGCTACCTCAAGGACGAGGATGCCGCCCGCGCAGTCGCCAAGACCATCAAGGAAAGCGGCAGCGACGCGATCACGGTGCGCGCCAATGTCGGCGAGGTCGACGATGTCTCAGCCATGATGGATACGGCGATCAAGCAGTTCGGCACCATCGACGTTCTCGTCAACAATGCCGGGATGCTCAATTCCTTCAAGCTGGCAGACATGTCGGTTGACACCTGGGACAGCATGATCAAGGTGCACCTGCGCGGGATGTTCCTGTGCACGCGGTTTGCCATACCGCACATGCTCAACCAGAAAAGCGGCAAGATCATCAACATGAGCGGCACGTTCGGCGTGAGCGGCGGAGCCGAGTTCACCCATATGTCTGCAGCCAAGGCCGGGATGATCGGTTTTACCCGGGCACTCGCGCGCGAGGTCGGGCACGACGGCATCAATGTGAACTGCATTGCGCCGGCGATCATCCGCACCGACCTTTACAATTTCATGCCCGACGACGTACGCGACTCGATTGTCGGCGCCTATCCCCTCGGGCGCGTGGGCGAGGTTCGGGATGTGGTCGCCACGGCTCTCTTCCTTGCCACCGAAGACGGCGGCTATTTCACCGGCCAGACGCTCTGTCCGGCCGGCGGTGACGTCATGGTATGAGTGGGGAGGGAAGCGATGATAGCACTGCCGGGCGATATCAATGATTGTTGAAGAGCGATGCTACACGGTCAGGCCGGGAACGGTCGCTCTCTATTACAAAGATTACGACCCGCGCGGCCTGGGCATACAAACACGTATCCTTGGCAACCTCATCGGCTATTTTCACACCGAGATCGGCGAACTCAATCAGATCGTCCATCTCTGGGGGTATGAATCGCTGGCCGAACGCGAGCGACGACGTGCGCTGCTTGCTGCCGACAGCGAATGGCAGGAGTACCTCAAGCAGTCCCCCGACATCATCGTGAAGATGGAGACGCGCATCCTTATTCCGGCGCCGTTCTCGCCGATCAAGTAAGGCCCACAACTGCGCAGCCGTTCCGCCGCTGAAAATCTATGGCTGCAGTATCCAGGTTAATAGCGGCGAGACCGAGGGAAAAATGGAGAATGTCGATATCCTGATCGAGCACGGGACTTTGCTCACCCTCAACAAGGAGCGGCAGATCATCGCCGACGGTGCGGTCGCCATACGCAAGGACCGCATCGTCGCGGTCGGCAAGACGGCGAGCCTTCGCGAGCGGTTCAAGGGGAGCAAAACGCTTGATGCCTCGATGCGACTCGTCATGCCGGGGCTGATCGACGGGCATGCGCATCTGGGCGAGATTGCCCGCGGCCTGATCCCGGATACGCTGCGTACGAGCGACTGGCTGAAGTTCTGGTGCTACCCCTACATGGCGGTGATCACGGAAGAGGATGAATACTGGTACGCCAAGTGCTTGATGGCGGAAATGATCCGATCCGGCACGACGTGCTTCGTCGAGCCCGGCTGCATGTGGCTCGACACGACGATAAAGGCAATCGAGGAAACCGGAATGCGCGCCACCACCGGCAGCTGGGTGTGGGATCATGCCGGCCCGGATGGCCACAAATGCCCTGACTATTTCAAGAAGATGACGTTGCAGCAGGGGCTCGATCTGACCGAGAGAAACATCAAGGCCTACGACGGGCTCGCGGATGGGCGCATCAAGTGTTTTGCCACCATCGAAGGGGTCGGGACCTGCTCCGACGAGCTGATGCTGGGCGCCAAGGCGCTGGCCGACAAGTACGGTACGTTCACGCTGATGCACAAGGCGAGCTCGCGCGAGGAAGTGGCGAGCGAGCTCAAGGTGACCGGCCACAGACCGGTCGAGCACATGTATCGCATCGGCGCGCTCGGGCCGAATGTCTATCTCAACCACATGACCGCGGTCGAAGGTTTCGAGGTCGACATGCTGGCAGAGACCGACACCAAGGTTTGCCAGAACCCGCCCGCGGCGCTGAAGCTCGCCAAGGGCACCACGCAGATGAGTCACTTTCTCGAGATGCGGGCGAAGGGGGTCACGGTCTGCCTCGGCTGCGACGGCGTCAATTCCGGCGACCACAAGGACATGTTTCGCTCGATGTATCTTGCGGCGACCTTGCCCAAGGATGCCAAGATCGATCCCGAAGTCATTACTGCCGAGGAGGTCGTCGAGATGGCGACCCTTGCCGGCTACCGCTCGGTCGCTTGGCAGGATGAGCTTGGGTCGCTCGAGCCGGGCAAGAAAGCGGATCTCATTCTTATCAACATCGACCGGCCGGAATGGGTGCCGACCTACAATTACGTGTACAGCCTCGTGTACACCGCGAGCGGGGACAGCGTGGACACGGTAATGGTCGACGGCAAAATTTTGATGGAGAACCGGCAGCTCACCACCATTGATCTTGCCGAGGTGCACGCGCGCTGCCGGGAGCTCGCCCCAAAGCTGGCCGCCCGCGCGAACGTCAAGCCGAAGTCCCGCTGGCCCGTGGTGTGAAAGCCCTCCCTACGCGGGAATGCGGCTCAGGTAAAACCTGACCGCAAAATCAGACGGCCTCGATTTGGTGGTACTTTTTCGGGCCGGTCTCAAACGAGAGCGCAGTCCGGACAAACTCATTCAATCGTCCGTGGCGCTATCGTTATTCTATCACCACTGTGTGATCGGCATTGGTACCGCTGGGCGGCTTCTTGAAGACGATGATCAACGGGATCGCGGCGAGCGTTACGATCATCAACAGCTTGAAATCATCGATGTAGGCAATGATCTGCGCCTGCTGCGTGACCATGGCGTCCAGCGCTGCTCGGCCGGCATCCGTCATCGGATTCCAGAACTTTGCGATGATGGGGTTCTCGAACACTCGGTTCACGGCGGTGACGTGCGCAGCGATCTCGGCATGATTGGCCTGCGTGTTCTGCGTGAGCAGGCTGGTGACCACCGAAATGCCGACGCTGGAGCCGATGTTGCGCGAAAGGTTGTAGAGACCGGCGCCTTCCGTCCGTTGCTCCGGCGCCAGGGTCGACAAGGCCGCCGTGCTGAGCGGCACGAAGAGAAAGCCCAGACCCGCGCCCTGGATCAGGCCGTTGACGATGATCGTCGTCTGGGACACGTCCGGCGTCCAGCCGGTCATCTCGTACATCGGCCAAGCCGTGAGCCCCATGCCGATGGCAACAAGGAGGCGCGTATCGACCCGGCCTACCAATTGCCCAACGATCATCATGGCAGCCATCGTGCCTATACCCCGAGGCCCCATGACGAGCCCGGCGGTGACGATCGGATAGTTCATCAGCCTCTGGAGATACGGCGTGAGCAGCGCCAGCGAGGCGAGATAGCTGATGCCGACGATGGCGATGAAAAGGGTTCCGGCCGCGAAATTGCGGTCGCGGAAAAGAGCCGGCCTCACAAAGGGCTCGTCCGCGGTGAAGGTATGGACGAGAAACAAATACAGGGCTGACGCGGCGACGACGGCCTCGATCCAAATCTCGCCGGAACCGAACCAGTCAAGCTGCTCGCCTCGGTCGAGCAGGACCTGAAGCGCGCCGATAGCGAGGCTCAAGGTACCGAAGCCGAACCAGTCCAGCTTCGCGCCGGCGTTTCGCGCTGTCTCCGGCAGAAAATTGGTGATGCCGAGCAAGGCGAGGACGCCGATGGGCAGGTTGATGTAGAAAACCCATCGCCACGTGTAATTCTCGGTGAGCCAGCCACCGAGCACCGGACCGAGGATGGGGCCGACCATGACCGCGACGCCAAATAACGCCATCGCAAAACCCTGGCGCTCCTTCGGATAGGCATCGATCAGCACGGATTGCGAGAGCGGGACGAGCGCCGCGCCGAACATGCCCTGCAGGATG
>Ga0209331_1000096_pt1 | contig 28688 bp, 27 predicted proteins | sample JacPinW_OM3H0_M3_FD_187971 | JGI IMG/M metagenome (GOLD analysis project Ga0209331, IMG submission 187971) | Forest soil microbial communities from Algoma, Ontario, Canada - Jack Pine, Ontario site 1_JW_OM3H0_M3 (SPAdes) (version 2) | ecosystem: Environmental > Terrestrial > Soil > Boreal...
AGTTCGGCATCACCTGCAAATGGATTCTGGTGACGGCGGTCACGCCGCAGGCGTATTGCGCATCGGCCGCCAGCAACCAGAATTTCGCCGGGTTTCTGGGCGGCACTCTGTCGCCAATCCTGACAGGCTTTATTGTAGACACGACAGGATCATTCGTGTTGGCGCTGGCGATCGGCGAGCAGGCGCCGCCTTCTTTGTTGCACTGCAGCCACGCCAAGGCGATCGTCGGGCTGCCAGTCCATTCGCCCGCGACGGCGGTGAGGGTTTTGCCCTGGCGAGCTTCGCCGCTGATCTGGGGCAGTTTGGTGTTCGAGGGCGGCGGCGGCAGCACCACCGGCGTGGGTTCGGAGACCGCCACCGCCTGGCCGCCGGCGTTGGTCGCCGTTTCCTGCACCTCGAGGCGGTGTTCGACGTCGCCGGGCTGCCCACGCTTGCCGGCTCGAAGATCAACCGCGAACTGAAACCGGCAACGCGCGACGCCACCCTGATCGAGCGCCTAGAGGCCGCCGGCGCGGTGCTGGTCGGCGCGCTCAACATGGGCGAATACGCCTACGACTTCACCGGCGAGAACGTGCATGACGGCCCCTCGCGCAATCCGCATGATGTGACGCGGATGACCGGCGGCTCGTCGGGCGGCTCCGGCGGCGCGGTCGGCGGCGGCCTGGTGCCAATAGCGCTGGGCTCGGACACCAACGGCTCGATCCGGGTGCCGTCGTCGTTTTGCGGCATCTTTGGGCTGAAGCCGACCTATGGCCGCCTGTCGCGCGCGAGATCGTTTCCGTTTGTCTTTAGCTTTGATCATCTCGGCCCGTTCGCGCGCAACGTCGAAGATCTGGCGCTGGCCTATGACGCCATGCAGGGGTCCGACCCGGACGATGCGGCATGCACAACGCGGCCGGCCGAGCCTGTGAGCGCGCTATTAGCGCAGGATATCGATGGCCTGCGGATCGCGATCGCCGGCGGATATTTCCAGAAGAACGTTTTCCCCGAAGCCATTGAGGCCGTGGCGCGCGTTGCGAAAGCGCTCGACGCCGCGCGAACGGTCGAAATCCCGGAGGCCGCGCGCGCCCGAGCCGCGGCTTACGTCATCACCACTTCAGAAGGCGCCTCGCTGCATCTTGACCGCCTGCGCCGGCGGCCGAACGATTTCGATCCGGCGGTGCGCGACCGCCTGCTGGCGGGCGCGATGGTGCCGGCGCCGCTGGTCGACCGCGCGCAAAAATTCCGCCGCTGGTATCGCGCGCAGATGCTGGAGCTGTTCAAGTCGGTCGACGTCATCATCGCGCCGGCAACGCCCGGCGTCGCACCAAAGCTCGGGCAGGCGACCTTCGTGCTCGACGGCGTCGAACAGCCGGTACGCGCCAATATCGGCATCCACACCCAGCCGATTTCCTTCATCGGGCTGCCGGTGGTTGCCGTTCCCGTTCCGCTGCAGCCGATGCCGATCGGCGTGCAGATCATCGCCGCACCCTGGCGGGAAGATATCGCGCTGCGGGTTGCGTTCGCGCTCGAGCGCGCCGGCGTCGCTTCCGCGCCGTCGCCGAGGGGATTTTAAAAGATGCAGGTCGATCTGCCCGAAGTGCTCACGGAGGTGACCGCGCAGTTCGCGCGCTACGAGAAGGCGCTGGTGAGCAATGACGTCGCCGTGCTCGATGAATTGTTTCGTGCCGATCCGCGCACGCTGCGTTATGGCGTCGGCGAAAATCTCTACGGCTACGAGGCGATCATGGCGTTTCGCGCGGCGCGCTCGCCGATCGGGTTGAACCGCACCACTGAAAAGACCGTGATCACGACCTATGGCCGCGACACTGCGGTCGCCTCGACACTTTTTTATCGCGACACGCTGCCCGGCAAAGTGGGGCGGCAGATGCAGACATGGGTGCGCTTTCCCGAGGGCTGGAGGATCGTCGCCGCCCATGTCAGCATCATCGCCGAGTCAGCGGATAATAAGACGGGTCAGAAGACATGAGTCTTGACGATCTTCCGACCGGCGCTCCCCAACCCCCAGCCGCCAAGGCTGAGCCGGTGGTTCGCCGGGTAGACCGCGCCTCACCCTATCCGGACAAGATCACGCGGGCCGAAGAATTGCGTTTGCAACTCGCCGACGAAATCGTGCGCGGCGCGCTGCCGCCGGGCTCTGCGCTCGACGAGACCGACGTCGCACGGCGCTTTAACGTTTCGCGCACGCCGGTCCGCGAGGCGCTGCGCCAGCTCGTGGCCTCGGGCCTGGTCGATGCGCGGGCGCATCGCGGCGCGGTAGTGGCGCGGCCCTCGATCGAACGATTGACCGGGATGTTCGAGGCCATGGGGGAGTTGGAAGCGTTATGCGCAAGCCTTGCCGCGGAGCGAATGATGCCCGCGGACCGCCATCGGCTGGAAGCGGTTCATGAAGAACTCCGCGTCTTGAGCTATGCCGGCAATCCGGACCGCTTTCACGAGGTCAATGAACGCTTTCACAACACGATTTATGCCGGCTCGCAAAACACCTATATCGCCGAAATTACGCTGGCGACGCGGGTGCGGGTACAGCCGTTCCGCCGCGCCCAATTCCGCAATCTCGGCCGGCTGGCAAAATCCCACGCCGAGCACGACCGCGTGGTGGTGGCGATTTTGCGCGGCGACAAGGCCGGCGCGGCCAACGCGATGCGCGCGCATATCGAACTGGTGCGCGACGAATACGAGATCTACGCGGTGGGCCACGAAGCGCCTTGATGCCTACGGCCGTCGCGGGGACCCATAACCACAAATGTTCGTGGTTGGACGCTGGCGCCCCAGCTCTTCGCAAAATGAAGATCGGTGGTTATGGGTCCCTGCTTTCGCAGGGACGACGGGGTGGAGCTACCCCGCCGCGGCTTCGGCCACAAACGCGCGCCAGCCTGAGAAGGCGGAGATGTCGCGGGCGCCGTTGACGTCGGCGGCTTCGACCAGAAAACCTTTGACGCCGCGGCCGTCGGCAAGACGGATGGTGCCGATCGACAGCGGGGGCGGGATCGCGGCAACGAATTTTCCGAACGCTGCCGCCGGCAACGCCCAGATTTCCAGTTCGATCGACGATCCCGTGCCCGACTGCACGCGCAGCATGCCGGGCTTTGGCGGTGTGGTGTCCAGCGCATAGAGCTTGTAGTCCGGCGCGGTTGCGGCTGCCTCCAGCAAGCGGCCGCCGAACTCCCTCAATTCGCCGTTGAGCGCCATGCCCGAAAGATGCGCGCCGACCACGGCGATTGGGATCTCCTCAGAGCTCGTGTTGATCGGCAAGGCCGCAAGCTGTGGCTGCGCGAGGCCCTTCGCGCCCATCGTCAGCTTGGTGTCGGCATGAAAGACGCGGCCGATGCTGGCGAGTTGCGCGTCATAGCCGGCGGGCGCCAATAGCGTGATGCCGAATGGAATGCCATCGGAGCGCATCGACGCCGGCAACGCGAGGCCGCAGAGGTCGAGCAGATTGACAAAATTGGTGTAGGTGCCGAGCCTGGAGTTGAGCTCGAGCGGATTGGCGAGCACCTGCGCGGTTGTGTACACGGTCGGCGCGGTCGGCAGCACAAGCGCGTCGATATGAGCGAAGGTACGCTCGGCTATCTTGCGCAACGCCTGCAATCGATAAAGCGCGGCAAACGTGTCCGCGGCGGAAAGCCGCTGTCCCGCGATGATGATCTCGCGGGTCACCGGATGGATCGCCTCCGGCGATGATGCCAAGAGGTTGCGGATCACGAGATATCGCTCCGCGACCCATGGCCCCTCATAGAGCAGCCGCGCCGTCTCATAATACGGTTCGAGATCGAACTCGACCAGCGTGGCGCCGAGCGCGGTCCAGCGCTTGAGCGCTTCGCCGTAGGCCTTCTCCGACGCCTTGTCGCCGAAGAAGATCAATTGGCCGCTGCGGGGAACGCCGAGCCTGAGATTGGCCGGAAACGGCGTCAGCTCCTTAAGCGGCCGGTTGCGCGAATAGGGATCGGCGCCGTCGGGACCGGCCATCGCGGCCAGCGCCGTCATGGCGTCGTCGACGGTCAACGAAAACACCGACACGCAATCGAGCGTCCGGCATGCCGGCACCAGGCCCGCGGTCGAGATCAGCCCCAGGCTCGGCTTCAGCCCGACGATGTTGTTGAGCATCGCCGGCACGCGGCCGGAGCCCGCGGTGTCGGTGCCGAGCGCCAGCGGCACCAGCCCGGCCGAAACCGCGATCCCCGATCCCGAACTCGACCCGCCCGGAAGCAAATCGCCGCGCAGGGGATTTTTGGGGATGCCATAGGGCGAGCGCACGCCGACCAGGCCGGTGGCGAATTGGTCGAGATTGGTCTTGCCGATCACGACGGCGCCGGCCGCGCGCAGCCGCGCCACCGCGGTCGCATCATGCGATGGCACATAGGAAAACGCCGGGCAGGCGGCGGTGGTCGGCAAACCCAAGGCGTCAATGTTGTCCTTCACGCCGATGGGCACGCCATACAGCGGTAGTTGGGCAGGATCTTTCGCGCTCAGCGCCTCGGCTTCCGCAATCGCCTGTTTTTCATCGCGCAGGCTGATGAAGATCGCGGGATCGTTGTGATCGCGAATGCGCTTAAAACTGCGCGCGACGGTTTCGGCGGGCGACACGGTGCCGGCGCGATGGGCGGCGACAATCGCTGCGACGGTTTCAGTCACGCGCAGCCCCGATCAAAGATTGCCCGATCAGACATGGGCTGCATCGATAGGTGCGGCAAAGCAGCGTCTCCGGGTGCGAAACGGAAGCCGAGGGTCGCCATGTTTGATTGTGCTCCGGGGAGGCGGATTTCTCTCATGATCGAAGCAAGCGGTGTGCCATATGTACAACGGAATTGCAGGAGGGATTTAAGAAAATCAACTCGTATTATCAAGCGCTTGATCGCTATTTTGCGGGCGTGATTGGGCCGCGTCAATCACGTTTGCTCATTTTATGAGCAGGGCCATCGTGCGGGGCAGGCCTGCTCAGCCGACCACCTTGCTGCTGCCCTGCGTGATCAGCCGCGCCGCGCGCTGATCGCGCGCATAGACCCAGAGCCAGCTCAAGGCGACGCTAAGCCGGTTGCGCAGGCCGATCAGGAAATAGATGTGGGCGATGCCCCATATCCACCATGCAATCGCGCCGCGCAGTCTGACGCGCCCGAAATCGATCACCGCCTTGCGCTTGCCGATCTGCGCCAGGCTGCCGGCATGCTTGTAGCGGAACGGCGCGGAGACACCGCCGCGCAACCGCGCCTTTATCAAGTCGGCGACATAGCGGCCTTGTTGCTTGGCCGCAGGCGCAATGCCCGGCACCGGCTTGCCATCCGGGCCCGCGATCACAATGGTATCGCCGATCGCGAAAATCTCGGGATGACCGGGAATGCTGAGATCGGGCTCGACTTGCAGGCGGCCGGCGCGGTCGGCCGCGGCTGACAACCATTCGGCGGCGGGCGAAGCGCGCACGCCGGCGGCCCAGATCAGGGTTTTGGCTTGCAGCCGCTCGCCGCCGTAGACGACGCCGTCGGCGTTGCAGTCGGTAACGGCCTTTCCCAATACGACTTCCACGCCGAAGCTTTCCAGCGAACGCTGCGCATATGCGGAAAGCTCGTCGGCAAAGCCCGCCAGCACCCGCGGCCCCGCCTCGATCAGGACGACGCGTGCCTTGTGGGTATCGATGTTGCGGAAGTCGGGCGCCAGCGTGTCGTGCGCGAGTTCGGCGATGGTGCCGGCGAGTTCGACGCCAGTAGGTCCCGCGCCGACGATGACAAACGTCAAAAGCGCCGCGCGCCGCTCTGGATCGGTCTCGCGCTCGGCGCGCTCGAACGCGACCAGGATGCGCCGCCGCAGCGTGGTGGCGTCTTCCAGCGTTTTCAGGCCCGGCGCGAACGGCTCCCATTCGTCATGGCCGAAATAGGCGTGGCGCGCGCCGGTGGCGAGAACCAGCGTGTCGTACGGTATCGCGTCGCCATCATCGAGCAGCACGCACTTGGCTTGCGCATCGACGCCACTGACGGTGGCGAACAAGGTCGTCACCTCCGGACGGTCGCGCAAGAGATAGCGGATCGGCCAGGCGATCTCTGACGTGGCCAGCGATGCAGTCGCGACCTGATACAATAGCGGCTGGAACAGGTGGTGATTGCGCCGGTCGACCAGCGTGATTGCGACCGGCGCGCCCGCGAGCCCAAAGGTTGCTTCCAATCCACCAAAACCGGCGCCGACGATCACCACGCGATGGGGCTCGGCTGGTCGCGTGGGTTCGGTCGTCATGTCGAAGCCTTCGGTTTCAGATCCTCAGCTTCGATTCATGTAAGCGTTTGGAGGTCCCTATCCAAGACCGTCATGCGCTCCGCGGGACCTGTGCAAGGGCCACGCGGTCGCGCGCCGGCAACCACAAGCCGGCAATGGCCCCGAGCAGCGAAAGCGCCGCCGCCAGCATCATCGCCGCTGCAAAGCCTGAGCTGAATGCCGCGGGCGAATGGACCGACCCGTTGCCGGAAAATACCGCGACCAATGCGGCAATGCCGAAGGCGCCGCCGAGAAAGCGTCCCATGTTGAAGACGCCGGACGCTTTGCCCATCTCGGTCACCGCGACCGAGCTTAGAATCGCATTTTGCGCAGCCGGCATCGCCATCGAGACGCCGACGCCTGCGAGCACCAATGGCGCAACCAGGCTGGAATAGGCAATTTCAGGCGAGGCTGTTATCGCGATCCAGCCGAGGCCGATCGCCTGCATCAATAATCCCGTCACCACCAGCGGCCGTTCGCCTGATTTGTTGACCATGGCGCCCGCGATCGGCGCGGTCACGAACAGCGTCGCCGTCCAGGGCAATAGCCGCAAGCCCGCACTGAGCGGCCCAAAGCCGAGCGTGGTTTGCAGGAATTGCGGCAAGAGAAACAAGACGCCATACATCGCCGCATAAAATGCAAAACTCGCGATCATGCCGGCGGAAAAAGCCCGCGGCTTGAAAAGCCGCATCGGCACCATCGGCGCCTGTGCCCGGAGCTCCCACATCACGAAGATGGCTGCGAGCAACGCGCCCGCAACAAGCGCGCTCACGACTTCAGGGCTTGCCCATCCCGCAACATTGCCGCGCAGCAGGCCCCATACCAGCGCCAGTGCGGCAGCTGCGACAATGATCAGCCCCCAAATATCCAGCGTGGCTTTTGGCCCAAAACTTTCGCGCAAGCGCGCCAGCACGAGAGCGATCGCGATCAAGCCGATCGGCAGATTGATCCAGAAAATCCATCGCCAGCCGAAGCTTGCGGTGATGAAGCCGCCGATCGCGGGGCCGACGATGAGGGCAAAGCCGGTGACGCCGCTGAAAATCCCGAGTGCTCGCGCGCGCTCTTCCTTCGCAAAAGCGCCGCTCAGGATCGCCATCGCGAGCGGCATCACCAATGCGGCGCCGGCGCCTTGCGCGGATCGCGCCGCGATCAGTGATGCCACGCTTCCCGACAGCGCGCAGGCTACGGATGCGAGGGTGAACACGGCGATGCCAGCGGCAAACATCCGCCGTCGTCCAAAACGGTCGCCCAAGGCCGCGCCGGTCAAAAGCAGCACCGCAAAGGTCAGATTATAGGCGCTGACCGTCCATTGCAGCGTTTCGACCGAGGCGCCGAGGTCGGCGCGGATGGCGGCAAAGGCCGTGGTGATGACCATCGCATCCAGCGCCATCATGAAGGAGGCCAGCGCGGTCACGCCCAGCACCCAGTTCTTTCCGCTTGTTACATTCGATTCCTGCATCGTCTCTCTCCGCCCAATTCGCGGGGCCGCTTGATGCGGCGCCTCGTGGACCAGACGAACGGGAACCGCGGAAAAGGTGCGGTCGAAAATTTATTTTTCTGCCGAATCCTTTTGCCTTGCTGGAACGTCTTGGGACCGAGAGCAAAGGAGCCGATCGCCATGGTAAATCTTGAAGCACAGAAGGTCGTCGTCACCGGAGGAAGCCGCGGGCTCGGGCTCGGCATCGTCGAGGCGCTGGTGGCGAAGAAGGCGCAGGTGACCGTCGTCGCGCGCGATCCGGAACGTCTCACTGAGGTCTCGAGACGGCTCGGCGTGAAGGTGGCTCGCGGCGACGTCACCGATGAAGAGCTGGCGCGGGGCGTTCTCTCGGAGTTTCGACCGTCGGTGCTGGTGCTCAACGCCGGCGCGACGCCGCCGATGGGCCCGCTTCACGAGCTCAGCTGGGAAGACTTCAGCCGGGCGTGGGACGTCGACGTCAGGGGCGGGTTTCACTGGGTGCAGCAAGCGCTACGCCTTCCCCTGCCGCGCGGCAGCCGCGTGATCATCGCATCGAGCGGGGCGGCGCTGAACGGCTCGCCACTTTCCGGCAGCTACGCCGGCGCCAAGCGGATGTTGTGGCTGATGGCGCACTACGCGAACGATGTGGCCCAACGGCTCGATCTCGGCATCCGTTTCCAGGCGATCCTCCCCCAACAGATCATCGGCGACACCGAGCTCGGGCGCAAAGCGGCCGAGGCTTATGCGAGGAGCAAGGGCGTCAGCCTCGAAGCCTTCCTCGCCGGTTTCGGCGCGCCGATGCCGCCGCGCAAGGTCGGCGACCACGTCGTGTCGATCCTCACCGATCCGCGCTACGCGACCGGCGTGGCATTCGGCATGAAGGGCGACCTCGGCATCATCTCGCTCGACGCTTGAATCGCGGAGAAATCAATCATGGAGAAAATAATGAAACAGACCTTGATCAGGTATAAGACCAAGCCGGACATGACGGAGAAGAATGCCGAACTGATCTCGGCGGTGTTTGCGGAGTTGAAGGCCGCCCATCCGGAAGGCATCCGCTATCTTTCACTGCGTCTGGAGGACGATACGTTCATCCATTTCGTCGAGACCACGACTGATGACGGCACCAGTGGGTTGACAAAACTGCCGGCGTTTCAAGCGTTCCAGAGCGGCGTTCGCGAACGCTGCGCCGAACCGCCGCTGGTCCGGGCCGTTGCAATTGTCGGCAACTATCGCATGCTGGGTGAACCCTGAGGCAGAATGAGACCGGTCCCGGAAGTGTCGGCCACCGACAGTATCGACCGCTTGCTGGTTGCGATGCGCCCAAAGCTGCATCGCTATTGCGCGCGCATGACAGGCTCGGTGATCGATGGCGAGGACGTGCTGCAGGATGCCATGATCAAGGCGGTGGAGGCGTTTGCATCCGCCGGCTCGCTGCAAAATCCGCAAGCCTGGCTGTTCCGGATCGCTCACAACACCGCGTTGGACTTTTTGCGGCGCCGCAACCGGCAGCAAGCTCTGCAATCGGGCGAGGAGGTGGACATGATTGCCGATCCGGCCGACACCATCGCAGCTCACGAGTTTGCCAGCACAAGCCTGCGCACCTTCATGCGGCTTCCGGTCGCCCAGCGCTCCAGCGTCATCCTGATGGACGTGCTCGGTTGCTCGCTCAAGGAAGTCTGCGAGGTGATGGACTACAGCCTGCCCGCGGTGAAGGCGGCGCTGCACCGCGGCCGCGCGCAGCTTCGCGAATTGGCGGATGAGCCGGACGATCTGCCACAGCCAAAGATGTCGGAGGCCGATCGTGATCGCCTCGGCAAATATGTCGCGCATTTCAACGCGCGCGATTTCGACGCGATCCGCGCCATGATATCGGACGATGTGCGGCTCGAGCTCGTGAACAAGACGCGCCTGAACGGCAAGGCCGAGGTTTCCAGGTATTTTGGCAACTATTCGCAGATCTCCGACTGGCACCTGGTGCCGGGCTTGGTGGAACAGCGTCCCGCGATCCTGGTGTTCGATCCGAACGAGCCCGGCGCGGGGCCCAAATATTTTGTGCTGCTGCAGTGGTCCGCCGACAAGGTCGCGACCATCCGCGATTTTCGGCACGCGCCCTACATCATCGATGGGGCCGAATATCTGATCTGATCCCAGGGCCGGCCGTATCCTACGAAGTGCCGCCCCCCAACCAGCACTATAATTCTTGCCATCCGTATCAGCTGCGAACTATGGTGCAGGCCGCGGAGGCATGAGCCGAAGGTTCTAGGAGGGAGCCGGCGGTTCGCGCTTGCTGCCGCCGAGCGATTTCGCGCACAAAACAGCGTCACCTTGGCTGGCGGGACATTCGAAACGACGAGGAGGGGGATCGAGTATGAGAACGGCATTCTGGCTCGCTGGCGCGACCGCGCTGGCACTGACATCACCCGCTTTTGCCGGGGATTCCATCAAGATCGGCTTTGTCTCGACCTTCAGCGGCCCGACCGCCGTGATCGGCAACGACATGCGCAACTCGTTCGAGCTCGCGCTCGATCATCTCGGCCGCAAGATGGGCGGCAAGCCGGTCGAAGTGATCTACGAGGACGATCAGCAGAAGCCTGATGTCGGCAAGCAGAAAACCGAAAAACTGGTGCAGTCCGACAAGGTCGACTTCATCGCCGGCTACATCTGGTCGAACGTGCTGCTGGCCTCGCTGAAGACCGCGGTCGATACCCAGACCTTCCTGATCTCGGCCAATGCCGGGCCCTCGCAGCTCGCCGGCGAATTGTGCTCGCCTTACGTGTTTTCGACCTCCTGGCAGAACGACCAGACCCCGCAGGCCATGGGCCTCTATATGAACCAGAAGGGCGTCAAGTCGGTATTCTTGATCGGCCCGAACTACGCCGCCGGCAAGGACATGCTGGCCGGCGTCAAGAGCACGTTCAAGGGCGAGGTCAAGGGCGAGGAATATACGGTGTGGCCAACCCAGCTCGATTTCTCGGCGGAGCTTTCGAAAGCGCGCGCCTCGGGCGCGGAATCGATCTTCGTGTTCTATCCGGGCGCTGCCGGCGTGCAATTCCTCAACCAATATGCGCAGGCCGGGCTGAAGGCACAGATGCCGCTCTATACGGCTTTCACCGTCGACGAGTTGTCGCTGCCGCTACAGAAGGAAAACGCGCTCGGCGTTCCCGGGGCGCAGGAATGGGTCAATGATCTGCCGAACGAGCAGAACAAGAAATTCGTCGCCGATTACCGCAAGAAATATCCGAACCTGCGCCCGAGCTATTACGGCGCCCAAGCCTATGACGCGGCGCAGCTGATCAACAGCGCCGTGGTCGCGGCCGGCGGCGACACCTCCAAAAAGGACGTCATGAAGGCTGCGATGGAGAAAGCGAATTTCCCCTCGCTGCGCGGATCGTTCAAATACGGCAACAACCACATCCCGATCCAGAATTTCTATCTGCAGGATGTGGTGAAGGATGCCGACGGCGCGCTCGCGCTGAAGACGGTGGCCACCATCGTCAAGGACGACCAGGATCGCTTCCACGACAAATGTTCGATGAAGTGATCGGGGGTCTCCGCCAGATGGCGGCGGCGCTCGCGCCGCCGTTGTCTTGTCGGCACGTGTTTTGCAACTTCGTGGGGGTCGAAACCGCTGATGGGTTTCGCGGAGTTTATCATCGGGCGCGCATTCGCGCGACCCGTTGGCTCTACCCATCCTACAAAGTTCGGAAACTTTTAGAGCCTCCATGCTGCTTGTCGTCGAACAATTTTTGAACGGATTGCAGTTCGGCCTGCTGCTGTTCCTGCTGGCGGCGGGCCTGACGCTGGTGTTCGGCATCATGGACTTTGTCAATCTGGCGCATGGCTCGCTCTATATGATGGGCGCCTATTTCGCCGCGACCTTTGTGATGTGGACGGGGAGTTTTGTCTTTGGCGGTATCCTAGCGCTCGGCGCGACGCTGCTGCTCGGCATCGCGCTGGAATTCGTGGCGTTGCGGCACTTCTACGGCCGCGATCATCTCGATCATGTGCTGGCGACCTTCGGATTGATCCTATTCTTCAACGACGCGGTGCGGCTGATCTGGGGCCCGGCGGGCCTGGCGCTGCCGCTGCCGGGCTGGCTGACGGTGCCGATCCAGATCATGCCCGGCGTGTTCTATCCGAGCTATCGGCTCGCGATCATCGTGGTCTCGCTCCTGGTCGCGGCCTTTCTCTATGTCGTGGTGATGCGCACGCGCCTCGGCATGCTGATCCGCGCCGGCGCCTCCAACCGCGAAATGATCGGCGCGCTCGGCATCAACATAAAACTGCTCTACACGCTGGTGTTTGGCCTTGGCGCAGCACTCGCCGGCCTCGCCGGGCTGATGCAGGCGCCGATTTTGACGGTGCAGATCGGGATGGGCGAGAACATCCTGATCCTCGCCTTCGTCATCATCGTGATTGGCGGCATCGGCTCGATCCGCGGCGCCTTCCTGGCCGCGATCTTCGTCGGGCTGATCGATACGCTTGGCCGCGCCTTCCTGCCCGATTTGCTGCGGAAGATCCTGAGCTCCGCCGCCGCTTCCACCGCAGCCCCCGCACTCTCCTCGATGCTGATCTACATGCTGATGGCGATCGTGCTCGTGGTGCGGCCGGAGGGGCTGTTCCCGGCCAACAAGCGATGAAAGACCAGCTCAACGCCCGCAACGCGGTCGTATTGCTGGTGCTTGCCGGCCTGCTGCTGCTTCCGCTCTACACGTCGATGAGCGGAAACGTGTTCGCGCTGACGCTGTTCACCCGCATCGTGATCTTTGCACTCGCAGCCAGCAGCCTCAATCTCATCATGGGCTACGGCGGCATGATGAGTTTTGGGCATGCCGCCTATCTCGGGATCGGCGGCTATGCCGTTGGCATTCTGGCGGCCGAGGGCATCGGCTCGGGATTTGTCCAATGGCCGGTGGCGCTACTTTCCTCGGCGCTGTTCGCGCTCGTGGTCGGTGCGCTCTGTCTGCGCACCCGCGGCGTCTATTTCATCATGATCACGCTGGCGTTTGCGCAGATGGCCTATTACGTCGCCTCCGCGCTGTCTCGCTATGGCGGCGACGACGGCCTCACCATCTACAAGCGCAGCGATTTCGGCGGCTTGATCAATCTGTCGAACCGCGTGCAGTTCTATTATCTCTGCCTGGGCTGCCTGTACGGCGGGATCTATCTGATCTGGCGCATCGTCAATTCGCGCTTCGGCCTGGTGGTGCAGGGCCTGCGCTCCAACGAAGCGCGCATGCAGGCGATCGGCTTTCCCGCCACGCGCTACCGGCTGGTCTGTTTTGTCATTGCGGGCACGCTATGTGGGCTTGCCGGTGCGCTGCTTGCCAACAACACCGATTTTATTAGTCCGGCGGTGATGTACTGGACCCGTTCCGGCGATCTGATGGTGATGGTCATTCTCGGCGGCATGGGCACGCTGTTCGGCCCGGTGGTCGGTGCGATCGTCTATCTGGTGCTGGAAGAATTTCTGTCGCAGGTGACGGAATATTGGGCGCTGATCATGGGCCCGCTGTTGCTGCTGATCGTGCTGTTCGGGCGCGGCGGCATTGTCGGCGTCCTGGGGAGGTTTTCCCGTGGCTGACCCCTTGCTCCGCGTCGAAAATCTGGTGCGGCGATTTGGCGGCATCGTCGCGACCGACCATGTCTCGCTCGAGGTCGCGCGTGGCGAACTGCACGCGATCATTGGCCCCAACGGCGCCGGCAAGACCACGCTGATCAGCCAGTTGACCGGGCAATTGCTGCCGCATGCCGGTGCGATTTATCTGGCCGGCCAAGACATCACCCGCGTGCCGGCCTGGCGCCGCAGCGCGCTGGGACTGGCGCGTTCGTTCCAGATCACCTCGCTGCTGCCGGATTTCACCGCGCTCGACAATGTCGCACTCGCCGCGCAAGCGCATGACGGCCACTCGTTTCGCTTCTGGGGCAATGCCCGCAAGGAGAGCGGCCTGCGCGCGACTGCGCTGGCCGCCTTGGAACGCGTCGGACTTGGCGCGCGCGCCAACACCCTGGTCTCGAAATTGAGCCATGGCGAGCAGCGCGAACTTGAACTCGCGGTCGCGCTCGCAACCTCGCCGCAGCTGTTGCTGCTGGACGAACCGATGGCCGGCCTCGGCATCACCGAATCCGCGCGCATGGTGAAGCTGTTGCAGGAGTTGCGCCGCGAAGTCACGATCGTGCTGGTCGAACACGACATGGACGCGGTGTTCGCACTCGCCGACCGCATCAGCGTTATGGTCTATGGCCGCGTCATCGCCTCCGGGGCGCCTTCAGAAATCCGCCAGAACGAAGACGTAAAACGCGCCTATCTCGGCGAACAGCACGCGGTGACCCGCGATGGCTGACGCGGCGCCTCTGCTCGAAGTCGACGGTATCGAGACCTGCTATGGCCTGAGCCAGGTGCTGTTCGGCCTGTCGCTGATCGTTCGTTCCGGCGAGATGGTCGCCATGATGGGCCGCAACGGCATGGGCAAAACCACCACCATCCGCTCGATCATGGGATTGACGCCGGCGCGCGCCGGCGCAGTCCGTTTCGCCGGCCAGGAGGTTCGAAAACTGCCTTCGTTTCGGATCGCGCAATTGGGAATTGGGCTGGTGCCGGAGGGGCGCCAGATCTTTCCCAACCTGACGGTTCGCGAAAATCTGGTCGCCGCCTCGGGAAACCGTCTCGGCAGCCCCGATCCCTGGACCATCGAAAAGATCCACGCGCTGTTTCCGCGGCTCGCCGAGCGCGGCAACAACATGGGTAACACGCTGTCCGGCGGCGAGCAGCAGATGCTGGCAGTGGGCCGCGCGCTGATGACCAATCCGCGGCTGCTCATCCTCGACGAAGCCACTGAGGGATTGGCGCCTCTGATCCGCGACGAAATCTGGAATTGCCTGTCGATGCTCAAAGCACGCGGCCAGTCGGTTCTCGTTATCGACAAGAACATCGAGAACCTGACGCGCATCGCAGACCGCCATTACATCATCGAGCGGGGAAGGGCGGTCTGGAGCGGCACGTCGGAGCAACTGATCGCGGAGCCCGATCTGCAGCACCGCTATTTGGGGGTGTAGTTTTTGTCGTCCCGGCCTTGAGCCGGGACCCATACGCCGAGGCGTTCGTGTTAAGACACGCCGTTCGACGGCTTTCGCGCAACAACAAACAGCCGTGGTTATGGGTCCCGGCGTTCGCCGGAACGACAGGGAAGGAGCCGGAGGTGACAATGAAGCGACGGCATTTCATTGCGCTTCTCGGCGGTGCGACGGCGTGGCCGCTCGCGGCGCGCGCGCAGCCATCGCCCATGAAACGGATCGGCGTGCTGGTCATCGGCAATGCCGACGTGCCGTCCTTCCTGAACGAACTGCGCGAAGGCCTGCGCGAATTCGGTCGCATCGAAGGACAGGATTACACGATCGAGTTCCGCTCGGCGAAAGGACAGCTCAGCCGGCTACCCGAACTCGCATCCGAGCTGGTTCGGCTCAAGGTCGACGTCATCGTCGCACTTTACACGCCTTGCGCCCTGGCTGCGAAAGAAGCCACGCGCGAAATCCCGATCGTCATCCTGTCGGGTGATCCGGTCGTGACGGGTTTGGTCGAGAGTCTTTCTCGGCCCGGTGCGAATGTCACCGGCCTGTCGCAGTTAGGCGCTGAGGTTCACGGCAAATGCGTCGAGCTGTTCCGCGATATGCTGCCGTCTGCGCGGCGCATCGCCGCGATCGCCAATGCCGACGATCCATTGTTTGCGAAGACCCTGATCGAACATATCCGTCGCGCCGGCTCTGGCACGGGAACCGAAATCAATCCCGTCGTGATGGTCCGCAGCCCGGACGAACTCGAAGCAGCCGTTGCCACGGTGGTGAAAGAAAAAGCTGACGCCCTGGTCTATCAGGCCAGCTTGCCGACCAAACGCATGGTCGAACTCACCCTTGCGCATCGCCTGCCTGCGGCAACGGGCGTTCGCGCCTTTGCCGAAATCGGCGGCCTGATGTCCTATGGCGCGGACGGGCCGGCGTTGTTCAGGTATGCCGCGACGTTCGTGCACAAGATTTTTCAGGGCGAAAAGCCGGCGGACCTTCCCGTCGAGCAGCCGGTCAAGTTCGAGTTGGTCATCAATCTGAAAACCGCGCAAGTGCTCGGCCTAGCGATCCCGCCCGCACTGCTCGCCCGCGCCGACGATGTGATCGAGTGAGGATTTTGGATTTTGTCGTGGCTTTGAGTCCTCGTCATGGCCGGGCTTGTCCCGGGCATGACGGTGCTAGACGGTCGGGCGCCTTGCAGGAGCGGCCTCCCGCTATTTCGCGAACGGAATATAGTGCTGGTATTCTTTCGGCACCGAGCTGCGATAGCGCGAGGGGACGGTCCCGCTGTCGATCGACTTATCGATCTCCTGCCGCCGGGTCATCTTTTTTCCCGACTTCTTTTTCTTCGTTCCGGTGTCGGCCTCGGTCGTGGCCGGCGCGGTTGCCGGTTGCGCGGCGGGCGCCGCTGCAGGTGCAGACGTGGTGGGCGCCGCCGCCGGTGCAGCAGCTGCCGGCGTGTCGGTACTCGGCGTGGTTTGGGCCAGCAAGACGCCTGCCGGCGGGCACATCAATAGGGCGGTGGCTATCGCAATACGAGAAAGCTTCTTCATCTGAAAACTCCTGGCCGCAGGTGAGACGGTCGCGCAATCCCGCAAGGATACACTATTTTGCCCGCCTGCGCTCTTCTCGTCATTCCGGGGCATGCCAACGGGTCCGGCCAACGGCCGGCCCGATGACAGGCTCCGCATGAATCCGGAATCTCGAGGTTCCGGGTTCGATGTTTCACATCGCCCCGGAATGACGGGAGCAAAAGTCAAAACATCTCGAAATATTCGCGCTGCTCCCAGTCCGATACTTCGGCCTGAAAGCGCTCAATCTCGGCGTTCTTGATGTGGACGTAATAGTCGACAAACCCGGCGCCGAACGCTTGGCGGAAGAACGGATCGTCCTTCAGCGCGGCCACCGCCTCGTGAAGGGTTTTCGGCAACAGCTCGGCCCTGGTTTCATACGGTGTGTCAGCGGAGGGCCCGGGATCGAGCTTCCGATCGACGCCATCGAGCCCGGAAAGAATCTGCGAGGCCATGTAGAGATAGGGATTGGCGGCGGGCTCGCCGATCCGGTTTTCCAGGCGGGTTGCGGGGTCATTTGCGCCGCCGAGCACGCGCACCATCACGCCGCGGTTGTCGCGACCCCAGATCGCGCGGTCCGGCGCCAGCGAATAGGTGCGATAGCGCTTGTAGCCGTTGATGGTCGGCGTCGTGAACACGGCCGAAGCGCGGGCATGCGTTAAAAGCCCGCCGAGATAATGGCGCCCGAACTCCGACAAAACCTCGTCGCCGCTCGTGGTCATAAAGGCATTCTCGCCGCCGGCGCGAGAGACGATCGACTGATGCAGATGCCAGCCCGACGCGAACACATTCGGCAGTTTCGGGCGGCACATGAAGGTCGCGTGATAGCCGTGGCGATGGGCGATCTGCTTAACGGCGCTGCGGAACAGGATCATGATGTCGGCGGGCTCGAGCCCTTTTCTGGGTGCGAAGGTGAATTCGCACTGGCTGGGCCCAAACTCGACCTCGATCGAGCGCAGCGGCAGGCCGAGCGCGACGATGTCGCGCCGAATGATCTCGAGCACTGGCTCCATCTGGTCGTAGCGCTGCTCGGTCAGATATTGATAGCCGTGCGATAGCAGGCTGACATCCGGCGGCTCACCGGGCTGGCCTGCATCCTCCGGCGCCATCCTGGCGTTTTCGAGCTTGAAGATGTGGAATTCGACCTCGAGGCCGGCGACAAAATCGTAGCCGCGCTTTGCGAGTGTCGCGAGCATCGACTTGTACAAATGGCGCGTCGCGAACGGCACCGGTCGCCCGTCTGCAAAATAGACGTCGCACAACAACCACCCGGTGGCAGGTGCCCACGGCAGCACACGAAAGCTGAGGGGATCCGGCACCATCAGCACGTCGGCGGCGCCTTCCATCTCGCGCATGCCAAAACCGCCGCCGGAGGTGAACACCGGAAACACCGTCTTGTGCGAGGTGTCCTTGGCGAACATCGTGGTGGTGATGGTGCAGCCGCTTTCGAGCGAAGCCAGCGCTTCGGCGACAACCAATGTCTTGCCGCGGAGGATGCCGTGCTGATCGGGGAACGAGAGCCGGATGACTTCGAGCTTCTGCTCTTCGACGATGCGCTTGAGGCGCACTGCCGCTTCCTTCTGCTCGCTCGACCACAGACCGTGACGCTCGACAAAACTCAATGCGCCGCCTCCGGATGCCGGACCGGTTTCGTCATCACACCGCCCTGAGGTGAGGAACCTTTTCGGCGATCTCTGCGGGGACCGGCGCGGCCCAAGGCGCGCCGCGACGCCGCTTGACGTCGACCTCCATCCAATACGTTTCCCAGCCCCGCGTCGGGCCGATGCCGTCCATGGTGGCGGGTCCCTGGATGCTGCGGGCATGCGCGGCATCAAGGAACATGAACGGTTTTGCGCCGGAAGCGGCCTTCTCGATTTCCTGCCGCAGCAGGCGGCGATACTGCACGATCGCCTTGTCGGCCTGACCGAGATGTTCGTTGGTGCGGTCCTGGATCGCGCCCATCGATTCCACCGCCCACTGGTCGTGCACGTTGATGTCGCTGCCCATGCCGGTAAACGTCTGCGTCGCCTGCTCGTGCGGATCAAAACCGTAATCGTTGGACTTGTTCTTGCGCGAGCGATAGTCCGGCAATTCATAAAGTTCGAGGCGCTGGTCGCGCATCTTCGTCTTGTCGACCGGCGTCGCGTAGCTGGTAAAGATCGCGTACCAATAGCAATTCTCGTTATCGACCGGCACGTGCCACTGCGTGATCGTCATCTCCGTGCTCATCGGAATGACAAACCCATGCGGGAATAGCTGGTTGGTGACGCGGACGTGGGTGCGTTCGTGATCGATCTCGCGCAGCGCAATGAGCCTCAAACCATATTCGGTCTGCTCGACATTGATGATGGGCCGGTCATATTCGCGCAGGATTTTCGTCATCGGCATGTCGCTGCCGGCGGACGCCCCGCGGAACTGTTTGCCGTAAGCGCCGGACGTATCCTCGTCCTCGAAGAAGCGATGCAGGAACGAGGCATGCGACGGATCGATGCCGACTTCGAGCGCCTGCAGCCAGTTGCAGTTGATATGGCCCTTGAACGCGAAAATGTGGCTGTCGGGCGCCACAAAGCAGTCGATTTCCGGAAATACCGGCGGCTCGCCTTCGCCGAGATAGGCCCAGAGGATTCCGCTTTTCTCGACCACGGGAAAGGCGCGCTGTTTTATCCCCTTGCACAGCTGCGAGTCCTTCGGCTCGGCCGGCGTTTCCAGGCATTGGCCCGTCGTGTCGAACAGCCAGCCGTGGAAGCCGCAACGAAGCCCGCCGTTTTCCAAGCGGCCGAACGCGAGATCGGCGCCGCGATGGGCGCAATGCCGCTCGATCAAGCCGTAACGGCCTTGCTCGTCACGAAACAGCACCAGATTCTCGCCGAGCAGTTTTACGGGCCGCACCGGCCGTGGGCCTTGCAATTCATCCACCAGCGCCGCCGGCTGCCAGTACATCCGCATCAATTTCCCGCAAGGGTCTTTGGCGCCGGTCCGGGTGATCAGGTCGTTCTGTTCCTGGCTCATCATGGCGGTGTCACCTCGATCGCGACGAATTAGCTAATAGTAGTTTTGCCGCTCAATTCTGTTCGCCTATTGAACGAATGGGCGAATTATGACATGAAACAAACCGGCAGCAAGCCTTTTTTGGCGGCACCAAGCCGCGCGAGACCGAGATCATGCCGAAGCTGAAGCGCAGCGGAAGGGAGGAGCGCGGCAGCGATTATGTCGAGAGCCTCGACCGCGGCCTTCGCCTGCTGCAGATGTTCGCGATGTCCTCAGAACCCATGACGCTGAGCGATCTGGCCCGATCCGCCGAGCTGCCGCGCGCCACGGCCCGCCGCATGCTGTTCACCCTCGAACGCGGCGGCTATGTCGCTTCCGACGGCAAGCTCTTCACCCTTACGCCGCATGTGCTCACCCTTGCTGCGTCCTATCTGCGCTCGAGCCAGATCGCGACCGTGCTGCAGCCGGTGCTCGATCGTGTCGCGACCGACGCGCGGGAAATCTCCTCGCTCGCCGTACTCGACCGTCATGAGGCGGTATTCATCGCGCGCAGCAGTCCGACCCGGGTGTTTTCCGCGGGGATCGACATCGGCTATCGCCTGCCGGCTTTCTGCACGTCCGTAGGGCGCGCGATGCTCGGTCAATTCGGCGACGACGAACTCGCCGCCATGATCCCCGCGATGCCGCGCGAAGCGATGACGCCACAGACCGTCACCGATCCAAAACTCATTCTCGCGGCCATCATCCGCGATCGGGAAAAAGGCTATTCCCTTGTCGACCGCGAGGCCGAGCCGCATTTCCGTTCGATCTCTGTCCCGGTGCGGCGCTATGACGATGTCATCATCGGCGCGATCAACATCGGTGCGCATGTCGATCGCATTTCGACCGACGAGATGATCGATCGCTTCTTGCCGCTGCTGCGCGAGGGCGCCTCTTCGGTGCGCTCGCAGTTGTTGTAGCGCTAGGCCTTGCAATCCTTATCGCCTGCAAGGCAACATGCGTCATGACCGTTCCGCTTCTGACCCTCACCCATATGGACACCGGTGTTCGCTTTTTTCATCTGAGCGACGAACGGGCGTTCTTCGGATGGTTGGCGCGCATCCCCTGTGTCGAAAGGTATGAAGGCGACGGTAATTGGGGCTTGGTCGTCTATCTTAAGCGCAGGCCGGGTAAGGACGACCTCCGGCAACTTATCGCGCTGTGCCGTCGTTACGGTGTCGATATGCGGCAGCTGGCAAAATTCGAAACGGTCAAAAATCGAGATTGATTCCGCGATCCCAAGACGGCTTGGTATCAGGCCGTTTTCGGGAAGGTGAAGGGTTAGAACCCGTTAAGTCCAAAATGGCCAATGATTTCCCGCGCGGTCGCCTCCGCCGATCTCACCTCGGTATCGAGCTCTAGGCAGTCGGGCCGCGGCACCGGGGAAAATTTGTAGTCATCGAGATATCTGACAAGGCTTTCCGCCGATGTCATCTTCCGCCGCTCGACGCGATCGGGATTGCCGACCCGGCGCGCGGCTTGTTCACGGGAGCAGTGCAGGAACACCGGCAGCAATTCGCCGCCGCGCCGCTGCATGATCTCCTCGAATTTCTCGTACTGCGGAAGGTCTTCCGGGTCGGCGTAGCAAAAGGTCGTGACGACAAGCGAAAGCCCGCGTTCCGCGGCGGCGTCAAAGGCAGCGCACCTGACGCGGTGCACCAGCTCCCAGAATCCGGGAGCGCCGAAGTCGAATATCGTCCGCGCCAGATCGATCGCCGCGTGATTATCGGACAGCCGACCGGGGACCATTCCGAGCAGCGCTTTTGCGACGGTCAGTTTACCGGTTGCGGGCGAGCCGTGGAGAAAAAGCAGCTTCATATTGGATCAGTATCGCGAATGACGGAACAGGGCGAGGTGCCGAGATCAGGAATTCACCCCCGCGCGAACATTCGCGGCTCGCTCTCCAGCACCGGCGCTACCGCGTCGATCAGACGCGCGGCCGCCGCGTCCACGGAAAGCCCCGCGGTATCGACCACGGCGGACGCCCGCGCGTAGAGCGGTTCGCGGCTCAACAAAATCGTGCGCAATTCGCTCATCGCCGAGCGATCGTCCGCCATCGGACGCAAATCGCCTTGGCTACGCACCCGCGCCATATGCTCTTCCGGCTCGGCCTTCAGCCAGATGCTATAAAATGACGACAGGATCAGGTCGAAGGTCAAAGGTTCGGAGACGATGCCGCCGCCGGTCGCGAGCACCATCAGCTCTTTGCGCGCCAGCAATTGGCCGAGGGCGGCCTGCTCCATCCGCCTAAAACCTTCCTGGCCGTAGAGCGCGATGATCTCGGCGACGGACAAGCCGTTCTGCGCCTCGATCTCCTTGTTGAGTTCGACAAAACTCCAGCCGATCTGTTGCGCCAGCATCTTGCCGAGTGTGGACTTGCCGGCGCCGCGCAAGCCGATCAAGGCGATGCCGGCGAAGGAGGTTTGCCGCAGCGCTGCGGTGCCGCTTTGGCCCGCCAAAATATCCTTGGCTCGTGCGATCTGGTTCGGCGTCGCTTTGCGCAGGAGGTCGCGGATGACCGGCCAGTCCGGCGACGGCTCGGCTGCCGGGATGAGATCTTCCAGATGCGCGCCCATCGCGTTCGACACCCGCCGCAGCAGCACGATCGAGACGTTGCCCTTGCCGCTTTCGAGCTGCGCAATATAGCGCTCCGAAATCCCCGAAACTTTGGCCAGCACCTTTCGCGACATGCCGCGCAGCGCGCGCATGGTGCGGACGCGCTGGCCGAGATGGGCGAGGAAGCCGGATTCGGGATCGGGATGTTCGGTCATTTCCCTTTTTCTTCTTCGTGCAGACTACTCGCGCTCTCGGGCAAACAGATTTCGCTGAAGCCCCACCGATCAAGATTACCTTTCGATTGCAGCTTTTTGGCTTTGACGAGTGCTTTGATCCGCTCGGCTATGAAGTCCACATTTCTGCCCCTCGGCAGTTTCAGAGCCACCGCCGCGTCATAGACAATGCGCGCAACCTTCATGAATCGCGGTTTGCAACACGCCAGGATGGCTTGATCGACCAGGACATTCCGCATGTGTTAGGCCCCCGCACATCTGGAAACATAATGCCGATAAGGATTGACAGCAAGCGCGCGTAGTGGCTTCCTATGAATTATAATTCTTAAAATCCTGGGGAGGAAGCCTCGTGACACGCTTGGCATACGGAAACGCGCCATGAACGCCGATCCCTACAATGCGGTGACGTGGCTCCTCGATCGCAATGTCGAGGAAGGGCGCGCCGAAAAACTTGCCTTCACAGACACTGTTTCTGAGCTGACCTATGGGGCCTTGCAGGAGCGAAGCCGCAAGCTCGCCAATCTGCTCCGCCGGCTTGGCGTTCGCCGCGAAGAACGCGTCGCCATGATCATGCTCGACACGGTGGATTTTCCGATCGTGTTTCTCGGTGCGATCCGCGCCGGCGTGGTGCCGGTGCCGCTCAACACGCTGCTGACATCAGATCAATACGCCTACGTGCTAGCGGATTGCCGGGCGCGCGTGCTGTTTGTTTCCGAAGCGCTATTGCCTGTGGTCAGGGATATGCTGGGGCGGATGCCCGATCTCGAGCATGTCGTCGTTTCGGGCAAGCAGCCGCACGGCTACAAAAAGCTCTCCGACGAGATCGCGGGCGAGAGCGATGCATTCGTAACAGCAGCTACCCATCCCGACGAGCCGGCGTTCTGGCTGTATTCCTCGGGCTCGACCGGCATGCCCAAGGGCGTGCGGCATCTGCATTCCAATCTCGCCGCCACCGCGGACACTTATGCAAAACAGGTGCTCGGAATTCGTGAGGACGATGTCGGGCTATCGGCGGCAAAACTGTTTTTCGCCTACGGCCTCGGCAACGCATTGACATTCCCGATGTCGGTCGGCGCCTCCACCATCCTCAATTCCGAGCGACCGACGCCGGCAGCCATGTTTGCGCTGATGAACAAATATCATCCGAGCATCTTCTTCGGCGTGCCGACGCTGTTTTCCGCGATGCTAAATGACGAGACGGTGAAAAGCGAACGCTGCGGCGCGCGGCTTCGTATCTGCACCTCGGCCGGTGAGGCACTGCCGGAATCGGTCGGCAACGCCTGGAAGTCGCGCTTCGGTGTCGACATTCTCGACGGCGTCGGCTCGACCGAGCTGTTGCATATCTTCCTCTCAAATGCGCCCGGCGATATCAAATACGGAACGTCGGGCCGTCCGGTGCCGGGCTATCGCGTGCGGCTGGTCAACGAGGCCGGCACTGAGGTACCCGACGGCGAGGTCGGCGAGCTCCTGGTCGATGCGCCCTCGGCCGGCGAAGGCTACTGGAATCAGCGCAGCAAGAGCCGCCGCACCTTTGAGGGCCACTGGACCCGCACCGGCGACAAATACATCCGCGACGCCGACGGCCGCTACACCTTCTGCGGCCGCAGCGACGACATGTTCAAAGTGTCCGGCATCTGGGTCTCGCCGTTCGAGGTCGAGAGCGCGCTGATCACCCATGAAGCGGTGCTGGAAGCCGCCGTCGTGCCCGAAGCCGATCCGGAAGGACTGTTGAAGCCGAAAGCCTTTGTCGTGCTGCGGCCAGGTGCAAACACCGCGGGCCTGCATGAGCTGCTAAAAGAGCACGTCAAGCAGAAGATCGGCCCGTGGAAATATCCGCGCTGGATCGATGTGGTGGACTCATTGCCGAAAACCGCGACCGGAAAAATCCAGCGCTTTAAATTGCGCGATGGGGCGAACTAGGAACCAAGTGTCGTCCCCGCGAACGCGGGGACCCATAACCACAGGCTTCAGTTGTTGCACGAAAGCCGTCGAACAGCGTCTCTCAAAACAAACGCCGCGGCGTATGGGTCCCGGCGTTCGCCGGGACGACGAGCATATTGGTGCGACGCCTAGGTCACTTTCGGATAGCCAACATCATGCAGACGCTAAACCCCACCGGCTTCCTCACCATCGGCGCCTCCGATCTCGAATACCGCATGATCGGGCCCGCGCCCGCTGACGCGCCGACCATTGTCATGCTGCACGAAGGCCTGGGATCGGCCGGGCTGTGGGGCGATTTTCCCGAAAAACTCCAGGCCGTGACCGGCGCCGGCGTGTTCGTCCATTCGCGCGCGGGCTATGGCGCCTCGACGCCGGCAAAACTGCCGCGCCCGCTCGACTACATGGACATCGAGGCACTGGAAGTTTTGCCAAAACTGCTCGACCAAATCGGCTTTCGCCGCGGCCTTCTCATCGGGCATTCCGACGGCGCCTCGATCGCGGCGATCTATGCCGGTTCGCGTCAGGATCACCGTGTGCAGGGTATCGCGATGATCGCGCCGCATTTTATCGTCGAAGATATGTCGGTGACCTCGATCGCCGAGATCAGACGCGCCTACGAGACCACCGACCTCAAGGCAAAACTGGCGCGCTGGCACAAGGATGTCGACAACGCCTTCTACGGCTGGAATGACGCCTGGCTCGACCCGAAATTCCGCAACTGGGATATTTCCGAATATCTCGCCTATATCCGCGTACCAGTTGCGATCCTTCAAGGGGCAGACGACCAGTATGGGACAATCCGCCAGGTCGAAATCGCGGAGCAGGAGTGCTATTGTCCGGTCGATGTGACCATCATTCCAGCGGCCGGACATTCGCCGCATCGTGAAGCGCCGGGGGCGACGCTCAATGCGATCTCGGAATTTGCAAGTCGCATTCTATTTTCGGACGAAGGCTCACGGGGACGGGCGGCGTAAGCCGTTTTCGGCGATGATCGTGGTGGCGCTGCCGCCATGAGCATCCCGCCCCAAAGCCTTCCGCTGCCGCAATGGGCCTACGTCCCCGGCGAGACCGCGGAAGTGGCAGCCGACTACGAAACGCTGGCCCAGGCAAAACTATTGGTGCCTTTGCGCTTTGGCGGCTATGTGCCGGCGCGGCATCCCGCGCTGCGCTACGGCATCGCGCTCAACGACCACGGCTATTTCTGGGAAGCGCAGGAGATCTTGGAGACCGTTTGGGCGGCAGCACCGCAGGGCGGACGCGAGCGCATCCTGCTGCGCGCCTGCATCCACATTGCCTATGCCAATTTGAGGCTCCGCATGCAGAAGCCGAACGCCGCGGCGCGGTCTTTCGGCGAGGCGCTGGGTGAACTCGATGCGCTGCACAAGGCCGCAACCGGCGGCGACGGCTTTGCCGATGGCTTTCCGGCAGCCAGCCTTGCGGGCCTGCTCAGGGCCAGATTGGCGTTACCGTCGCTGTCCAAGGCGGATTGGGTGGCGATCGGCGCGGTCGGCCGCACATGAAACAAAATGCAGATTTTATGCCGTAGGCCCTAGACCTCGTCGAAAACATGCACTATTATGCATGTTGAGAGAAAGCCAAAGAGTTAACAGAAAACCAAGGTGAGGTGGCCCATGGCCGGCGAAGACCGCGTCCTTGCTGGCGGCGCGCGCTACATCGATTTTCAGACCGACCCGTCGCGCTACAAGCACTGGAAGCTCGATGTCGCAGGCGACGTCGCGACGTTGACCATGGATGTCGACGAGAACGGCGGCCTGTTCGAAGGCTATCAGTTGAAGCTGAATTCCTATGATCTCGGCGTCGATATTGAACTGGCGGATGCCGTACAGCGGCTCCGCTTCGAGCATCCCGCCGTAAAGGTAGTGATCGTGCGCTCGGGCAAGAACCGGGTGTTCTGCGCCGGCGCCAATATCCGCATGCTGGCCGGCGCCACCCACGCCCATAAGGTCAATTTTTGCAAATTCACCAACGAGACCCGCAACGGTCTGGAAGATTCCAGCGAGAACTCCGGCCAGCGTTTTATCACGGTCGTCAACGGCACCGCGGCCGGCGGCGGCTATGAATTGGCGCTGGCGACCGATCACATCATCCTCGCCGACGATGGCGCCGCTGCCGTGGCGCTGCCGGAAGTGCCGCTGCTTGCGGTGTTGCCGGGCACCGGCGGCCTGACGCGGGTGGTCGACAAGCGCAAGGTGCGCCGCGACCACGCCGATTTTTTCTGCACTATCGAGGAAGGTATCAAGGGCAAGCGCGCGGTTGCGTGGCGCCTGGTCGATGAGATCGTGCCGAACAGCAAGCTCGATGCCAGGGTCGCCGAGCGCGCGACAGAATTTGCCGCGGCATCGAAACGCAACGGTAACAGCAAGGGCATTTCGCTGACACCGCTCACGCGCACCATCGACGAGAACAGCGTCCGCTACGGCCTCGTCAGCGTGGATATCGACCGCGCCGCGCGTATTGCGACCATTTCCATACAGGCGCCGGAGGCCGCACCGCCGGCCGATATCGACGGCATGATCGCGCAGGGCGCAAAATTCTGGCCGCTGCAGGTCGCGCGCGAGCTTGACGATGCCATCCTGCACCTGCGCATCAACGAGCTCGAAACCGCGATGCTGGTGTTCAAGTCGCACGGCGAGCGCGCCAACGTGCTGGCTTGCGACGCGTTCCTGGAAGGCAACAAGACGCACTGGCTGGTCAATGAAATCCGGCAGTACTGGAAGCGGGTGTTAAAGCGCATCGACGTCACCTCGCGCACCTTGGTGGCGCTGGTCGAACCCGGTTCGTGCTTTGCCGGCACCCTGGCCGAACTCGTGTTCGCCGCCGACCGCTCTTACATGCTGATTGGTCAGAAGCAGGGCGACAACCGTGCCCCGCCGACTATCGAACTATCCGCGATGAACTTTGGGCCGTATCCGATGAGCCATGGGCTGACGCGGTTGCAGTCGCGCTTCCAGGCCGATCCATTGGACTTGGAACGCGCGCAGCAAAAAATCGGCGAGGCGATCGATGCCGAAGGGGCCGAGGCGCTCGGCCTCGTCACGTTTGCGCTCGACGATATCGACTGGGATGACGAGATCAGGGTGTTTTTCGAGGAGCGCACCAGCTTCTCGCCCGACGGTCTCACCGGCATGGAAGCGAACTTACGCTTCGTCGGACCCGAGACTATGGAATCGAAAATCTTCTCACGCCTGACCGCGTGGCAAAACTGGATCTTCCAGCGCCCCAACGCGGTCGGCGAGGAAGGCGCGCTGCGCCGCTATGGCACCGGCCAGAAGGCGCAGTTCGATATGACGCGGGTTTAGTAACTCTTGCTGCGTCATGGCCGGGCATAAGCGCGAAGCGCGTCTTCGCACAGATGTCCCGGCCATCCACGTCTTTTCTTCGTTGAAGAAAGGAAGACGTGGATGCCCAGGACAAGCCCGGGCTTGACGGAAACTCTGTCCAAGGAGCACGCCATGAACATCATGAACGTCGACTACTCCACCAAGATTCCCAACAACGTGAATCTCAGCGAGGATCGGCAGGTGCTCAAAGCCCTCGAAGGCTGGCATCCCGGCTACATGAATTGGTGGAGCGACATGGGGCCCGAAGGCTTCCAGCAGTCGCTGGTCTATTTGCGCACCGCCTATTCGGTCGATCCGCGCGGCTGGGCCAAGTTCGACTATGTCAGGATGCCGGAATATCGCTGGGGCATCCTTCTCGCGCCCCAGGAAGAAAATCGCGTCATCCCGTTCGGCCAGCATTTTGGCGAACCGGCCTGGCAGGAAGTGCCGGGCGAATATCGCGCCGCGCTGCGCCGCCTGATCGTGATCCAGGGCGACACCGAGCCCGCTTCGGTCGAGCAGCAGCGCCATCTCGGCAAAACCGCGCCCTCGCTCTATGATTTGCGCAATCTGTTCCAGGTCAATGTCGAGGAGGGCCGCCATCTCTGGGCGATGGTCTATCTCTTGCAGAAATATTTTGGCCGTGACGGGCGCGAGGAGGCGGACGATTTGTTGCGCCGCCGCTCCGGCGATGCGGATTCACCGCGCATGCTGGGCGCCTTCAACGAGGCGACGCCGGATTGGCTGTCGTTCTTCATGTTCACTTACTTCACCGATCGCGACGGAAAGATGCAACTGCACTCGCTGGCGCAGTCCGGCTTCGATCCGCTGTCGCGCACCTGCCGCTTCATGCTGACCGAAGAGGCGCATCACATGTTCGTCGGCGAGACCGGCATCACCCGCGTGGTGCAGCGGACCTGCGAAGCCATGAAGGCGGCTGGCATATCCGATCCCGCCGACATCGCAAAAGTCCGCGCGCTAGGGGTGATTGATCTTCCAACCATCCAGAAGAAACTCAATCTGCACTACTCGCTGTCGCTCGACCTGTTCGGCTCGGAGGTCTCGACCAATGCCGCGAACGCCTTCAACTCGGGCATCAAGGGCCGCTACCACGAGACCCAGATCAAGGACGATCACCGCCTCGAGAAGGACACCTATCCCGTGCTCAAGCTCGTGGGTGGCGAGATCAAGCGCGTCGACGAACCGGCGCTGACCGCGCTCAACATGCGGCTGCGCGACGACTACACGCAGGATTGCGTCA
>Ga0209331_1000097_pt1 | contig 28685 bp, 32 predicted proteins | sample JacPinW_OM3H0_M3_FD_187971 | JGI IMG/M metagenome (GOLD analysis project Ga0209331, IMG submission 187971) | Forest soil microbial communities from Algoma, Ontario, Canada - Jack Pine, Ontario site 1_JW_OM3H0_M3 (SPAdes) (version 2) | ecosystem: Environmental > Terrestrial > Soil > Boreal...
CCCTGGACAGCGGATTGAGGGTAAAGCCGTGCCAAATGCGACGTTCCGTGCTTACTGGATCGTCCGCATGCGCGGACGACGACGAGCGCCTATGGGGCTTGACCCGGCAATGACGGAGCCCCGGGCCTTTTCTTTATCCGCACTTGCGCCGCAGCCCAAAAAATTGACAATCGGCCGGCAGCATTCCGGAGACGCACCATGCATGAGCTCTCGCTTCCCGCCGACCTCGTCGCCCGCGTGACCGAGCGCGCCGGCCGCGCGCATCCCTTCGACGTGATCGAGCCGGCAAAGTGTGCGTTTGTGGTCGTCGACATGCAGAACTATTTCATGCAGCCGGGCTTCCAGGGCGAGGTGCCGAAGGCACGCGCAATCGTGCCGGCGGTGAACCGCCTCGCCGCCGCGCTGCGCGAGCTGGGCGGGCATGTTGGGTGGGTCAAGAACGCCACCAACGACACGCGCGAGAGCTGGAACGTCTTTCACGATTGGCTGCAGACGCCGCATCGCCGCGATCTGCGTTATGCCAGCATGGATCTCGCGCACGAGGGGCACGCGCTGTGGGCGGAGCTCGACGTGCGCCCGCAGGACGTCCAGATTGTGAAAAAACGCTTCAGCGCGTTCCTGCCGGGATCGTCGGACATCGAATCCTATTTGCGCGGCCGCGGTATCGACACCGTCCTCATCGGCGGCACCGCCACCAACGTGTGCTGCGAGAGCTCGGCGCGGGATGCCATGATGCTCAATTTCAAGGTCATCATGGTGCACGACGTGCTCGCCACCTATACCGACGAGGAGCACAATGCGAGCCTGCGCACGTTCTATTCCATCTTCGGCGACGTGCAGACCATTGATGAGGTGATCGCCTCTCTCAAGCGGGGATTGGAGAAGGCGGCGGCGTAGCTTGTAGCCCGGATGAGCCCGTCGAAGCTTTAGCGGAGACGGGCGACACCCGGGGCTCATGCCGCGCGGCAAGATCGTTCCCGGATTTCGTGGAGCCTGTCATCGGGCGGCGCTTCGCGCCGACCCGTTGGCTCATCCGGGCTACGTTGGTCTCACCCCAGCTTGATATTCGCCTCGCGCACCACGCGACCCCACTTTTCCATCTCCGCCCTGACGAAGGCGCCGAATTCTTCCGGCGTGTTCTCGCGGAACTCGACGTTGAGCGCCGCGAACCGCTCGATCACGTCGGGATGGCGCAGCGTCGCATTCAAGCCCGCATTGAGCTTGTGCATGATCGCAGCGGGAGTGCCGGCCGGCACGAATACGCCGTTCCATTCATAGGCCTCGAAGCCCGGCAGCGTGTCGGCGACCGCGGGCACGCCGGGCAATGTGCGCAGCCGCCCACGCCCGGTATGCGCGATCGCGCGCAGCGCGCCGCTCTCCACGTGACCAATGGATGCCGCGCCATTGGAGAAGAAGAACTTCACCTGTCCGGCGATCACATCGTTGAGCGCGGGGCCGCCGCCGCGATAGGGAATGTGATTGAGCTTGACCCCGGTGCGCAGCCGAAACATTTCGAGGCAGAGGTGCTGCACGGTGCCGTTGCCGGATGATGCCCAGTCGAGGCCGCCGGGGGCGGCTTTCGCAATCTCGATCACGTCATTGACGGTGTGCGCCGCCACGGAAGGATTCACGACCAGCAGGTTGGCCACCAGCGAAGCCAGAAAGACCGGCTGGAAATCTTTGTTCGTGTCATAGGGCAGGCGCGGATAGAGCGACGGATTCACCGAGAACGCGGTCGCGTCATAAAGAATCGTATAGCCGTCGCGCTCCGCCTTGGCCGCAATCGCTGCGCCGATGGTTCCCCCAGCGCCGCCCCGATTGTCGATCACGAATTGCTGGCCGAATGCCTCGCTCAATCGCGTGAACAGGATGCGACTCACGGTGTCGGCGCCGCCGCCCGGCGGATAGGGCACGATCACTTTCACCGGCTTGCCGGGATAATCCTGCGCGGAGCCGCTCCTCGTTATGAGGAAAAGCGGCTGTGCCGCCGCGCTCGCACAGAACGTCAACGCCGTGCGACGGGTCGGCGTGGGTGATGGACGCACGAGTTCCTCCATTTCCTGCAACGATCATTCTCCTGGGGGAGGGAAGGGTAGCGCGATGGCTCCGGCCCTTTTCCCATCATAAAGCAGGCTCCATATTCCGGCGATGGCGAAGTCCCCCGAGAAGCCGCCGCAGCGGCCCGCGCGCGATCCCGCGAAGCATTCGAAAAAGGACCCGGCGAAACCGACGCGTGCCAAGGCAGCGCGGCCGGAATTGCCGCCCACCGCACCCGCGCTTGCGCGCCTGCTCAATCCCGGGATTGAGCAGGGAACCGCCGGGCCCGGCTCGCAAACCGGGCTGCAGCCGCCGCCGGACAATTCCTTCGACCGCCGTGCCGATTTCGCCGCCGCGCATCGCGCCCGCAAATCCACCGCTGCCGGATTCAACGAGACACCACAGTCCGGCTATGCCGCCAGAGGCGTGCAGCCATTGGGATTGGATCCTGAGCTGGCTCAGGCGCTCGGGTTCGATGCAGCGGAGACTGTTCAACCAGCCTCAGGCGAGGTACCGGCCTTGCGCGGCCTCACCGGAGCCTCCGCAACGATCACGGCGCTGGAGCGGCTGCTGCGCGAGGGACGGCCCGAATTCGGCGAACGTCCTTGGACCCCGCACCGTCCGCCGCGGCCGGAAAAATCGGAAGGCGGCCAGCCTCTGGTGATCAAGTCGGATTTCCAGCCGCAGGGCGATCAGCCGCAGGCCATCGCCGATCTTGTCGAAGGAGTGCGGCGTCAGGATCGAACGCAGGTTCTTCTGGGTGTCACCGGCTCCGGCAAGACCTTCACCATGGCCAAGGTGATCGAGGAGACCCAGCGCCCCGCCCTCATCCTCGCGCCCAACAAGACGCTCGCTGCCCAGCTCTACGGCGAGTTCAGGAGCTTCTTTCCGGACAATGCGGTCGAATATTTCGTCAGCTACTACGATTACTATCAGCCCGAGGCCTATGTCCCGCGTACGGACACCTACATCGAGAAGGAATCCTCGATCAACGAGCAGATCGATCGCATGCGGCACAGCGCGACCCGCTCGCTGCTCGAACGCGATGACGTGATCATCGTCGCGTCGGTGTCCTGCATCTACGGCATCGGGTCGGTCGAAACCTATTCGGCAATGACGTTCGCCCTCAAGCAAGGCGAGCGCGTCGACCAGCGGGCGCTGATCGCCGATCTGGTCGCGTTGCAGTACAAGCGCAGCGCCGGCGATTTTTATCGTGGCACCTTTCGCGTGCGCGGCGATGTGATCGAGATTTTCCCCGCCCACTATGAGGACCGCGCCTGGCGCGTGTCGCTGTTCGGGGACGAGATCGAAGCCATCCACGAATTCGATCCGCTGACCGGCGAAAAGACCGACGAGTTCGAATTCGTCAAGATCTATGCCAACTCGCATTATGTGACGCCGCGCCCCACGCTCCTGCAGGCGATCGCCGGCATCAAGCAGGAGCTCAAGTCGCGTCTCTTGCAGCTCAATGCCGCCGGCCGCCTGCTGGAAGCCCAACGGCTGGAGCAGCGCACGCTCTACGATCTCGAAATGATGGAGGCCACGGGTTCGTGCGCGGGCATCGAGAACTATTCGCGCTATCTCACCGGCCGCAAGGCGGGTGAGCCGCCGCCCACGCTGTTCGAATATGTGCCGGACAATGCGCTGGTGTTCGTGGACGAAAGTCATGTCAGCATTCCGCAGCTCGGCGGCATGTTCCGCGGCGATTTCCGCCGCAAGGCGACGCTCGCGGAATACGGTTTTCGCCTGCCCTCGTGCATGGACAATCGGCCACTGCGGTTTGAGGAGTGGGACGCCATGCGCCCGCAGACCGTCGGCGTGTCGGCGACCCCCGGGCCGTGGGAGATCGAGCAGGCGCACGGCGTGTTTGCGGAGCAGGTGATCCGGCCCACCGGCCTGATCGATCCTCCGGTCGAGGTCCGGCCCGCCCGCACGCAGGTCGACGATCTCGTCGGTGAGGTTCGGCAGGTGGCGGCCGCGGGCTATCGCGCTCTGGTGACCGTGCTCACCAAGCGTATGGCGGAAGACCTCACGGAATATCTGCACGAGCAGGGCATTCGCGTGCGTTACATGCACAGCGACATCGACACCATCGAGCGCATTGAGATCATCCGCGACCTTCGCCTCGGCGCCTTTGACGTGCTGGTCGGGATCAATCTCTTGCGCGAGGGTCTCGACATTCCGGAATGCGCCCTGGTTGCCATCCTCGACGCCGACAAGGAAGGATTTCTGCGCAGCGCGACCTCGCTGATCCAGACCATCGGCCGCGCCGCGCGCAACGTCGATGGGCGGGTGATCCTCTATGCCGATACGGTGACCGGCTCGATGGAGCGCGCGATTGCGGAAACCAACCGCCGGCGCGAGAAGCAGGAAGCCTACAACGCCGCAAACGGGATCACGCCTGCGAGCGTGCGCAAGGGCATTGCTGACATTCTGGAATCCGTCTACGAGCGCGACCACGTGCTGGTCTCGACCGGTGGCGGGCTTGCCGGCATCGGCGAAGGGGAAGCGGCCGCCACGATCGGACACAATTTTGAGGCGGTGATCGCCGATCTCGAGACGCGCATGCGCGCGGCCGCCGCCGACCTCGATTTCGAGGAGGCCGCGCGGCTGCGCGACGAGATCAAACGCTTGCACGCCACTCAGCTTGCGGTCGTGGATGATCCTACCGCGCGGGCGGTTGCGATTTCGCGCCCGGGCCGACGCGGCCGCGTCCACAAGCCCGACCTTGATGAAATGGGGATCGCGCTTTCGCACGAGGTCCGGCCGCTACGCGGGGAGCGGGAGCGGCCGCGCAAACCCACCCTCGACGAAATGGGTCCGGGTCCGGAATCAAAGCCCTATCGGGCGGGCCCGCGCTCGACCACAGGGCGTCCCGGCATGCGCGGCGGCTGGCGCCCGCGCCGGCGGTGAAACCCAACCGTGGTAGGGTCGCGTTCTTCGCGAGACCCAACCAACATTGCCCCGTCCAGGGTCAAGACTTTGCGTCGCGCCAAGGCGCTCGACGCAACCTACCCCGTCGCCGGCGGAGCGACCATGGCGTCAGGCTGGTTGCTGCGTTCGAGCGCGTTCGCGACAAAGCCGCTCGCCTTCATCTCCTCGACGAAAGCGTGCAGATAGCGCGGTACCGCCTCGCGGCCGTGATAGCGCTGCTTCGGGGTACCCATCGCCTGACGGATTTCCATGAACCGGCCGTCCATGATGCGTACACTGGGATTGGTTTTGGCGAACTCGACGAGCGGCTGTTTCACCCCCGCCGCGGCTTCGAGCTTGTCCTTGAGGAAGACCTCAATTCCGTTTTCGCCCCGGACGAGCTTGGCGTGCTTGAGCGTGCGGGTGAGAAAGAGGTCGTAGGCCGAGGCCTTGTTGACGGCGATGCGCACGCCGTCGCGATCGACATCACCGACCGAGCGCAGTGGTGAGTCGACCGGCACCATATAGACGCCCTCGATGATGACATAGGGCGCGGTGAAGGCGATCTCGGCCGCCCGCACCGGCTCGATGGCAAGAAACGCGATGTCCCATGCGCCGTTTTTGAGCGCGTCGAAGACCTTGCCCGCGGCGTCGAATGGGACGAGCTCGACCGGCAACCCAAGCCGGCGGCCAAGCTCGCGGGCGAGCTCGACCGTGATGCCGCGCGGCTGTCCCGTCGCCGGGTCCTTCTGCGCCAGCACCATGTTGCCGAGATTGATGGCGGCGCGCAGCTTCCCGGTGGGCGCGATATCCTTCACGACTTCGGCGGGGGCGGTGCTCACGATGCTGGCTCCTTGCGATGGGTTGTCTGTGCACACACCGTAACAATGATGTGGCGGGCGGCGCAATTTGTTGTACGCTCGATCGGCGACCAACCCCGGAGGAGATCATGGCCAAGGGTCAGCAGCGCAGCACCAAGGAAAAAAAGAAGCCGAAGGCGGAGTGGAACAAGAAAAAGAAGGGCAGCCTGGCGCCGTCATCATCCGTCGGACAGGGGCAGCATAAGCTCGATATCATGGCGAAGAAGGGCTAGCACCGAGCCCGAACGTTGCGTCAACGAGCAACAGCCACCGGCGCGTAACTGCGCGAGTGGAATCTAGCCCGCGCCTTTCGCTGCCGCGATGAGCGAATTGTGAGCATATGTCTTCCACGTGGGAGCATAGCTCTCGCTGGCCTGATGACCCCAGCTGATCCAGCCGTTCCGGGTCCCGCGCGCAAACAGTTCGAGATAAGGTCCGGGAGAGCAGGCCTCGATGAGATCATATAGCTCGTCGGGTTTGCGCGAATGCTCTCGTTTGCGGGTTGCGAGCAGGTTGACCTGACGGCGCCCCGGCGCGAGCGTGCGTGCATTCTTGCCCCTGGTCCCGAACAAAATCAGTTCTGTGACATTGCGGAAATAGAAGCCCACTCCACGGCCATCAGAGCCACCGTCTTTGCGTACCTTGTGCCAGACGATATTTGCTTTGTAACGAAAACCCCAGGCTTTAATCACTGCCAAACCTTCAGGCAGCAGGGCGTTCGGGCACCAGAGATAGAGATGGGCCGCCTCGCGTGTGAGTTTTTCAACCGGCAAGGCCATGATCTCTTCGAGTGTCATCGTGTGATAACGCGACAAGCGCTTGTGTTCGGGGGCCATCTTTCCCGTCCGGTTGGCGAAGCGCCAGGGCGGGTCCGCTAAGATGGTGCCGAATGGTCCCTCGCCCGCGAATTCGATTATTTCTGCAGTCATTGGCTTTTCTGTCGGGACGAGCGAAAGAAGCGCGGAAAAAACTCCGTTCACCGGCGCAGCACGAATCGAGTGATCGGCCGTTACGAGACTAACGGCCGCGCGATGAGCCGAAAATCGTTCGTCATTCGCGATCAACTGGAAAAGTTTCTGCCGCTTCCTGGTCCTGCGCCGTGCAAGTCATTGGACTGGCGGCGGCAGCTCGCCCAAGTGGTTGATAAACAACATAGTTCCATCGGCCAAGAGTGCGGGGAAAAGCCCGCCTTGGCCGCGAAGCCGTCACATTGTCGTGCGGCAATCGCCCCTGTGGAGAGCGCCCGCAGGGCGCAAAGGGGGTAGTCACATGACAGTAACCAAGACAAGCGAGCCCACGCACATCGATAAAACGGCCGAAAGTCAGGTCGAAGGCGAGATCCGGGAATTCGTTCGCCGCGATATCGCGACCTTTCGGCGGCAGCCGGAGAACGAGAGCGAAGTCGTGGCAAACAACATCGGCACGCTGCTCCAGCGCGTTGCCGGCACCTCGGTGAAGGAGATCGACAAGCTCATCGTCGAGCTGCAGACCTTGCGCGACATGCTGCACAGCGAAAGCACCCGCGTGCAGCGTGAGATCGTCGAATTCGCGACCCTGAGCCAGGCCGCGATGCAGTCGACCAAGATTATCGCGGAAAGCCTGACCCACTGGAAACGGGTTCCCGACGCGCCCAGCATGCGCGAGGACTGAGCATCGGCATCGCTCCCATCGGGCGACTTCGCTCTACCTGATACGCTGCGGTTATGCGGCGGAGCGGCTCGGACGAGCTGCTTCGCCCTGCGGCTAAGGCAGCAGCTTGTAGCGCGGGATCATTGCGACGACGACGCGGCTCGCCGGCTCGACCAGGAGGATGCGGTCCTCGAGCTTCATGAATTTGTGCCCCCGCACGAGTGGAATATCGGCCGTCACGTTCGCCGGTAAATCCTGCAGCGGGGCGCTGCCGGGCACTTTGTCCGCCAGATCAAGCGCATCCTTGCTGGCGACATCGGGAAAACGCATGAGCCCCTGATAGACGCGGTGACGCTCCTCATCCGTGAGCAAGAGAGGAACGCTGCGCATGGGGCCGGCGCTGCCGATCGTTTCGTCTGCAGCCTGCTGCGCCCTCAGCCCGATGCCGCCCGGCCATGTCGCCGCCGCAAGTCCCGAACATACGGCGAGGACGGCGACAGCGTGCCGTGCCGAAGACCACATGGTAACCACCCCTGCGCAGCCCACGCTGCATGTTAGGAATGGCCCTCTTCCGCCTCGTTAACAGGAACGTTCATCTCAACGTTTGGTTCTCGACTGTTGCCGGCAAGCCGCATCCGAGCGTCCCGGTTTGGGAGCGCGGCGAGCAATTTCGACGCATTGAGCGACCAGCGCCGTTAACCAACGACGCATCAGGGCTCATCACACTCCCGCTCGGTCCGGGTGACTTCGATCCCGTCGCGCCACTCCGTGATATTGACGGCGCGGCAGTTCTGGGGTTCTCCCCGGCCCTCCGTTTCAATGACGGCACGCGGCGGGCGTGGCTCCTCAATCAGCACATCCGGACTGCGGACTGGCCCCATGCGGGCGCCGAAATCGGCCTGTGCAAGCTCAATGTTGCCGGCGGCCGGCAGGGGGCAGGAGGGAGCCCCTGAAAGCGTGGCAGCGAGCATCATCCAGGCAAACCAGCTCGTCTTCATAACGGTTCCCTTGCTTTTGGTGCTTACTTGAGAACCGCAAACGATTGCCAACAGTTCCACGATCGGCTTGATTTGGAGCGGTGCTGCACCGCGTTTGGTCACTCACCCCCGGAGGGTTCCATGTTTGATTACAACGACCTTTTTCAGTGGGAACGCTTCATCACGCCGTCGATTATCAAGGTTTTTTATTGGCTCGCCATCGGAATGTCGGCCTTGTTCGGCCTTTCCGGCATCATTTCCGGTCTTGCGCTCATGTCCTTGCATCCACTCGCGGGGCTCCTGTGGATCATCGCCAGCCTGATCGGAATCGGGATCGGCGTGATGTTCGCACGCATCGTGTCGGAATTCATCTTGATCATGTTCCGGATCAACGAGCATCTCGGAGCGATCCGCCAGCGCGGGGGTCAGATGACAGATGACAGATGACAGTGACAGAGATCGGCTCTCATTTTACGCCGGATCTGATCTCTGACATCTGATCTCTGACATCCGACATCTGACATCCGCTCACGTTGCGAACCGGAAATGCATGACGTCGCCGTCGGCGACGACGTACGACTTTCCCTCCAGCCGCATTTTGCCGGCGTCACGCGCGCCGCTCTCGCCCCCGAATGTCACATAGTCATCGTACGCGATCGTCTCGGCTCGAATGAATCCGCGCTCGAAATCGGAATGAATGACGGCGGCCGCCTGTGGCGCCATGGTGCCGCGGGTCACCGTCCAGGCGGCAGCCTCCTTGGGCCCGGCGGTAAAATAGGTAATGAGATCGAGCAGCGCGTATCCGGCCCGGATCAAGCGGTCGAGACCGGCCTCACCTAGTCCCATTGCGGCCAGATATTCCTGGCGCTCACCTGCCGGCAGTACTGCGATCTCGGCCTCTATCTTGGCTGAGATGACGACGCAGGCGGCGCCTTCCTCCCGCGCGCGAGCTTCGACTTTGCGGCTGAACTCGTTAGCGCTCGCAGCAGAGGCCTCGTCAACGTTGCACACGTAGAGCACCGGCAACGACGTCAACAGGCCGAGCATGTGAAACGGCTTCTCCTCCTCGGGCGCGCGCTCCACCAGGCGTGCGGGCTTGCCCTCGCGCAATAACGCGAGAGATCGCTCGACGAGATCGAGAGTCTGTTTGGCTTCGCTCGCGTCCCCGGTTCCCTTCGCCTTTTTGGCGAGGTTGTCCACGCGCCGCTCCAGGCTGTCGAGGTCGGCCAGCATCAGCTCGGTTTCGATGGTATCGATGTCGGCGACCGGATCGATGGCGCCGGACACATGCGCGACGTCCGCGTCCTCGAAGCAACGCACGACGTGCGCGATCGCGTCGACCTCGCGCACATGGGCCAGAAATTGATTGCCAAGGCCTTCACCCCTGGAGGCGCCGCTGACCAGCCCTGCGATATCGACGAAGCTTAGCCGCGTCGGCTTGATCTTGGCGGAGCTCGCAAGCTTGGCCAGCACTTCAAGCCGGGGATCGGGGACAAGCACTTCGCCGACATTCGGCTCGATGGTGCTGAAGGGATAGTTCGAAGCCTGCGCGGCAGCAGTAGCGGTCAGCGCGTTGAACAGGGTTGATTTCCCGACATTCGACAGTCCGAGAATGCCGCACTTGAATCCCATGAACGTTCTTCTCTTCCTCGGTAACCTGGGTTGAGCGCAAGCCGCGGGCTTCGGCGGCCTTTAGTCAAATTGGCCCGTCGAAGCTTCAGCGGAGCGGGAAGAAGCCCTTGGCCTGCATGCCGAGGTGGACCTTGTTCTGGAACGTCGCGTCCTGGCCTTTCGCGAGCAGATCAGTATTGGCGGCGATCAGCTCGCATAAGGCGCCGACCCACGGCCGCTCGTCCTTGCCGAAATCGCTCAGCACATAGGAGTAGACCAGATCCTTCACACCGGGATGCCCGACCCCGATGCGCACGCGCCGGTAATCATTCCCGATATGCGCCGAGATAGAGCGCAGACCGTTATGTCCGGCGATGCCGCCGCCGGTTTTCACGCGCACCTTGCCTGGCTCGAGGTCAATCTCGTCGTGGAATACGACGATATCGGAGAGGCCCTTGTAGAAATGAGCAGCCTCCGCGACGGCGCGGCCGGACTCGTTCATATACGTGCCGGGAAGCAGGAGCAGGGCTCGCTCGCCCGCGAGCGGCCCTTCCGCCGCTACGCCCTGAAAGCGGCGGCGCCACGGCCCGATATCATGATGCTTGGCAATCGCATCGACGGCCATGAAGCCGATGTTGTGCCGATTGCCGGCATAGCGTGCCCCGGGATTGCCGAGCCCCACCAACAGCAGCATGAGCCATAAGCTGATCGGCTTATTTCTTCTCGGGGCCGGCAGCGGGGGCGGCAGCGCCGGCTGCGGGCGCTGCGCCGGGCGCACCCGGGGCAGCTGCGGGCGCCGCACCCTCGGCGGGAGTCCCGGCTGCTGCTGCGGCTGCCGCCGCTGCGGCCGCCGCTGCCGCAGCTTCCGCCGCCGCCTTCATCTCTTCGGCATATCCCGATGGAGGCACGATGGTCACCAGGGTCTGGTCGAGCCTGCCCACCACGCGCACATTGGGCGGCAACGTGACCTCGTCGAGATGCTTGGAGTAATTGATCTCCAGCCCGGAAACGTCGACGTCAATTGATGCCGGAATGGCGTCCGCCGAACATACCACTTCGACGGTGTGGGTAACAATGTTGACCGTACCCCCGCGTTTGACCCCCGGCGCCTGCTCGGCATTCATCACGTGGACCGGAATGCGCACCCGAATCTGTGCGCCTTCACCAAGCCGCAGAAAATCGACATGGATGGGCAGATCCTTCACTGGGTCGAGCTGATAATCCCGTGGAATCACCCGATGCTTGGTGCCGTCAAGATCGAGCTCGCAAATGGTGGTGAGAAAGCGTCCGGCGTAGATGCGCTGCTTGAGTTCGGCGTGATCAACCGAGACATTTAATGGCGGCTGGCCGTCGCCATAGATCACGCCCGGCACCCGACCGGCGCGTCGTTCCGCCCGCGCGGCTCCTTTGCTGCCCTGGCTACGTGCACTCGCTTTCATCTGCCTCACGGTCGCCATATCGAATTCCTTTGTCGAATTCCTTTGCCGAATGCCGCAGCCGTGCAGGCGCAGCACATACACGCCAGACCCTTATTGCGATTGGCGCGCTTATAACGAGGGGGGAGCGGAAACTCAAGGAATGCCGGATTTACGGGGCAAGCGACTGTCCACGACGGAAACGGGTCACGCCGGCCCGGGAGCCCCCAGCTTGGCTTCCAATGCTGCGACCCGTACCTTCAAGGCCTCGTTCTCTTCGCGTGCGATGCGCGCCATCTCCTTTACCGCCTCAAACTCCTCGCGCTTGACCACATCGAGATCGCGCAAGATGCGGTCAGCCTGGCTGCGGAAAGCCGTATCGAGTTCGCGCCGAACCCCGGAGGCGACGCCCGCCGCATCATTCATCAACCTTGCCATCTCATCCAGGAAGCGGTTGCTGGTTTGGGTCATGGGCCTTGGCTCCTGCTGGTTGCCCGAAATAATGGTGATTATCGGCTGAGGCCACAAGGCCGGAGCACGGACCGGCTCAGGCTATGCCCTGTCCCATTGGTAGGATGTGCCATGACTGAAGTGAGTGAGCTCGATCGGGCAAAGATCGAGCAGGCCTTTCGTATCATGGGTGAGTACCTCATTGAACGAAATGCGCTTGGAGAGATCGCCTTGTATGGCGGCAGCGCAATTCTCTTCCAGTTTGATTGGCGGCGAACGTCCGAGGACGTGGATGCGCGAATTCTCAGCGGAGCTACTCACGGGCTCGTAACGCAGGCTGCCGAGGAGGCCGCAAGGCAGCTCGACCTACCCCGTTCATGGCTGAGTGAAAGCGTGACAATGTATACGCGACGGCTGGAGCAGGAAGGTGACCGCATCTTTATCGGAACGTATCCCTCACCCGAGCGGGTTGGCTTGCGTGTCGTTGCCGCGAAGCCAACCTATATTCTTGCGATGAAGCTCAGCGCACTTGAACGATCGACCGCGGATGATCGTGACTTCGAAGACGCCGTCGCTCTCGGCGCGGCATGCGGAACAACGACGGAGGAAGCGCTCCGCGACGTCTATCAGAAGTTCTTCGCAGACGAGCCGCTTCCGGCTGCGGCGGAATTGCGCTTGAGCGAGCTGGTGCACGCGATCAAGTCGCGGTCGAATTTGTGAGCGAAGGATGGCCCGCCCGCAGACACTCGCGGATGTTGCCAGGCACGCACGGGAGCGGAAAGCTGATTTCGCTCTTGCCCTCGATGAATTCGTGGATGAGTTTTACCTTGATCATCCGGACAAGGCTGCGCAGCAGCGGCGCCTCGATGCCGTCCCCGAGGCGGTCGGCGATGCACTTATCGACGCGTGGATTGGAGCCGCCGGAGAGCACCTCGCGCAACGGTGGGCCTTGCGTCCCCCCGCGTGGACCCAGCGGCCGGAGCATTTCGCCCTCGAAATCCCAGTCTTTCTACCGAGCACTCGGTCGCTCAGAGGGGTTCTGATCGTTGAGAGCCCCCCCGCCTTTCGTTCGCGGTTGTTGTTCACCCGAGCCGAGCCGTTGTCCCGGGTACGCTTTCCTGCGGGGCCCCGCGCCCAAGTCGCGCTGAAATGGCCTGAATCGGATTCCAAGTCCGGTTCTTAGCTGGTCACTTGACTCCGTCGACGGGCTGCCTGCATCACGCTTCCAGCTGTTCGAATCGCTTATGCCTCTCCTCGTCATTCCTTTTCCGGCGTTCGATCCGGTGCTGGTGAGCATCGGACCCATCGTCGTGCGCTGGTATGCGCTCGCCTACATTGTCGGGATTCTTCTCGGATGGCTCTATGCCCGAACGCTCATTAGGCGCGAGCAACTGTGGGCGGGCGCGCCGGCAATGAGCTTGCGCGATTACGATGATTTCGTGCTCTGGATAACGCTTGGAATCATTATCGGCGGCCGCATCGGTTATGTGCTGTTCTACAATCCTGGATATTTCGCCGGGCATCCACTCGAAACCATCGAGCTGTGGAAGGGTGGCATGTCCTTTCACGGCGGATTTCTGGGTTGCGTGCTCGCCGTCGTCTTGTTTGCACGCCGCCGCGGCCTGTCCATACTTTCACTGGGGGATGTGACCTGCGCTGCCGCGCCGATCGGCCTTTTTCTTGGGCGGATCGCGAACTTCATCAACGGGGAGCTGTGGGGCCGCCCGACCGACGTGCCATGGGCGATGATATTTCCGAGCGGCGGACCGGTGCCGCGCCATCCCAGCCAGCTGTATGAAGCCGCGCTGGAGGGGCTGCTCCTGTTCGCCCTATTGGCCGTTCTGGTCTGGGGCTGGGGCGCCCTCAAGCGTCCGGGCTTCGTCATCGGAGCGTTCGCGTGCGGATATGCCACCGCACGCACGACGGCTGAATTTTTTCGCGAGCCCGATGCGCAGCTCGGCTTTCTGTGGCGCGGATTAACCATGGGAATGCTGCTCTCCATTCCGCTCTTCCTGGCGGGCGTGGCGTTCATGATCTTCGCCGTGCGACATCGAACCGCGGAGCAATCATGAAAACGGATACGCTCACGCCACTCGAAGCCGAGATTCGCCGCCGCATCGAGAGCGCAGGTTCGTTGCCGGTATGGCAATACATGGAGCTGTGTCTCACCCATCCCGAGCACGGCTATTACTGCACCCGCGGTCCCATCGGAGCAGGCGGCGATTTCACCACCGCGCCGGAGATCAGCCAGATGTTCGGCGAGTTGATCGGCATCTGGGCGGCTGCGGCATGGCGGGCGATGGGCGCGCCCGAAAACGTTCGGCTGGTGGAGCTCGGGCCGGGCCGCGGCACAATGATGCTCGATGCATTGCGGGCGGCGAAGGTCGTGCCTGCATTTCGAGCCGCGATTGTGCTTCACATGGTCGAGATCAGCCCCGTGCTGGAGGACCTGCAACGCCAGGCCTTGATTGCAACCGATGTCCCGGTCTCCTGGCACCGCACCCTGGACGACCTCCCCGCCGGCCCGCTCATCATTGTCGCGAACGAGTTCATTGATGCGCTGCCCGTGCACCAAGCTGTGATGTGCGCCGACGGCTGGCACGAAAGAGTGATCAAGCTCGGGGAGGATGAGGAGCTCCATTTCAGCATCGATCGCGATCCCAGCCCGCTGTTCGATGACTTTCTGCCCGGCGAGATACGCAATGCGAGAATTGGGGAAATTTTTGAATGGCGCGCAGATCACATTGCGCTCGAAATCGGCCAGCGCGTGGTGCGCTCGGGCGGGGTTGCCCTTATTATCGATTACGGCCATGTCACAAGCGCAATCGGAGACACGCTGCAAGCCGTCAGCCGGCATGGCTTTGTCGATCCCCTTGCGGATCCGGGCGTTGCCGATTTGACTGCACACGTCGACTTTCGGGCTCTGGCGCAGGCCGCCGAAGGCATGGGCGCACGCGTGCACGGCCCGGTCACACAGGCCCGGTTTCTCCGGCGGCTCGGAATTGGGCAGCGGGCGAGCGTGCTCAAGGCAGCCGCCCCGGCAGATTATGCCAGCACCATTGATGCGGCGGTCGGGCGGCTCACGGACGAGGACCGCCTCGGCATGGGCCAGCTGATAAAGGTGCTCGCCTTGTCCAGCCCCAAACTGCATTCGCTCCCAGGCTTCGAAGCTTGAGCATGTTGCAAGCTGCCGCGCTCTCTGCGCTTGCGGGTATCCGCCACGCCTTCTTCACTCGCCAAGGGGGCGTATCCGAGGGCATCTACGCCAGCCTCAACGCAGGCATCGGGTCGGATGATGACCCCGCCAAAGTGGCGGAAAACCGCGCCCGCATGGCAGCCGCCCTCGGGGTCGGCGCCGAGTATCTGCTCACCCCTTATCAGATCCACTCGCCGAAGGTCGTCGTTGTTGATACTCCGTGGGGCGTCAAGGCACGGCCTCGCGCTGATGCGCTGGTGACAACGCGTCCCGGGCTCGCGATTGCGATTACGACAGCCGATTGCGGGCCTGTCCTGCTCGCCGACCATGCAGCCCGCGTGATCGCGGCAGCACATGCCGGCTGGCGGGGCGCTGCCGCCGGCGTGCTCGAAGCAACTGTAGAGGCCATGGAGGGTTGCGGGGCGGATCGCAAGCGCATCGTAGCCGCGCTGGGGCCAATGATCCGTCAGCCCTCCTATGAAGTGGGGCCGGAATTGGTTAGAGCCTTCAATAGCGAGGAAAGCGGGAACGGGAGGTTCTTCAAGCCTGCCGCGAGGCCAGGACATGCGTTATTCGATCTCGCAAGCTATATCGCAGCCCGCCTCGTTCGCATGGATATTGCCCGGGTCGAGGATCTCGGCCACTGCACGTATTCCGATTCAGTCCGCTTTTTCAGCTACCGCCGGTCGACGCATTCCGGCGAAAGCGATTATGGACGCCACATCAGCGCGATTGCACTCTTCGATTGAAGATGCCGTGCGTGCCGGACATATCCACAAGCAACTTCGGTGTGCCCAGGTGCCCATGGTTATTACGGGTCATATTGCCAGCCTTGCCGGCCCCTTGTTATTGAGCCCTGCCAGAGCGCGGCACGCGCCGGGAGACTGCCATGCGGCCGAATAATGGGGCGATCAAGCTTGTCGCCGGCAACTCCAATCCCGCTCTTGCCGATGCCATCGCCGCCTATCTCGCAACCCCGCTTACGAAGGCGGTGGTCCGCAGATTTGCGGACATGGAAATCTTCGTCGAAATCCAAGAGAACGTGCGCGGCACCGATGTTTTTGTGCTGCAGTCGACCTCGTTCCCGGCGAACGACCACCTTATGGAGCTGCTCATCATTATCGATGCGCTGCGGCGTGCATCGGGGCGGCGCGTCACGGCCGTCATCCCTTATTTCGGCTATGCGCGTCAGGACCGAAAGCCCGGTCCCCGAACTCCCATCTCCGCCAAGCTTGTGTCCAATCTCATCACGCGAGCCGGCGCCGACCGGGTAATGACGCTCGACCTCCACGCCGGACAGATTCAGGGGTTTTTCGACATACCGACCGACAATCTTTACGCCGCCCCCATGATGGTGCGTGACATCAAGGAGCGGTTCGAGCTGTCAAAGATCATGGTCGTATCGCCCGATGTGGGCGGAGTGGGACGCGCGCGTGGGCTCGCCAAGCGCATCAATGCTCCGCTCGCAATCGTGGATAAGCGCCGCGAGCGGCCCGGTGAATCTGAGGTGATGAACGTAATCGGCGATGTCAAGGGCGCGATCTGCATTCTCATCGACGATATCATCGATTCCGGCGGGACCGTGGTCAATGCAGCCGACGCGCTGCTCGATAAGGGTGCCACTGAAGTGTACGCCTATATTACTCATGGGGTGCTTTCAGGCGGCGCAGTCGCGCGCATCGCTGCGTCACGGCTCAAGGAGCTTGTGATTACCGATTCCATTCAGCCCACTCAGGCCGTGCGGGTCTCCCGCAACATCCGCGTGCTCTCGGTTGCAAGCCTCATCGGGGAGGCGATCGGGCGCACAGCTGCCGAGGAATCGGTGTCGAGCCTGTTCGACTAGAGGACGACAGAGTCGACAACAGGGCTTGTCGGTCCTCTGTCCTGCGTCGCCTGCCGTCTGTCCGCGAGCTTCCTGTGGAGAACGACTCCGCGCGGGCCGGATATCCACCAATCGTTAACCCCTCCAGAGGCCTATTGCGCTTTAGTGGCTGGAATCAAGGGGTTATATTCGACTCGACGGTGATTCGCCCCGGGGCGGGGATTGGCTCCATCGGGGACCGCGTCGAACAGCGGCGTGCGTGCGGGCGAGTACGCAGTCCACATCCCAGCGGCATGTGGTGGAGACGGGCATGTCACTCATCGACCTTAGCGAGCAGCCGCGCCTCAATCCACTCGACGTCGTCGAGCAGGTGGCCGCCGGCAACGGCTGGGCCTTTGAGCGCGCGGGCGATGATGAGATCACAATTATCGTCAGCGGCAAGTGGTCCGAATATCAGGTCTCCTACACCTGGATGTTCAACATCGAAGCCTTGCATCTCGCCTGCGCTTTCGAGCTCAAGGTGCCGGAGCGGTGCCGGATCGAGGTCCAGCAACTGATTTCTCTCATCAACGAACAGATGTGGGTGGGTCACCTCGATCTTTGGATCCAGGAGGGGCTCGTCATGTATCGCCACGCTCTGGTGCTGACCGGGGGGGTTGAGGCGACAAATCGTCAATGCGAGGCGCTCTTGGGAACCGCGCTGGACGTGTGCGAGCGTTACTTCCCAGCATTTCAATTCGTGGTCTGGGCCGGCAAGTCGGCGCGCGAGTCGCTTGACGCGGCGATGTTCGAGACCCAAGGTCAGGCCTAGCGTCTCGCTGCTCGCCCTCTTTCCTGCAATGTGATTTAACGCCCCGCGTGCCGGCATCCGGCACGCTGGAGTGGCGCGCAGGAGCAGTCCATGAGTCCTGGCACGGACGACCAAGCGCAAGGGGCGCTTGGACGCGAGCTTCGCGGCAGCATATTGCTTGCCGGCGCTGGCAAAATGGGGGGCGCCTTGCTGGAAGGCTGGCTCGGCCTCGGGCTGTCGCCCGAACGGCTCATCGTCATCGAGCCGCAGCCAACCGACGCTATTGTGTCACTCACCGACCGGGGCCTGTGCCTCAACCCGACCCAAGGCCTGGACCGCGAAATTGCGGCGGCCGTCATAGCGGTCAAGCCGCAAATCGCGCCCGAAGTCGTGCCGGCGCTGCGGCCCTTCATTCGGGGTGGGACCATTGTGGTCTCCATCATGGCTGGCAGGACGCTGCGCTTCCTTCAGGCGAGCCTGCCGGACACGGCGCTGGTTCGCGCCATGCCGAATACGCCGGCCGCTATCGGCCGTGGGATCACGGTTGCGGTTCCAAACTCGAAGGTATCCGCTACCCAACGCAAGCTCGTGCATGCACTCCTTTCCGCAGTTGGGCGCGTGGAGTGGATCGAGGATGAGGCCTTTATGGACGCGGTCACGGCCGTGTCAGGTTCAGGGCCGGCCTATGTATTTCTGCTGTGCGAGGCCATGGCGCGGGCCGGTTGCGCTGCCGGGCTGCCGCGCGCGCTCGCGGAGGCCTTGGCGCGCGCGACGGTGGCGGGCTCCGGCGAGCTTTTGCAGCGATCGGAGCTGGATCCGGCTATCTTGCGCGAAAACGTGACATCACCCGGCGGCACGACCGCCGCCGCTCTTGACATTCTGATGGGCAACGACGGCCTTCCGGCGCTGATGCAAAAAGCGATTGCGGCGGCGACCAAGCGATCCCGCGAACTGGCCGGCTAAAGCTTGGGGCTCCCCTTATGGCGGCGGGCGCCCTGGAACGCTCGACGCTACCCGGTTAAATTGATGCGAAGCTCAGATGACGAGAGACGGCAATGGCTCGCAAAGCTCGCCCCCCTCAGAGACGCGCACGCGTTGCAAGCGGCGTGGCGCCACAGGACACCAGATCCGTCCGCGAGCGGATCATCGATGCGTTCATGGATCTTCTGGCGCAGAAGCCGATCGACCAAATCGGGTTTGGTGAAATTGCCGGCCGTGCCAATCTTTCGCTTTCCGAGTTGCGCGCCGGCTTTGGTTCAAAGCTCGCCATCCTTGCCGCCCATGTGAAGGAGATCGACCGCAAGGTGCTTGCGGCACGCGATCCAGACATGGCCGAGGAATCCGCACGCGAGCGGTTATTCGACGTGCTCATGCGCCGGCTCGAAATCCTCGAGCCACGCAAGGAGGCGGTGCGTTCGCTGCTACGCTCATGTCGGCGCGATCCGGGAATGGCCATGGCGCTGAACGGGCTTGCCGTTCGCTCACAGCGGTGGATGCTCGCTGCCGCCGATCTCGACGCGAGCGGGCCGGGAGGTATGATCCGCGCGCAGGGGCTCGCAATTCTATTCGCGTCCGTGCTGCGAACGTGGATCAATGACGACGATCCGGGCCACGCACGCACCATGGCCGCCCTCGATCGTGCGCTCGCGCGCGGCCAGCGCTTGTCGCGTTTTGTTCATGATCTCTGCCGGGCTCCCCAGTTCAGGACGGGGATGCGCCGGCGCCGAGATAGCGACTCCGACGATGAGCGGACGGTTGAGGTATAGCGGGCCTATACCGGCACGCGTACCGTCGCGCGCAGTCCCCCCATCGGGCTATCCGAAAGCAGAATATCTCCGCCGTGCGAACGGGCAATGTCCCTTGCGATTGCAAGGCCGAGCCCTGTGCCGACCTCGTCCTGGTTGCGCGCGTCATCCAGGCGCAGAAAGGGCTTGAACACTTCTTCGCGCAGTTGTGGAGGAATACCAGGACCGTCGTCATCAACCGTCACCGTCAACCAGCGGTGATCACGATGTCCGGTGATCGAAATCGACGCCGCATGACGCGCGGCGTTGGATAGGAGATTTCCAAGGCAGCGCTTGAACGCTGCCGGCCGCACGCTGACGATGGGATCGCCATAGAAACTTACATTTGATTCGTGACCGTTGCGCTCGGCGTCGGACTTAAGCTCCTGCAAGAACTCGCTCATGTCGGTGAACGCCGAATGCTCACCTGAATCGCCGCGCGCAAAGGCCAGATACGCCTCCAGCATGCGACTCATCTCATCCACGTCCTTCTTCATCGCTTCAACCTCGGGACCCTCACCGATCAAGGCAAGTTCGAGTTTGAAGCGAGTAAGGATTGTACGAAGATCGTGTGATACCCCCGCCAGCATGGCGGTGCGCTGCTCGATGGCCCGCTCGATGCGCCGCTTCATTTCGATGAACGCATGCGCGGCCCGCCGAACTTCGCGTGCGCCACGCGGCCGGAAATCCGGCACCTCCCGTCCTTTTCCGAAGCTCTCCGCCGCGTCCGCCAGGCTCAGGATCGGGCGTATCTGATTACGCAGAAACAAGACCGCGACCGTGATGAGGACCAGCGAAGTGCCTACCATCCATTCGAGGAAGATATGGGAGTTCGACACATAGGCCGCGCCGCGCGGCGCGAATACCCGCATGACTGCGTCGTCGAGCCTGATGCGAATTTCGAGCAGCGCAGACCGTCCCACGGTATCGACCCAGAACGGCCGGCGTATCTGTTTGCTCACTTCCTCCGAGAGCGCCTGATCGAGCAGAGAAAAGAACGGCTTCGGGGCGGGGGGCGGCAGCTCGTTGACTGACAAGAAGTCCACGACCAGGCCGAGCTTCTCCTGCGCGATCTGGCGAAGCTGTACACGATTGCTGTCCTGCGGAAGCAGCTTGTAAAACTCGATCAGGCTTGCGATGTCCTGCACCACGCCGGCGGACAGCCTTTGAGTGACGAGATTGTAGTGGCGCTCCATGAACATGTATGCGACCACTGATTGCAGAAGAACCATCGGAGCGATGATGATCAAAAGCGCGCGGGCAAAAAGGCCCTTTGGCATCGCGCCTTTGAGCGTGACCGAGGCGCGGTCATAGAATCGGTTCACACGAGCCACAAGCGAGCGCAGCGCCGACACCCCTGTACGGAGCGCGTTTAATCCAACGTCGAGGGTGGTCATGGCGAGCTTCTCATGGCCAGATTCTACGGCGAGGTCACGAGCCGATATCCTACACCACGCACAGTTTGAACGAAGAGCGGATTGGCTGGGTCGCGCTCGATCTTCCGGCGCAGCCGATTGACCTGCACATCGACGGCGCGCTCGCCGGTCGCCCCGCCTGGGCCAGCCAGAGTGGGCCGCGGCACGGTCTCGCCCGGCGTTGCTGCGAGCGAACGAAGCATGTCGCGCTCGCGATCGGTGAGCCGAATGACTTCTTCTCCCCGCCGGAGCTCCCCGCGCGCCACATTGAAGTTGAATTCGCCGAAACGGACTGTTTCAACCGAAGGAATCATCGCCGGCCGCGCGCGCCGCAAGATGCTGGCGATGCGCAGCGAGAGCTCTTTCGGCTCGAACGGCTTGCCGAGGTAATCGTCGGCACCGATCGCCAGCCCCTCGATTCGGCTCTGCGCCTCCACCCGCGCAGTCAACATGATGATCGGAATGTTGGAGGTGGAACGCAGATCCCGCGCCAGACTAAAGCCCGTCTCTCCTGGCATCATCACGTCGAGGATCAGCAGATCAAAGCGCAGCCCTTCCAGCTTTGCCCGGGCATCCGCCGCAGTATCCGCCGTGGTCACGCGATATCCCTCAGCCAGCAAGAAACGCGAGAGCAGATCCCGAATGCGCCTGTCGTCGTCAACGAGCAGCAAATGCGGGGCGTCGTCGGCAAGCGCGGCCGGGACGCTGCTCGCTACCGGCATTTTGTCGATTTATCCTTTTCGGCGCCCGCGGTCGGCGCGGGCGATAAAACGCAGGACGCTGTCGCGATGCTCGCTATTTATCATGGCGGCGAGGAAGCGGCACGCCAGGTCGTGCGCGTCGGGACCAAGCTCGGCAAGAGCGCGCGCGATGCGAGTCGTCTGCAAGCCGGCAAGTCGCAGGGCCAGCGCTTCGCCTTTGGGCGTGACATAAAGCAGCCGCTGGCGCCGGTCGCTCTCACCCTCCTTCTGCACGACGTAACCCTGCTGGATAAGCTGCTTGAGCACGCGGCCGAGCGATTGCTTTGTGATGCGGAGAATGTCGAGCAGTTCCGCAACCTTCATGCCCGGGTTGCGGTTGACGAAATGCAGAACGCGGTGGTGCGCGCGTCCAAAACCCAGTCTCGCCAGCACGTCATCCGGCTCGCTGATGAAATCGCGGTAGGCGAAGAACAGAAGCTCGATGACGCTCCAGATCGGCTCCGGCAGCGCCCGGCGCATGTCGGAGGAACGTGCGGTGAACGGAAAATTTAGGTCAGTCATATTGACATATTCGGCGTGTCTTGCTACCCCAAAGAGAGCCCATCACGGAACAAACATGCGCGGGGAGAGCGCCCTTTCCCGATTGCGCCAGGCGCAAAGGATGTTCTCATGGGCGGCCCAACCATACCCGCTGCCGCCGGGCGAGGCAAAGCATTACAATGTCGGGGAGGGGCCGCTGTGCCAATGCTAGCCGGCAGGAGGAAACGCCATGGCTGAAAAACCCTATGATCGGTTGGATGGGGTGATCTGGTACGACGGCCAACTTGTGCCGTGGGGCGAGGCGACACTGCATGTCTTGTCACATGGATTGCACTATGCGAGTTGCGTGTTCGAAGGCGAGCGCGCTTATGGCGGCCAGATTTTCAAATGCACAGAGCACTCGGAGCGCCTGCGACGCTCAGCCCAGCTGCTCGATTTTGAAATTCCCTATTCGGTTGCGGAGATCGATGCCGCCAAGCGGCTCGTGCTGGAGAAGAACGCGCAGAGCGATGCCTATGTGCGCCCGGTTGCCTGGCGCGGCTCCGAGATGATGGGGGTCTCCGCGCAGAACAACAAAATTCATATCGCGATCGCCAGCTGGCAATGGCCGAGCTATTTCGATCCGGTGCAGCGGTTGAAGGGCATTCGCTTGGATTTGGCCGAGTACCGGCGCCCCGACCCGGCGACCGCGCCCGTCCGCGCCAAGGCGTCAGGTCTCTACATGATCTGCACGATCTCGAAGCATCAGGCCGAGCGCAAAGGCTACGCCGATGCCATGATGCTGGACTGGCAAGGGCGTGTCGCGGAGTGTACCGGCGCCAACATCTTCTTCATCAGGGATGGCAAGATCCACACTCCGATCGCCGATTGCTTTCTCGACGGCATCACCCGGCGCACTGTGATCGAGCTGGCGAGGCGGCGCGGGATTGAAGTGATCGAGCGGCGGATTCTGCCGGACGAGCTGTCGCAGTTTTCGGAGTGCTTCATCACCGGCAGCGCGGCCGAAGTGACGGCGGTGTCCGAAATCGCGCAGTGGCGATTTACGCCGGCGGCTATCACCCGGCAACTGATGGCCGATTATACCGCCGAAGTGCAGCCGAAAGGCAAGAAAGCGGCGGCCTGAGCTGATCCAGAATGGTTTGCTCTGCCGGGTCGCTGACCCCTATCGCGGCAGCGCGCCGCATCCAGGCGATTGCGACGCAGTCGTGAGTACCCCGCCGCTCAGCAGCAATGTCTCATTGCGCCGCGGCTTGCCTGCTTGGCGAAGGCGCCCAGCGGTCCGCCGAGATATTGTCCGCGTGCTTGGCCTCGACCCAGCTGGTTCCAGCCGCGGTTTCAACGCGTTTCCAGAACGGCGCGCGAGTCTTGAGGTAGTCCATAAGGAACTCCGCCGCAGCGAAAGCATCCTGCCGGTGCCGGGCGACCGCTATGACCAGCACAATCTCCTCGCCGGGGGTGAGCCGCCCGAAACGATGAATGACGGTGACGCCGAGGAGCGGCCAGCGTTTTTCAGCGGCTTCGACATGGCGCGCGATCTCCGCCTCTGCCATGCCGGGATAATGTTCCAGCGTCATGGCAACGAGCGGCAGGCCCGCTTCCTCCCCGCGGCATAGGCCTGTGAACGTGACAATCGCGCCGATGTCGTTGCGTCCGCCGGCCAGTCGCGCGACCTCAAGCGCGCCATCGAACCTCTCCTGCTGCAGGCGGATCGTGGCGGCCACGGCTTGCGCTATCCCCCGGTCATTGGCGGGAAGAACGCTATTTCGCGTGCTCCCCCGATGGCGGTCTCGGCCTTGACATGCATGCGATCGAGCGCCGCGCGAATGATCTTCGGGTTCTCGAAAGCATGCGCATATTCCTCCCCGCGTTGGCTCAGCCAGTGCATGAGGTCCGCGATGGTGGTTATTCCGGCGGGAAGCTCGATCTCCTCCTCGGGCTTGCCAATGCGCTCCCGCACCCATGCAAAGTATCGCAGCTTCACCGGCTCAATCCTCCATCAGGTGGCGCACCCCGGCACGGAAATAGTCCCAGCCGGTATAGAGCGTGAGCAACGCGGAAAGCCAGATCAAGGCGAGTCCGATGGGTGTCACGACCGGCAGAACCGCGTCACCCGCCTTGCCTGCGATCAGGAATCCGACAGCAACGAGTTGGAGCGTCGTCTTCCATTTTGCAAGCTGTGTCACCGGTACGCTCACGCGCAATTCGGCGAGATATTCGCGCAGACCAGACACCAGGATTTCCCGGCAGAGAATCACGATTGCAGCCCATAGCGACCATCCGCGGATGGTATCATCGGCGGCGAGCATAAGCAGGCACGACGCGACGAGCAGTTTGTCCGCGATCGGATCGAGCATCCGGCCGAAGGCCGACTGCTCGCCCCATTTGCGCGCGAAATAACCGTCGAGAACGTCCGTCACCCCGGCTGCGATGAAGATGGCGAGAGCAAGCCAGCGCAACCAAAGTCCGCCCGCGAGGACATTCTGCCAATAAAGGCAGGCAACCACCGCCGGCACTGCCAGGATGCGGGCGTAGGTGAGCACATTTGCCAGCGCAAGCGGCCTTGCTGCGAGCGGTCGTGACGTCGCCGCGTTCATGCGCCGAAAGAATACCCTTCCGCTCGCCAGGTCAAACGGAATGCCGGGTTGATCGCAGCGGGCGGATTGTTTTCAACCTGGGCGTTCATGAAAGAAGTCGTAAATCTTGCGCGCGGTCTCAGCACTGATTCCCGGCACCTTGGCGAGGTCGGTGAGCGCCGCCCGTTCAATTGCCTTGAGTGTCCCGAAATGATGAAGCAGCGCGCGCTTGCGTGTGGGCCCGACCCCGGGGATTTCCTGCAGGCCGGCCTCACGCAGATCGCGCCGCCGCCGGACGCGGTGCGAGCCGACTGCAAAACGATGCGCCTCGTCGCGCAGCCGCTGAATAAAATAAAGCACGGGATCGCGCGGCTTGAGCTTGAATGGCTCCCGGCCAGGCAGAAAGAATGTCTCCAGCCCGGCGTCACGATCCGGTCCTTTTGCGACGGCCAGCAGCGGCACATCCGCGATTCCGAGGGCGGAAAGGGCCTCCTGCGCCGCCGCGAGCTGGCCGCGTCCGCCGTCGATGATGACCAGGTCGGGCCAAGGCGACTCTCCAGAGCCGCCGATATCAATCGGCATGTCGTTCGGCGCGGGCATGGGTACAAGCGCTGCGCCGGCAGCCGGCGCGGACGCGCGTGGGGCCTCCTTGATGAGACGCTTGAAGCGGCGGCTGAGGACCTCGCGCATCATGCCGAAATCGTCGCCCGGGGTGAGATCAGATGATCGTATATTGAACTTGCGGTATTGATTCTTCTGAAATCCTTCAGGACCGGCGACGATCATGGCGCCAACGGCATTCGTGCCCTGAATGTGGCTGTTGTCGTAGACTTCAACGCGATGCGGGGCGCGCGCGAGCTCCACGCTCTTGCCCAATGCGTCCAGCAACTTGTGCTGCGATGTCGTTTCGGCGAGCTTGCGCGCCAAAGCTTCGCGCGCATTGGCAAGCGCGTGATCGACAAGCTCCCTTTTTTCGCCGCGCTGGGGGGCATTTACTTCAACCTTGTGGCCGCTCTTGACGGTCAGCGCGTCGGCAAGCAACGACTCCTCTTCAATCACGTGTGAGGTGAAGATGCAGGGCGGGCATGGCTTGTCGTCGTAGAACTGGGCGATGAATGCGCTCAACACCTCGGCCGCGGCGAGGGAACGATCAGCTCTGGGAAAATAGGCGCGATTGCCCCAGTTCTGACCGCTACGGAAGAAAAACACCTCCACGCAATTAAACCCGCCCGCTTGATGGACGGCGAACACGTCCGCGTCCTTGACGCCGCGCGGGTTGATGCCCTGATGGGATTGTACCGCCGAGAGCGCTGCCAGACGATCGCGATAGATGGCGGCACGTTCGAACTCGAGGCCGGCAGAGGCTTTTTCCATCTCGCCCGCCAATTCGTCCTGGATGGACTGACTCTTGCCGGACAAAAATGCGTTCGCTTCCCGCACGAGCTCGCGATAATCGGTGAACTCGATCTCGCGCGTGCAGGGGCCCGAGCAGCGTTTGATCTGGTAGAGCAGGCACGGCCGGGTACGGCCCTCGAAGAATGCATCCGAGCACGAGCGCACAAGAAAGGCCCGTTGCAGAGCGGTGATGGTACGGTTGACCGCCCAGACGGAGGCGAACGGGCCGTAATAGTTGCCTTGACGCGTTCGCGCGCCGCGATGCTTGAGAATTTGCGGCGCCCAGTGGTCTGCGGTGATCAGGATGTAGGGAAACGACTTGTCGTCGCGCAACAACACGTTGAAGCGCGGTCGCAGCCGCTTGATCAGGTTCGCTTCGAGCAGAAGCGCCTCGGTCTCGGTCGCGGTCGAGACGAACTCCAGTGACGCGGTAGCCGCGATCATCCGCTCGATGCGCGTGTCATAGCCGGTGGGACGGGCATAGGCGATGATGCGTTTGCGAATGTTCTTCGCCTTGCCGACGTAGAGCACGTCTCCGTTGGCGTCGATCATGCGATAGACGCCGGGAGAGGACGGCGCGAGCTTGGCGGAACGCTCAATGACCGCGCGACCCGCCGGAAGCGATGCGGCTGCATTCTCGACGGCCGCATCAGGTTCCGGCAGCGATTGATCCTCGTCCTCCTCGACGAGTTCCGTCACCGGATCGATAACTTTCTTGGTCGGGCTCATTGCGGGAAAAGCTAAGCTGTCCTTCAATCACCGGCCCAGCGGTGCGAAAATGTATGTCAGCGGACCAGCCGGGCTCGTTTTAAATATTCATTGACCATAGGTACAGATTCAGCCTCCGATTTTTTAGTTAGAACCCTGGTGTGTTGCGGCCTCACTAGACGACGCGGATTTCCGCAATACTGTAGGTACGAATTATATAAAATCCGGGGGATCATGATGAAGCGCACTATCCTCTTCTGCACTAGTCTCGTCGCATTGGCTCTGCCTGCAAGCGTGGCGGCCGCCGCCGACCTTTCCCCGGGCTACGCGCCGGTTGCGCGCGCTCCGGTTTATTATTCCCCCTACTACAACTGGACCGGCTTTTACCTCGGCATCAACGGCGGAGGCGGATGGGGCCGGTCGCAATGGGATGGAATCGACAGGTTCGACGTGTCCGGCGGGGTGATCGGCGGCACGATCGGCTACAACTGGCAGTTCAATCGCCTCGTGCTCGGCGCGGAAGGCGACATCGATTGGTCGGACATAAAAGGAACGACAGCTGTGCTTTGTCCCCTTGGCTGCTCGACCCGCAACGACTGGCTGGCCACGGTGCGCGGCAGGCTTGGTTACGCATTCGATCGCTTTCTGCCTTACATAACCGTCGGGATTGCGCTCGGAGACATCAACGCCAGCCGTCCCGCTTTTCCCGGTGGCAGCATCACCAACGTCGGCTGGACGATCGGGGCAGGGGTCGAAGTGGGCATCGTGCGCAACGTGAGTCTTAAGGCCGAATATCTCTATGTCGATCTCGGAACTTTCAATTGCGGCTTCAATTGCGGCCTTGCTGCGAACGGCGATGTTTCGTTCTACGCAAATCTCTTGCGCGGCGGTCTGAACGTGCGCTTCTGATTGCGCCCGCAATCCGCAAGCGTCACGCGCGCGCTTGCTCATCGCAAGCCGGACGGCTTTTCGCGCGCGAGCCAATCGATGCGAGATGTGCCGCCACCCCCTGCCAGAGCCTCCACGAGCTGCGGCAGTAATGTCCGCAGTTCACCTTCGAGCGTCCAGGGCGGATTGACGATGATAAGCCCGCAGGCGCTCAAACGGCCGGGCTCAGGCGCCGTTGCGAGGCTGATTTCTGCGCGCAGGATCTTGGAAATCTCTAACCGTCGCAAGCGTCGCACGAGAGCTTCTGCGCTGCCAGGCTCTTTTACCGGATACCAGATCAGATAGATGCCCGTCGACCACTTACGGTGCGCCCCTTCGATTGCATTCGCAAGCCGCGGGAAATCTGCCGCCTCTTCGAATGGTGGATCGATGAGCACGAGCCCACGCCGTTCCTTCGGGGGTACATAGGCATTGAGCGCCGTCCAGCCGTCGATCGCGAGTGCCTTGCACCGGCGGTCGCCATGGAGATTGCGCGCGAGGGCCGCTGCTGGCAGCGGTTCGCGCTCGCACGCGATGAGACGGTCCCGCACGCGCAAAAACCTGCGCGCCAACATCGGCGAACCCGGATAGAGCGCAAGCTGTCCCCCTTTGTTGCAGGCGGTAACGGCCGCGAGGTATGGGGCAAGCAGAACGGCGGCTGTCTGCGGCTGCGCAGAGGCGAGCAACCGCGCGATGCCGTCGCGCCATTCGCCGCTGCGGCTCGCTTGCGCGCCGGTGAGTTCGTATAGCCCGCTTCCCGCATGCGTATCGATGACGCGAAATGGTGCCGGTTTTGTGCGCAGATATTCGAGCACCCGCACGAGCGTGGCGTGCTTCATGACATCGGCGAAATTGCCGGCGTGGAATGCATGACGGTAATTCATTGCTGCTTGCGCGCACGTCGCGCGCCCCCCACCCTTCCGTCCCCCGACGGAACCCGGG
>Ga0209331_1000098_pt1 | contig 28595 bp, 28 predicted proteins | sample JacPinW_OM3H0_M3_FD_187971 | JGI IMG/M metagenome (GOLD analysis project Ga0209331, IMG submission 187971) | Forest soil microbial communities from Algoma, Ontario, Canada - Jack Pine, Ontario site 1_JW_OM3H0_M3 (SPAdes) (version 2) | ecosystem: Environmental > Terrestrial > Soil > Boreal...
GGAAGGCCCGAACTCCGCGATCACAGCTTTAAGAATCTGCTCTGCCTCGGCGTCCCTCCCCACCCGGTTGAGCGCAAAACCAAGCTGTTCACGCATCATTTTTGCCCGCTGAAGCGGCGGCGGCATCCGATCATAAAGCTTGATCATGGCGTCGTAGGCTTTCACGTCCCGCAGGGACAAAAACAAATCGACGACAATACCTGCTTCCACTTCGAGCAGGTTTGAAAGCGCCGAGTCGCCTGCGATATTCTCCACGGCTTGCGGTCCCTGCTTCACCGCCGTGGCAAGCTTTTCCTTATAGCGCTTCGAATAATCGACGCTCTTGCGAAACACATCGGTCTTGGTGTGATCGATCTCCCAGCGCGGCAAGTCGTCGACGAGCTGAAATATGGGGCTGTCATCGTGTGGATTGCCCCGTGCTTCACGCAATTGCGCCGTAATCAAGCCGACGGTGGAGCCGCCATCCACGGGCTCGCCGGACCCGTCGGTCTTGTACGAGATCCCGCGCACCAGGGCGATGTCGAAAGGAAGAACGGTGCCCTCGCGAAAGATGATGACGGTGCTGCGCGGGCGCAGCGCGTGGCGGATGCCCAGTTCATAGAACACGTTCGGGTTCGCGCCGGTGATGTCGGCTACTGCATAGTGACACAGCATGAGCCGCTCGAACATTGGCTTGTGAATTGTGCCGCCAATCTTCTCCTCGTCCGCCCGGACCGGCTCCAGCCCAGCCCCTTCGACGGCCGGAGAGATGACCTTGTGGTAGACCGCATCGAAATCGGTGACGCGGCCGCTGGCGTCCATCTTGCGGCCGAACGGCATGAGCACGAAGCACAGGGGGGCAGGGTCACTCAGGTCATTCATGGCAGGCTACCCGCAGCAAGGAAGGCCGTTTCGCCCAACCCAGGGCACGCATAAGATGTAGGCCTCCAGCGCGCGCCAGGAAAGGCGGAGAATGTCGCGCCTCCTCCTGCGCGCTTGCAAACTCACACAGGGGGAAACGATGCCCGCGAAAAAGACCACGACGAAATCTGCAAGAAAGCCCGCCAAAAAGCTGCCGCCGCCCCGCTTGCCCATTCTTTCGGAGCATGAGCTGACACCGCAGCAGAGGGCTTTGCTTGCCTCAATCCGCTCGGGCCCGCGCGGTGGGAGCACCGGTATCCGCGGACCCTTTGCCGCCTTCCTGCACGCCCCTGTCTTCGGCGAGCTAGCTCAGCAACTGGGTGGCCATTGCCGCTTCAACACCGCCGTGCCGCCACGCCTTTCGGAATTTGCCGTGCTGCTGACGGCAAAGTTCTGGCGGGCGCAATACGAATGGTACGCCCATGTGCCGCAGGCCGAGCGCGCCGGCGTGAAAAAGGAAACCATCAGTGAAATCTACCGGGGCCGCATGCCGAAATCGGCACCGAAGGACGAGCGCGCGATCTACGACTTTGTTCAGGAGCTCTATAAGACAAGGCGCGTGAGTGACCGTAATTTCGCTCGCGTCCATGCCGTGCTCGGCGACGCTGCTACAGTCGAGCTCGTGGGAATTCTGGGCTACTACGTGCTGATCTCCATGATCCTTGACGTGTTTCGCATGCCGTTGCCGCAAGGCGAGCCACTGCCGTTTGCGGAGCCGTAGCCAACCCGTCGACCAGACCATTGTGCGCGGTTACGCCACGCGGTGGATGGCGTTTTGGGGGCTGGCGCTGTCGTTCTGAGATGATGTTGCGGCAGCGGGCTTGCTCACGCGTTGGCGCAACAGATCGAGGAAGCGCTCCTGCGGCACAGGAGGGGCGATCAGTACACCTTGACCGAAGTCGCAGCCCATCACCATGAGTGCTTGCAAATCGGCTGCGTTCTCAATCCCCTCCGCGACCGCAGCGCTACCGAAGCGGTGCGCCAGATCGATTGCGGTCTGGCAAATGGCCGCGTTCGTCGCATCCGTCGCACAGTTCTTGACGAAACTGCCGTCGAGCTTGATTTCGATGAAGGGCAGCTCGCGCAGGCTGGAGAAGGAAGAATAGCCGGCCCCGAAATCGTCAATTGCGATCTTGATCCCGCTGACATTGAGCTGATGGGCAATCTCTTGCGCGAGCCGCATATCCCGCACAATCTGATCCTCGGTCACTTCCAGGATGATGCCAGGCCAACGCTCGGATTTAGGCCGATGCTTGTCGACCAGCGCGGAAATCGGCAGCCGCGGCAATACGCTTACCGGAACGTTAATGGCAAGATGAAGATTGAAACCCGCCTCGTCGAACGTGGTCCAGTTGTCGAGCGCTGCAACCAGCGCGTGCTCGGCAAGGCGCGAAATGCTGTCGTCGGCCCCGCCGGGGATGAAGCTGCCGGGCAGCAGTACGCCGAACCGGGGATGGCGGATGCGCGCCAGGGCCTCGGCACCTGCGAGGCATTTGCGCTTGAGATCAATCTTGGGCTGGTACCACATCTCGAACCAGCCATTGCGCAGCGCCTCCTCGATCTCGATGCGCGGACGCGGGCGCGCGCTCATGCTATCGAGGAGCGAACGACGCTCGTCGTCACCAAGCTTTTCAATGGGCCCGGACCATTGCCGAGGTCCGGGACTCTGGGGAGCCATGGGCATCTTCCTACGATGGCACCACTTGTAGGCTGGTTGTCTTAACCGTTCGTTTTGGACGGCAAATTTTTGGTAAATAGTTTCCAATCTATTGTTGCAAAATCGCGCACGAGTTGCATTGGCTAACGCGCAGCTGCGGTTGTGGGGTCAAAAACAACGGTTGACGCCTCCCTGCCCAGCTCTTGACCAATGCTGCCAAACAAACAAGCTTGAGACGGTCAATCGAAGTGCTACTGTCTTGATATTCCTTGCAGAGGGGGTTGCATGAAAACGCTTGCAGGATCCGCGCTCGCGGCGCTCATCGCCGGGACGGCCATCACGATTGCATCAACGCTTGCGGTTGCGCAGCAAACGACGCCTTCAGAGCCGCCCAAGGAGGCCATCCCGGCTATTGGGCCCGCCGACCCTGCGCTGCGCGTGGTCTCGCTGCCGAACGGCAAGCGCCTGCATCTTCTCCCGGCAACCCTTGAAACCACCCAATGGGGTTGGTTCGACAATGCGCAACCCCCGGTCCTGCGCATCAATTCCGGCGACACGGTCGCGCTGGAGACCATGATGCATAGCCACAACCAGGTCGTTCCCGGCACGACGATCGAACAGATCAAGAAGCTACGCACCGACTATCCCGGCCGAGGACCGCATACCTTAACCGGGCCGATCTACGTTGAAGGCGCCGAGCCCGGCGACGTTCTTAAAATTACGATCAACAAGATCGTCCCGCGCGCTTACGCCGTGAACTTCAATGTGCCAGGGATGTTCGGTGAGTTTCCGAAAGACTATCCAGACGGACAGGTGAAATATCTCTATCTGGACTGGGATAAGAAGGTCACCGAGTTCCTTCCCGGCGTGCTGATTCCACTGCGGCCCTTCCCGGGCACGATCGGGGTCGCCCGCAAAGAGCCGGGGCGGTACAGCTCGGTCCCGCCGGGCGAATATGGAGGCAACCTGGACATACGCGACCTGGTCGAAGGGACGACCCTCTTCGTGCCGGTCTTCGTCCGCGGTGCCTTGCTATGGTCGGGCGACTCGCATGCTGGCCAGGGCAACGGCGAGATCAACCTCACTGCACTCGAGACTGCCTACAAGGAGCTCAATATTACGGTTGAGGTCATCAAAGGGCAGCCGCTCGACTTCCCGCGCATTGAGACACCGAGATCGTGGGTCACAATCGGTCTCGATCAGGATCTCAATAAAGCGTGGGAGCAAGCCAAGGCGCAGACCATCAAATTACTTGCTGAACAACGCAAGCTAACTCCTGATCAAGCAGCAAGGTTGATGCTCCAGATATCGGACTGTCGCGTTTCGCAAGTGGTCGATATAAAGAAAGGCGTCCACTGCCTCAGCCCGAAGAATCCAGCCACCCGCGAGGACATGGAACGCCCGACCAAGGAAACAGCAACGTATCTGGTCTCCCACGCGAAGGATGCGGATTTGAATAAGGCGATGGATGCGGCTTCAATGGGCATGATCAAACTACTCGAAAGCGAGAGAAAGATCGCCCGCCTCGATGCCTATGGCCTTGCCAGCGTCGCCATGGACTGCCGCGTCGGCGCGATCGCGGACACCGAGAAGAACGTCCACTGCTTGCTGCCCAAAAGCATCTTCGTCGCGCGGCGGTGATCACTCGACCCGCTAAAGCTTTCGTTGCGTTCGCCGCTACCGCCGTCCTGCTTTTCGCCGGCCGTCCGGCGCCGGCAGAGATCATTCGCGTGGTCGCAACAACCACGGATCTTGCAAGCCTCGCACGCACAGTGGCGGGTGAGCTTGCCTCCGTCGACGTCATGATCCCGCCAGGCGCTGATCCGGAGGCCTTCGAGCCGCGTCCATCCGATCTCGCCAAGCTCAAAGATGCCCGGATCGTCATTCGTGTCGGCCTCGGATACGACCACTGGCTGGACAAGCTCTTGTCCCTGCATGCCGATAAGACGATCAACCGCGGCGGTGTTGGCTATGTCGATGCTTCCATCGGCATTCCGTTGCAGGAGGTCAAAGGCCGCAGCCTCGATGTCACGGGCAATGATTCGCACGCCCATGGCCTTGCAAACCCACACTATTGGCTCGATCCGGCGAATGCGGAGATCATGACCGGTGCAATCGTCGAGGCGATCTGCGCTATCGCGCTGCAATCGTCCGCGACAATCACGCAGAATCGGAAACGTTTCCTCGCCCAACTCGGGACAAGCATCGCGGACTGGGAAAGCATGCTCAATCCGCATCGCGGCGCCAAACTGATCGCTTACCACAACACCTGGCCTTATTTCGCGCGACGCTTCCGGCTCGACATCCTCGATGCCATCGAGATCAAGGAAGGCGTGCCGCCAAGCCCGGCTCGACTGGCAAGGCTCGCGTCCACCATCAGGGAGCAGAAAGTCCGCGTGATCCTGCAGGAGCCCTTTGCACCGGACGATGCATCCCAACTGCTGGCACGCCGCACGGGTGCGGCGCTCATCAGGCTTGCGCCATCGGTGGGCAGCATTCCGGAAGCTGCCGACTACCTCTCCCTGTTCAGTTATAATGTGAGGACCTTGGCAGACGCTTTGTCAGCCGGGCCGAACTGAGCGGGATCATGATTGACGACGTGCTTGCGTTTGCGGCGCTTCCGCTCGCGGCAGCCATCATTTTCACTGGCATTCATACCTGGTTCGGACTCCAGGTCCTGCGACGCAACGTCGTGTTCGCAGATCTCGCTCTTGCGCAAGTCTCGGCGCTCGGAGCGACGGTCGCCGTTGTCACCGAGCACGCGCCGTCGACCGCCGCAGGCTACGCCTATACCCTTCTGTTTGCGGCGGGTGGTGCCCTCTTGCTCACCGGCAGCCGTAGCCTCGTGCAGAGCGTGCGGCAGGAAGCCTTTATCGGCGTGCTCTACGTTGTGGCCACCGCTGCAACGATTCTCGTGGTCGATCGCTCGCCACAGGGAGCCGAACACGTCAAGAAAATGCTGGTCGGCGGCATTCTTTCGGTAAGCACCGACGAGCTCATCAGGTTCACTCTGCTGTATGCTGCAATCGGTGCTCTGCATTGGGCATTCCGGCGGCACCTGCTGGCGGCTGCGAACGAAGCCGCGAACGAAAGAACTGCCGTTTGGGATCTGGTCTTCTATCTGTCATTCGGTCTCGTCGTAACCTCCTCGGTCAGCGTCGCGGGGGTCCTCCTGGTGTTCTGCTTTCTGATTGTTCCCGCACTGGTGGGATCCCTGTTCTCGTCTTCGATTTCGGCGGCGCTCATCATCGGCTGGGTGGCTGGAGCATTGGCGAGCGCATGCGGAATATTCGGCTCTTTTCTCCTCGATGCGCCGACGGGTGCGGTCACCGTGCTTGCTTTCGCGGCTGTGCTGGTCATCGCTGGCGGCGTGCGCGCCTTTGTAATGACACCGATCGAGCAGCGAAGCCAAAATCGCAGACGAGCGTTGCGGACGGCCAGTGCTGTTATTTGCGCGGGCTGCGTGCTGTCTGGTGCATGGGCCGTCATCGCGCCGTCGGGCGACCATCCTTTGCTTGCGGCAATCGAAACTGTGAGCGGGATTGGGCCCGAGCAATTCCTGACTGCGCGGGAACGCGTGGACTTTACGGAAGCCGCTGACATCGAGCGCCGGCACAGGACCGAGGTCGACCGGCTCTATGAGCTCGAGCGGCGGTCCCGTTGGCAGGGCGAAGCGCTCTCGGCCGATGAGGTGCGCCGCCTGGCGTCGATGCAGCAGACGCTGACTGAAATGGGCCGCGGCGAACGCTTCGTCGTGGCGTACTTGCGCACCCGCGCGCGCAGCATTGAGCGATGGTATATCGGGCTGCCGCTCGCAGCGTTAGGCTTGCTCGGCTTTGCCGCCATGGCCTGGTCTCCCACGCGACGGACAGGTAGCTCATGCGCAGGCCGCATATGAGCCTGCTCAGTGCGTTGCTTGAAAGCCGGCTGCCCGGACACATAAAGGTGTTAGTTTAGCGAGACCCACAGACCATGAGTCCGGATCGGCCCGAAATGGCAGACAACGATCATGAAGTCCTGCCGTTTCGGCCGCGCGCGCCGTGGCCTCACAGGCAGCAGTCGACCCGCTGGGGGCAGCGCGCGGGAAAACCGGCGCCATCGCCGGTCGAAGATCTCCGGAAATATGAAGGCGAGGAAATCGAGGACAATTATCGCCATCGCATGCTGGTCAATTTGGCAGCACTGCTGGCCACGATTGTTCTGGCGCTGGCGGGCGCGTGGCTGGCGGTCCAAATGGCCGACCTGCGAAAGAAACAGGATTGCGTGCTCTCAGGTCGGCGCAACTGCATGCCGATCAACGATAAGCTGCTCAACCGTTAGCGGAACCGGAGCGCGAGAAGAGCCAGCGGGATCGTCTCGCTCTTCGCGGCAATCCGGAACTGAGCTTAAATTCGTCTTACTCTGCCTCGTCGAGACGCGTGATGCCGGCGCAAATAATGCCCCGCGATGCTCAGGGCAAGGCACTCAGTGCGCCATTGAACTTGCCCCATGTCTTCGCTATACGCTCCCTGAGCTTACCAGGGGGGAAGGGGGCATTCCCCAGGGCGATCCGGGCAGTCGTCGCAAGCCTCTGAGCGGCGTTGCAAAGGCGTGACTGATCAAGGATTTACGATGTCTTCCACTTTTGACACGGTGGCCAAGATCATCTCGGAGACTTGCGACATTCCGCACGAGACAATCAAGCCGGAAAGTCATGCCATCAACGATCTTGGCATCGACAGCCTCGATTTTCTCGATATTGCCTTTGCGATCGACAAAGCATTCGGAATCAAAATGCCGCTCGAACAGTGGACGCAGGAAGTCAACGACGGCAAGGCGACAACGGACCAATATTTCCAGTTGAACAACCTTTGCACGCGCATCGACGAGCTTGTTGCGGCCAAGGGCGCCTGACGCGCTGGCATGCGCCTCGAATATTTTCAGCTGATCGATCGCATTTTAGAAGTCGACATTGCGGATAAAACCATTCGCACTGAGGCGCGAGTGCCAGCTTCATCGACGATCTTTGAGGGACATTTTCCGGGCTATCCTTTGATGCCTGGCGTGCTGCTGATCGAGGCGATGGCTCAGACCGCGGGATGGCTGCTGATCGCGGTGACGAAATTTACGCGGATGCCTTTTTTCGCGGCCGTGAAAGATGCCAAGCTGCGCGCGTTTATAACGCCGGGCCAACAGCTTGCGCTGTCAGGCAAGGTTTTGCACGAAGGCTCCGGCTTTGCCGTAGCGAAGGCGGATATCCGATGCGATGGCAAGCTTGCCTGTAACGCGGAACTTACGTTCCGGCTGGTCGAATTTCCCAATTCCGAGTTTCGGGCAAACATGGAGAAGATGGCGGCAATCCTCGAGTTCCCCTCTGAGATGCTCGCCAATGCCTGATACCGCGCGCGAAACCTGGATCACGGGGATTGGAATTGTGTCCTGTCTTGGCGAAGGCCCGGCGGCACACTGGCACGGTTTGCTTGAAAAGCGGGTGAAGGTTGATGCCGAGCGTTTTGCTCCTTACCTGGTTCACCCCGTTGCAGCGCTTGAGCTCGACCGCCAAATCCCAAAAAAGGGCGACCAGCGTCAAATGGAGCCTTGGCAGCGGATCGGCACCTACGCGGCCGGCCTGGCGCTCGAAAACGCAGGCCTCAAAGGCAACGTTGAATTGCTGGCGCGCACCGACATGATTGTCGCCGCGGCGGGCGGTGAACGCGACGTGGCGGTCGACAGCGCGGTCTTGACAAACAAACCCAAGGCGGCTGATCCCGAGGGCTTCCTGAACGAAAAGCTGATGAGCGATCTGCGGCCAACACTCTTCCTGGCGCAGCTTTCCAACCTGCTCGCAGGCAATATTTCAATCGTGCATGGTGTCACGGGTTCTTCGCGAAGCTTCATGGGCGAGGAGGCGGCGGGCGTCGACGCAGTCCGGGTTGCGCTCGCCCGTATAACGGCTGGACAGAGCGATCTCGCGCTCGTTGGCGGATCGTATAACGGAGAACGGCCGGATTTGCTGTTGCTCTACGACACGGGCGGATACTTGTTGCGAGGGCCGTTCAAACCTGTTTGGGAGCGCAGTGGATCGCCCGGCATGGTGCTCGGCTCGTTTGGCGCATTCCTCGTTCTGGAAGCGCGCAGCCATGCCGAGGCGCGCGGGGCAAAGCCGCTGGCTCGCCTTCTCGCTGTGTTGTCCGATCGTTCTCGCCGATCCGACTCCGCTGTCACCGCCACGCTGGCAGGGATATGGCAAAGGCTGGCTCCCATGCGATCGGCCGGCCAGATCGCCATCATATCCGGAGCGACCGGGACCGAGCCGGCTACAAGCGATGAGCGCTACTGGCTCAAGACAATGCCCGAACTGCCGGTGCGGGCAACCGGCAGCTACATCGGACACGGATTTGAGCCACAGTTCGCCATGAATGTTGCGCTTGCCACGGTTGTATTGGGCCACAAAAAGCTTTTCCCCCCTCTGGATTCCTCGGGGGTCGAACAGCAATATGACGGATCGCTCGATCAGATTGCCGTGACCTCTGTGGGCCACTGGCGCGGCGAGGGCATCGGCTTGATCGAGGTGGTGTGATGAAAGAGAGCAGCATGACAACGAATGGCCGTCCGATCGTGGTCGTCACCGGAATGGGAGTGATTACTTCCCTCGGGATGGGCAAAGAGGACAACTGGGCAAAGCTCGTACAGGGCCAATCGGGGATTCATCGCATCACACGCTTTTCGAATGAAGGACTAAAAACGTCTGTTGCCGGCACGGTTGACTTCATTTCGGTCGAGCCCTTCTGCTCGACCGAGCTCGGCGAGCGCATGGCTGCTTTCGTTGGCGAGGAGGCGATTGCGCAGGCCGGTATCGGGCGCAAAGGGGATTTCCCCGGCCCGCTGTTCCTCGCTGTCGCCCCGGCCGAAATGGAATGGCCGCACCGGGAAACATTGGCGGCGGCATCAGGCGCGAACGACGAGATCGGATACGCGGATCTCCTGCGTGCAAGCGCGTCCGGCGGCTTCCACGCCATTCACGAGCGCTGTCTGCTCGGATCAGTCGCGGATCATCTCGCAGACCACTTCGGCACCAAGGGTTCGCCGATCTCCGTATCGACGGCCTGTGCGTCGGGCGCGAGCGCCATTCAGCTCGGCGTCGAGTCGATCCGGCGCGGCGAAACCGAAGCGGCGCTGTGCATTGGCACCGATGGTTCCGTCAATCCGGAATGTCTGATCCGCTTTTCGCTGCTGTCCGCGCTCTCGACCGCCAATGATCCGCCTGAGGGTGCGGCAAAACCCTTCTCGAAAAACCGCGATGGCTTTGTCATGGCCGAGGGCGCCGCTGCCCTCGTCCTTGAAAGTTATGAATCCGCCAGGCGGCGCGGGGCGACGATCCTGGGTAGCCTGGCCGGTTGCGGCGAGATGGCCGACTCCTTTCACCGGACAAGGTCGAGCCCCGACGGCAAGGCCATCATCGGTTGCATTCGCAAGGCCATCGCGGATGCCGGCCTGACACCCGAGGACATCGACTATATCAATCCCCATGGCACCGGTACGCCTGAGAACGACAAGATGGAGTATCTCGGGATATCATCCGTATTCGGCGAGCGCGCAAAATCGATCCCGGTCTCCTCAAACAAGTCCATGGTCGGACACACGCTCTCCGCGGCCGGCGCCGTCGAAAGCGTGTTCACGCTATTGACAATGGAGCATCGGCGATTGCCGCCGACGATCAACTATAAAGTCCCGGATCCTGCGATCCCGCTCGATGTGGTGCCGAACGTCGCCCGTGACGGCGAAGTGAGGCACGCATTGTCGAATTCGTTCGGCTTTGGTGGCCAGAACGTCTCCCTCGTCATCAGCCGCGAGCCAGCCTGACGCATGCGGGCGCTTGCACTGGTTGGCGACCGCAAGCTTGAGCTTGCGGACTGGCCATCACCGGCCGCCCCCCAATCCGGCGAAGTGCAGATCAGGATCCGGGCGCTGGCGCTCAATCATCTCGATCTCTGGGGCTTTCGCGGCATGGCCTTTGTCAAACGCAAAATGCCGGTCGTGGTTGGTGTGGAGGCTGCCGGCGAGATTGCCGCTGTAGGCTCCAGCGTCGCCGGGTTCCGCGCCGGGGACCCTGTCGTCATGTACGGCGCCATGACATGCGGAGCATGCACGCCCTGCAAGGAAGGCCGCGACAATCTTTGCGAGAATATCGGCGGCATCATGGGATTCCACATCGACGGCTTCGGCCGCGATCTCGTGAATCTGCCTGCCCGTCTGGTCATCCCGGTCCCGCCAGGCGTTTCTGCGCGCCACGCCGCTTGTGCTCCCATCGGATTTGCCACGGTGCAGCATATGTTGTTCGATAATGCGAGGCTCGCGTCCGGAGAAAGCGTCCTTGTGCACGCCGGCGGCTCAGGTATCGGCACCGCGGCCATTCTCATGGCTAAAGCGATTGGATGCACCGTCATCACGACCGTCGGCGATGATGCCAAGGCGCAGAAGGCGCGTGCATTGGGCGCCGACCACGTCATCAACTATCGCGCCGACCGGTTCGAAGGCGCCGTGCGCAAGCTCACGGCCAAAAAAGGGGTCGACGTCGTGTTCGAGCATGTCGGGGCGGAAACTTTCAACGGCTCTCTGCTTTGCCTTAAACGCGGGGGACGTCTCGTGACCTGCGGATCAACTTCAGGTCCGACGACGACCCTCAATCTGATGCAGTTGTTTCAACAGCAGTATCGGATTATTGGCTCGTTCGGCGCATCAATGCGCAACATTCGCGAGAGCCTTGCGAAAATGGCGCAAGGTCTGTTGCCGGTGATTGATACCGAAGTTTCGCTTGCCGAATTTGAACGCGGACTTGCGCGTCTTGAAAGCCGGCAGGTGTTTGGAAAGATCATCGTCAATTTTTGACGAGCCGCGAGCCCCGGGCATGATTGCGCTCGCTCGTCGCGCTGGGCGAAAGTTCAAAGCCGCCGCCGACGCGGTCGCCGGAAAGCTCACAGTCGGCGTCCTGCGCGGCCTTCGGGCAACCGATCGCAAGCGAATGTCCGATTTGGCGGCCGCTTTCATGCGCAAGCTCGGGCCGCGCCTCAAGGAGCACCGCATCGGTCAGGACAACCTCGCTGCCGCCTTTCCGGAAAAAACGCCGGAGGAAATTGAGTACATTTTGAACGGGGTTTGGGCCAATCTTGGGCGGGTGGCCGCCGAATTCGCTCACATCGACCGGCTGCGGATTCTCGCCCCTCCGAGCCACGAGCAAGGCGATATCATCTACACGCTCGAGGCCGCGGATGCGTTCGAACGTTTACGTGGCAGGCCTGCGCTGGTGTTCGCTGCGCATCTCGCAAACTGGGAGTTGCCCGCACTCGTCGCCAGCACATTCGGGCTGGACACGACCGTGCTTTATCGCCGGCCGAATATCAGCGGCGTCAGCGATGCCATTATTCAAATTCGCAAGGGCAGCATGGGAACCCTGGTGCCCACGACCATTGACGCGCCATTCAAGCTCATGCGTGTGCTGGAGGCCGGCGGCCGCGTCGCCATGCTGGTCGATCAGCATTACGTAAATGGCGTCGACGTGACTTTCTTCGGCCGCCCGTGCAAGGCCAATCCGTTCATTGCCCGCCTCGCTCGTCACGTCAATTGCCCGATCTATGGCACGCGCGTGGTGCGCCTTTCCGACCCCCATCGCTTTCGAGCCGAGATTTCTGAACCGATCGACGCGCCTCGCGATGGCGAGGGGAGGATCGACGTGCAGGGCACGATGCAGGCGATCACGTCCGTGATTGAAGGCTGGGTGCGGCAGCACCCTGATCAATGGCTGTGGGTTCATCGGCGCTGGCGATGACGTGGCTCAATCACATGCCGGTCTTGATGCGCGTCCAGAGCCGGTTCATCAGGCGTTCGGTCTTGGGGTCGGGCGCATTGATTGTGTAGAGGCGTGCCATCATCTCCTCGTCCGGATAGATCGTTTTGTCCTCTATGATGCTTCGGTCGACGAATTTCTGACTCGCCAAGTTGCCGTTGGCATAGGAGAGATAATTCGTATTCGCCGCCGCCACTTCGGACTTTTGCAGGTAATTGATGAATGCGTAGGCTTGTTCAACGTGGGGCGCATCACGCGGAATAGCGAGATTATCGAACCACACTTGTGCCCCCTCCTTGGGAATGGCGTAGCCAATCCCTACTCCGTTCTTGGCCTCGGCTGCGCGCTTTTGTGCCTGCTTGATGTCGCCGGAATATCCGACCGCGAGACAAATCTCCCCCGATGCAAGGGCGTTCACGTATTCCGAGGAGTGGAACTTGCGAACGGAAGGCCTGACCTTTGCGAGGAGATCGGCGCTTTTCTGCAGATCTCCCGGGTTGGTCGTGTTCGGGTCAATCCCGAGATAACGCAACGCCGCGGGCAGAACGTCGTCGGAGGAATCGAGCATGTAGACGCCGCAATCCTTGAAGCGGGCGAGCATCTCCGGTTTGAACACGACGCCCCAGCTGTCGATGGCGTCCTCGGCTCCGAGCACCTGGCGCACTTTTGCCGTGTTGAAGCCAATACCCGTCGTTCCCCACATATAATTGACGGCATATTGGTTTCCCGGATCGTATTTTGAGAGCCGCTGTTCGATTTGCGGCCACAGATTGCTGAGATTCGGCAGCTTTGCTCTGTCGAGCTTCTGAAAGACCCCGGCCTTGATCTGACGTTCGAGAAAATATGCCGTAGGCACGACAACATCATAACCGGATTTACCCGCCAGCAGCTTTGCTTCCAGCGTATCGTTGGAGTCGAAGGTGTCGTAGCGCACTTCGATTGCGGTCTCCCGTTTGAAATCATCAATAATGCGGGGAGCCATGTAATCGGACCAGTTATAGACGTTGACGATCGGCCTGCTCTGAGCCGATGCAGGGGCGGCCCCCAGCAATGCGGCACCGGCAGCAATGAGACCGGCGGAAAAAAGATGTGATGTTCGGATCACCGCGTAATCACTACTCACCGCTCACTACTCTTGCGTGGGAAGACCCATTGCCTTCCATGCTTTGATGCCGCCCGCAAGATGCGCGTCATAGGGAAAACCCGCGGCCTGAGCCATCAGCGAGGCCGTGACCGAGCGGCTCCCTGACCGGCAGGCGAACACGACCTGACGGCCGCGCGGATCGGGTATGGCGGATGGGTCGAACTGCGACATCGGCAGATAGAAGGCCTCGGGATAGCGCTCGACCGCAGTCTCATTGGGCTCACGCACATCGACGATCAGCACGCTGCCTTCGGCAAGCCCGCGTGCCACCTCGTCCGGTTGCAGATCGTGCACGTTCTCTCTGCCAAGCTGAGCGGACATGACGCTTTCTCCTCTTCGCAATCCTTGCACCAGCGAACTTTCGATTCCCCCCTCCAGTTATAGCCAGGTCGAAATCAACGGCGGGATGTCAGATCGTCACCTGGGTGCCTACCTCGACGACGCGCCCTGTCGGAATCTGGAAATAGTCTGTGGCATCGTTTGCCATGCGCGCAAGCATGATGAACAGGTGATCCTGCCAACGCGGCATCCCCGACCGGGCCGCGGGCTTGAGCGCGCGGCGCGACAGAAAGAACGATGTCGACATGATATCGAAGGTCCAGCCGAGCTTGCGTGCAATGGCAAGGGCGCCGGGCACGTTGGGAGTTTCCATGAACCCGAAGCGCAGGGCCACCCGGGTGAAGGTCTTTCCTACAGGCTCAATTGCCACCCTTTCGGAGCGATCGACCCGCGGTGTCTGCTCGGTCTCGATGGTGAGAATCACGTTGTGCTCATGCAGGACCTTGTAGTGCTTGAGACTATGCATCAGGGCGGTGGGTGCGCTTTCAGGCGTGCTGGTGAGAAATACCGCGGTGCCGGGGACGCGCATGGGCGGCTTTTTTTCCAGCATGCGCACGAGATCGTCGAGAGGAATTTCCTGCCGGCGTGTCTTCTCGAACAATAAGCGTGTGCCGCGCCGCCAAGTGTACATCACGATCATGACCACGCCGCCGAAGGCGAGTGGGACCCACCCGCCTTCAACGACTTTGAGCATATTGGCGCTCAAGAACGTGAAATCGATCAGCACAAAAGGCGTGATCAGGGCAGCCGCGGCAAGCAGCGACCAGTTCCAAACTTTCCAGATCACGATGAAAGCCAGCATCCCGGTAACAACCATGGTTCCGGTCACCGCGATACCGTAGGCCGATGCCAGCGCGCTCGATGAGCGAAACGTCGCGACCAGCAGGAGCACGCCGACGAGCAGAAACGAGTTCACACGCGGCATGTAAATCTGCCCGTATTGAGCTTCCGAGGTGTGGCGGATCTCAAACCGCGGCAACAGACCGAGCTGTATGGCCTGCTGGGTGATGGAGTAAGCGCCTGTAATCACTGCCTGGCTCGCGATAACGGTGGCGGCGGTGGCGAGTCCGACCATCGGCAGAAGCGCCCATTGCGGATAGAGAAGAAAGAATGGGTTCTCGATCGCTTTGGGCGCACTAAGTACGAGTGCGCCCTGGCCTAAATAATTCAGCGCCAGGGATGGCAGGACCAATCCCGTCCACGCGGCCTGGATCGGCTTGCGGCCGAAATGGCCAAGATCGGCATAGAGCGCTTCCGCACCGGTGACGGCCAGAAAAACCGCCCCAAGCGTAATCAGGCCAATGATGCCATGGTTCGCAAGAAAGCTCACCCCATAAACTGGATTGAATGCGAATAGAATTTCAGGATCGGAGGCCACCGCGACGGCGCCGGGAATTGCAATGCAGATGAACCAGATTGCGGTAACCGGGCCGAAGAAGGAAGCCACTCTGGCGGTGCCGCTCGATTGCACAAGAAACAACAGAAGCAGAATGGCAACCGTGATCGGCACGACATACCGGTCGAAAGCAGGAGTAGCGACCTTGAGACCCTCGATGGCGGACAGAACCGACAGCGCCGGGGTGATCATCGAGTCGCCGTAGAACAAGGCAGCGCTGATAATCCCGCACAGGACGACCGTGCCCGCGCGCTTGCCGACTGCGCCTTGCGCCAATGCCATAAGCGCGAGCGTCCCGCCTTCGCCTCGGTTATCCGCCCTCAGCAGAATCACCACATATTTCAGCGTCACGGTGACAATCAGTGCCCACAGAATGAGCGACAGTACGCCCAGCACCGCCTCGCGTGGCATCACTTCGCCGCCTGCCGAGGCGGCGTTGACGGCTTCGCGCAACGCATAGAGGGGGCTCGTCCCGATGTCGCCGTACACGACCCCGATACTGCCGAGCGTGAGCCCCCAAAAGCTCGATCTGCGCCGGCCTCTCATCGGGACGGCAGCAGCTTGTGGGCTGGCAGCAACTGTGGTCGGCATAGCGCCTCAACGCACCGAAAAAGAGCGGCGCGTTATATCATCGGTTTCCGGCCGGCAACATGCCACAGCGCAAGAAGTTCCTGGGCGATTAGCGAATAGCGAGCAGCGAATCGCGAAAGACCGAGCGGACACTATTCGCTATTCGCTTCTGATACGCTATACTCGCATTCGTACAGGACACGCCAAATGCAGTTCGGGGTCCAGTTTTTTCCAGCAGTCAGTCCCGCTGAGAAGAGCAGCGCCGAGTATTTCTCGCAGTCGCTCGCGATTGCCGAGGAAGCAGAAAAGCTGGGCTTTACCCATGCGCGCACGGTTGAGCATTATTTCACGCGCTATGGCGGCTACACGCCCAATCCGATCGTGTTTCTCGCCGCTGTCTCTCAGCGCACGAGGAGCATGCGCCTCGTCACCGGCGCGGTGCTTCCGGTATTCAATCATCCGCTCAAGCTCGCTGGCGAGATTGCGATGCTTGACGCCATTTCTGGAGGGCGGCTCGACGTGGGTTTTGCGCGCGCCTTCCTGCTGCATGAATTTCGCCGGTTCGGCATTTCGCCCGATGAATCGCAGGAGCGCTTCCGTGAGGGGCTCGAGCAAGTCGAGTTGCTGTTGACGCACGAGAATGTCAGCCATAGTGGGAAATTCCATTCCTTCGAGAATGTCACGTCGCTGCCGCGGCCGGTCCAGAAGCCTCGGCCAAAAATCTATATTGCCGCCACTCAGACGCCTGAATCCTTCGAGTTCGCCGGTCGTGCGGGCCACGCGCTGATGGCGATCCCGATCGGACCTCTCGCCCCGCTGCTCGAACGCTATCGCAACGCATGGCGGCAAGCCGGACACCCGGGGAACGGCGAGGTGATGGTCGCCTTTCATATGTTCTGTCATCGGGACGCGAGACTCGCGCGCGAGATCGCGCGCGTGCCGTTTGAGCAATATTTTGGCGCGCTCAACGACGCTATCGCAGACTGGATACGGGGAACGACTTCGAAGGACTATCCCGATTATGAAAAGTCGATGCGAAAGCTTGCCGCGTTCACGCTCGACAGCCAAATCGAATCCGGCGGCGCCTGGATCGGCACACCAAGCGAGATCAGCGCCATGATCCGGCGGGTCAGCGAGAGCTTCGGAAAATTCGAGCACGCCTCGCTGCAGATCAACTTCGGCAGCATCGATTTTCGCCACGCGCAAGAGTCCATGCGTCTGTTCGCGGCCGAGGTCATGCCGGAATTTGTCGACACAGAACAGGCCACTCCGGCGGCAAGACTCGCGCAGGCACGTTAGTCGGGCCGCTGTTTTGCAGCAGCGAGCTCAAAGCCTATGTCAACGGATGGAGATTCGTTCGCTGCGCAATCGAGATGCTGCGCAATCGAGATCAGGAAGGAGAGAACAATGCGCCAGATCGGTCATTTCATCGACGGCAAGGCGGCGGCAGGCGGGTCCGGCCGCAGCGGCGACGTGTTCAATCCCAATACCGGTGAGGTTCAGGCCAAGGTCGCATTTGCGAGCAAAGCCGAAGTCGAACGCGCCATTGCGAGCGCCGAAGCGGCCCAGCCGACCTGGGCGGCCACCAATCCGCAGCGCCGCGCCCGCGTGCTCTTGAGGTTTCTTGAGCTGGCGCAGAAGGAAGCAAATGAGCTGGCCCAGCTGCTGTCGTCCGAGCATGGCAAGACCATCGCCGACTCGAAGGGCGATATCCAACGCGGTCTCGAAGTCGTGGAGTTTGCCTGCGGAATCCCCCACCTTTTGAAGGGCGAGTTCAGCGAGAGCGCCGGTCCTGGGATTGATCTGTTTTCGATCCGCCAGCCGCTCGGCGTCGTCGCCGGGATCACGCCTTTCAATTTCCCTGCGATGATCCCGATGTGGAAATTCGCGCCTGCGCTTGCCTGCGGCAACGCCTTCGTGCTCAAGCCCTCGGAGCGCGATCCCTCCGTCCCCATGCGGCTCGCCGAGCTTCTGATTGAGGCGGGACTTCCCGCGGGCGTTCTCAACGTGGTCAACGGAGACAAGGAAGCGGTCGACGCGCTGCTCACGGATGCGCGCGTCAAGGCGATTGGCTTTGTCGGCTCCTCCGCCATCGCCGAATACATCTACACGACCGGCTGCGCGCACGGAAAGCGTGTGCAGTGCTTTGGCGGCGCCAAGAACCATATGGTGGTGATGCCCGACGCCGACATGGACCAGGCAGTGGATGCGCTTATCGGGGCGGGCTATGGATCGGGCGGCGAGCGCTGCATGGCGGTTTCAGTTGCCGTCCCGGTCGGTAAAAAGACCGCGGATGTCCTGATGGACAAGCTCATTCCGCGGGTGGAGGGCCTCAAGATCGGTCCGTCGACGGATACCCAGGCCGACTATGGCCCCCTCGTCACCAAGCCGCATCTCGACAAGGTCAGGACATACGTCGATCTCGGGATCAAGGAAGGCGCCAAGCTCCGCGTCGACGGGCGCAATTTCAAGCTGCAGGGATATGAGAACGGCTTCTTCATGGGCGGATGCCTGTTCGACGACGTGCAGCCCCATATGCGCATTTACAAGGAGGAGATTTTCGGCCCGGTCCTCTCCGTGGTGCGTGCCGAGGATTACGAAGAGGCGCTGCGGCTTCCCTCCGAGCACGAATACGGAAATGGAGTGGCCATCTTCACCCGGGACGGCGATACCGCACGTGATTTCACCAGCCGCGTGAATGTCGGGATGGTCGGGGTCAATTTCGCGATCCCGGTGCCGCTGGCTTATTACACCTTCGGAGGATGGAAGCGGTCCGGCTTCGGAGACTTGAACCAGCATGGGCCGGACGCCGTGCGCTTCTACACAAAGACGAAAACCGTGACGTCGCGCTGGCCTTCCGGCCGCAAGGAGGGTGCCGACTTCGTCATCCCGACGATGAAATGATTATCCGACGCAGGTGCGATTGCCGCCCGCATCGGTTCCGCCGGTGCGGCCGCACTGGCAGCGCGGCTGCCGGCTCGCCGTGGAAACGGTGACGCTGGTGATGCGGTTCTTCTTCACGTCGATCGTGCAAAGCAGGGCGAGATAGCCGCCCTCCCCGTCGGTCTGCAATTTGCTCAATCCGACTTTTTGGCGCAGCAGGGCGTTGCCGTTGCGCGGCGGGTCGAGGCGCACGGAATCGAGATAGAGCGCAAGGGCGGCAGACGAGGGAAGCGCCTTGATCTCGATATAGCCGACGCTGTTGTCCAGGTTGCAGCCGGCAAGCGCGAGCGCCAGCGCAATGCCGGCCGGCGCCCGCATTTTCAGGCTCCCGGTGTCTTTATCGCAGTCAGCAGTTTTTTCAGCTTGTCGGAGGCGTCGCGGATGCCATCGGTGAGGCCGTGAATGACCTCGATCGCTCTTTGGTGCTCCTGGATTTGAAGCAGCTCATCGATGAAGTCTTCATTGGTTTGCAGCTTGCGTAACAGCTCCGCGAACTCCTTGCGGGCGCCTTCGAGCTCCTTGATCGCGTCTTCAGTGGCGGCCTTGAGCTCGCGCCAGCGCCCGATCAGGAACTGCCGGTCTTCCTCTTTGTAACGGGTTTCGGTTTCGAGCGCTTTGAGCTTCTCGTCGGCGCGGCGCAGAGCCTTGGTGCCGAGGCTCCAGACCATGCCGTTGTCCGCCACCGCTGCGAGCAGCCTTCCCACGTACTCGCGCAGTTCCTCGATTTCCTTGCGTGCGGCCTCGGCGCTGTTGAGGCGATCGATGGTTTGTGCGCTGTCCTCGAATTTCTTGCTCAGATCGGCGAAGGTGCGCTTGAGCTCGCTCAGCTGTTTCGAGAACTCCTCATCCGCCGTGCGCAATTCGGGCTTGTCGGCCTGCGCAAGACCCGCGGTCGAGCCAAAAGCGAGGACGCATCCCAGCAGAGCAGCCCAAAACAGCCCGGGAATACGCGCGACATTGCAGGCAGCCGATCCAATCACAGCACAAACTCCGACCAACGGATAACCTGTTGATTTTTTGGTTACACCCATGACGGAAATGTGGCAAGGGTTCGCGGTAAATGCTGGAAGGCCACGTCATCGTCCCTGCATAGCGAGCGGAGACTCGGATGTCCGAATATCAACTGTATTGCTTCGCCCAATCCGGCAATGCTTACCGCGCCGCATTGATGCTCAATCTGATCGGCGCGGACTGGGAGCCCGTTTTCGTGGATTTCTTCGCCAAGGGCCAACCGCGCACGCCGGAGTTCCGCGCCAATGTCAACGAAATGGGCGAGGTGCCGGTCCTGGTGCATGGAGCCAAAAAGCTCAGCCAGTCCGGCGTCATCCTCACTTATCTGGCAGAACGGTCGGGAAAATTTCAGCCGAATGGGGAGGACGAACGGCTCGAGGCGCTGCGGTGGATCATCTTCGATAATCAGAAGGTCAACGGCTTTCTCGGCCCGTATCGCTTTCTGCGCACCTTGGCGAGGCCGCCGGGCGATCCGGCTGTGCTCGCGTTCCTCAAAGGCCGGCTCGAAAACAACATCGCCATTGTCGACAAACGGCTCTCGACGCAGCCCTTCGTCCTCGGTTCACGCCCGACCATCGCGGACCTTTCGTTGGTCGCCTACCTCTACTATCCGGCGGATGAATTCGGCTTCGATATCGCGCAAGAGCACAAGAACATCGGCGCATGGCTCGGGCGGATCAGGGCACTGCCGGGCTGGAAGCATCCCTACGATCTCATGCCGGGCCATCCCCTGCCCGGACGATGAGTCGGCACCCGCGGGTCCATTCTTCAAAAGGCTTTTGCCTTAGCCCGTCAACGCCGCCACTCCCGCACTGGCGATCTTTTCGTCGTCCTGGGATTGCACGCCCGAGACTCCGATCGCGCCGACACATTCACCTTGATAGAGGATCGGGACACCGCCCCAGATCGCGAGCCCTGCTGGAAAATTTAGAAATGCGGGGCGCTCCTTCACGCGCTCCTCCCATAACTTGGTCGGCTGGCGCGTGAGTGCCGCGGTACGCGCTTTCCCGAGGGCAACTTCAGCCGTCGTTGGCCCCGCTCCGTCCAATCGCTCGAGTAATAGAGGGATTGCTGCATCATCGACGATGACAATCGAAACCTTCCAGTTGTTCTTCTGCGCCTCGGCCTTGCAGGCGGCCATCATCTTGTGGGCGTCCTCGGAGGTCAGAGCGTGTTTGGTACGCATAGCGTCTCCCGATCAAGTTGCTTGCGTTCAATTCAGCCGCGCCGGTCTATCGGGATCCTCGTGCTGTTCGGGATGGCCGGGCGAGAGTGACGGCGACTCGCTTGCCATGGTCGCACGCGCCCCTGCGCGCGCGGAGGCTTGCTGCGCGGCGGTCTCGTCCTTGCGCGCATAATCGCGATAGGACAACCAGCCGAATGGAAGGCTTCCGAGATAGAGCACCGTCCCAATCGTGAGTACCACCCAGGGATAGGCGACGAGCAGCGCAAAGAATAGAACGACAGCAACGAAGACCGGCAGCACCATCTCCGGCGCGACACGCTTTCCCACACGTTTGCCCGAAAATACCGGCAATCGCGACACCATCAGGAAGGCGATAGCAAGCGTATAGACGAGCGTTATCGGCGCCGTGACCGAAAAGCGCGGCAGGCCGAGGAAATCCGTGTAGATGGGCAGAAGTACCGTGATCGCGCCCGCGGGCGCCGGGATGCCGGTGAAGAAATTTGCCGCCCAGGCCGGCTTGTTGGGATCATCGATCATCACGTTGAAGCGCGCGAGGCGCAGCCCCGTGCATATCGCAAACACCATGGCGGCGATCCAGCCCGCCGATTTAAGCTCGTGCAGGATCCAGAAATAAACAATCAGCGCGGGCGCGACGCCGAAATTCACAAAGTCCGCCAGGCTGTCGAGCTCGGCGCCAAACCGCGAGGTGCCTTTGAGCAGCCGCGCGAGCCGTCCGTCGATGCCGTCGAGCAGCGCCGCAAACACAATCGCTGCGAGCGCCCATTCGAGCTTGTCCTCGACCGCAAGCCGGATGGCGGTGAGCCCTGCGCAAAGCGCGAGCAACGTAATGACATTCGGCAGCAACGTGCGGACGGGTATCTGCCGGAAGCGACGCAGCTTGGGCGGCTGGCGGTCAGGTTCGAAGGGTGAAAACGGCATGCCCGCAATATAGCGTGGCGCTGCTGCGGTTGCCACGGTCACCTAATTGAGTGCCCGGGATTAACCAACCCTGAACGTGCGCTGCGGATCGGCGGAGCGCAGATCCGCCAGGATTGTCTCCCCCGCAATCGCGGTCTGCCCCTCAGCAACCAGGAGGCGCACACCGTCCGGAAGGTACACATCAACCCGCGAGCCGAACCGAATCATTCCAATGCGCTCGCCGGCGCCCACGCTTGCGCCTTGCCGGACGAAGCAGACGATGCGACGGGCCACAAGCCCTGCGATCTGCACCAACCCGATGCGTCCCGCTGAAGTCGTAATGACAAACGAGTTGCGCTCGTTGCTCTCGCTCGCTTTATCGAGGTCGGCGCTCACGAAAGCGCCCTGATGGTAAATGATGCGCTCGATCCGGCCTGCGACGGGGCTGCGGTTCACATGACAATCGAACACACTCATGAAGATTGAAACGCGCGGCAGCGGCCGCTCGCCGAGGCCAAGCTCCGCGGGCGGGAGCGCATTCAAGATGCGGCTCACTCGTCCGTCCGCAGGAGCAACAATGATCCCATCCCGAATCGGGGTCACCCGCTCGGGGTCACGAAAGAAAAAGGCGCACCACAGCGTCGTCATGAACGCGATCCAGCCGAGGGGTGACCACAGCCAGAACAGAAAGAGCGTGATCAAGACGCCCGCGCCGATGAAGGGCAGGCCCTCCCGATGCACCGGGACCAGCTGGGCGCGGATGGAAGCAAGCATGGACATGTTTATTCAGCAGCGTCGGCACGCTCGATCGGGGGCACCTCGTCCGCCTCCGCCGCAAGCTCTTCGATGCGCGGCGGATCGCGATTTGGTGCGGCGGATTCATCATCGACCAACGCGAGCTTCTCGCGCGCAGCTTCGGCCTCGCGCTGCCGGTTCCACATGCTGGCGTAGAGACCGCCTTTAGCAAGCAGCTGATGATGACTCCCGCGCTCCACGATCTCACCCTGATCGAGCACGACGATTTCGTGGGCACCCACAATGGTGGAGAGCCGATGCGCAATCACGAGGGTGGTGCGGTTGCGCGACACCCGATCGAGCGCGTCCTGGATCTCCTTCTCGGTGTGGCTGTCGAGCGCGGAAGTCGCCTCATCGAGCAGCAGGATGGGGGGCGCCTTGAGAATGGTTCGCGCGATGGCGACACGCTGCTTCTCGCCGCCCGAAAGCTTGAGCCCACGTTCGCCTACTTCGGTGTCATAGCCCTTCGGCGACATGCGGATGAAATCATCGATTTGAGCGAGGCGCGCGGCCTCCTCCACCTCCGCATTGCTCGCATCCCAACGGCCGTAGCGAATGTTGTAACGGATCGTGTCGTTAAACAGCACGGTATCCTGGGGGACCACCCCGATGGCCGAGCGCAGCGACTTTTGCGTCACGTCACGAATATCCTGGCCGTCGATGGAAATGCGCCCGCCAGTAACGTCGTAGAAGCGAAACAGCAGACGGGAGATCGTGGATTTTCCGGCCCCCGAAGGGCCCACCACGGCGACCGTGTGTCCCGCGGGCACTTCGAAACTCAGGCCCTTGAGGATCTGCCGCGCGGGTTCATAGTCAAACGAGACGTTCTCGAAACGAATTGCACCTTTCCTGACGACGAGCGGCTTTGCGCCCGGCCTGTCCTTGATCTCGGGTTCGACAGCGAGGATTGCAAACATGGTCTCGATGTCGATCACCGCCTGCTTGATCTCGCGATACACCATTCCCATGAAATTGAGCGGCTGATAGAGCTGGATCATCATGGCGTTGATCATCACGAGATCGCCCACGGTATTCGTGCCGCGCCGGATGCCGTAGGCACACATGATCATGACCGCGGACAGTCCGAGCGTGAAGATGATCGCCTGGCCGGCATTGAGCATGTTGAGCGACACATAGGCGCGCACGCTTGCTTCCTCGTAACGGGCCATCGAACGATCATAGCGTTTGGCTTCGCGCTCCTCGGCCACGAAATATTTCACTGTCTCGTAATTGAGCAGAGAATCGATCGCCTTGACATTGGCGTCGGTATCGCTCTCGTTCATCTGACGGCGAATGCCGATCCGCAATTCGGTGGCATATAACGTGTACAGCATGTAGCACGCGACCGTTATCAGAATGACGGCCACGTAGCGCCAATCGAACTGATAGAACAGCACGGCCGTGACCAGCGCGAGCTCGAGTATCGTGGGGAAGAGCTGCATGATGACCATGCGCACGATCGTCTCAATGGCATTTCGTCCGCGCTCGAGCACGCGGGTCAATCCGCCGGTCTTGCGTTCAAGATGAAACCGCAGCGAGAGCTGGTGCATGTGCTCGAACGTGCGGTAGGCGAGCCGCCGTACCGCATTCATCGCTACCTTGGCGAAGATGCCGTCGCGCAACTGCGTGAGCAGCGCCATCAGGATGCGCATGCCGCCATAGGCAATGGTCATGAGGATCGGCGCGGCAAGGCCCCAGAACACCCACGAGCCTGGCAAGACCGGGGCGCTGCCCTCTCCCGTGAGCGCGTCGGTCGCCCATTTGAAGGTAAAGGGAACCGCAATGGTGGCGAGCTTGGCCGCGAGGAGAAGCAGCATCGAGAGCGCGACCCGAAGCTTGAGGTCGGGCCGGTCGGAAGGCCAGATGTCCGGCCAGAGCGCCCGTACGATAGCGAACAGGGATGCGCGGCCGCCGGCCAAAACCTCGCGCTTGAGCGCCGCCGCCGATCTCGGATGGTAATCGGTCATCAGAGAGGCCCATCATGACGGGCCGCACCGGCAGACCGTCCAGCACGCCTCATATAGAGATTTTCAGGCCGGCAAGCACCCCGCCGGATGGCAGTCCGATAACGCTGGGAAAAGGTCACCTTGACGGCTTGCCTTGGCGAGGCCACATGGGATCGCCGTCGACGGAATCAGCATGAGCGGAATCAAATCCATTTGCGTCTATTGTGCGTCCGGGCCCGGGAACGTTCCGGCCTTCATGGATGCGGCACAGAGCTTCGGCCGGATTCTGGCCGAGAATGGGATCGGGCTTGTCTATGGCGGAGGATCCGTGGGCCTGATGGGCGCACTTGCCGAAGCCGCGCTCGATCATGGCGGCACGGTGACCGGCGTGATCCCCGACTTCCTTGTGAATCGTGAGCACATGCTCACCCGCGTTCAGCAGCGCATCATCACCCGCGACATGCATGAGCGCAAACGGGTCATGTTCGAGCAGGCCGATGCATTCGTGGCATTGCCCGGCGGAATTGGCACCTTGGAAGAGCTGGTCGAGCAGCTCACCTGGGCGCAGCTTGGCCGGCACAAGAAACCGATCCTCATTCTCAACGTTGCGGGCTTCTGGGACCCGCTATGCGTCCTCCTCGATCACATGAAGAAGCTCGACTTCATCCGGGCTGATCTCTCCATCAATCTGCTCGTTGCCGAACGGGTGACGGAGATCCTTCCGAAACTGCGCGAGGCTGCGCGCGCCGTATCCGAGCGCGAGAAGGAGATGACGCCGATCGCCGCCGAGCGGATGTGAGGGTTAAAACCAAGGGTGGGCAAAGGCACGGTCGAGCTTCTATCCACTATGCAAATCATCTAACGCGCGCCTTTGCTCACCCCACCGGCTGATTCGATTTCATCGCGACCCGCTCTAGCTGGATCGATCAATATCGCCGGGCTGCGTGCAATGCAGCCTCGTCCGCCGGCACGATCATCTTTCCGATCGGCCAAAGCGCGATACCGGCGAGCTTGAGATGCGCCCAGGCAAATGGAATGCCGATGATCGTGATGGCAAGCAGAAGAGCGATGATGAGATGGCCGAGCGCCAGCCACCATCCCGCCAGCACCAGCCATATGATGTTTCCCACGACGCCGAGCACCCCGGTGCCGATATCTTCCTGACCGTAATAGTCGGCGCGCGAGACCGCTTTCTGACCAAACGGTAGCAGCGTGTAGAAGGCGATGTTGAATGCCGCCTTCGCCCAGGGAATTCCGACAATGGTGATCGCCATGATGACGGCTGCAATAAGCCAAGCCAGCGCCATCTGCAGGCCGCCGCACACAATCCAGGCGATGTTGAGCAAAAGGGAAAGGACGGACATTCGGCGGCTCCTCACACGTGCCCCACGCCGAATGTAAATACCGAAATCGGCGCCTGCCAGCCCGCAACAGAATGATTTCCGCCCGGCGAATTCCGATCGATCACGCGCCTGACCGCACGAGCTTGAACACGATCGAATCCATCAAGGCCTGGAAGGAGGCGTCGATGATGTTCGGGGACACGCCCACGGTGGTCCAGCGCTCGCCCGCCTCGTCTTCGCTCTCGATCAGCACGCGGGTGACCGCCTCAGTGCCGGTATTGAGAATGCGCACGCGATAATCGATGAGCTTGAGCCCTTCGATGTAACGCTGATATTTGCCGAGATCTTTTCGCAGCGCGAGATCAAGCGCATTGACCGGCCCATTTCCTTCCGCGGCCGAGATCAAGGTCTCGCCATCGACCTTCACCTTCACGACGGCCAGTGACACCGTCACGCGCTGCCCAACCGCGTTCTCGCGCTGCTCGACGCTCACGTCGAATTTCTCGACATCGAAATAGCTGGGCACCCTGCCCAGAATACGCCGCGCCAGCAGCTCGAACGAAGCGTCTGCCGCCTCGTAAGCATACCCCATGGCCTCGCGTTGCTTCACCTCGTCGAGGAGGCGGTTGACGCGCTCGTCATCTTTTTGAGCGGCGATGCCGATGCGTTCCAGCTCGGCGAGCACGTTCGATTTGCCGGCCTGATCGGAAACCAAAAGCTTGCGGCGGTTGCCAATCGTCTCCGGCGCGACATGCTCGTAGGTCGCCGGCTCCTTCATGATGGCAGACGCGTGGATGCCGGCCTTGGTCGCAAACGCGCTTTCCCCGACATAGGGGGCGTGGCGGTTCGGCGCCCGATTGAGCATCTCATCGAGGGCGTGGGAGACATGCCTGAGCTGCTTGAGCTGCAGCTCCGAGACGCCGATGTCGAAACGCTCGGAAAACTCCGACTTGAGCTTGAGCGTCGGGATGATCGAGACGAGATTGGCGTTGCCACAGCGCTCGCCCAGTCCGTTGAGGGTTCCCTGGATCTGGCGCGCCCCCGCGCGCACGGCCGCAAGCGAGTTTGCCACCGCCTGCTCGGTATCGTTATGGGCGTGGATGCCGACATGATCGCCCGGGATGACCTTGACCACCTCTGCGACGATCTTCTCCACTTCATGCGGCAGAGCACCGCCGTTGGTGTCGCAGAGCACGACCCATCGGGCGCCTTCCTCATAAGCCGTCCTGGCACAGGCGAGCGCGAATTGCGGGTTTGCCTTGTAGCCGTCGAAGAAATGCTCGCAGTCGAGCACCACCTCTCGGCCGTGGCCTTTGGCCGCGCGCACGCTGTCACGGATGGAGGCGAGGTTCTCCTCTGGGCTGGTTTCGAGCGCGACACGGACATGATAATCCCATGACTTCGCGACGAAACAGATTCCATCTGCCTTGGCATCAAGCAGAGCCGCCAATCCCGGATCGTTCGAGGTCGAGCGTCCCGGACGCCGGGTCATGCCGAAGGCCGTCAGCTTCGCGCTGAGTTGACGGTCTTGGGCGAACAGGTCGGTGTCGATCGGATTGGCGCCGGGATAACCGCCCTCGATGTAATCGATGCCGAGATCGTCCAGCATTTTCGCGATCGCAACCTTGTCATTGAGAGTGAAATCAACGCCATTGGTCTGCGCGCCGTCGCGCAACGTGGTGTCGTAGAGATAGAGCCGTTCGCGCATCATGCCTCTTTCAGACGATCTGATAGGCGACGTAGAGCGCAATCGCCAACGCCACGACGATCACGGCATATTTCAGCACGACGTAATAGAGCCAATGCCGCGGGAATGGGGTATCGGGCTTGTCCATTATGATACTCGCCTTTTCGCCTTCCAGGTGGTGGTGCCGTCCCCGTGATCTTCGATCTCCACGCCCATTTGTGCGAGTTCCTCACGGATGCTGTCCGCTTGTCTGAAGTCCCTGCTCTTTCGCGCGTGTGACCTGGCGTCGATCAGGTTCTTGACCTTGGATTCGTCGATGAGCGCTCGCAGCGGGTGATGTTGCAAATAACCTTGTTCTGTTTGGGTGAGAATGCCCAGCAGATGTCCTGAAGCCTTTAGCTTCCGCTTGAGCTCGATCTGATTTTGGCCGGAAGCACCGGTGCGGATTTCGCTCGCCAATGCATGTAGCCGGGTGAGCGCATTTGGCGTGTTCAAGTCATCGCCAAGCGATTCCATGACGTCGGGATCAGGCGCAACATCAGGCGAAGCCGTCACGTCGCCGATAAGATGATACCAGTCATCCAGGATCGTCTGGCTCTCTTGCAGCCCCCTCGCCGTCCAGTCGATCGGTTGCCGATAGTGGCTGCGCAGCATGTTGAGACGCAGCACCTCGCCCGGCCATTCCGACAGCAGCTCCCGGATGGTAATGAAATTTCCTAGGCTTTTGGCCATCTTCTCGCCTTCGACCTGCAGAAATCCGTTGTGCAGCCAGTAGTTCGCCATGACTGGCGTGTAAAAGGCGCAGCGCGTCTGCGCGATCTCGTTCTCATGATGCGGAAAAATCAGATCGATGCCGCCGCCGTGGATATCGAACACCTCACCCAGGTGCTGCCAGCTCATCGCGGAGCATTCGATGTGCCAGCCCGGCCGCCCCGGC
>Ga0209331_1000099_pt1 | contig 28408 bp, 21 predicted proteins | sample JacPinW_OM3H0_M3_FD_187971 | JGI IMG/M metagenome (GOLD analysis project Ga0209331, IMG submission 187971) | Forest soil microbial communities from Algoma, Ontario, Canada - Jack Pine, Ontario site 1_JW_OM3H0_M3 (SPAdes) (version 2) | ecosystem: Environmental > Terrestrial > Soil > Boreal...
AGCAGCCTGCCGGCAAGCACGTCGATCGACATGCATTTGGAATTGTTCGAAGCGGCCGGCATTCTCGTGAGCGTGTCATGTCCAAAAGGCGGCCGATGTTCCCCAAGAAGAAAGATGCCCAATTTTTGCTTACAGCATGCCGCGAGAAAACGGGGCTGCGCACGATCGGTGCAGGAAACCCGCTTCCGGCGAAAGCATGCCATCAACGGAACCCCGCTCGCATTGCGGATGGCACGCGCTTTGCCTATCGTGCGTGCACGTGATCGCCTTGCTGAGGGGAGATCCCGCCATGTCGCGGATTCGTTTTCTTTACCTTTCGCTTATGCTTGCGCTCGTGGCCTGTGAAGCCCAGGCCAAGACATTCCGCTACGCCTATCGTGTCGATCCCGCCTCGCTCGATCCGCAGGCGCTGGCCGAAACCTTCACGCTTTCCTGGCTCGGTCAGGTCTACGAGCCGCTGGTGGGGCGCGGCAAGAACCTCGAACTGGTCCCGGCACTCGCGCTGAAATGGGAGCAGCCGGATCCGAAGATCTGGCGCATGTATCTGCGTCCGAACGTCAAGTTCCATAACGGCGAGCCGTTCACCGCCGATGACGTGGTCTTCTCCATCGGCCGCATGAAGGCCGAGGGCTCCGACATGGGCTATACCTTCAGTACCGTGACCGCGGTGCGCAAGATCGACGACCTCACGGTCGATCTCGTCATGGACAAGCCCAATCCCATCCTGCCGATGCAGACCACGTCGAGCTACATCATGAGCAAGTCGTGGGCGGAGGCGAACGGCGCTGCAAAGCCCGCGAGCGTGAAGAACAAGGTCGAGAACTTTGCCACCAATAACGCCGATGGCACCGGCCCGTTCAAGATCAGCTCGCGCCAGGTCGGCGTAAAGACGATGCTCGTGCCGAACGAAGCCTGGTGGGGATCGAAGGAGCACAACCTGACCGAAGTCGCTTTCACCCCCATCCAGTCCGACGCCACCCGGGTCGCCGCGTTGCTCTCGGGCGAGGTCGACATGGTCTATCCCATCCCGCAGCAGGACGTGGCGCGCGTGAACGCGACCGGCAAGCACAGCGTGCTCACGGGTTTTGAGCTCCGCACCATGTTCCTCAACATGGACCAGAAGCGCGACGAGCTGCTCGAATCCAACATCAAGGGCAAGAACCCGTTCAAGGACAAGCGGGTGCGCCAGGCCATCTACCAGGCGATCGACATGGATGCGATCCGGACCAGGATCATGGGGGGCACTTCGCACGTCGCCGGCACCATGGTTGCTCCGGGCGTCAACGGATACGACGCCAAGCTCGACGTGCGGCTTCCCTTCGATCCGGATGCCTCGAAGAAGCTGCTGACGGAAGCGGGGTATCCCACAGGGTTCGAGATCGGCATGGACTGCCCGAACGATCGGTATGTGAATGACGAAAAGATCTGCCAGGCGATCGTCGGCATGCTGGCACGGGTCGGCGTCAAGGCGAACCTGCTCGCGCAAACGCGGACCAAATATTTCGAAAAGATCCTCTCGCGCAATACGACGTTTTCCCTCCTCGGGTGGCAACCGCTGAGCTACGACGCGCACTCAACGCTGCAGGACGTGATCAACACACCGCGCGAGAAGGTCGGCACCTATAATGTCGGCAGCTTCTCCAATCCCAGGATCGATCAGCTCACCGACATGATCGAGACCGAAATCGATCCGGCCAAGCGTCAGGCTCTTATCTCGGAGGCGCTGTCCATCCACAAAGCGGAGATTGGCCATATCCCGCTGCATCAGGCGGGGCTCGCCTGGGGCGTGCGCAAGGGGGTATCCGTCGTGCTGCGCAACGACGACAGCCTGGAGCTGCGCTGGGTGAAGGTGGAGGACTGAGCGCCAAGGGTGGCAACGTTCGTCCTGCAGCGGTTGTCGCAAGCGCTGTTCGTGCTGCTCGCAGCGGCGCTGGCGAGCTTCGTGTTGCTGCGCTACGTCGGCGATCCCGTCAACAACATGGTCGGGCAGGCGGCAAGCCTCGCGGATCGCGAGGCCATGCGCCATGCACTCGGGCTTGATCAACCCGTCATTCTGCAGTTCGCTCAGCTTCTCCGCGATGTGGCCACGGGCGACCTCGGCGTCTCCTACAGATTCGGAATTCCGGTCTCCAAGCTGCTCATGGAGCGCCTTCCCGCAACGCTCGAGCTCAGCGTCTGCGCCATGCTGATCGCCACCTTGCTCGGCGTGCCGCTCGGGGTGTGGACCGCGCTGCACCGACATAGCGTCGTCAGTCACATCGTGCTTGCGGCCTCCCTCATCGGCGTGGCTTTGCCGACATTCCTAATCGGTATCATCCTTATTCTCGTCTTTTCGGTTTGGCTCGGATGGCTGCCGTCCTTCGGTCGCGGCACGACGGTGGCGCTCGGCCACAGCTGGACCACCGGTCTCCTTACCGTGAGCGGACTCAAGGCGCTCGTGCTCCCGAGCCTTACCCTCGGTCTCTTCCAAATGACGCTGATCATGCGCCTTGTGCGCGCCGAGATGCTGGAAGTGCTGCGCACGGACTACATCAAGTTTGCACGCGCCCGGGGATTGCCGGAGGCGACCATCAACTACGATCATGCGCTGCGCAATACGCTCATTCCCGTGATCACCGTCATAGGGCTGCAATTCGGCAACATCTTTGCGTTCTCGATTGTTGTTGAGACGGTGTTCCAATGGCCGGGACTGGGGCTGCTGGTGATTCAGTCGATTCAGTTCGCGGACGTGCCGCTGCTGGCCTCCTATCTCGTGCTGATCGCGATGGGGTTCGCGCTGATCAATCTTGCTGTCGATCTCCTCTACGTCGCAATCGATCCACGCGTGCGGGCGGATACGATGCTTGCGCGGACCGCGTCGTGAGCTTGCAGGCAACGACACAGCGTGGTGCGCCTCGCTGGTGGGAAGGCGACCTCGTGCACGATTTCATCCGCTCTCCGCTCGCGCTCGTCGCTGCCGCCTCGACACTGCTGATCGTCGCGGCGGCGATGGGCGCGGGGTTGATTGCGCCGTACGACTCCAATGATCCCGCGAGCGCCAATGTCATCGATGCGCGGCTGCCGCCCGGATCCAGTGGCATGACCGGCAATTATTACCTGCTCGGCACCGATCCCCAGGGCCGTGACATGCTCTCAGCCATTCTGTTCGGCACCCGCATGTCGCTGATGGTCGGAGCTTCGAGCGTCCTCCTGGCAGCCCTGATCGGCATCGTGCTTGGACTTGTCTGCGGTTATTTTCGTGGTCTCCTCGATGCCGTCATCATGCGCATCGCCGATGTGCAGCTCAGCTTCCCGGCAATCCTCATCGCGCTTCTCATTGATGGGATCACGCGAACCGTAGTCGATCGCGCAACCCACGACCGGCTCGCCATTCCGGTTCTAGTGGTCGCAATCGCGGCTTCCTTTTGGGTGCAATATGCCCGCACGGTGCGTGGCCTCGTCCTGGTCGAGCGCGGCAAGGAGTATGTGCTCGCGGCCATGGTGACCGGGGTATCGCCGTTGCGCATTATCGCGAGCCATATCAGGCCCAATGTCATGGGCTCGGTGCTCGTCATCGCGACAATTAACCTCGCGCTCGCCATTCTCACCGAGGCGACGCTCTCCTTCGTCGGCGTCGGAGTGCCCCCGACGCAGCCTTCGCTCGGCTCCCTCGTGCGCATCGGCAACGAGTTCCTGTTCTCCGGAGACTGGTGGATTTCGATCGGTCCGGGGGCGATGCTGGTCGCGCTCTGCCTGTCGGTGAATTTGCTGGCAGACTGGCTGCGCGACGCGCTCAATCCCAGGCTCAGCAATGGCTGATCCGGTCCTCTCGGTGCGCAACCTGCGGATTGAGATCGCGACTCGCCGCGGCACGCTCCTCGCCGTGGACGATGCCTCGTTCGAAATCGCGGAGGGGGAGGTGCTGGGCGTCGTCGGCGAGTCCGGCGCGGGGAAGTCCATTACCGGCGGCGCAATCATTGGTCTGCTCGAACCACCCCTGCGCCATGTGGGTGGCGAGATCCGGCTCGCTGGCCGGCGCATTGACGATCTCGCCGCGGAGCCAATGCGGCTGCTGCGCGGGCGCCATATCGGCGCGGTCTTTCAGGATCCGCTGACGAGCCTCAACCCGCTCATGACGGTGGGCCGCCAACTGATGCAAACGATGAGCGCGCATCTCGACCTCTCGCCGCGCGAAGCGCGCACGCGCGCAGCACGGCTTCTCGCCGAGGTTGGCCTTCCGGCAGCGCAGGAGCGGCTCGACAGTTACCCGCATGAGCTTTCCGGCGGGATGCGTCAGCGGGTGGTGCTGGCGCTCGCGTTCTGCTGCGAGCCGCAGCTCATCATCGCGGACGAGCCGACAACCGCGCTCGATGTGTCGGTGCAGGCACAGGTGATCGAGGTGTTGCGCCGCATGTGCCGTGAGCGCGGCACCGCGGTCATGCTGATCACCCATGACATGGGCGTGATCGCGGAGATCGCGGACCGCATTGCTGTCATGTATGGGGGTCGCATCGTCGAGATCGGACGCGCGGAAGCCATCCTGCACGCGCCGGCGCATCCCTATACGCGCGGCCTCATGGCCTGCATTCCCAGCATGCACCGGCGCTATCGCGACCTGCCGCAGATCGAGGGCAGCATGCCCCGGCTCGATGCCATCCCGTCGGGCTGTGCCTTCCATCCGCGCTGCCCCAGCCGGCTGCCCCGCTGCGATCGCGAGCGCCCAGTGCTTGCGCCTGCAGGGGCGACGCAATCGGCCTGTTGGCTGACCGCGGCCTGCGACCAAATGCAAGACATCGTGGCGGCGGCGGGTCATGCTTGACCGCGGCGCCGACATCCTCTGCATTCAGGGTCTCACCAAACGCTTTGCCGTGCGCCGACCGTGGGTCATGCAGGCGCTTTCGCGCCAGCCCCGTCCCATGGTGCATGCGGTCGAGGACGTGAGCCTTGCAATCGGCCGGGGCACCACATTTGCGCTGGTCGGAGAATCCGGCTGCGGAAAATCGACTATTGCCCGCTGCATCGCCGGTATCCTTACTCCCACCGCAGGCACCATGACGTTCATGGCGGCGGACATCATGGCGCGCACCGGCGGGCGCGACCCGCGCCGGCGACATCTGCAGATGATCTTTCAGGACCCCTATGCCAGCCTCAATCCGCGCTGGCGGGTGGGCCGCATCATCGCGGAGCCGATCGTCACACATCGCCTCATCTCCGGCCGCTCCCGCATCGAAGCGCGCATCGCCGAGCTCCTGACGCTCGTGGGGCTCGCGCCGCAGGACGCCCGCAAATATCCGCATCAATTCTCCGGCGGCCAGCGCCAGCGCATCTCCATTGCGCGCGCGCTCGCGAGCGAGCCCGACTTCCTCATCTGTGACGAGCCGACCTCGGCGCTGGACGTTTCAGTGCAGGCGCAAATCCTCAATCTGATGCGCCGGCTGCAGGCGAAACTCGGGCTGAGTTATCTCCTGATCTCGCATAATCTTGCTGTGGTTGCGCACATGGCGGATCGTGTCGGGGTGATGTATCTGGGCCGCCTGGTTGAATGGGGCGCAGCGCAGGACGTGCTCGAACGCCCGCAGCATCCCTACACGCGCATGCTGCTCGATGCAGTCCCCGATGTCGGCACGAGACGGGAGCGACCGCAACCGTTCAAAGGCGAGGTGCCGAGCTCGATCAATCCACCCTCAGGATGCGCGTTCCACCCCCGTTGCCCCCTCGCTGAGGCGCGCTGTGCGCGCGAGCGTCCCCATCCCGTGGCGGTAGGAGCGGGTTGGGTCGCCTGCCACGCGGTGGAGAAGTCCGTACTCTCGTAGGTGGGCAAAAGGCGCGCGCGTTACGGTCCATCCGCGTGGGCAAAATCGTGTACGCGCGCCGTGCCCACGCGCCGGCACGTCAGACGATTTGCCCACCCTACGCAGTGGGTAGTGTCTAATGCGAGAAACGGGCGGGGTAGGTGTCGGGCGCGATCTCGATGGCCTGGCAGCGCCGGTAGATCCGTTCGTAGGGGGCGCGCAGTCGCTCCACGTCTTGTTCCGATGCGTCGAGCAGAGGGGCGATACGCGCGTGTGCCTCGCTGATCTCGTCGAGCAGGCGGTCTTCATCGACCCGGGTGAGGCGCCCGTTGGCGAGGATCGGCTCGCCATCGACCATGACGAAATCGACCTCGTGCCGGTTGGCCGCATAGACGAGCTGGTTGAGCAGATTGTTGAGCGGCGTGAACGGAAAACTGTGCAAGCGATAGCCGGTGAGGTCGGCAATTCGCCCCTTCGCGATCGCGCCCAGCTCCTGCTCGCGCCCGAGCGCCTTCGCTCCGCCCATGGTCGCGGCATGCAGGACTTCCGGCGCGCCGAACCACTGCGCGTGGTCGCCGCGCAGCTTATTGAGGAGCGCAGCGAGGTAGATCGAGTTCTGCATGTCGGTGCCCTCGATCGAGCCGCACCCGTCCGTGCCCAAGCTGACATTGACGCCGCCATCGAGCAGCGCACGGATCGGCGCCAGGCCCGAGCCGACCTTGAGATTGGATGTGGGATTGTGTTGCACGCTCACGCCGGTGCGCGCCAGGATCTCGATCTCGCGCGGATTGAGCCAGTTCGCATGAATGAAGGCGGTGTTGGGGGCCATGAAGCTGATGCGGTCGAGGTACTCGATCAGGGTCGAGCCGTGCCAGAGCTGGCCGGTGACGACCTGCATGCGCGTCTCCTGCACGTGCATGATGACGGGCAGATCGAAGTCGTCCGCCATGCGGCGCACGGCGCGCAGGAAATCCTCGCTGCAGCGCTGCGGCGCGGAAGGCGCCGCGATGTACCCCACCCGCTTCGACTTGGGATGGCGGTTACGGGCAAGGCCCTTGGCGAACGTGAGGAGCTCGCTCGCGGAATACATCTTGCTCGCATCGAGCTCGGCGAGGAGTTCCTTCGGAAACTCCTCATCGACGAAGGGCACGGCGCGGAAGAAAGGCCGGTCAAAGAGCGTAATACCCACATAGGCGCGCAGGCCGATGTCCTCGTAGGCCTCAAACACCGCATCCACATGCTCGGGGATGATGCGCGGACTTACATTGGTGTCGTCGCACAGAGTGGTGGTGCCGCTGTGTACGGCCTCGATCGCTCCGATCATGGTGCGCAGGTAGATGTCACGCGGCGACAGCTCTATGGGCTTGAGCGGCCGCACATAGTTCATCCACAGCTCGAGCGGCAGGTTGTCCTTGCGGCCCTTGTGGTAGTTCTCGTGGCTGTGGTGGTGGCCGTTGATCAGGCCTGCCGTGAGCAGCCGGCCCGTCAGGTTGATGGCTTCCCCTTCCGGCGCAGCACTACCGCTCGGCCGGATATCATGGATGTGGCGGCCCTCGATCACGATATCTACGGGCCCCTCGCTCGGGCGGGCCCCCTCGCCCAGCAACGCCCGGCAGCCCACCAGTGTCTTGCGCATGAGATCTAAGCCGCTCGCTGCTGAAGGTACCAATCGGTAATTTGGCTCCCGTTCATGAACACGGTATCGGAGCGTGCCCGCAAGTCATCGATCAGCTCGGTGAGGAAATTGATGCGGTGAGGCACGCCCGACAGATGCGGATGGAGTGCAATGGTCAGCACGCGCGGCTGCTCGAGCTCACGGATCTCCCGCTCGAACGTGCGGATCGCCTGCTCGATGCGCAGCTTCATCTCCGGCGTGGAATGCTTCTCGATGGCATAGATGACGCTGTCGTTGAGATCGAGGCCGTACGGCACCGATATCATGTCGCCGTGCTTGGTCGTGAGCCGGGTGGGAATATCGTCGATGACCCACGGGCACACAAATTCGATGCCGGCGGCCCGCAGGTGATCGAGAGTATCGAAAGTCTCCGACCAGCCCGGGCTCATCCAGCCGCGCGTGCGTTTGCCGGTGAACGCCTCCAGCTTCTTCACCGCCTCGGCGATGAGCGCGCGCTCGTCGCTTTCAGCACCGAGTGCTCGCTGGTGAACGCCGTGACCGACGAACTCCCAGCCGGCCTCGCGCACCGCGCGGGCGAGCGTGGGATAGACATCGAGCACGCTCGCATTGATGCTGGCGCTCACCGGGATGTGGCGGTCGCCGAACAGCTTGAGCAGTCGCGGCATGCCGCAGCGGTTGCCGTATTCAGACCAGCAGAAATTCGGCAGGTCGGGAACCTGGGAGCGGCCGTGCGGCGGGACCACGATGGTGCGGGGGGTGGGCTGATCGTAGGCCCAATACTCGATGTTGACGACGACATGGATAATCAGCGGCCGCCCCGATGGCGGAGTAAGCTTCGCATGCTCGCTCGACATCTTGAAGACCGCGCGAGGATTGGATTGGGCGGCCATAGGCATTCTCCTTATCCACGGCTGTCAGACGGTTTGGGTCGGGCATGTCGCGCCTCGATCACGCGATAGTGCCGGTGCAGGTGGACCGAAAGCTCAGCGGTGCGATCGCGATCTGCCAGAACCCCGGGACGGCGTGCGTTGCAAGCCGAACGAACCGCCGCTTGCTCAAGCTGCGAGAGATCGAAATGCGGAAACTTGCCATGGTCATAGAGAATGCGGCCCTCGACCATGGTCAGCCGCACATCGCTGCCCTGCGCTCGTGCAAGGAAGGCTTCCAGCAAAGGCATGTCCGGATCGAGCAGCGGATGCCGCGTGCGCTCCAGCGAAATGGCCACGAGGTCGGCCGCCTTTCCCGGTTCGAGCATGCCCGTCTGCGCGGCAAATTGCGCGGCCACAGCACCGTTGACGGTCACCATTGCGAGCAGCTGATCGACGGTTGGCGGCGGCGGGCCGTTCCAATCGGGCTCGCGCGCGAGATTGGCGGCAAGGCGCAGCTCACCGAGCAGGTCCTCGTCATCGGATAGTGAAACGTTGTCGCTGCCGATTGCCATGCGCACGCCGTGGCGGAGATAGCGGGCAAGCGGCGCAATTCCGTTGCGCATGCGCAGATTGCAGCCGGGATTGCGCACCACAGTCACTCCAGTGCGCGCCATTATGGCCATGTCGGTATCGCTGACCCACACACCATGGGCGATCACCGTGCGCGGCGTCATGATGCCGAGCCGGTCCAACCAGACGAACACGCCTTCGGGGAACAGCTCGGCTGCGGCATGCCGTTGCGCAGGGGATTCCAGCGCGTGCAGATGAATGCCGACGCCGTTCGCGGCGGCATCGCGGCCCAGGGCCGACCAGAGCCCCTCCGACACCCACTGTGGACCGGCCGGCCCGTAGCAGAGGCGCACTCGGGGGTGATCGCGGAAATCCGTCAGCAGGCGCGCCATGAGTGCGACGGTGGCGGCGGCATCGCCGGCATAGGCGGGCGCGCCCGGGCGCGAGAGCCAAGCCTTGAGATCATCGGGAAGGCCAGCAAGGAAACACGCTTCGTGCGGCGGATAGACATTGGTCCCTCGATCCATCGCGCCGACGCACATGGCGACGCGCAGACCAGCTTCCTCGTATGCGCGCAACTGCGCGCGCAGCTCGCTTTCGTAGGCTCCGGTGCCATAGCTGTAATTCGCATGGACAGCCGTGGTTATGCCATTCGCCAGCATGCGGGCGGCCGCGAGCTTGGTGATGGCATAGGGATCGAGCACGCCACGCCCACGGCGGTTGCTGATCCACGGCTCGAGAAAATCATCGTGGTAGCCAAGCTGGATCTGACTTAAGCCGCGTCCATGCTGATGCGCGTTGATGAGCCCCGGCATGACCAGACAGCCGGGCAAATCCAACACGATCCCCGCCGGCCAACGCAGGCGGAGTTGCTCGGGCGTGTCGATTGCCGCGATTCTGGAATCCTCCACGGCAATCGCGATGCCGACGCGCAGTGATGCACTGTCGGCACGCGGGAGAATCGCTTCCGGGACGAGAATGGTTGTGGGCATGAGCGCTGGACGTGCTCAGTTCGGCACGATGCCCGCCGCGCGAATGACATCACCATAGCGTTGGTGCTCGCTCGCGATAAGCTCGCGGAATTCCTGCGCGGGCCGGTAGTCAAGCCTGAATCCCAAGGGCGACATCCGTTGCTCGACTTCAGACAGCTCCGTGATGGCCCGAATGGCGCCGCCAAGGCGCGTGACCGCTTCCGGCGTTGTGTTGGCGGGCGCCGCCACGCCGAGCCAAGCATCGATGTGAAATCCTGGCAATGCATTCTCCGCAATGGTCGGCACCTGCGGCAGGATCGCTACGCGTTGTTCGGTCGAGACTCCCAGCGCCTTCACCTTGCCCTGCTCCACGAACGGCATCACGGCAATCGGCGTCGACCAGATCAGCGGAATTTGCCCCCCGAGCAGATCGCTCAGCGCAGGAGCGCTGCCGCGATACGAGATTTGCGGGATGTCGATACCGGCGGCCGCGTTCAACAGCAAAACGGCCATGTGGTGGGGGGAGCCGATTCCGGGAGTCCCGACTGCGAGCTTGCCAGGATTGGCTTTGCTGTAGGCGATGAGCTGCTTGATGTCATTTGCCGGAAGCGAGGGCCGGGCAAACAGCACCAGCGGACTCGTTGCGACCAGTGCGATGGGAGTGAAATCAACGATCACGTCGAACGACACGTTCTTGTGCAGCCATTTCGCCAATGCCGCGGATGGCTCCATCAGGAGCAGCGTGTAGCCGTCGGGCGGCGCCTTGGCCACCGACGCGGTCCCGATCATGCCGCCTGCGCCCGTTCGGTTCTCGACGACCACGGATCCCTGCAGCTGCTCCTGCAGCTTCTCGGCGAGGATGCGCGCTGCGGTATCGACGGCGCCTCCCGCGGCGATGGGAGCGACCAGCGTGATCGTGCGGGCTGGATACGCCTGCGCCTGCGCGGGGCGCGCGGCTCCGGTGCCGGAAACAGCGGTTGCCGCGCCAAGCAGCGCGAGGAAGTTGCGTCGTCTCATTTATTTTCCTTATCGTGAGGATCGCACAAACATAGCTTTGCAGGGCGGATTAGCGAAGCGTAATCCGCCGAGCCCACACGCTGAGGCTGGACCGGCGGGTTACGCCACCAAGTAGGCTTAGCCGACTTGGTTTGCTAACCTGCCCTACCCACTATGTGTTCGTGCTACGCTTAGCGCATGCCCCGCATTTCTCGTCGCGACTTTCTCAACGGCATGGCTTTGACCATTGCGCCCGGATTGACGCCCGCGGCGCAGCTCGCCGCCGATCCCGCGCGCTACCCGCCCGCGCTGACCGGACTGCGCGGCCAGCATCCCGGCTCATTCGAAGTTGCGCACGAGATTGCGCGGGGGCCGCGCGGGCGGATTGACGAGGGCGCAATCGAGGAAAGCTATGATCTCGTCGTGGTCGGTGGCGGGATCAGCGGGTTGGCCGCGGCCTGGTTCTTTCGCCGCGCCGCAGGTCCTGAGGCGCGCATTCTCGTCCTCGACAACCACGATGATTTCGGCGGCCATGCCAAGCGCAACGAGTTCACCCTCGAGCGCCGCCTGATCATCGGCTACGGCGGCAGCCAATCCATTCAGTCGCCGAGAACGCTGTACAGTGACGTCGCCCGCGGTCTCTTGCGCGACCTCGGCGTCGACATCGGGCGATTTGACACCGCATTCGACCGCAACCTTTATTCCTCGCTCGGGCTGTCGCGCGGCGTGTTCTTCGCCCGCGAGGCCTTCGGCAGCGACGTGCTGGTGCCAGGCGATTTCATGACACGTCCCGCGAATGAGCCTGCGCGGCTGCGCGGCCCGAAGCTGCGTGAGGAAGTCGTTGCGGCCTTTCCGATCTCACAGGCGAGCAAGGCGCAGTTGCTGGCGCTCTATGACGCGACGCACGATCCGCTTGCCGGGCGGTCCGTTGCGGAAAAGCTCAGGCTGCTCAAGACCACCAGCTATCGCGACTACCTGATCAAGATCTGCGGCTGCAGCGATGAAGTAGCGAACTGCTTCCAGGGACGCACGCTCGGCTTCTTTGCGCTCGGATCCGATGCGGTTCCCGCAGCCGAGCTCAGAGAGTTTGGGTATCCCGGCTTTGCCGGTCTCGGCCTGCCGGCGAGCGAGTATCCGGAATGGCAAGAGCCCTACATCTATCACTTCCCGGACGGCAATGCCTCGCTTGCGCGGCTGCTGGTGCGTGCGCTGGTGCCGGGCGTTGCGCCCGGCGATACCATGGATGACGTCGTTCTCGCCCGTTTCGATTATGCCGCGCTCGATCGCGAGGAACACAACACCCGTATTCGGCTCGATTCGACCTGCATCGATGTGCGCCATGCGAGCGAACGGGTCGTGGTCGATTATGTTCGTGCGGGAACGCCGCATCGGATCGACGCCAAACATGTCGTGCTTGCCTGCTTCCACATGGTTATTCCGCACATCGCTGCCGACCTCCCCGCAGCACAGCGACACGCGTTGAGCCAAAATGTCAAAGCGCCGCTCGTTTACACCAACGTTCTGGTCCGCGACTGGCAGCCATGGATCAGGCTCAAGGTCTTCGATATTTCCGCGCCCATGTCGTTCCATTCGCGCGTGGCGCTCGACTTTCCCGTCAGCCTTGGCGGCTACCGCCATCCGCGCGATCCAGGCGAGCCGATGCTGCTGCACCTCCAGCACGTGCCGGGGGCGCCCAATTCCGGGCTCGATGCGCGCGCGCAGTTTCGCATCGGCGCCGCGACGCTGCTCGGAATGGCATTCTCGGATTTCGAGCAGATAATCCGGGACGAGCTCGACCGCATGCTTGGCCCGGGCGGGTTCTCCAGCGCGCGGGATATTGCGGCCATCACCGTCAACCGCTGGCCGCACGGCTATGGTTATGTCGCGAACTCGTTGTTCGATGGCGACGATTACGAGGAAATCACCGCGCTGGCGCGCCGTCCGTTCGGGCGCATAGCGATCGCCAATTCCGACGCCGGCGGCGATGCCTACGCCCACATCGCCATCGACCAGGCCGAGCGCGCCGTCCGCGAGCTATTGCAGGGCTGAGGCGCCGGCGACATTATGGTTGGGCCGGGCGGTTAGGCGCCGTCCGTTTGCCAGCAATCGGGGAGGGACGCGATGCCGGACATTGTGATTTTGCTCAGCCGGATACTGATGTCGGCGGTGTTCATTGTCTATGGATCGTTGAAATTCATGGATGTCACGACGATCATCAACAACGCAGGTACTAAACGTTTCATGGATCTGGTCGCCTCGGGCGCCGCGGCGCCGACCTGGCTGGGCTATCTGATCGCCGCAATCGAGCTCCTCGGCGGTCTCGCGATCCTGATCGGCGTGAAGACCCGCTGGGTGGCAGCTTTGTTGGTGCTGTGGCTGATCATCGTCACCGCGGTCGGCCATCCATTCTGGACCATGGAAGGTGCGGCGCGCGGCATCAACCAGGCGAACTTCTACAAGAACCTCGCGATCATGGGAGCCTATCTGCTCCTCGCCGTCACGGGCGCGGGCCGGTACTCGTTCGATCATCGTAGCGTGGCGGTGGCCTCCAAACCGGCCGTCGCAACGGCGTGAGGTTTAGTGCAGTTTCACACGCGGCCCGGTACGGCGCGAGAGCGTGCGGGCCAGCAAGCGCAAAGCGGTGCGCGGTATGCCGTAGAGCACGCGTTCGTGCATCGCTTCCAGCGAGCGGTACATCCAGCGGGCGAACAGTCCCTCGATGAAGATGCCGCGCCCTACCAAAAACCCCATGAGGTTTCCGACCGTGCTGTACTCGCCGAGTGAAACGAGCGAGCCAAAGTCCCGGTAAGTGTAGGGGAGCAACGGCTCGCCGCGCATCCGGTGCTCGATCTGGCGCACCATGTGCGTGGCCTGCTGATGCGCAGCCTGGGCGCGCGGCGGCACCGGAGTGGGCTCGCCCGGGCGAGGGCAGGCGGCGCAGTCGCCCATGGCAAAGATGTTGGGATCGCGCGTGGTCTGCAGCGTCTGGTGCACCACGAGCTGGTTGATCCGGTTTACCTCCAGCCCGTCGAGATGCGCCAGCACGTCCGGTGCCTTCACACCCGCCGCCCACACGACCAGCTCGGAGGGAATGAACAACCCGCCGGCGAGCCGCACGCCCTCGGCTGTAACCTCTGCCACCTTGGCCTCGACATGCACCTCGACTCCCATGTCATCAAGGAGGCCGCGCGTCGCCTTGGAGATACGCTCCGGCAGGCCGGGCAGGATGCGCTCTGCGCCCTCGATCAGAAGAATGCGGATGTCACGTTCCGGGTTTATTCGATCGAGCCCATAGGCGACGACTTCGCGCGTGGTCCGATGCAGCTCGGCGGCAAGCTCGGTGCCGGTTGCGCCCGCACCGACGATGGCGACGTGAAGCTGGCCGGGTCGCACCGGCTCCTCCTGCGCCTGCGCGCGGATACAGGCATTCACCAGCCGGCGATTGAACCGGGCGGCCTCGATCGGCGTTTCCAGCGGCACCGCATATTGGACGACCCCGGGCGTGCCGAAATCATTGGTCACGCTGCCGATGGCGATAACCAGCGTGTCATAGCGCACGGAGCGCGGTGGAGTGATTTGACGTCCTTCGTCATCGAACGTCGCGGCCAAGCGAACTTCTTTCGCCGCGCGATCGAGCCCTGTCATTTCGCCGAAGCGGTAGCGAAATCCGTGCCAGTGCGCCTGAGCCAGATAGTTCACCTCGTACTCTCCGGGATCCATGCTGCCGGCGGCGACCGCGTGGAGCAAGGGCTTCCAAAGATGGGTGCGGGCACACTCGACGAGCGTGATGCGCGCCCGTGGCCGGCGCCCGCCTCGGTTTCCGAAGCGGTTCCCCAGCAAAGTTGCGAGCTCGATCCCCGCGGCGCCACCACCGACGATGACGACGTCATGCAGCGTCGCGTCCTCCGCGCCGGGTCCTTTGGTTCTCATGTCCACTCTCGCCACAGCAAATCATAGCGCTGTTGCCGACGCGCAGCCAGGGACAGTAGGAACATCATGACTGCAAGTTAAATTGATGAATTTAAATTCATATTGCCGTGGAACACCGTTTGCGGGTCTGCTCCGAACAAAAAAGAGGGGGAACCCACAGCAAACAAACCGCGACTGACAGTTGCTTCCATGCGAGAGGAACTCTCATTGCAGCCCGATCAACGGCCAGTAGAAAGGAACCAGGAACACCAGCACTACGAACTCGACTACGGTAAGACATGCACCCATGCGCACCAGATCGCGTGCGGCGAAATAGCCGTAGGAGTAACCGACGATCAGCACGCCGGATTGATAGGCGAACAGCTTGCCACCGGCCGCAAACGTCCAGATCATGCCGAGCAGCAACGGATGCATGCCGTGGGCTTTTGCAAATTCCATCACCAGCGGGATGGATGTGCCCAGCATGGAAATCTCGCTGGCCAGCAGGAAATGATAGAAGAAGGCGGTCCAGTACATGACTACCGTCGTGCTCAGAATTCCGGTCATGTAGGGTGCCATCCAGGCGAACATGGCCTGGGTGAGAACTTCCAGGCCCTTGGTGACCTCGAGTACCGTGCCCATGCTCACGGCAGCGGCGACGAAAAACACCGGCAGGTAGTTCAGCCGCTTCATATCCTCAATATCGAGGATGCCGACCCGCGGCAGGAGCGCGAACAGCCCCACGCCCATGCCGATGATTGCGGGCGAGATATGATGGAGGAAATCGGTGAGCCAGAGGAGAATGGTCGCTGCCATGAGAGCTGCCGCGCGTTTCTCGAAGGCCGACCACGCCCCCATCTTCTCCACCTCCGCGCGCAGGAATTCATAGCCGCCGTGGAGCGACACGTGTTCCGGCGGGTAGAGCCATAACGTCAGTGCCCATGCCGCAAGAACGGTGATGATGCTGCACGGCAGGAAGGCGATGAACCAGTAGCTCCACAGCACTTCCACTCCGCCGACCTGCTCGATCAGCCCTCTCGCGGTGATCGAGCCTGCTCCTGCAATAATCATCTTGTCGAAGATGTTCGCGGTGTAGCTGAGAATGAGAAACATGCCACGTGAAATGTTGTGGCCGGGAGGCGAGTCGAATGCTTCGGCGAGCCCGAGCGCGATGGACGCCATGATCACCACGCGGGCAATGCCGGAGGGCACGATGAATGTCAGCAGAAAATCGGTCAGGATCAGGCCAAGCAGGATGCGCGGATAGGTGATGCCGATGCGCAGCATGATGAAATAGGCGAGCCGACGCGCAACGCCGGAACGTGTGGCAATCACGCCCAGGAGCAAGGCGCCGAACAGGAACCACGCCGTGTCGTTGGCGAAGCCGCTGAAAGCGACGGGAAACTTGACGATCCCGAGTGCCCAGAACAAGAAACATCCGATGAATCCGGCAAGAGCGTAATCCATCGCGCGGGTGATCCAGGCGATCACCATGAAACCGACGATGGCAAACCCGTGCTTGGTAGCGGGCGCAAGCGGCAGCGGGGCAAACCACACCGCCAGCGGAAGGAGGACGCAGAGGATCTGCCCCGCAATGACCAGCGGCGAGTTCGGATCTTCCAGCAGAGCCTCGGGAGCGTTGGGAGCGCTCTCCGTCTGTGCTGTCGTCATGGGCTGCTCCAGGGGCTGATCACAGGCTCACCTCCATGACCGTCATCATCCCAAGAATCGACTTGGCTGAAAAGCTGCACCGGCGCCCGCACGTGCTGCGGGGGAGCTGGTGACAAGCCCGGCGGCATCGCGTAGATGGAGACTTGGGGCAGTGAGGGATGTGATCAACATGACTGGAAAAGCCGCACTTCATTATGCTGCGATGTTATCATCAGCGGTCGCCGTCCTCGTGGTGGCCCGTGTGGCAGTTGCGCAGGACAGTGCAAAGAACAGCGCTCCGAATTATGCCGCGCTCGTTGCTGCGCCCGACCGCACCGAGGCGGACCGCCAGACCGACCAGCGCCGGGACCCGCTGCAGCTCCTCGTCTTCGCAGCGCCGCGGCCGGGGATGAAGGTGCTGGATATGGGCGCGGGCGGCGGCTACAGCACGGAGCTCATGGCGCGCACTGTTGCCCCGACCGGCGTGGTGTATGGGCAGAACCCTGACGGTCTCGGCGAGCGGGCAAAGGCAAGATTTGAAGCGCGCCTCAAGACACCGGCGGGCCAGAACATTGTGAGCCTGGTGCGCCCGTTCGACGATCCGGTCCCGCCGGAGGTGCGCGAGCTGGACTTGATCACGTTCCTCTTCTTCTATCACGACACCACCTATATGCCCGTCGATCGGGCCGCGATGAATCGCAAGCTCTACGAGGCGCTCAAACCGGGCGGCGCACTCGTGATCGCGGACCACTCCGCAAAAGCCGGCGACGGCACTGCGGTCGGAAAGTCCTTGCATCGGATCGAGGAGGAGGCTCTACGGCGCGAAATCGAAAGCGCGGGGTTCAAGCTCGTGGGCCAAGGGGATTTCTGGCGGCATCCCGAGGATACGCGCGACTTCTCGATTCAGCCTCCGCCAAATAAGCCCGTCGATGAGTTCGTGCTCAAATTTCAGAAGTGAACCTAGAACGCAGCGACGACAGCGTGGGATAGATATAGGCATAGGCTGCCGCCAAGGAGCGCGAGCAGCACGGCCAGTGCGATGTCCAGACGGGTCCCCGTCCCAGGATGGATGCCCTCGCTGTCGATCTGTCGCGCAGTGACGAAAAGCCGGGCAGCCGCAATCATGATCATGACCGCGCCGAGAATAATGAACGCCAGGCCTGCGGTGTTGGCGAATCGCTCACCGACTGCGGAGAGATTTCGGCCGGCCGATGACGGTGCGATCGCATGCAAGAACAAATCGAAGCGCTCGATGAGAAATCCAAACGCCATCATCGCAATCGCCGTTCGTACCCAGGCGAGAAAGGTGCGCTCGTTGGCGGCGTGATCGGTGAAATTCTTGATCATGATTGCCTCACCTCTTCGCGAGGTCTCGGACCCGCAGCATGGAAATGCCCGCTCGATTTGGTTACGCCGGGTTGCGGCAGGAACGAAATTTCTTCGCGACAGTTGAATGAGTAACGTGGGCGGACGCAAGCTCACGCCGCCCGAGAGAGGGTATGCACATTCTAATGCTCATGTTTCTCGCCGCCACGATCGGCGGCACCGCTGCGCAAACCAGCGGCTCACAGGACAAGCCGGCTGCCAACTCCGAGACCAGCAGCCCGACCGACCTGCGTGCTCATCAGCAGCACATTGAGCAGCAGCCACAGGGCTCAACCGGTCCTCTCGACACGACCACCGGCGGCGCGCCCGCAGAGAGTCCGCAGGGCCAATCCCCACCGGGCACGCCCCGGAGCGATCTTCCAAAACGATCGCAGACGGCAAATAACGTTCGCATAGGCCTGCCTGCGCGGACCCGCGCTTTACCAGAGCATGCGTCGCCGCGGCTCGTCCAAGGTCAGCCTCATGGAACTCGGCGAAACGGCCGGCGAAACGGCGTGGACGTGCGACACCAAAACTCATGCGCAATTCGGCGTTTTTCAGAATTTGCCGAACAGAATCAGCGTCGAGTCCCGTTTTTGATAGTTTTTGCCGTTCAACACGTAGAAAACTGTCATTGTTCATTTATGGACAAACGCGGTGTATTCAGGCTACGCTGGCCACTAAGTCGGGTTGGCGACCCTTCCCTTAACCGGACACGAACTTTGCACGATTACCAAAACACCGCACCTCCTCCTGCGCCCGCGGACGCGCGCGGTTGGACACACATCCTCGCGCGTTATCGCGAGCCCAGCCACATGCGCAGCATCGTTGAGATCGCCATCACGTTCGGGCCGCTCGCAGCGCTCTGGGGATCGGCCTGGGCTGCGTATTATTTCGGCTTCTGGTGGCTGTCCCTGCTCATCGCCGTGCCGGCAGCGGGCTTTCTGGTCCGCTTGTTCATGATTCAGCACGACTGCAGTCATGGTGCATTTTTCCGCCATCGCCTGGCAAATGATTGGGTGGGACGGGTCATCGGCGTGGTGACGCTCACCCCTTTCGACTTTTGGCGCCGAACGCACGCTTTGCATCACGCCAGCTCGGGCAATCTCGACCGCCGCGGCTTGGGTGATGTCGACACCCTCACCGTGGCCGAATATCTGGCGCTCTCCTGGTGGGGGCGGCTTTGCTACCGCCTTTACCGGCACCCACTCGTGCTGTTCGGCATCGGGCCCGCCTACCTGTTTATTCTGAAGCACCGGCTGCCGGTTGGTATGTTACGGGGCGGTTGGCAGCCCTGGCTAAGCACCATGGCGACCAATTTCGGGATTGCGCTCATCGTCGCCGTGCTGATTTGGTTCATCGGTGTGCGGGCGTTTCTGCTCGTGCATTTGCCGATCATGCTGATCGCCGGCTCCGTGGGGGTCTGGCTGTTCTATATTCAACACCAATTCGATCCCACATTCTGGGCGCGGCAGAATGAGTGGACGTTCCAGGAGGCGGCGCTCCATGGAAGCTCGCACTACGACTTGCCGGCAATTGCTCGCTGGTTCACCGCCAATATCGGGATTCATCATGTTCACCACCTCTGCAGCCGCATTCCCTATTACCGCTTGCCCAAGGCATTGCACGATTACCCGGAGCTGAAAGGCGTAAGCCGGCTGACGCTGCTGCAGAGCTTCCGTTGCGTGCGTTTCGTACTGTGGGATGAGAGTGGACGGCGTCTGATCTCGTTCCGTGACATGACTGCTTGCCAGGCGAACGTCGCGATTTCGGCCGGCCGAACGGTAGAGAAGCGGCATCATTCCTGGAGGTGCTTTGCCAACGGAAAACCCCGCGAACGGCGGACCGAACGCGGGGTCTGAACCAAAACGCCTAGCCAGTACATACGTGGTCAAGGCGACATGGCTGCGTACGCTGCCGATCAGATGGCCCGCAGATTGTCCGCCGAGGATTTGCCTGTCTTGCGATCGGCTACAACTTCGTAAGAGACCTTCTGTCCCTCGTTGAGGCTGTGCATCCCGGCGCGTTCGACGGCGCTGATGTGAACGAAAACATCCTTACTGCCGTCATCCGGCTGGATGAAGCCAAACCCTTTTTGGCCGTTGAACCACTTCACGGTTCCTTGCGTCATGAGGCACTTCTTTCAGTTATGTGTTTCGGTAGGCTGAGCAGTCGCACAGCCAGGTTCATTGCTCGAGATTTGGGAGAAGTTCGTCAGTCCGACGCACAGCGCGCGGCGAGGCCAAGTCGTTCGGCCGAAACTCGATTTTCCACACATAGCGCATCAGCGAAAGTTCCACAAGGCCGGCGCAGACCAGTCGGACGCGATCTCCTGGGCAATGAGATAAAGAGGGGTACGGGGTTTGCCTATCTTTCCATTGGAAGTCGGATATAGTTGCCGCCACGCAGCTCGCCGCGAGGACGAAAGGTGCCGGAGACTACGATCAGCGTTGTTGATGCCCTTCGTGGACAACAAGAGCAATTGAAGCGCCTCATTGCGCAAAGGGCATGGATTAGCGACGCCCCCCATGCCACGCTCTCTGATATCGAAGCGCAGCTGAATGAGCTGAAACGATTGATTGCGCAACTCGAGAGGGACATTCAAGCGCAGCTTAAGAGCAGCCGATAGCCTCCGTGTTCTCAGATGCGACTGCCTCTATAATATGCGGAGCCGGCGCAAGAACGCATTCCAAAGCAAGGCTAAGCGGCATGGATAGAGGGGTTGGCAGCTCCCATCAATGATCGAGGAAGCTTCTGAGTATCCGAGATCGACTGGGGTGCTTGAGCTTTCTTAACGCCTTCGCCTCGATCTGGCGTATGCGCTCGCGCGTGACAGAGAACTGCTGGCCCACCTCTTCCAACGTGTGATCCTTGTTCATGCCGATGCCGAAACGCATGCGCAGGATGCGCTCTTCCCTGGCGGTGAGCGAGGCGAGCACGCGCGTCGTAGTCTCGCGCAGCTCCGATTGGATCGCGGCTTCGATCGGCTGTATCGTGTCCGTGTCCTCGATGAGGTCACCAAGACGTCCATCCTCCTCGTCGCCGATCGGCGTTTCCATGGAGAGCGGTTCCCTGGCAAGCTTGCGGACTTTCCGGACCTTCTCCAGCGGCATCCCCAGCTTTTCAGCAAGCTCCTCGGGAGTAGGCTCGCGGCCGATCTCGTGGAGCATCTTCCGTGATGCGCGGATGATCTTGTTTGCCACTTCGATCATGTGCACGGGGATGCGGATGGTGCGCGCCTGGTCCGTGATCGAGCGGGTAACCGCTTGGCGGATCCACCAGGTTGCGTAGGTGGAGAATTTGTAGCCGCGTCGGTACTCGAATTTGTCGACCGCTTTCATCAGACCAATATTGCCTTCCTGAATGAGGTCGAGGAACTGCAGGCCGCGATTGGCATATTTCTTGGTGATCGCAATTACCAGGCGCAAATTGGCCTCCACCATTTCCTTCTTCGCCTGGAGTGCTTCGCGCTCTCCCTTTTGCACCATCTGCGCGATCCTGCGGAACTCGCCTATCTCGAGTCCGGTCTCGCCTGCGAGCACCTGGATGTCGTGGCGATGCTGCCTGAGCTTTTCCTTGTCTCTGGCGACGAGGGTCCGCCAGCCCCGTGCGGAAAACTTGGATACCCGGTTGAGCCAGTGCGGATGGAGTTCGGAGCCCCGATAGCTCTTTAGGAAGTCCTCGCGCGCGATGCCATGACTCTCGGCCAGCCGCATCAATTTGCCCTCGTAACCGACCAGCCGTTTATTGATGTCATGGATCTGCTCGACCAGCGAATTGATGCGCGCTTGTTTCAATCGGAGCGACTTCACCTCGGCGATTATGTAGTTCTTGAGTTTCTTGTAGCGACGTTCCTGCGCCGGCGAGAGGCTCGTATTGTTGAGCTTGAGCTCGATATCCTGATCCTGAAGGCGGCGCAGCCGCTTGTAGGCGTCCGCAACGTTCTCGAAGATTTGCAGCACTTTGGGCTTGAGCTCAGCCTCCATTGCCGCGAGTGACAGCGAGACTTCCATATCGTCGTCGAATTCGCCTTCATCCCGGGCGGCGTCGCTGGGCTCGCCCTCTTCCCCGCTATGGACGGACGAGGGCGTCGGCTTTACCGGATCGCCGCCCGCGGATGCCGCCGGCGAGACATGGGTCTCTCCCGGGACAAATGCTCCTGGCACCACTGGTGGTGCTGCTATCAGGTGGCTGTGCGGCCCGATCACGTCTGCCGGTGTGGGTTTGGCATCAGGACCGGCATGAGTGGCTTCGAGATCGATGATCTCGCGCAGGAGGACCTTTCCTTCGTTGAGCTCGTCGCGCCAGATGGTGATGGCCTGGAAAGTGAGGGGGCTCTCGCACAAGCCTGCGATCATGGCCTCGCGACCCGCCTCGATGCGCTTGGCAATGGCGATTTCACCTTCGCGCGAGAGCAACTCCACGCAAGCCATCTCACGCAGATACATGCGCACGGGATCATCGGTGCGCCCGACAGGCTCTTTGGCCTCGGATTTGGCAGGGACTGCGCGCCGAACCTCGACCAGCTCGCTCATTTCGGCATCTGCCTCTTCCTCGGGCTCTTCGCCCTGCCCCTCGTCGTCGCTCGCCTCTTCCGACTCGACGACGTTGATTCCCATCCCGCTGAACATGGCCAGCACGTCCTCGATCTGCTCGGAACTAATCCCGCTGGAAAGCGCGTGGATCTGATCGTGGGTGACGTAACCGCGGTTCTTGGCGTCACGGAACAGCGTTTTGATTGCCGCATCGGAGAGGTCGAGCACCGGGCGGTCCGGCGCAAACACGGGACCCGCGCGCTCCGGCACCTGGTGCGTCTCCTTGGTTTTGCTTGCCACGAATCTCCTGGTGGCGCGCTGAGTCGCGCCTGATGGCCGAGTGCGCCGAAGCGGTTCTGCCGCGTAGCTGATGGCCACGAGATGCGGCTACCGCATCGGCTGGCTGTCGCGTCGTTGCCTCGGTTTAGCCGGTTCGGCTCCCGCGGTCGTTCCTTATGGCACACCTTGCTTCGAAAAGCTCGATCGATCTAGCGGCGCTCGGCGTATTCGTTTCGACGGGAATGCAGGCGGCCCCCGAAAGTTTTCCAAAACGATCGTGGAGAACAAATAGCGTTCGCATAGGCGCATTACCCAGGCGGCGTTCGCAAGGCCGCGGCATAAAGACCCGAAAAAGAGCGGTTCGAGGTTGTCGGCAAGTGCTAAAAGAGGGATATATTAACCAGGCCGTAAGTCGAAGGGAGGAAGCCATTCCTGCGAGCAGCTTGGGTGCAGATCGGGCAATGAATGCTCAGGTCGTCTCCCTCCGGGACAACGCCTCGGTGAAGCGTCGGCCGTCGCTCTGGTGGCGTTTTGCGGAGCGGCACCTTCCGATCATCGTGATCTATCTGATGGTGGCGACCCTGGTGGGCGTCATCCTCGCTCCCTACGTCCTGGTCACGGTTCCGAGCGGCTATGTGGGGGTTCTGTGGAAACGCTTCGGCGGCGGGACCGTGCTCGATCCGCGCAAGCTCAAGGACGAGGGCATGCGCTTCATCCTGCCCTGGAACAAGCTGTTCTTGTATGACCTGAGACTGCAATCCGCGACCGAGACATACAATGCCATTTCCAGGGACGGCATCAGCCTGGCCGCCTCGATCAATATCCGTTACCGGTTGAAGCGCGAATCCATTCCCCAGCTTCACCAGACGATCGGGCCCAATTACGTCCAGGCGCTGGTCGGTCCCGAGATCGGCAACCGGATGCGCGAGGTCATTGCCCAGTACAGTGCCGAGGATGTTTATTCGACCAAGCGCGCGGAGATCCAAAGCAAGATCCGCGAGCGTGCGGAAGCCATGCTGGGCGAAAAAATGATGGTCGGTGGGGAAAGCGAGGAGGAATATTCTCCTTACCGCGTGCCCCTCTATGCCATGCTCAATCTCATCGACACGCTCATTCTCGGCATCGAGCTGCCGAGCGCGGTGGTGACCGCCATCAATCGCAAGATCGAGCAGTACTACATATCGGAAGAATACAAGTTTCGCGTCGCCCGCGAGATCAGGGAGTCTGAACGCAAGAAGATCGAAGCAGAAGGGATAGCCGAGTTCCAGCGCATCGTAAGTCAGGGGATTTCTTCCTCCTACCTGCGTTGGCGCGGAATCGAGGCCACCCTGCAACTCGCCCAATCCTCCAATTCCAAGGTGGTGATCATCGGCGCCGGGCAAAACGGGATGCCGATCATCCTGGGCAATCTCGACTCACCATCGCCGTCGCAGCCCGCTGCGTCAGGCGGAAGCGCAGCCGCGGGCCCAAAGGAGAGAACGACGGCGGCAACTCCGACGACGCCGTCGGAGCAGCTCCCGGCTGATACCCTGCCGAAACCGTCGGAAAAAATACCGTCAGTATCCCGCCAACCAGCGGAAAAAGCGCCGTCGGCATCTGCCCAGCCGTCGGAAAAAATAACGTCTCGGCCCGCCGAGCCGCCGGAGGCGCCGCGAACCTATTCCTCCCCGGTCAGTTGGTCCGAAATCAAGGCGCTGTTCGCCCGCCTGGCCGCTGCCCTGCATTCCTCGTCGACGGAGGGAGCGCCACCCGAGACGCCGCCCGCGCAGACGAGAGCCGCGGAAACCCCGCCCCAAAGCGAGCGCGCCAGCCCGGAACAGCCGTATCCACCGGAACCCGGACCACCCCCACGCCGCACCATGGGAGACGACGTCCCGATGCCGAACGTGAATGCGCGGCCCTGGCCTGCACCCCCACCCCCTGACGCGGGAGACCGTAACGGCCGCGGGCGCTTCTGAACAGAGACTCAAAGCGCGCGGTCCCCCGCGCCGGAGCGGTTGCGCTCGATCAAGTGAAACGTCGATGGCCGGTTCTGCTGCGCGCGCTACGAAGGCAACTCTGCGACCCGTCTCCCTCGGTGTGCTCAAGGTCGCGCAGGAGCGCCGGCCCGATGGCGCGCTGCTGATCCGCTCCACCGCGGAGCTCGACCGGTATCCGGTGAAGCTCACGAAGCGGCTCGAACAATGGGCTACTGCCGCGCCTGAGCGCACATTCCTGGCGCAGCGCGATGGCAGCGGTGCGTGGCGAACGCTCACCTACGCCCAGGTGCTGCATGAGGTGCGGCGCATCGCGGCTGCGCTCCTGCAGCGGGATCTTTCGCCTGAGCGGCCCATCGTATTTTTGTCCGGCAATGACATCGAGCAGGCGCTGCTCGGGCTCGCAGCGATGTATGTCGGCGTTCCCTACGCGCCGATCTCCCCTGCGTATTCGCTCATCTCCAGCGACTTCGCCAAGCTGCGCACCATCGTGGAGCTGCTCACTCCTGGCCTTGTCTTCGCCAGCGATGGGACGCTGTTTGCGCGCGCGATCGATGCGGGTGTCCCCTCCACGGTCGAGCTGGTGCTGACACGCAACCCTGGTTCCGGCCGGCAAACTACGTCCTTCGCCGAGCTTGCCGCGCCTCCGGCCGGCGCGGTCGATCGTGCCCATGCGGCAGTTGGCCCGGACACCATCGCCAAGTTCCTGTTCACCTCCGGTTCGACCGGCGCGCCGAAGGCGGTGATCAATACCCAGCGGATGCTGTGCTCGAACCAGGCCATGCTGGCGGCGGGCTTCTGTTTCGTGCGGGACGACCCCCCGGTCGTGGTCGATTGGCTTCCCTGGAGTCATACGTTCGGCGCCAATCACAACTTCAACCTGGTGCTCACTCACGGCGGCACGCTCTACATCGATGAAGGCAACCCCACCCCCGCCGGCCTCGCCAAGACTGTGCGCAATCTGCGCGAGATCGCACCGACCATCTATTTCAACGTGCCCAAGGGCTACGATGCGCTCATCCCGCATCTCCGCGCTGACCGCGCGCTGCGGGAGAACTTCTTCCGCCGCCTCAAGGTGCTGTTCTATGCCGGCGCTGCGCTGAGCCAGCCGACATGGGACGCGCTGGAACAGCTCGCGGTCGAGACATGCGGGGAGCGGATCATTTTTCTCTCCAGCCTTGGGTCGACCGAAACCTCCCCGCTCGCGCTGGCGTGCACTCGGGACTTTCCCTGCCCGGGCAATATCGGCGTGCCGGTGCCGGGCGTGGAGCTCAAGCTCGTCTCCACCGAAGGGCGGCTGGAAGCACGCCTGCGCGGCCCCAACATCACGCCGGGCTATTGGCGCCAGAACCATCTCACGCGCGAGGCGTTCGACGAGGAAGGCTTCTACAAGATCGGCGACGCTGTGAAGCTCGCCGATCCGGACGATCCCTCACAAGGGCTGTTATTCGACGGCCGGCTCGCCGAAGACTTCAAGCTCGCGACCGGCACCTGGGTCAACGTCGCTCCGCTGCGGGCGCGCTTCATCGAACATTACTCGCCCTATGTGCGCGATGTCGTGATCGCCGGAGCTGATCGCAACAAGATCGCGGCGCTGGTGTTTCCCGACCTGGAAGCCTGTCGCGGGCTCTGCGGCATGGCGGCCGATGCGAAGCCCGCCGCGATTGTAGCGCACGATGCCCTGCGTCGGCAGTTTGCGATGTTGCTCGACAAGCTCGCAGCCTCCAGTCCCGGCAGCTCGACCCGGATATGCCGTCTCCTGCTGCTCGAGGAGCCTGCCTCGCTCGATGTGGGCGAGATGACCGACAAGGGTTCAATCAACCAGCGCGCCGTGCTCAAGCACCGCGCGGCCCTGGTGGAGGAGCTCTATGCCCCGGCGCCTTCACCGCGGGTGATCATGCTCGAAGAGCGCGCGTTGGCACCGTAGCGCGCTGATAGCCCAGAGCGGCGTGTCCCGGGCGCAGTGCAGCATGAGCAGCGCAAGTCCACATGCTGCTCGATCGCGCACTCCTGATTGCGCTGCTCATGATGCACTGCAGAACCGGGACCGTACAAAGCAACGGCCGCGCCTTGCTCCGAGCTCGGGGCGGTCCCGGATCAGCGGCGCACCGCTTCGCGCCCTCTCGTTCGGAGATCGTGGAACGGCAGGTGTATGCGCTCGCGCTGCGCCGCATCCGGGACACGAGTGCTTGCATGCTGGCCGTGCACCAGCTCTCAGCTGCCGTGCTCGCCGTGAATCTCGGAAAAGAACAAGTCCTTCCAGCTGGCGGGCTTGGCCTTGATGCTTCCGGTGCGTGCGAGGAAGTCCGCAATGCGCTCCGTGAGCTCCGGCGCGAGCGTAAAGCGCAGGTTGTCCTTGTCGGCCAGAGCCGCACTGATCAACGCGGGCTCGGCCTTCGTCTTCTCGGCCTTCACATAAATTGCGGCAGCCTGTTTCGGATCATTGGCAATGAGCGCCATGGCATCTCTGATCGCGGCGACGAACGCCGCGAACAGCTTCGGGTTCTCGCGCTGGAACTTCGCCGTGGTCCAGGTGGTCAAGGCCGTCGCCGGACTGCCGAACAGCTCGTTCGAGGACCAGATCCTGCGAATGCCCGGTTTGCCCGTCACCTGCTGAATGAACGGGGGCGAGAACAGATAGCCATTCACGGTCGTGCCCCCCGAGAGGAGCGAGATCGCGCCGTCGGGCTGCGAAAGCGAGACGGTGAGGTCGTCGAGGGCGGTATGTTTGCCCGCTCCGAACAGCCGCTCAGCCTCCATTTGCAGATAGATCGCGGGCACCGAGACCTTCACCGACGGAACGCCGATCTTGTCCCGCTCGCGACTGAGATCTTTCACCGAGGTGAGCTGCGCATCGGTGCTGAACAGATCGTACGGCACCGACGAGAGCGCGGTGACCCCGAGCAGCCGCGAGTCGCCGGCGTTGCGCGTCTTGTCCCATGAGACCATCATCGCGGTGTAGCCGCCGCTCCCCATATCGAAATTCCCGCTCAGGAGACCGTCATTGATCTGCGGTCCTCCCGCCACGTGCACGATCTCCACCGGCACCGGCGCCACGCCCTGCTCGCGCATGCGCTGCTCGAACAGATGGTTCACGTCGGCGACGTAGAGCGGCAGGTAGCCGAGCCCGAACTGAACCCCGATGCGCAGCTGCTTGACGGTCTGACTGGAGCAGGGGAATGAAGCGAGGAGGACCGTCGTGAAAGCGAGCGCGGCAAACCACGGCACCATCCCGGTCGAGAGCTTTTGCTGCCGCCGCATCGTGCTTCTCCATTTAGATTTGCGATCGGGGCATCCTTGCCCGAAGCGAACAGCGCGTGCAACCGGCGGCGTAGGGTGGGCAAAATCGCTTGCGGCGTGGCCAGAAATGCGCTCAGTACGAAAGCGATCCCCGGTCGGGGCCGAGGACAGGTTTTGCCCACGCGGTGGGCACGGCGCGCGGCTTAGGAGATGCCGGAGGGTAGGAGCTGCGCGCCTTTGCCCACCCTACGGATCCGCGCCTTGACCGTCTTCAGGCACACTCCAACGAGAGGATCGCGATGATCACCTGTTCTTACCGTCCTGCTCAATCCAGGCCCACACGCATGCGTATGCTGCGAAATGCCCTTTGCGCCGCTGCGTGCATTCTTCTCGCTGACCATCAGCACGCCTTCGCGCAGAACGATTCCAACCCGCTGATGCAAGGGCGCGGAGGCGACCTGATATTTCCGACCTCATGCGGGGGCGCGGTGCAGCCACACTTCGACGCGGCGCTCGCGGCGTTGCATTCCTTCTGGTACAAGCAGGCACGCGAGGAATTCACGGCGATCACGCAGACCGATCCCGACTGCGCGATGGCGCATTGGGGCCTCGCCATGAGTGTGTGGAATCAGCTCTGGGCA
>Ga0209331_1000100_pt1 | contig 28403 bp, 24 predicted proteins | sample JacPinW_OM3H0_M3_FD_187971 | JGI IMG/M metagenome (GOLD analysis project Ga0209331, IMG submission 187971) | Forest soil microbial communities from Algoma, Ontario, Canada - Jack Pine, Ontario site 1_JW_OM3H0_M3 (SPAdes) (version 2) | ecosystem: Environmental > Terrestrial > Soil > Boreal...
CCCCTCGTCTGCCAGGACCGTCGCCGCCGGTCCGGCGAGCACGACGGCGCCGTTCTCGAGCACGGCGGCATCATCGGCAACGACCAGCGATTCGGCGACGTTCTGCTCGATCAGCAAGATCGTGATTCCTGAATTCCTCAGCTTGACGATTGCGGAGAATACGAGCTCCACAATGAGCGGGGCGAGGCCGAGCGACGGCTCGTCGAGCATGATGAATTGCGGATCGCCCATGAGGCAGCGGCCGATCGCCAGCATTTGCTGCTCGCCGCCGGAAAGCGTGCCGGCTTTTTGCCGCCGGCGCTCGGCCAGGCGCGGAAACGTCTCAAAGACGCGCTCTAGATTGAGGGCTCGCCGTGCGGACGCACGCCTGAGCGCGCTGCCGAGCTTGAGATTTTCATCGATCGTCAGCGAGGGGAAGATCTGCCGGCCCTCCGCCACCTGTCCGATGCCCAATTCACAGGTCGCATTGGTATCGAGCCCGGTAACATCGATGCCATCGAAGAGGATTTCACCGCGACTGGGCCGCAGCATTCCCGCGATGGCGCGCACCAGGGAGGTCTTGCCCGCGCCGTTGGCTCCCACCACGGCGGTGAGGCTTCCCCGCGCCACTGCAATGGTCACTCCATTCAGGGCACGCGCGTGGCCATAGCTAACTTCGAGATCACGCACTTCGAGCAGTGCCGTCATGCCAGTTTCGTCTTCGTTCCCAGATAGCTCTCGATCACCTTGGGGTTTGCGCCGATTTCGGCGGGCGTCCCCTCAGCAAGTTTCTCGCCGTGGTGCAGAACGATCACGCGGCCGGCCAATGCCATGACGACGCGCATGACATGCTCGATCAGCAGCACGGTCATGCCGCCGGCATGAAGCTCCCGCACGATCGAGGCTATCCGCTCTCTCTCGGCCGGTCGGAGCCCGGCCATGACCTCGTCGAGCAGGAGCACGCGCGGGCTTGCGGCAAGTGCGCGCGCAAGCTCCAGCATTTTCAGATCCGGCAGCGTCAGACTGCTCGCGAGATCGTTTGCTTTGGCCGAGAGCCCTATGCGTGAGATGGCTTTGGCGGCGATATCGGCGGCGACTGCAACATCGGACGTTTGGGCGAACGCGCCCATCATCACGTTCTCCAGCACGGTCATCCCGCGCATGGGCCGCACGATTTGAAACGTACGAACGAGCCCCCGAACCGCAATCCGTTCCGGTGCGCGGCCGGTAATATCTTCGCCGTCGAGGAAAACGGAACCCGAGCTCGGCTTGAGCGCCCCCGCGATCAGATTGAAGCAGGTGGTTTTGCCTGCTCCGTTCGGCCCGATCAGCGCGACAATCTCGTTGCGCTTGATGTCGAATGAGACATCCTTCACGGCCACCAGGCCGCGGAAGCGCTTGCTCAAGCCGCTCACTTTGAGCATCGCGCCGAGCTCCGAAAGCGCGCGAGCGCAATCAACCGCGGCCACAGGCCGTCAGGCAGAAATGTAATGACAGCGAGGATCAACATGCCGTTGATCAGCGTGTTCAGCCCGAAAAAGCCGATGCGTTGCGCCAGAACGTTGGAAAATTCCATCAAGGGAACAACGAAGAACGCACCGATGATCGGGCCGAACAGAGAGCCAAGTCCACCGATGATGGGCGCGATCAGGATGTCGATCGACACTCGCACCCCCATCACGGAATCCGGAAAAAGGCTCCCTTGCATCAGGCCGAACAACCCGCCACCCACGCCGGCCAGTCCGGCACTGATGGCGACCACCAGCACCTTGCTTTGCAGTGCGGGCACGCCAAGGGCGCGCGCGGCGTCTTCATCCGCATGCAGACCACGCCAGCGATAACCCCAGCGCGACGCCATCAGCCGTCCGATGATGAAATAGGCGCCGGCCGTGGCAGAGAGGAAAGCCAGGTAGAAAAACAGCGTCCCGCCGCGCAGCGTCGCGAGCGGCCGATTGGTCTCCGGATTGATCGCTTTGAGAAAGAAGCCGCCCGTGCCGCCGACAAGCTCCCAGTTGTCGAACAAGACCCGAAACAGCTCCGCAAAGGCAATTGTGAGCAACGCGAAATGCACGCCGCGCACCGAGAAGCGCGCGCCCAGCCATGTCAGCGCGCTGCCCACCATCGCTGCGAGGAAGGCGCCGGCCGCAAGCGAAAGCCAGGGATCGAGTCCGGCGGCTGCGATGAGGACGGCAGTCGCATAGGCGCCTACGCCTAAGAACAGCGCGTGTCCGAGCGACAGCAGTCCCGCGCTCATCATCAGGTTCCAGGACAAACCCATGTAGGCGTAAAAGAACACCAGCGTCAGCAGGCTTTGCCAGAACGAATCCATGAGCGGACCTGCCGCGGCCATGGCCGCGAAGAAAGCGAGCGCCGGCCAACGCGACAATGCCGGCGGCCTCATGAGCGCTCCGGTTCCCCGAAAATTCCGTTCGGACGAAGCAACAGCACGAGCACCAGGAGCGCATAGGAGAAGACTGTCTTGAGCGCGGGCGACACCGTCAGGGCGGCAAGGGCTTCGGCAACTCCGATCATCACGCCGCCGACGAGAGCTCCCATCAAGCTTCCCAACCCCCCGACGATGACGATGATGAAGGCGATCAGGGTGAAATCGGTGGCGAGAAAAGGTTGGGCATCGAACAGCGGAGCGATCAGAGCGCCGGCAGCGCCCGCGCAAGCCATTCCGATCCCGGCGGTCACCGCATAAACGCGCCGCACGCGAATCCCGATCACCTGCGCCCCGATCAGATTGTCGGCAGCGGCTCGGATCGACGCCCCGAGCGTGGAGTATTTCAAGAACAGCATGAGCAGGCCGATCAGGCCGATGGCCATCAACGCCGCCTGGGTACGTACCACGTCGAGGCGTATCGAACCGATCGCATAAGACTGCATGCTTTCGGCGATCTGGATCGGCCGCGGATCGGGGCCAAAGAAGAGAAGATGCAGTCCAGTGATGATCAGCGCCAATGCGATGAACAAGATGAACTGCGCGTGCTGAGGACGATCGATGAAAGCGTTGATGATCGCCTTCTGCAGCAGGTATCCCATTGCGAACAGCAGCAAGGCGGCAACCGGCGCCAAGGTCCAGGGTGGCAGTCCGGTCGCTGACCACAGCGCATAGCCGGCATACATGCCGATGACCACCATCTCGCCGTGGGCGAAATTGACGAGGCGCATGACGCCGAAGATGATGGTCAGGCCGAGCGCGATGAGCGCGTAGATTACGCCGATCAGGATCCCGCCGCTGATGACATTGTGGTAGAGGCTTGTCACCGCTTGTCGAATGGCACAAGCGGGAACACGGCCTTGGCCTCGGCCGCGTCCTGCGGGCCTACCACAACGGGTTTCCCATTCTGGTTTTGCAGCATCACGCCTCCGATATTGGGATTCTGGCCCTTTTCATCGAAACGGATGGGGCCGCCATAAATGATATGATCGCTGATGTCGGTGGCCTTGAGCGCGGCATGAATGGCGGCCGGCTGCGCCGAGTTGGCGCGCTTGATGGCATCGGCCGCGATCTCGACCGCCTCAAACGCGAAGGCCGCGTTAAGATCGAAGCGGTCGCCGGTCTCGTACTCGAAGCGATCCGCGATCTCGCGCGAGCGCTTTTTCGTGGGATTGTACCAGGGAACGCAGGACATGTAGCCGTCGGCGTATTTTCCGAGCGCGTCGGTGAAGGCCTTTTCGTATGGCCCGGGACTGCCCGGGCTGATGATGCCCATGGGAGACCAGTTCTGTTTCACCATTTCCCGGATCATCAGGATGGCATCGCTGACCCTGGTGATCGGCATCAACAGGTCTGCGCCGGAAGCCTTCGCTTTCGCCACCTCGACGGAAAGGTCGCGTGCGCGCACGTCGTAGGAAATGCGGTCCAGGATCTTGATCGGGACTTGCAGGCGCTCCCACAGTACGTCAACGCCCTTGATGATGCCTTGCCCGAACGTGTCGTTGACATGCAGAATGACCGCCGTCTTTGGCTGCACGCCGGTGGTCGCGCCGAGCTCCTTGATGCGGGCGACGGCATTCGCAACCAGCGCGGTTCCGGGCGGGAAATTCCGGAAAATCTGGGTAAAGCCCTGCTCCGTAATCTGCGGCGCGGATGCGATATTGATCAGGAAGGGAATTTTGCTGGCTTCCGCCGCCTGGGCGACCGATATGGTGCTGCCCGAATCGTTGGTGCCGATCAGGAGCGTGCAGCCGTCGCGGATCAGGCGCTCGGCGACAACTCTGCCGTTCTCGGGCTTGGATTCGGCATCACCATACAGGAATTCCAGCGGCGGACCGCCGGCCTCCTTGACGATCTTGGCGCCGAACTCGTTGCCTTTGCGGGTCTGCTGACCCATGAAGGATTGGATGCCGGTGAGGTAGAGAATGACGCCGATTTTCGCTGGAGCGCCCTGCGCTCGGCCGATGCCAGGCAGAAGAGTTGCGGTAAGTGCTCCTGCGCCGGCGGCTAGAACCCTGCGGCGGGTGATGGGCTTGCGTTGCGTCATGCTGAGCTCCCCTTGCGCGCGATGCCTTGGGCGTGAACATCTTCGATGGCCGTTACGATGGAGAGATAACCGGTGCAGCGGCAAAGATTTCCGGCAAGCTCGCTGCGAATGCGCTCGCGGTCGAGATCGGGAATTCGCGATAGAATATCGTAGGCGGTCGCGAGCATGCCCGGCGTGCAGAAACCGCACTGGAGTGCATGCCGCAGATTGAACGCCCTGCGGATCGCCTGCATCAAGGCGTCACCTTCATAACCTTCGACGGTGCGAACATCCCTGCCGTCCGCGGCGGCTGCAAGCGTGAGGCACGAGCGTACCGGTTGGCCGTTCATCATCAATGTGCAGGCGCCGCAGACCCCGTGCTCGCATCCGATATGCGTGCCGGTGAGCAGGCAGTGCTCGCGCAGAAAGTCAGCGAGCGAAAGACGGTCATCGACGGAGCGCGATATCCGTTCGCCGTTCACGCAAATAGTGACCGCTTTCATGTCAAAGTCCGGATGGCGCGCAACACGATCGCGCGGTGCATGGTCCAATCCGCTTGATCCGCACGCACGCTGCTCAAGTCCACCTCGATTGCCGTAGCCAGCTTTTCGGTCAAAGACTCTGCTGGTTTGCCGGCCAACACCTGCGACGACGCCTGCATGAGCGCGGGCGGTTCGCTGCGGCGTCCGAGCACGACACGCGAGGAGGCGCGATCCGGATCGACGACGGCGATTGCCATCGACTCCGCAAAATCACCAGGTTTCCTCGCATATTTTGCATAGCCCCAGCGCGCGCTGGTCGACAGCCGCGGAACCAGCACGCAAGTGAGAAGCTGCGCTGCCTCGATGGTGGTTTCCATTGCGCCGGTAACAAATTTCGCAACCTTGACCTGAGATCTTCCATTTGTGCCCGCAAGCTCGAGCGAAGCATCCAAAGCGATCATGGTGGTCAGCCAATCGGCCGCCGGATCGGCATGCGCCAGGCTGCCGCCGAGCGTGCCGCGGTTGCGCACCGCGCGATAGGCAATCCCCTTGGCGACCTGAGTCAGCAATCCGCGGGTGACATCGGTAATTTTACCGTCCTCGATTTGCGCATGCGTGATGCATGCGCCGATCGCCAGCGTATCGCCCGACATTGAGCTGTCGCAGAGCTCGCCAAGACGTGAAATATCGATGACGTGCTTGGGCTGAGCCAATCTCAGGTTCAACATGGGCCCCAGCGATTGCCCGCCCGCCATCACCCGAGCATCTTGCGGTCGGTCTTTGAGGAGGCCGATCGCCTCCGCGAGCGAATCCGGGCGCAAATACCCGAATTGGGCCGGCTTCATGCAGTGCCGCCCGAACGGGCACGGGCGATCGCGGCGCGCACGCGCCGAGCGGTGATGGGTGTCTCGTAGACCGACGCACCAAGAGGCCGCAACGCATCGTTGACCGCATTCGCGATTGCCGCGGGTGGTCCGATCGCGCCGTTTTCGCCGATTCCCTTCATTCCGAGCATGGCAAAGGGGGAGCGCGTTTCCATGAAGTCCAGCTTGAGCTCTGGAATCGAGGGCGCGCCGGGCGCCGTATAATCCGCAAGTGTGGTCGCGGTCGGCTGCCCAAGCTCGTCGTAGGTGCTCTCCTCGTAAAGCGCATTGCCGAGCCCATTGGAGAACCCGCCGACAACTTGGCCTTCCACGAGTAATGGATTCACGCGCGTGCCGCAGTCGGCAACGATCGCATAATCTATGATCTCGATGCTGCCGATCTCCCGATCAACCGCGACCACCGCAGCGTGTGCCGAGTAGGCGAAAACGCCGGGATCGTACGCCTTGTGCCCCGCTGCGGCCGTTAGCCCCGCCGGGTCAATGTCCGCAGGAAGCTCTTCCGGATGGTGGTACCATGCGCGTCCGATTTCCGCGAACTCCACGCTGCCCTGCGGTCCTTCCACGCGGCCATTCCTGATCCGGGCGTCCGCTTCCTTGCACTGCAGCAGGTGTGCACCGATTTTTATGATGGGGACTTGCAACAGCTGGCAGGCTTCAATGATGGCGCCTCCGGTCGTCACCATGGAACGAGACGCATAGGTGCCGGTCCCGGCGGGCGAGATCGAGGTATCGCCGAAACGGACGGACACTTTGCGCGGATCGATACCGAGAACCTCGTTTGCAAGCTGGGCAAATACCGTCTCGTGTCCTTGCCCGTGCGAATGGGAGCCGACTTCCAAAATCAGCTCGCCGTCGCCGGTCAGACGCGCAACGGCAGGCTCCATGCCGGGAACGAGCTCGATCCCCCAGGCGGCATAGCCGAACGGCCCCGTTCCGTATGCGGTCTGCTCATAGAAGGACGCAAAGCCGACGCCGATCAGGCGCCCATCCGGCTCGGCTTGTTTTTGCCGCGCGCGGATGGACGGCAGCCCTATCAGCTCAGCGGCACGCTTGAGCGCGGCGCCATAATCGCCGCTGTCCAATGTTTTTTTGGTGATGGAGACGTACGGCATCTGCGCCGGCTGCACGAAGTTGCGCAGGCGCGCTTCGAGCGGATCGATACCGACGGTGTGCGCCACGGCATCCATCACAATCTCATGGCCGCAGCACGATAGCGGCCGGGCAACTCCGCGAAACGGCTGGCCCGCCGGCTTGTTGCTCACGACGTTGACGGCGCGGCCGCGGAAAGCGCGGATATCGTAGCAACCCTGCATGTTTCCAAGTGCGAGCCCGCCTTCCAGCCCGGCTGGCCAGGGCCAAGGCGAGTACGCCCCGGAATCCACGGTCACGTCGCATTCCATGCCGAGAACGCGGCCGTTTGCATCCGCGTAGGCAATGACCTTGCAGTGATAGTCGCGGCAGTTCGCATCGCAGACCAGGGATTCATAGCGGTCCTGAATCCAGCGCACGGGGCGCCGCAGCTTCATTGCCGCCCAGGCCACGCAAACCGTTTCGCTCTCGACATATGTTTTCAGTCCGAAGGAGGCGCCGACATCGGGAGCGACCACGCGCACTCGCCGCTGGCTCATGCCCAGAATCTGCGAGAGACCAATCTGCAGCGGAACCGGCAGCTGATGCGCAACATAGATGACGAGCTCATCGAGCCTGCCGTCATAGGATGCGACGCAGGCACGGCCCTCGAGCGGCAATGGATGCATGCGGTTCATGCGGAAGCTGCGCTCGACCACGTGGGCGGCAGCGGACTTGGCGGCGGCGAGATCGCCAGCCTCCAGCTTCATGTCGACGAGGACATTGCTGCCCCATTCCTCGTGGACCAGCGGTGCGCCGCCCGCAAGCGCATCCCACATCGACACGACCGCGGGCAATTGCTCGAATTCGACTTCGACCAAGGCGGCTATGTCTTCCGCTTCGGCCGCGGTCGCGCCGATCGCCATGGCGATCGGCTCGCCGACGTGTCTGACCTTGTCGACCGTAAGCACCGGCCAATCCGAGGGCTTGAAGCCCGGCAATTTGGCGGTTGATCGAATCCTGCGCAGGCCTGCGAGATCGACGGCGCAATAGACCTGCTTTTCAGATCCCGACGGCTTCTTGATCGCCACGATGCGCGCATGCGCATGCGAGCTGCGAACAAATGCGGCGTGCAAGGTCCCCGGCAGCGCAATATCGGCGCAGAATTGCGCGCGCCCGTGGAGAAAGCGCTCATCCTCGAGACGGGGCAGACTGGCACCGACGCCGAGCTCGCTCACCTTGCGGCTCCTGCCACCGCGCACACCGTGCTGCCCATGATCATCTTTCTTCCGTAGACATTAGAGCGTTTTCCAATCAGGTTAAAACTCGTCATGGCCGGGCTTGTCCCGGCCATCCACGTCTTGGCTGCCGTGCGAAAGACGTGGATGCCCGGCCCAAGGCCGGCCATGACGGTGATAACGGTGATTCAACGTAATCGGAACACTCCGAAATGCCCCAAGATCGCCGATGCGTCTGGATTTTGCTCATTCAATCACCTCGTCGGCAAGGGCAATCAGCGTCGGCGGCACCGTGACACCGATCACCTTTGCCGCGCGCAAGTTGACGATGAGATCGAATTTGATCGGCGCCTGCACGGCGAGATCGGCCGCCTTCTCACCCTTGAGGATGCGATCGACAAAGGGAGCTGCTTATTAACAGAGGACACCCGCACGCTCTTCCTATCCCAGCTCGAAGGTCGTGACCCCGAAAATCTCGCCGTATGGCAGGACGGGTGGAGGACCGTAGTACATGCGCGCGCAGCCGAAGACCTCACGCAGGCGGTGCCGGTGCGCGAGCGCCACGGCCTGCGGATTGTTTTCCGGCACATCGAGAAAAATGGGCTCGCCCGGCGCGATGTCTCCGAGGCCCCGGAACAGGACGTCCGCAATTTCCGCATCCGCGGCGAACAAGGGTCCGATCTTGAACCCCTGTCGGCAGGGTCGAATGACGCCGTATCCCCGCAATACCCCGTCCTGCACAGCCCCCAGCGCGCGGCTCCCCGGCTGGGTGATCCAGGCCTGCAGGAACTGCTCTCTTGGTGCCGGAAAGTGCGCAGCGTCGTAGCGCGATATTTCGGCGAAGGAAACCGCACCCAGGTCCACCAGCGGCTTCTCCTGCGGCGCCGCCGCTCCGACCCCGGCAAAGCGCAGATCCCGGTTGCAGAAGACGAAGCCCCCGCGGGCGTAAAATCCCTGCATGTTGAAGACGCCGTCCATCCCGATCAACGCCGGTGCCTGCAGGCGCGAGATCAAAAGGTCACGGCGATGAAACCACAGCTGCTCGCCGAGCCGTTGGCGGCGCAGATCCGGCCGGATGATGAACAATCCCATGAAGCCGAAGTGGCCACCATAGGAGACGGTAGATCCGCCGCCGATCAGCTCGCCACCTTGCTCGGCGGCGACGAACCCCTGCGGGTCCGTATCCCAGAATATCTGTGCATCGTTGCGGCCGGGATTCCAGCCTTCGTCGGCCGCCCACTCCACCAAGGTGTCCAGCTCTGCCCGGCTCATCTCGCGAATGGCAAGATCAGGGACCACCAGATTGCTCCTCGATCTGCTGCCAAATGTTTCGGGTTGGGAAAAATGCTCTGCGCAAATCGATGTCCGATGCTCGTAGGGGCGACGCATGCGTCGCCCTGCAGCCTTACGGATGTCGAGGCGGGCGAGGCATGCCTCGCCCCTACGGAAAGGAAAGAATCTCCATATCTATAGTCGCACTGGCTATTCCTGCGGGCAAACTCCAAACAGCGACCTAGACAACAGCCGTGATCACGTGCGCCTGAATCTTTGCGGAGACCTCGCCGCTGCCGTGTCGCATGGCAATGGCCTTTGCCGCGCGATCGGTTGCAGCTTCCAGAGCGCTCGCGTCTCGGGCTTCGATCTCGTTGCGCAAGGGCGTGCCCTGACAAAAGCCTACAGCTGGATGTAGCGGCGAGGGCGCTCGGCTCTGCTCGGCTCTGGTCTCGATACTCACCTCTGAGAAGCCTCCCGCCTGCAGCTCGCTTCGGATCAGTGCCGCATCGTGATAGCCGTGCGGGGTTCTTGCGAGGAACCGCGGAGGATCCTCGGGGAACAGCTCAGCCAGGGCCTCCGTCACCTCGTTCGCGAACACGTTCTCCTCGATTAGGTCCCATATATTGAAGACGAAAAGCCCGCCGGGTTTGAGCACCCGCTTTGCCTCCCGGTACGCCTTGGCGCGATCCGGGAAGAACATCGCGCCAAACTGGCAGCAGACCGCCTCGAAGGAGGCATCGCCGAAAGGCAGTTCCTGGGCGTCCGCCTGGCGCCAGCTGAAACGGCTGTCGCCTCTCTGCCGGCTCATGGCGTAGTCGAGCATGGGCTGGTTCAAGTCGGTTGCTACGTAAGTGGCGTCGAGCGGCAGGGTCGCTGCCATTGCTCGCGTCACCACCCCCGTGCCAGCTGCGATTTCCAGCACCCTCTTCGGAGAACGCGCTGCCACGCGCCTCGCCATGTCCTCGGCGTAGCTCTGGAAGATCAAAGGCACCAGATAGCGGTCGTAGTTTTCCGGTATGGAACCGGCAAAGACCTTGTCTCCCGCTGACATCGCTCGCCTCCAGTGACATGCGGCCAGTTTTCGTAGCCCGGATGAGCGTAAAGCGAAATCCGGGCGGCATTCCCCGGATGTCGCAAGCGCTCATCCGGGCTACGAGAGATTTTGACTTGTGTGCAATGACCCTTGGCGCAGCTTCCTTTCATGGCCTAAACCTTGCTTCGTACCGGCGGCCAGTTTCGTAGCCCGGATGAGCCCTAAAGCGAAATCCGGGGCGGTATTCCCCGGATGTCGAAAGCGCTCATCCGGGCTACGAAAGATTTTAATGCGGCCAGTCTGCAAGGAGGTATGCATGCTAGTGCCGGCGCTCATACGCATGGCGGCCGGCGGCGCGGTCGCAGCTGTGGCATTTGCCGGATGGGCCGCAGGTCTTGGCTTGCCCGGGGTGGGGGTGCGCTCCGCGGAAAACGCAAGTCCGAGCGTTGTTGATGCCGAGCTGGTGCTCGCGGTGGATGTCTCCTACTCCATGGATCACGACGAGCAGGTGCTCCAGCGCGAAGGTTATATGACTGGGATCACCTCGCGGGAGTTCCTGCAGGCCTTGCGCAACGGCGTGAGCGGAAAGGTGGCGGTCACCTATTTCGAATGGGCGGGCCCTTACGACCAGAAGATCATCGTGCCGTGGCGGCTGATTGACGGCCCGGAGGCCGCCGATGCGTTTGCGGACGAGATTGGGCGCGCGCCTTACCGGCGCGCGTCGCGTACCTCGATTTCCGGAGCGCTCAGCTTTGCCAAGCCGCTGTTCGCGGACAGCGGCTTTCGCGGTTTGCGCCGGGTGATCGATGTCTCCGGCGATGGGGCAAATAATGCCGGCCAGCTCGTCACGCTTGCGCGCGACGATGTGCTGGCCGCGGGCATCACCATCAACGGGCTCCCGATCATGTTGAAGCGGCCGAGCTCCTTCACCATGGATATCGAGAATCTGGATGTCTACTACGAGGACTGCGTCATTGGCGGTCCGGGTTCATTCGTCGTTCCCATCCGTGAGCGCGAGCAATTCAAGGAAGCGACCCGCACCAAGCTTGTGCTGGAGGTCGCCGGCGGCCCGGGTGATCTTGCGGCAACGCCGGTGCAGCTGCGCAAACCGCGCATCTCCTGCACCATCGGCGAGCAGATGTGGCGAGACCGCTGGGGCAACTGACACTTTGCTACGGCGCGCCTCGCTCGAACGGACTTGTAGGGTGGGTAAAGGCGCGCTCTTGCGCGCCGTGCCCACGCGGTCCAGGCGGTGCTGGTGGGCACGGCGTGCGAGATGCTGTCTGGCTCGAGTTTTCGGAGGGGCGCGCCTTTGCCCACCCTACAGCGCAGAGCCGATTCGATTTCACCAGAACACGCTCTAACGAGAAACGATACCACGCGATCGGCCGGCTTGCGGAGGTCCGGCTCCGAAGGGGACAATCTTGTTGTTGCTGTCATGCCCGATGTCGGCGCGCCCCAGCCATGGAATCCCGGACCTCCGGCACCAGTACCGAGCGATCTCCTCCTCGTTCATCCCGAAATCCGGTTCGTTCGGGGTGATGTTGCTGCAACGGCCCAGCATGATGCCCGACACCCGCCTGATCTCGGCGTTGCTGGTGATGTGAAACAGCGATCTATCAATCCGATAGAGTGCCTCCCCCACCTCTTCCAACATGAGCACATGTCCGGCGAGGTCAGGTTGCAGCGGTGTGCCGAGTACCTGGCTAAGAACCGTCATGTTGAATGCTGCGGTCTTGTTCACGCGGGTGACCGTGGGCTCCAACGCCTCTGGCATCCGGTCGATCATCCAGGCGAGGGCTCGCTCAACCGCTGCGTCTCCCGCGTCTCGCAGAATGTCCTGCGCCACGGGACCGTGTGCAACGGCCTCAAACCCGGCCCGATACAAGGCGGCAAGCAGCACACCGGCATCGCTGTAGCCGAGGTAGACTTTTCGTCTGGACGGCTCTGTCAACCTGCACACGGCCGCTTCCGCCACGCGGCAGGAGCCGTAACCGCCGCGCGCGAACCACACGGCGTCGTAGCTCTCGTCATTGGCGATATCGAGGAAGGCCCGTGCGCGCGTTTCGTCATCGCCAGCGAAATGTCCGCACGAAGCGAAGCACTGCGGGTGGAACACGATCTCAGGCGCTCTCTCCGGGTACCGCGATCCGGCCAACGCCTGCACTCTCTCGGCAACTTCCGCAGACATGCGCGAAGCCGGCGCGACGACGCCAATCCTGCACCTCTTGTTGCTCATCCGATCGCCTGGCCTGCATTGCACCTCATCAGCAAGCCTTCTAGATTTCGCCAATGTCGCACCTTGGAGATTACTTTTTCTGCGGCGTCGGTGGTAGCGGCATGACCCCGCTCGCCTTGATCATCCAAGCCAGGGGCGGACGGGTTGAGGGTTCTGATCGCGCGCTTGACCAGGGACGCAACGCCGAGAGATTTGATTTTCTGCGTGCGCATGGCGTGCTGCTTCATCCGCAGGATGGTAGTGGCGTTACCCGGGCGAGTCAGATCCTGGTCACGTCTGCCGCTGTTGAGGAGACTGTCCCCGACGTGCAAGCCGCGCGTCGTATTGGTGCCGCCGTCACCACCCGGGCGAGGCTTCTCGCCGAGCTCTTCAACTCTGCCGGGTTCGGCGTCGGTGTGGCCGGTACGAGCGGCAAGTCCACCACGGTCGGCATGCTCGGCTGGATTCTGCATTGCGCGGGAAAGAGCCCAACGATCATGAATGGCGCGGACATGAAAAACTTCATGGATGCGGGCTCACCGTTTGCCAGCGCCAGGATCGGCGAAGGCGGGATTTTCCTCAGTGAAGTGGACGAGAGCGACGGCTCGATTGCGCTTTACGAGCCCCGCGTCGCCGTAGTGAACAACATCTCCTTGGACCATAAGACGTTGGACGAGCTCCGCACTCTTTTCCGCGGTTTCGTAGCCAAGGCGCACACCGTGGTGCTCAATCTCGATAACGCAGAAACCGCGGCGCTTTTGGTCGGTTTGCAGCCGGGGCAAGCGGTGACCTACAGTATGGGTGCTGCCCAAGCCCACCTCGTTGCGTCTGCACCGGTCCGCTCGCTGGCTGGCATCGCCTTTCGAGCGAAGGCGCGCGATACCGGGGAGATCATCAAAGTGGCCCTGAAGGTTCCAGGGCTGCACAATGTGGCCAACGCACTCGCCGCTCTGGGTGCCGCGAAGGCGTGCGACGTGCCCCTCGCCGCAGCCGCGGCCTATCTAGGCGAGTTCACTGGCATCCGTCGGCGACTGGAGGTCGTGGGCGCGGCAAATGACATAACTGTGGTTGATGACTTTGCCCACAATCCCGACAAGATATCGGCGACGCTCGAAACCATGCACGCATTTCCCGGCCGCCTGCTGCTGATGTTTCAGCCCCATGGCTACGGCCCGATTCGTTTGATGCGGGATGAGTTGGTGGACTGCTTTGCAAGAGGGTTGCAGGATGAGGACGTTCTGGTCATGCCGGAGCCAGTTTATTTCGGCGGCACGGTCGACCGCAGCGTCGGCAGCGAGGATATTGTCTGCGAGATCCAGCGGCGCGGTCGAAAGGCCTTTGCTTTTCCCGATCGCGCCGCCTGTGGCGACGCGTTGGTCAGGCTGGCCCGTCGTGGCGACCGCATCGTGGTCATGGGCGCACGCGACGATTCCCTTTCGCAGTTCGCACGTGAACTCGTTGGACGGCTTGCAGTGGCAGAAGACAAAAGTTCGGTTGTCAGTCAGTGATTCGTATCCTTGGCAACTTCCACGATCCTCGGCAATCGGATCGTGAAGGTTGATCCGCGAGCTGGCTCGCTCTCGACCGCGATGTCGCCGCCCATCATCTGACAGAACCGCTTGCTGATCGCGAGACCCAGCCCGGTGCCGCCATATCTGCTCGCCGTGGCGGAAGACGCCTGGGAGAACTCCTGGAAAAGCCGGGCAATTTGCTCCGGCGTCATACCGATCCCGGTGTCGGCAACGCCTATGGTGATCCAGTCATCGCCGTTCTCAGTCTGCTGGCGCGCATGGATGGCGATCGTGCCCTTGTTGGTGAACTTGTTGGCATTGCTCATGAGATTGAGCAGCGCCTGCCGGACCCTGGTCGGATCAGAATGCATTTCCATGATCGACCCGTCGCATTTGACGACGATTCGGTTCTCGTTCTTCGCCGCCAGCGGCTCGATAGTCTTGACCAGGTCATCGATCAGCGGACCGAGTGCAAAAGATTGAAGATGCAACTCCATGCGGCCGGCCTCGATTTTGGAGAGATCGAGCACGTCGTTGATCAGCGTAAGCAGGTGGCGAGCGGCGCCCAGCACGCGATCGAGCGGTTCGGTGTCCTGATTGAGGCTCTCCGCATCCTCCCGCAGCATCTCGCTGACCCCGATAATGGCGTTGAGCGGGGTGCGCAGCTCGTGGCTCATATTCGCGAGAAACTGCGATTTATGCTGGCTCGCGTCGGCGAGCTGCCGACTCTTTTCCTGGATCTCGTCGAACAGCCGGACGTTCTCGATCGCAATGACCGCCTGATCGGCGAACGTCGTTACCACCTCGATCTGCTTGTCGGTGAATGGACGCACTGTCTTGCGTTGCACCACAATGACTCCGATCGGCATACCTTCGCGAAGAAGGGGAACGCCGAGCAGTGTGCGGAAGCCACCTAACCTCTGGCCATCAAGGTAAGTATATTCGGGATCGGCCAGGACATCGGTAATATGCGTGATTTTGCCCTGGACTAAGGTTCGCCCGACAGCCGTCCCCTTGTCGATGCTGGCTGGGTGCGTTGACAGGAACTCTTCGTGTTCGCGTGAGTGTCCAAACATTGCCTCGTACCGATAGGTCGAACCTTTCGGTCGAGCCAACGCAGCCATATCGGCCTCGCACAGGCGGGCGGCCGACTCGACCAGCGTATGAAGCACGCTCTTGAGATCGAAGGTCGAGCGGCTGATCACCTTGAGCACGTCGGCAGTCGCGGTCTGCTGCTGGAGCGATTCGCGCAGCTCGTTGAGCAGGCGCGTGTTCTCGATGGCAATGACAGCCTGGGCGGCGAAGTTTTTGACCAGCTCGATCTGTTTGTCGGTGAAAGGCCGCACTTCGGTGCGGTAGATGAAAAAGGCGCCAACCAACGCGTTCTCTTTGAGCATCGGCACCGCGATTGAAGATCGCGCGCCAGCGTGCGTAACCGAGGGACTGGGGTGTGGCTCGGTCGCCCGGTCGACGACGTGGATTACCGTTTTTGACTCACAAAGCCGCCCAAACAGCTGACCGGGCTGTGGCGCAAACGAGCCCTGCCGGCTAAGGAAATCGGTAAAAGCGGGCGGAACGTCATGCAATGCTGCCGTATGAAACAAGCCGCCTTCGTGACGGAACATAATGCCAAACTTGGCTTCGCAGATGCGTGTGGCGTTCTCCAGCATGGCCTCGAACACCGGCTGAAGCTCGCCGGGCGAGCTACTGATGACCTCCAGCACCTCAGAGGTCGCTGTCTGTTGCTCCAAAGCCTCGCTGAGGTCGTCCGTGCGCTGCCGCAGCTCCCTGAGCAGCCGTGCATTCTCGATCGCGATCACCGCCTGCTTCGCGAAACTGCTGACCAGCTCGATGTGCTTGTCGGTGAATGGGCGAGCTTCTTGGCGATAGATGGCTATCGCCCCGACCAGCTCGTCCTCCTTGAGCATGGGCACAGCGACCAACGTGCGAGTACCGGCGAGCTCGACGCTGGCAACTATGAGCGGGTGACGTTCGACGACATAGCCGTCGCTCGATGCCATATCTTCGATTTGGAACGCCTGTTTCGTCCGGATCATGCCGGCCAGGCCGGTTCCAGTGCCGGGACTGATCGTCGCAAATTCCTGGAGCCGGTCACTGTATGCGGTTGGCGCGCCGTGGGTGGCAGCGAGGCGAAAACCATCTTTTTCAAGAAGCCAAAGGTTGCCGAATTTGGCCTCACAAATCCGCGTGGCGTTCTCCAGTATGGCTTGGAATACTGGCTCCAGCTCGCCGGGTGAGCTGCTGATGACCTGCAGCACCTCGGAGGTCGCTGTCTGCTGCTCCAAAGCCTCGCTGAGATCGTCCGTGCGCTGGCGCAGCTCCTTGAGCAGTCGCGTGTTCTCGATCGCGATGACCGCTTGGGCGGCGAAGTTTTGCAACACCGCGATCTGCTTCTCTGAAAACGGTCGCACCTCCGGGCGGAATGCCCAGAGGTGGCCAAGCAGTGTGCTATCCTTAAGCAACGGAACGCGCAACGCGGCTCGCGCCCCACCGGCATCGGCGGTCGTGACGTAGAACGGATCGCGCTCCAAGTAACCTCTCTCGGCACGCAGATCGCGCGTCTGGGCCGTCCTCTTCGCCCGGGCCAGGGGAACGACATAGGGGCAGCCGTCGGGTTGGTGCAGCCGTTCAGGGTGGAAAAACTCGCAGTCCGCCGACGCACCGGAAATTGCTGCGAAGCGGAGTGCCGCCCCTTCGAACAGTCCGATACAGGCGAATGTCGCCTCGCAGAGGCGTGTCGTCCTCTCGACGATGGTTTCGAATATGGGCTTGAGTTGCGCCGGCGAAGACGAAATCACCGCGAGGATATCGGCCGTCGCGGTCTGCTGGGCCACGGCCTCGTCCCGTTCGGCCGTGCGTTGAGCGAGCTCGCGCTGGAGATCAGCAACGGTCTCGACCAGATCTGCTCCCTTCCCGTCGGGCATCTCTTTACATCCGCGGACCAAGTCTGTGTCGGTCCTTCGACCCGGTCATTCAAGCCGCTCTGCGGACACACAAAGCCTCTGTCCTCAGCGTTCTCGAATACCAAAGCTTATGGTCGGGTTTTACGGCTGTCTACCGGTCATGGGGGTAGCTGCGTTGGAAGCGAATGGAGGCGCCAGGGAGTATCCACCCGCTCGCGTCTTGTGGCACATTCGGAAAAGCGCAAGCATCTACGTCACACGCGGAGCCACGAGCATGTTCAAGATCGCATTGGTGATTGCCTTCGCCGCCGGCCTGGCCACGCCGGTGCTCGCCCAGAAGAGCGAGATCGAGGCTGTGAATGCGAAATGGGTGGATTTCTTCAACAAGGGCGATTTCGCCGGCGTCGCATCGCTCTACACCGAGGACGCGACCGCATTTCCGCCGGGCTCGGGCATGGTAAAGGGCAGGGCGGCAATCGAGGCAATGTGGAAAGGCATGGCGGAAAAAATCGGCGATCCGAAAGTGACGACCCTGGACGTCAAGCCGCTTGGGGCCTCCGCAGCGCGCGAGATCGGAACGTTCAGTCTCACAACCAAGGACGCGAAGCGGCAGGTAGTTTCCGGAAAGTACGTCGTGGTGTGGGAAAAGGTCGGAAGCGACTGGAAGCTCGCAGCCGATATCTGGAACGAAGGTCAGTAGGAACGCTGCGTCCGCTTGGCGCCGACGGGCTTATGATGCTCAACGTCTCGGTTGTCATGCCCCGCTTCATGCGGCTTCCTGCGGGGCATCCAGTAATGACGGGCCAGCAGGTTGAGGCGAAGGCGTCTCAAATCGGACGTTCGGTGGTTACTGGATCGTCCGCATACGCGCACGATGACGACCGGGAGTAAGGTAACAGGGTGGCGCGAAATGCCTTACGGCGTCATTCCGGGACCGCGAGCCGCAGCGAGCGGAGCCCGGAATCCATAACCACAGCTGAGGCGGCTCACGAGCTGAAAGAACAGATGCGCGGCATTCCTCCAAAAGCCGAACAAGCTAAACCGGCTTACGACCGTAATCGTTGTGCGAATTGGTTGGCTGGCCATAGCCACCGCCGCCTGGGGTTTCGAGCGTCACCTCGTTGTCGGGCTGCATCACCATCTTGCGTGCTTCGCTCACCGTCTTCCCGTTTACAAGAAAGCGACCCGCCGCGCCGGGGGCGCCACCGCCCAGGCCTTCCGGCGGCAGCTTCATGCGGCTCGCGACCGCGTTGAGCAACCACGGACTGCTGGTGCGCATGCGCCAGACAATCGTCTGGCCATCGCCGCCGCGAGATGCCCCCGCACCACCCGAGCCAGGGCGCAACTCCTTCTTGCTGAAGACGATCGGCATGGAGGCTTCCAATATCTCCACGGGAACGGCGGCGACGCCGGTCGGATAACATGTGGCCGAAGGACCGCTCTTGGTACGGCGGGCGCCCATGCCGCCCGAATAGTTGAACATCGAGCTCGTGAACGGCGACCCGTCTGTGTTCTTGCCCTGGATCTGAATCGTCCACACGGCCCCAGAGCCCTCTGCCAGCACGCGAGCCGGCATGACGTGATAAAGCGCCTTGAGAATCGGCATCGGCACATACATGCCGACAACGTGCCGCGCATTCACTGGCGCCGGATATTTGCAATTGACGATCGAGCCCTCTGGCGCCGTCACCTTTATCGGCGCGAGGCTTCCGTAATTGTTCGGCAGTTCGGGATTTAGACAGGAGCGAATGGCGAACGTGCTGTAGGCGTGGGTGTAGTTCATCACGACATTGATGCCGTAGGGGCTCTGGTCGGAGCTCCCGGCGAAGTCGATGAGTACCGAACCTTCATCGGGGTTGATGCTCACGGCAGTCTTGAGCGTGATAACGTCGCCGCCGGGCACATCGAAGGAGCTCTCGCCGTGATAAGTGCCGGGCATGAGCTGGCGAATGGCTTGACGCGTCGCCTGCTCGGAGCGGCGGATCACTTCATCTGACAAGACCTCGATGTCCTCATAGCCTTGGCGGTCGAGCAACGCCGACAACCGTTTGCATGCCAATCGGCCGCTGGACACCTGCGCGGCGAGATCACCGAACACGTGATCCGGGGTGCGCACATTGCGCCGGATGATTTCATGCAAGACTTTGTTGGGCTCGCCCCGCTCATAAAGCTTGAGCATGGGGATCCAGAGGCCTTCCTCATGCACGTCGCGGGCGCCGGCGCCTACACCGTAACCTCCGATATCAGTGTGATGAATGGTCGATCCAAAGAAACCGACCAGCTTGCCCTTGTGGAACGCCGGCACCATGACGGTGATGTCGAAAAAGTGGCCCGCGGAGAGCCATGGATCGTTGGTGATAAGAGCGTCGCCGAGATCGAGGGTCTGGGTGGGAAAGGCGTCGACGAAATGCTTGCCGGCGGCGGCCAGCGAGTTGATGTGGCCGGGGGTGCCCGTGACGGCCTGCGCGACCATGCGGCCGCGGCGATCGAACAGGGCATTGGCGAGGTCCCCCGCCTCACGCACAACGGGGCTGAAGGCGATGCGCTGCAGAGCCTTGGCCTGCTCGCTGACAATGCTGATGAGATTGCTCCAGACGATCTCGAGCTCGATGCCGTCCATGTCAGCTACTCCTTCGAGGCCATGATGCAACCGGTGGCGTCGACGTTCGCGCGCCAGCCGGGAAGAATGATGATGGTGGTTTCGCGCTCCTCGATGATTGCCGGTCCTTTGATGCTCTGGCCGCGGGCGAGCTCTCGCCGCTCATAGACCGGCGTGTCGACGTCGTTGTGGTGGAAGCGGGCCTTGCGAGTGGTCTTCGGCTTGGCTGGTGTTGCAGCGAGCTCGGGCGTGCTGTGGCGCGAGACCGACGGCCCGATGGCGACCAGACGCCAGCTCACGACTTCCACATCAACGTCGGGCAGCCGCAGGCTATAGAGGTTTTCGTACACGCTCTCGAACACTTTACGCACCCAGGCGGCGTCGTGGTTCTCGCGCGGGTCGCTCTCAAACCAGGTAGTGACCTCGTTTTGCTGGCCGAAGTAGCGCATGTCCGCGCCGAACCGGAACGCAAGGTCGTCAGGCTTGCAGCCCGCACTAGCGAGGCCGCTGCGTGCATCGCGCACGAGCTCCGAGAGGATGGCATCCACTTGCTGCCAATCGAGCGCGAACAAACGCGATAGAGCCCCGCGCCCGAGATCGAGCCGCGGCGGCGTGACAAGCGTTCCAAAAGCGGAAAGCACGCTGGCGAGTGGGGGATAGATGACGACGGGACTATCCAAAAGCTCGGCGACGTAACAGGCGTGCACCGGCCCGGCGCCGCCGAACGCGAATAGCGGGAGGCCGCGATAATCGATGCCGCGGTCGGCGGCATGTGCGCGCGCCGCCGCCGTCATGGATTCGCCGATCACCCGATAAATCCCCGATGCGGTCTCGATGAGCGATGTACCGAGCGCCTTGGCCAATTGCGAGAGCTGCTTCTCCGCCGCGGGGAGGTCGAGCTTCATGTCGCCGCCGAGGAAATGGTCGGCGCTCAGATAGCCCAGCACCAGATCGGCGTCGGTGACGGTCGGATTTTGTCCACCGCGTCCATAACAGACGGGGCCAGGCACTGAACCCGCACTTTGCGGACCGACCTTGAGCAGACCGAGATCGCTCATCGAGGCGATGCTGCCGCCCCCGGCTCCGATCTCGATCATATCTACGGAGGGAATGAGGATGGGCAATCCGCTGCCCGCCTTGAACCGGTAAATCCTATCAACTTCGAAATTCCCGACCACCAATGGCTGGCGGTCCTCGATGATGCAGGCTTTGGCCGTCGTGCCACCCATGTCGAAGGACAACAAGCGATCGAGCCCCAGCACCTCCGCGTAATAGCTCGCTGCCAGCGCCCCTGCAGCCGGGCCGGACTCGACCATGCGTACCGGAAATCGCTTGGCGACCTCGATCCCGATAACCCCGCCATTGCTCAGCATGATCAATGGGTCATTGACGAACCCGCGCTGCTTCAAGCCATGGCGCAAGGCATCGAGATACGGACCTGTGATCGGTGCCGTATAGGCATTCATCGCCACTGTGGATGTGCGTGGATATTCCCGGATTTGCGGCGCGACTTCCGAAGAAATCGAGACATACATTTCCGGTGCGCGCTTTTCGATAATATCGCGCATCGCGCGTTCATTCACCGGATTGAGATAGGCATTGAGAAATGAGACTGCGACCGAAACGACGGCCTTGCGTTTTAGCTCCTCGACCGTGGCTTCCGCCTGTGCAACATCGAGCGGCTTGACCGCCTCGCCGGTTGCCAGCACCCGTTCGGCGATGCCGAACGTCATCTCGCGCGAGACCAGCGGTTTGGGAAATTCGATCTGCGGATCGAACATTTCGTAGCGATGTTCGTCGCGGATGCTCAGGATGTCACGAAAGCCGTCGGTCACGAGCAGCGCCGTGAGCGGTCCCTTGCGCTCGATGACGGCATTGGTCACGAGAGTTGTCGCGTGTACGAACACGTCGGTCACGGCGCTGGGTTCGATGCTCGCTTTTTTCAGGATCGCGTCGGTGGCGCGGAAGAACCCGATGTCCAGGCTCTCCGGCGTGGTCAGCGTCTTGTCCACCCAGGTCCGGCCGGAGGCACTACGCAGCACCGCATCGGTGAACGTGCCTCCGATATCTACGGCCAAAGCGTAGTTAGACATGCAAGAGCTTTTCCTCTACTTTGTTGACACAAACTGTGTTTTGGTTGGAGGGAATTTCCGCCGTTGCCACGTCGATCCTGAATTCGCAACGACCTGGTCGACGGACCGCAGTCGCTGGAACAACGCAATATGTAACACGATCCCATCGATCCGGAGCGGCTCCAATATCTGCGCGCCAGCGCCTGGTCCATTTCGCTGAGGCTAAACTCGATTGACTTAACAGGGCTCCCGTATCCCGAACCTGCCCGAATTTCCTTTTGATTGAACGGAACGCATGTGTGAAGCTTAAAACATGAAGGCCGTCAAACCAGCAGGGAGAGAACATGTCCAGGTCTTGCTTGCCTAAGCCTCGATGGTGGCCAATCGTAACATGCGCAACCGCAATCGCGCTATTCTCGGTTGCGGGTGCGAGCGCGCAAGACACCTACAAGATCGGCATGTCGGCCGGTCTCACCGGCTACGCCGCGACCGTCGATCGCGCTTGGCGCGATGGCGTCGAGATCGCGATTGCTACGCTCAACGCAAGAGGCGGCATCATGGGCCGCAAGATCGAGCTCGTTGTCGAGGACAACCGCTCGGAGCCGCAGGAGGCAGTCACTGTTTACCGGAAGATGATTACCTCCGACAAGGTCAATGTGTTCGACAGCGGTTGCGTTTCCGCCGGCAATTTCGCGGCCGCAGCGTTTGTGGCGCGAGCAGAAATTCCGATGGTGCTGTGCTCGATTCTCCCGCAGCAGCCTGACCACGTGAAGTGGGCCTTCACTACCATTCCGCCGCCGCGATTCGAAATTGAAACGCGGCTGGAGTATTTGAAGAACAAAACACAGATCAAGAAAATTGGCGTCCTGCATGATCCATCGCCTTATGCCAACGCGCAGAAGGCGGCAGCAGAGAAAGAGGCATCGCAGTATGGGCTTGAGATCGTCGGCATCGACCAATACAGGACCGATGACGCCGACCTTAGTGTTCAAATCCAGAAGATGTACGCTGTGGGGGCCCGCGCGCTTCTGAAGATCGGGCTTGGTGGCACGACGCTCACGGCGGCCAATAACATCAAGCAGCTTGGTCTGGACATGATCATGTTGACGAGCCTTGAGGACATTGCCGTGTTCCGCCCGGTGGCTGCAGTGCTGGGAGACAGATTCTTCTTCGTCGCTTCCCCGGCGCAAGTATATGACGCGCTTCCCGACGGCGCATTGAAGAGCGAAATCGCCAAATTCCTGCAGCCGTGGCGGGCTAAATACGGCGATCGCGACCCGAACTGGGCGGGCCGCGGATGGGATGCGGTCATGCTCACCGCTGGCGCGGTGGATAAGGCAAAGTCGGTCGAGGGATCCAAGGTGCGCGACATGCTGGAGACCATCGACGGTTTTCAGGGTACGACCGGCGTCTATCACTTCTCCGCCAGCAACCACCAAGGCATCACAGAAAACCCGCTGCTGCTCGCAACCATTATCAATGATCAGGTCAAAGTCGTGAAGTGAGCGACGCGGCGTCAGCAGGTCGTATTCTCGAAGTCCAACGGCTATCGGCTCGCTACGGGCACATCGAGGCCCTTCGGCGCGTCGATTTGCACGTGGATGACGGCGAACTCGTGGCGGTGCTCGGTCCCAACGGCGCGGGCAAGTCGACGTTGATGCGCGCAGTGATGGGGTTGGTGCCGACCGAAGGTCGCGTTCACTTTCGCGGGAGCGAGGTGCCCAGGGACAGCCCAGCGGCGGCCGCGGCGATGGGCCTCGTTCTTGTGCCAGAGGGCCGCGGCATCTTCGGGCCGATGACCGTCGCGGAGAATCTGGAACTTGGCGCCTACCTGCTCAAGGGCAACAAGGCGGAACTCGCACGCCGGCATGAACGAGTGCTGTCGCTGTTTCCACGCCTGCAAGAGAGACGGGCGCAAGTTGCCGGCTCCCTGTCTGGCGGCGAGCAACAGATGTTAGCCATGGGTCGGGCGCTGATGTCCCAACCGAAAATGCTGCTGCTCGACGAGCCGTCGCTCGGGCTGGCTCCGCGTGTAGTAGAAGAAATTCTGGAGAAGCTCGCGGTTCTCAACCGCGAGGGCCTGCCGATTATACTCGTGGAGCAGAAGGCGCCCTTGGCGCTGAAGCTCGCGCGCCGCGTGTACGTCATGTCGGTGGGCAGTATCGCGGCGGAGATCGATCCTCGTACCATCAAGTCCCACGATGAACTCGCGCGCTTCTATCTGGCATGACGCTCGGCGCGATCCCGCGCTGCTGGTGTTGTGGGTGTTGGCTGCGGCGCTCGTCGTCTATGTGTTCATCACGGGCGGTTATCTCATCGCCGTTCTGCAGTTTGCGGCGATTTACGTGATCTTCGTCACCGGTCTCAACATTTTCATGGGCTATGCTGGACAGGTTTCGTTCGGCCACAACGCCTTCGCGGCGATCAGCGGCTACACCTCCGCCGTGCTCACCGCCAACCACGGATGGGAACCGATAGCGGCAGGTGCGCTCGGCCTTTCCGGCGCGCTCGCTTGCGCGCTGATCGTGGGCTACCCGACGCTGCGCCTGCGCGGCCACTATCTCGCGATGGCAACGCTCGCCATCGGCCTCATCGCCTATGAGGTAGCGGTGCAGTGGGGGTCCGTGACACAGGGCTACATGGGCATTTCCGGCATCCCCCCGCTCGGCATCGGCGGGTGGACCGTGACATCAGATCGTGCGCTGCTCGTGTTGCTCATTCTGTCCGCCGCGCTTGCGGTGCTCGCGGCAGCGGGCATCCGCCGCTCTCGTCTGGGCCGCGCCTTCGTCGCGATTTCCGGCAGCGAGGATGCCGCGCGTGCGTTGGGAATCGATGTCGCGCACTACAAGCTCATCGCGTTTCTCATCTCGGCGTTTTACGCCGGCGTAGCAGGATCGCTGTTCGTGCACGCCGTCGGCTTTGTCAGTCCGGAAGTCTATGGACTGCACATGGTCGTACTGGCTTTCACCATGCTCTATGTCGGCGGAATTGGCACTGTGGCCGGCTCGGCGCTCGGCGCGATGGTCGTCGCTCTGTTGCCCGAGACCATTCGAGCACTCAGTGATTACCAGGACCTCGCCTACGGGGCCGTTCTGATTGTGATCTTGATTTACGCGCCAGGCGGCCTTGCCTCCCTATCGCGACTGTGGTCGCCAAAGCGGCGCACGGAGGGCGCATGAATCTCTTGCGTCTCGATGGCGTGACGCGACAGTTCGGCGGGCTCATTGCCGTCGATGCGGTGTCACTCGATGTGCCCGCAGAAGGCGTGACGGCAGTCATTGGGCCGAACGGGGCCGGGAAGACGACATTATTCAATGTTATTTCCGGCTTTATGGCACCAAGTGCAGGACGCGTCATGTTCGCCGGCCAGCACATCACGGGACTTCCCCCCGAAGCGATTGCCAAGCGCGGTCTCGTGCGCACGTTCCAGCTGGCACAACTCTTTGAGAACCTGACAGTGCTAGAGAATGTGAAGGTGGGGCGGCATCTGCATACGACTGGCGGATTGCTGGCAGCCCTCATGCCATTCCGCGCCGCGCACTCCGAGACGGTGGTCGAGGAGGCCTCCCTGGCCTTGCTCCAGAACGTCGGACTGGCGTCACAGCTGGATATGCTCGCCGGCGTTCTTCCTTACGGACAGAAACGCCTCCTCGAAATCGCCCGTGCCCTCGCGGCAGAACCCAAGCTCCTACTGCTGGATGAGCCAGCGGCAGGCCTCAATCGCAGTGAGACCACGCGCCTCGCGTCACTGTTGCGCCAAATAGCGACTTCCGGCGTCGCCGTGCTCCTTATTGAGCACGACATGAGCCTAGTAATGAATGTCGCCGACCGCGTCGCCGTGCTGGATTTCGGCAAGTTGATCGCTCAGGGAACGCCGAGGGACGTGCAGCTGAACCCGGACGTGATCGCCGCCTATCTCGGAACCGCGCTGGCTGCCCATGCTTGAGCTCGTCGGTCAATCGATCGCAAGCGGCGTTGCTATCGGCTGCGTCTACGGCCTGGTCGGGATCGGCTTCTGCGTCATCTACAATGGCAGCGGGATAGTGAATTTTGCCCAGGGCGCGTTCGTGATGCTGGGCGGTATGCTCACCTATGTTGCGCTCAAGACCTACGGGATTCCTTTGCCCGTGGCCGCGGTGATCACGATCGCGCTGGTCTCAATGGTTGGCATTGTATTGGAGCGCGTTGTGGTGCGGCCGCTGTGGAACCGCCAATCCACGATGTTCGTCATGATCTTGGCGACGCTCGCGGCGCAAATCGTCATCGAGCGCTCGACCTTGATCGCGATCGGCGATCAGCCGCGGACACTGCCGATGTTTACCGATATCCCACCGCTGCGGCTGGCAGGTATTGCCATCAGCTATCAATTCCTCTGGATCTTGGGCTGTTCGGCACTGGTGATCACGGGGCTCGCTTGGTTTTTTGCATCGACTAAAATAGGCAAAGCGATGCGCGCCTGTTCCATTAACCGCGACGCCGCGGCACTACAGGGAATCCCAGTGTCGCGCATGCTGGCACTCTCTTTCGCGCTCAGCGCTGCGCTAGGTGGGCTCGCTGGCGTCTTGGTCACGCCGACGCAATATACCGCCTTCAACGTCGGTATTCCTTACGCGATCAGCGGCTTCATCGCCGCGATCGTTGGCGGCTTTGGTAGGCCGCTCGGCGCTCTCCTGGGGGGCATTCTGCTCGGCGTCGCGCAGGCGCTCGCGGTCGTACTCCTCGGCGCGGCATTCAAAAACGTCGCCGCGTTGTCTATCCTGCTCTTATTCCTGTTCTTCAGGCCCACCGGACTGCTCGGCACTGCCAAATAGCGAGAGGATCCTCCCATGGACATTCACAAAATCGACTGGAGCACGATGGAGTGGAAGCAAATCCGCAAGGGCGTCGAACAAAAGGCGTTCTCCGGCAGCGGCGCAACCGTGGCGCTACATCGGCTCATGCCGGGCCATGAACCCAAGCCCCATAGCCATCCCCACGAACAGATCGCCTATATCATGGCCGGGCGGATTCGGTTTCATATTGGTGAGGAGACACACGACGTCGGACCGGGGGGGCTAGTCGTCATTCCCTCGAATGTCACCCATTGGGGCGAGGTGCTCGGCGATGAACCGGTACTCAATCTCGATGTCTTTACGCCCAAACGGCCAGAATACGCTCCGTGAACGCTCGCTCGAGAGGAGCGGAATGAGTTCCAGAGACCACTTATTGAAAGCGCTTCCAAAGGGCACGGAGGTTAACGCTGGTAGTTGCATGATCGCGATAGACGAGTTCGATCTTGAGTCAGATGATGAAAAGAGAGAATGGATTATCAAAAGACTAAACGCTTTTGCCAACCTGCTTCGGCCGCGTCTGAGAAAGTGGTATCAGGAGAGTCTTCGTCCGGGCCCGATATTGGCGAAATCCTGATCGCGGGAAGACTCGGCGTGCCATTCAAATGCGGCGGGACCCGTTGCCCGCCGAGGCCTCGCAGGCCACCCCTTGCGCTGCGCTGGAACACTGGCAACGAGGCGCGACGCCACCGATCAGCTGCACGACTGCGCGCAGGCCGTGCGGTTGATTCGATCAGGCATACGAGCGGACGGGGGTTCTGACCCGTGCGGGAACAGGGACCCGTTCCCCGTAACAGGTTACCGCAAGATAGACATCCGCAACCTCTATACTGCTGATCATTGGCAAAAGCGGAGGTGCATGTGATGCATTGTCTGCCGTGCGGTACGGAAATGCGATTTGTGCGGGTGGTGCCATACCAAGCCATGGTCAAGACCCGCGAGTTGCACTTGTTCGAGTGCCCAACTTGTAAGCGCACTGAACGGCGACTCGTGTCCAGTCACAATATTGGGCCGTTCCTAAGTGAAAGAATGGAGCTTGCCGCGACGGCATCTCCGGCGTTCCCGCCTGCAATACTCAGACTGACTGTTATAGGTCGAAACGGCTGGACGCGTCTGGTCGGGATCTTTCGCGACGCAGTTTTCTCAGCATCGGTGTTGCTCAGGTCGGCGCAGGACAAAGTGCCTATGTCTGTCCAAAAGGCTTGGGCACGCAACAAAGCTTTGCTTTATGGCAGCCTTCCTTCAGCAGCCTCACAAATACTCACTTCTGTTCGTCACAATTTGTCCCTCGCCGAGGACAAAATGTCAGCCGCTGCCCGGACTGCGTGGGTGCGCGCAGTCGCGACGTTTAGCGGCGGTGTGAAGCGAAGCTTATGAAGCGGGTTACCCAGTATGCCCGGGTCTTCGCGGGTGTTTGGCCTATTTCACAGCACGACAGAGTTACTTCGCAAGCCGAATGTATGCGCCGGGCGACTTGTACTCGACGAGCGTCAGGGTCAATCCCAATGCTTTTGCCGCTTACGCAACTCGACCGGGTAATCATTGTTTCCGCGTCCCCTGACGCGTCCGCTGAAACCGCGCCACGACCTCCACATGCGTCGAAAAGAGAAACTGATCGACCGGGGTCACCTGTGCAAGATGGTAGCCGCCGTCGAGCAGGATACGGGCGTCCCGCGCCAGCGTGCTCGGATTGCAGGAGACCGCGACCACCGTGGTTACACGCGACGCCGCCAGCGCGTGCGCCTGCGCCGATGCGCCTTCCCGCGGAGGGTCGAACACGACAGCCTCGAACCGGTTGAGTTCTTCCGGAGCGAGTGGCCGG
>Ga0209331_1000101_pt1 | contig 28261 bp, 25 predicted proteins | sample JacPinW_OM3H0_M3_FD_187971 | JGI IMG/M metagenome (GOLD analysis project Ga0209331, IMG submission 187971) | Forest soil microbial communities from Algoma, Ontario, Canada - Jack Pine, Ontario site 1_JW_OM3H0_M3 (SPAdes) (version 2) | ecosystem: Environmental > Terrestrial > Soil > Boreal...
TTGACCATCCCCGCACACTCGATAGCAAAACCAGCGAGAAATTCGGGGAGTACAGCCGGCGGATCTACAGGCTGCTGTTGACGGACGGCGGAGGACGGGACGACAGAGGACAGATGAAAGTGCAAATCTAGGCTTCTGCCCTCTTTTTCTGTCGTCCGTCTGCCGTCCGTCGTCCATAGACGAAAGGTACTCAACATGGCGCAACATCGGCTCGGCATCATCATGAATGGCGTTACCGGCCGCATGGGCATGAACCAGCACTTGATCCGCTCGATCGTGGCAATTCGGGCAGCGGGCGGCGTTGCTCTCAAGAACGGTGAGAGCGTGATGCCCGATCCGATCCTGGTTGGACGCAATGAGGCCAAGCTCGCGCAGCTCGCCCAGGCGAACGGCATCGCGCGCTGGACCACCGACCTCCATGGCGCTCTGAAGAACCGCGAAGACACGTTGTTTTTTGATGCCGCGACCACCAAGCTGCGGGCGCGCCTTCTGCACAAGGCGATCGCCGCCGGCAAGGACATCTATTGCGAAAAGCCGATCGCGGAAAACCTCAATGACGCCGTCGCGCTGGCTCGTGCGGCAAAGCAGAAAGGCGTGCGCAACGGGGTGGTGCAAGACAAGCTCTTTCTTCCCGGCCTGCTCAAGCTGAGGACACTGATCGATTCCGGTTTTTTCGGGCGCGTCCTCGCGGTCCGCGGTGAATTCGGATATTGGGTGTTCGAAGGCGATTGGCAGCCGGCGCAGCGGCCGTCCTGGAATTACAAGAAGAAGGAGGGCGGCGGCATCATCCTGGACATGCTCTGCCATTGGCGGTACGTGCTCGACGATCTGTTTGGAGAGGTGAAAAGCGTTTCGTGCCTGGGCGCCACTCACATTCCCCGGCGCTGGGACGAGAACGGCAAGCCTTATAAGGCGGACGTCGATGATGCCGCCTATGCCACGTTCCAGCTGGCGGGCGGGGTCATCGCGCACATCAACAGCTCCTGGTGCACGCGGGTGCGGCGCGACGATCTCGTTACCTTCCACGTCGATGGCACCCACGGCTCGGCAGTGGCCGGGCTGCAGAAATGCTGGAATCAGGCGCGTGTAAACACGCCCAGGCCGGTGTGGAACCCGGACGTGCCGCAGCCGATCCAGTTCCTGGAAACCTGGAGCGAGGTCCCCGACAGCATGGCCTATGACAACGGCTTCAAGGCCGAATGGGAGATGTTCATCCGCCATCTGTTCGAGGATGTGCCGTTCAAGTGGACGCTGCTCGAAGGCGCCAAGGGCGTGCAGCTTGCCGAAGCGGGCCTGCGCAGCTGGAAAGAACGGCGCTGGATCGATATTCCGTTGCTAAAAGTCTGACCGGTAGGGGTTACAACTGATTGCTGATACCTGATTACGGCCATGCCAATCCTCAATCTTCCCACCACCGCCGGAACGCTTGCGCCCCACACCATCCGTCCGGCGCGCAAATTTCCGGCAGCAAAGCCTACCTTTAACCGTATTGCCTATGCGGCAGCACATGTCGTTGCTGATCCCCTCGCTGATGCCGATCCGTGGCTCGATGCCGCCATCGATTGGGAGCGCACGATCGCCTTTCGCCGGCATCTCTGGTCGCTCGGCCTCGGCGTGGCCGAGGCGATGGATACGGCCCAGCGCGGCATGGGCCTCGACTGGCCAACATCGCTCGAGCTGATCCGAAGGAGCCTTGCCGCCGCAAAGGATTTTCCGGGGGCCCAAATCGCCTCCGGGGCTGGTACTGATCATCTCAAACCCGACGCGCACGTGAGCATTGAGGACGTTATTCGCGCCTACGAGGAACAGTGCGCCGCGATTGAAAGGCTGGGTGGCCGCATTGTGCTGATGGCGAGCCGGGCACTGGTGCGGACAGCGCGCAGCCCGGATGATTATGCCAAGGTCTACGGGCGCATCCTCGCGCAGGTGCGCGCGCCCGTGATCATTCATTGGTTGGGCGAAATGTTCGACCCAGCGCTTGCTGGGTATTGGGGTCACCACGATCACGCCAAGGCAATGGATGTCGCGGTCGAAGTGATCGCGGCCAATGCCGCGAAGGTCGATGGCGTCAAGGTTTCTTTGCTCGACAAGGACAAGGAAATCGCCATGCGAGCCCGGCTGCCCAGGAACGTGCGCATGTATACTGGCGACGACTTCAACTATGCGGAGTTGATCGCCGGCGACCCCCAGGGCTACTCCGACGCGCTACTCGGGATTTTCGATGCCATCGCGCCGGCGGCGGCGGCCGCTCTTGAGGCGCTTGCACGCGGCGACCATGCGACCTTTCACTCCATCCTCGCGCCAACTGTGCCGTTGTCGCGGCATATCTTCAAAGCGCCGACACGCTTCTATAAGACCGGCGTGGTGTTCATGGCCTATCTCAACGGCTTGCAGGACCATTTCACCCTGGTTGGGGGGCAGGAGAGCGCGCGCTCGACGCTGCATCTCGCCGAGCTGTTCCGTCTCGCCGACGCCGCCGGTCTCCTTGCCGATCCCGAGCTTGCGGCCACGCGCATGCGCGCCATCATGGCGACGCGCGGCGTGGAGGCGTGATGCGCGATTTTTCCAGCGACCGCCGCTGGCTTGCTATCAACACGGCCACTCTCAAGTCATGGTCGCTCGAGCAGGTGATCGCAGGCTGTTCTCGCGCCGGCATAACCGCGATCGCGCCGTGGCGGGACATCGTGCAGCAGTGCGGCGTGGAACGGGCGGCAAAACTCATTCGCGAGAGTGGGCTCACCGTAACCTGCCTCTGCCGTGGTGGCATGTTCACAACTGCCGATGAAGCAGGACGCCGCGCCGCGCTGGATGATAACCGGCGCGCGGTCGATGAAGCCCATGCGATCGGCGCGGGATCGCTCATTCTGGTGGCTGGCGGTCTGCCCCCGGGATCGAAGGATCTCCCAGGCGCTCATCGCCAGGTGCGGGACGGCATTGCGGCGCTCTTGCCCTACGCGCGCTCCGCCCGCGTGCCGCTTGCCATCGAGCCGCTCCATCCCATGACGGCGGCCGACCGCGCCTGCATCAACACGCTCGCGCATGCCAACGATCTTTGTGATGAGCTGGGGGACGGTATCGGCGTTGCCGTCGATATCTACCATCTCTGGTGGGACCCGGAGCTGCCGCGGCAGATCGCGCGCAGCGGCAAGCGCATTCTTTCCTATCACGTCTGTGATTGGCTGGTGCCGACGCGCGATCTCGTGTTCGACCGCGGCATGCCCGGCGACGGCATCATCGACCTGCGCGCAATCCGCGCCACGGTCGAAGCGACCGGCTATCAAGGTCACTGCGATGTCGAGATCTTCTCGGCCCAGAACTGGTGGAAGCGCGATCCCGAGGAGGTCATCCGGATCTGCGTCGAACGGCATCAGACGGTGGTGTGACGCTGTCAATGGCGCAAGGCACCTATGACGGCATCTCGGGATAAGAGCCCTACACTCGCGCAAACCATCGCGGCGCACCGCACCGGAGCGCGCAGTCCCGAAGCCACGGTTACGGACTGCTACAGGCGCATCCGCGCCTATGGCGATCCAGCGGTTTTTATTTCGTTGCGAGACGAATTGGAGGCAGGCGCAGAGGCGCGGGCACTGGGCGAGACGAAAAACCGGGATCTCCCGCTCTATGGGGTACCGGTCGCGGTCAAGGACAATATCGACGTGCAGGGCCTTGCGACCACCGCGGCCTGTCCTGCTTTCAGCTATCATCCGGACAAAGATGCAACCTGCGTCGCACGCCTGAAAAACGCGGGTGCAATCATCATCGGCAAGACCAATCTCGATCAGTTCGCGACCGGCCTGGTCGGCGTGCGCACGCCTTACGGCATTCCCCGCAATCCGCTTAGTCCCGCAATGATTCCCGGCGGATCGAGCAGCGGCTCGGCGGTCGCGGTCGCCGCCGGTCTTGTCCCGCTCGCGCTCGGCACCGATACCGCAGGCTCCGGGCGCGTGCCTGCGGCGCTCAACAATATCGTCGGCCTAAAGCCAAGCCGCGGTCTCGTCTCGACCGCGGGTGTCGTGCCGGCTTGCCGCACGCTCGACTGCGTCTCGGTGCTCGCGTTGACGGTTGACGATGCGTTTGCCGCGTTGGCGGCGTTGGCGGGCTTTGACGAAACCGATCCCTATTCGCGCGAGCATCCGTTGGCTCCTCTCGGATGCATGCCGCAAGCCGTGCGGATCGGCGTACCCATGCCCGATCAGCGCCTGTTCTTCGGCGACCAGGATTGCGAACGCGCCTATGAAGCCGCCCTTGCCCGCTGCGCGCGGCTCGGTGCCACACCGGTCGAGATCGACATGGCCCCGTTCTATGAGACCGCGCCGCTCCTTTACGATGGCCCCTGGCTGGCCGAGCGCTACATCGCCGCCCGCTCGGTGATCGAATCGGCGCCGGAAGCCATGCATCCCATCACGCGACAAATCATCCTGCGCGGCAAGGGAATGAGCGCAGTCGACACCTTCGGAGCGTTCTATCGGCTCGAGGAATTGCGCCGCCTCTGCGGACGCGCTCTGCGCGAGGTTGATGCGCTCGCGCTTCCCACGGTGCCGCGCGCCTACACCATCGACGAGGTCCTCGCCGATCCGATCGAGCTCAACACGCGGCTCGGGACATACACGAATTTCGTCAATCTGCTCGATCTTTGCGCGCTCGCCGTACCGGCGGCGATACTGCCGGACGGGACCCCGTTCGGCATCAGCTTCATCGGGCCTGCCGGCAGCGATGATGCGATCGCCGCCATCGGCCGGCGCTTCCACGCCGACACCGGACTGCCGCTCGGCGCAACAAGCAAGGCAGAGCTCGCTGCAGCTACCGCGGCGCGCTCTCGTCAATCATGCTGACATGGGCGGCGACGATGCGCCAACCATCGTTGAAGCGAACCCAGGTTTGCATCTGCCGGCCGATTTTTCCCGCAACGCTCGGACGCTGAAACAGCGTCGATGCAACGGCAAAACTCGTCCCATACGTCGTGATCACCGTTTGTGAAAGTGTTCGCGCCAATCCGGCCGGCGAGCGCGCAGCCCGAAATGCCGCGATGGCGTCATGGCCGTAGAGGTTTTCCGCGCCGCCGTAGCGAATCGTGCGTGCGTCGGGGAGGAACAACGCGTTGAGCGTTTCCACGTCGTTGCTCACCAGCGCCCGCTCGTAACGCTCAAACGCGGCGGTCACCTCAGCGACGATTTCAGGGCGATCGATGTCCATGATCTATGTGAGTGGTGGCGGGCGCGGCGCGGCCGCAACCCCCATCTGTTCAAGCGCGCGCGCAATCCGCAGCGCAATGTCCTCGCGCCAGGGCGCCGCGATGACCTGCACGGCGACCACAAGCGGGTCAACCGGCACCGGCGCTGCGACCACGGGCAGGCCGATAAACGAAATCGGCTGGGTGTAAACCCCGATATTCGGCCGCAGCGCCATCTCGACTTTGTCCAACACGAACGTTTGCTGACCGAGAGCGGGCGCGCTGCACGGGGTCGCCGGCGCCAGCACGGCATCCCAGCGCTCGAATAATTCCAGCACGCGGGTGCGATACCAGCGGCGGAATTTCTGCGCCTTGACAACAAGGGCCGCCGGAATCATCGCGCCCGCGATCAGGCGATCACGCACGGCGGGATCAAAGTCGCGGGGGCGCCGGCGCAGCCGGTCGAGGTGGAGGGCTGCGCCCTCGCTCGCCGTAATGACGTAAGCGGCGGCGCGCGCCATTTGCGGCTGCGGTAACTCGATCTCGGCCTTGATAGCCAGCGTGGCGGCGACGCGAGCAAGCGCCGTCTGCACTTCGGGAAACACGCCAGCGCGGAAATAACCGCCGGCAAGCGCGATCCGCAATCCGGCGATTCCAGTGTCGAGCAGCGGCGTGGCCCTTTCCACCGGCCGATCGGCACAGACTGGATCATCGGTGTCGGGTCCCTGCATGACGTCATAGGCAAGCGCGAGATCCCGCGCCGAGCGCGCCAACGGCCCCACATGATCGAGGCTCGCAACAAAAGGAAATGTGCCCGCACGCGATAATCTCCCGTAGGTCGGTTTGAGACCGAAAACCCCGCAGAACGAGGACGGCACCCGGATCGAGCCGTTGGTGTCGGAGCCAAGCGACAGGGGAACTAAACCGCCCGCAACCGCCGCGGCGGAACCGCTCGACGAGCCTCCGGCCATTCGGCTGCGGTCATGGGGGTTGCGGCAATCCCCGTAGTGCACATTCTCGCCGGTGAAGTCATAGGCGTATTCACCCATATTGAGCGCGCCGACCAGCACGGCGCCTGCGGCTTCAAGACGTCTGAGGGCGGTTGCATCGCGCGTTGCCGGGGCGCGCTCGCGATTGATTTTCGAGCCCGCCAGCGTTGACAGTCCCGCAACGTCGAACAGATTCTTTGCCGCAAATGGCACGCCCGCAAGCGGCCCGAGCGGGCCTCCCTGCGAGCGTGTCTGGTCGATGGCTTGCGCTTTCGCCAGCGCGCGTTCCTTTAGAATATCCGTGAATGCGTTGATTGCCGGATTAAGCCGCGCGATTCGTGTCAGGGTGTCGGCCGCGACGGCGCTTGCGCTCACGCGGCCCTCCCGGACCGCGGCAGCAATGTCGGCCACGTGTGACCAGCCGGTGTCCACGGCCGCTATGCTACGAAGACCGGAGCCGGTTCTGCTTCATCCGGGAGCGGAAATTCCGCAAAGGAAGCCGCAAGCCGAAGCGTCGCTTCGAGATGGCCCTTCACCGCGTCCTTCCAGGCCGGCTCGATTGGCAGATTAAGCAGGAGCGCCGCAGCATCGATGAATTGGGCGAGCTGATCAGAATCAGGGGTCTTCATTGTTTATTGCATCTGCTGCCTGAAACTCGGGTTCGGAATCGCAGCCAGGAGATCGCGGGTATATTGCGCCTGCGGGGCAAACAGCACCTCTTCGGTGCGCCCCTGCTCGACAATGCGTCCGGCGTGCATGACGATCACACGGTCGCACAGGAGGCGCACCACATTAAGGTCGTGGGACACGAAAAGATAGCTCATTCCCAGAGCATCTTTGAGATCCTGCAACAGGTTGAGAACCACCGCCTGCACCGAGACATCGAGCGCCGCGGTGGGCTCATCGAGAATGACGAGATCGGGATTGAGCGCGATCGCCCGCGCAATGCCGACGCGCGCCTTCTGGCCGCCGGAAAGCTGATGGGGGAAACGGTCGAGCAATTCCAGCGGCAGCCCCACCTGGCGCGCAAGCTCTTCGCAGCGCGCGCGCACCGCGCCACGCGAACTGATATCGCCCAGCCGCAGAATCGGATCGGCAATGGCGCGCGCGGCGGTAAAGCGCGGATTGAGGCTGTCGGTCGGGTCCTGGAACACCATCTGGATGCGCTTGCGCAGTGGCAGCCGCGCGAACTTTTTCGGCGCGATCTCGCCGATGTCCTCCCCGTCGAACATGATCACGCCGTCGGTCTTTTCGATGAGGCGCATCACCATGCTTGATGTCGTCGATTTTCCACAGCCGGACTCGCCGACCAGCCCGACGCTCTCGCCGCGATCGACCGCAAAGCTTATGGCATCGACCGCGCGAAAAGTCTCTGGCTCAGGCGCGGGTTTGCGCTGGAAGAGTTTGCCGAGATTTGCTCCCTTGCGTGGATATTCTTTTATGAGCTTTTCGACAACGAGCAGCGGCTTGCCCGCATTGCCGTTGCCTGCGTTTGGCGCCGCGCTGTTACGCAGCGCTGGCGCCTCGTCCTGTGGCAACAGATCGCGCAGCGATATGCGCGGGCGCGGTGTCGCGCGCATGAGCTTGCGGGTATACGGGTGTGCGGGCGCGGTGAAGATCGTCTCTGAAGCCGCGCTCTCCACCACTCGTCCTTTTTCCATCACCACCACGCGATCACAGTAGACCGCGGCGAGGCCGAGATCATGCGTAATCAGGATCGTGGACATGCCCTGCTGGCGCGTGAGCTCGATGATGAGGTCCATCACCGCTTTCTGCGTGGTGACGTCGAGACCCGTCGTCGGCTCGTCGGCAATGAGCAACCGCGGCCGGCAGGCGAGCGCAAGGGCGATCACGACCCGCTGGCACATTCCCCCTGAGAGTTCGAAAGGATAGGCATGGTAGCGCTCGCGCGGGCGCGCAATGCGCACCTGGTCGAGCATTTCGATCGCTTTCTCGCTTAATTCCCCGGAATTCACCTGCGAGTGCTGTTTGAGAATGTCCTCGATCTGATGGCCGACCTTGCGGATCGGATTGAGCGCCGCGCGCGGATTCTGAAACACCATGGATATTTCCCGTCCGCGCAGATTGCGCATCTGCTCCTCGCTGCCGGCGCGCAGATCGACGCCGCTGAAATGCACCGCGCCGTGGACGATGCGGCCGGCGCGGTCAAGAATCCGCAGGACAGCATAGGACGTCACCGACTTTCCCGAGCCGGACTCCCCGACAATGCCCACCGTTTCGCCCTTGCCCACGCTGACATCGACGTGCTCCACCGCCCGCACGGTGCCGCGGCGGGTGGAGAACTCCACCGTCAGATCCGAGATTTCGAGGAGAGGAAGCGCTCCGGCCATTGCAAGCTCAGGTGCGCCGCCGTGGATCGACGATATCGCGCAATCCGTCGCCGAGTAGATTGAAGCAGAACACCGAGATCATCAGCGCAGCGCCGGGAAAGAAAGCGATCCACCATTCGCCTGAGACCATGAAGGCGGCGCCTTCCGCCACCATGATCCCCCATTCCGCCGTGGGCGGGCGCACGCCAAGCCCGATGAATGACAGACCGGCGGCATTGAGGATGGCGTAGCCCATGGTGAGCGACATCTGCACCACCATGATCGGCATAATGTTGGGCAGCACCTGGCCAAGCAGGATACGAAGCTCACCGTTGCCGCAGAGGCGTGCGGCATGCACGAAGCCCGCCTCGCGCAGAACATTGGCCTCGGCGCGCGCGACTCGGGCATAGAGCGGAAAATTCACGATTGCGGTGGCGAGCACGATGTTCTCCACCGTGTTGCCCAGCGCTGCGACGATACCCATCGCGAGCACGAACAACGGGAAAGCCATGATCGTGTCGGCGATACGGCCAACCACGCGGTCGGTCCATCCGCCGAAGAATCCGGCGGCAACGCCGGCGAGTCCGCCCAGCAAGAACACGAGCGCGACTGACGAAACCGCAATCATGAAATCGAGCCGCGTCGCCGCGATTACCCGGCTCAACACGTCGCGTCCAAGCTGATCGGTGCCGCACCAATGGGCGAGCGAAGGTGGCTTGAGGGCAGCTGCGGTATCGCTCGCCAGCGGATCGTAAGGCACGATGTAAGGCCCGGCGAGAGCGGCGATCACGATCAGCAGGAACAGTCCGAACGCAAATCCGGTAACGGCGTTTTCGCCCAGAATGTAGCGAGCGTGGCGAAGCGCGGCGAATGGCCCGCTCTCGGAGGCCGGGCGTTCGCCGGTCAGGACAATATTCGTCATGCCTCGATTCTCACGCGTGGATCGATCACCCCGTAAAGAATGTCGATCATGAGGTTGAGCGCCACGTACATCACGGCCATGGTCAGCACGAACCCCTGCAGCGGGGCGAAATCGGAGGCAATCAACGCCTCGACCGCAAACGAGCCAATGCCGGGCCAGGCGAAAACCTTCTCCACCAGCACATTGGCGCCCAGCAAGAACGAGAACACCATGCCCAGCGTCGTGATCACGGGCAGCATAGCATTGCGGAAAGCGTAGGTGATGGTCACGGTAAACGGCGTAAGTCCGCTTGCCCGGGCGGTGCGCACGAAATCCGAGGAGAGCGCGGCCAGCATGGAGGCGCGGGTCATGCGCGCGATCGGAGCGAGCGAAAAAATCCCAAGCGTCAACGCCGGCAATATCAGCTGCTTGAGGGCCGCGAGAAAGAGCTCGCCGTTTCCCGCGATTGCACTGTCGATGAGGTAGAAACCCGTCACATGAGGTGGAGGGCTGAAGAACACGTCGAGCCGCCCGAGCGGCGCCGGCGCCCATCCCAGCCGATAATAGAAGACATAGAGGAGGAGAAGGCCGGTGAAGAACACCGGCAGCGACACGCCCGCGGTCGAGATCACGCGACAGCAATGATCGACGATCGAGTTCGGCCTTGTCGCCGCCAGGATGCCGAGCGGAACGGCGATGGCGATCGAGACGATGAGCCCAAGCAGCGTGAGCTCGGCAGAGGCGGGCAAGCGAGTCTTGATCTCTTGCGCGACGGGCTGGCCGGTCGTGAGGGAATTTCCGAAGTCGCCGCGCGCGAGATCGCCGACGTAGCGACCGAATTGCAAATAGAGCGGCTTGTCCAATCCCAGCTTCACCCGGACCTGCTCAATCGCCTCGGAGGTTGCGGCAGGACCCGCAAAATAGGCGGCAGGATCTCCCGGCAGCGCCCGCGTGAGCAGGAACGTAACGATCACCACCCCAATGAGGCTCGGAACCGCGGCCGAGAGCCGCTTGAGGATCATCGTCAACATTTATTCCACCTTGCAGGGTGGGCAAACGCCTTGGGGCAGAGCGGGATCTGATGCTTGGCCTCGCATGCGTTTGCCCAGCCTACAGCAGCTCGCTCACCCCTTCACCAGCGTGCGGTAATCGAGCCGGCGATGGAACCAGTATTGATATCCCGACACGTTCTTCTGCATCGCGACATTGACGTAGGGCTGATAGAGCGGGATGCGCGGAATGTCGGCGAAGGCAAGCTCGACAAAACCTTTGACCGACTTTTCGTAGTCTGCCTTGTCGCCTTGCGCGGCCGCGTTGACGGCTGCGTCGATGAGCGCGTCCATCTCTTTCGATTGGTAGCTCATGGTGTTGAAGATCGAATTCTTGCCGTGATAGCACCAGATGAAGAAATATTCGGGATAATCGAGCCACCCGGAGAAGACGTTGGTATAGAGCGGCAGGACCTTTTTGTTGAGCTCGGTGCGCCAGGTCGCGCCCGGTATCTTGTTGATGGTGCACTTGATGCCGATCTGCGCCAGGCTTTCCTGCGTGAGCACGCAGACCGGCTCGTTGACCCCGGCAAATCCCAGGTCGAACGAGAGCGTTGTCTCAAATCCGTTCGCATAACCGGCCTCCGCCAGCAGTTGCTTGGCCCTGCCGATATCAGTGATGTAGCCGTGCGGCTGCGGCCAGGCTACTGCAATGGGTGTGCCGGGCGGTGCGCCGAACATCGGCTTGGCGAGCCCGAACAACGCCGCGTCCATGATCTTCTGATACGGAAGGGCATACGCAACCGCCTGCCGCACTTTGAGATTGTCGAACGGTGGTTGCTTCACGTTCATCCCGATATATTGGATTCCGTTCGAATATGGCGTGGAGACAATGTCGAGTTTGCCGATGTCCTTGAGCTCGACGAAGTCTTTGTTGGGCAGATCATAGGAAATGTCGGCATCGCCGCGCTCAAGCAGCGCGCGGCGGTTGCCCGCCGACGGCACCATGCGCCAGATCACGCGCTTGACCTTGGGCAGCGGTCCGCTGATCCACTTGTCGTTGCGCTCGAGCACGACCTCGCTACCGGCATTCCAGTTCACGACCCGGTAGGCGCCGCCGCCCGCGGTATTCTGCTTGGTGTATTCGAGGCCCCAGGGGTCCTTGTCCGTCGCGTGCTTCTTCACCAGCTCCGAGTTCAGAATGCAGGGCACAACCACCGCCAGATCAGGGATCGTGAGGCGATCTTTGCGCAGGAAATCGATGCGAATGGTCTGATCATCCAGGACGACGAATTGCTCGGGCTTGGTCAGCGAGCCCGCGCCCATCTGGAAGGTCGGAAAACCGCCAACGGTAACGGCACGGTCGAGCGACCATTTGACATCCTTGGCGGCGACCGGTGTGCCGTCGTGGAAGGTCGCATTCTTCTTGAGTTTGAAGGTGACGGACATGTCGCCGAGCTTCATGTCATCGGCGAGCTCCATCTTGAACTTGTCGCGGTCGTAGTATTGCGCGCCGTTCGGCAGCGTCTTCATCTCATGGCTGATGAGGCGGTCGTAAGTGTTCCAGGAGACTTCATATCCAGGCACGTTGGTCCCGACGCCATGGATATCGATGTTGTTGGGGCCGCTTTCGGACACGATGAGCAGCGTCTCCTGGCGCGACTGTGCCTTGGCGGGCGAGTGAACGGCAGGGGCCGCCGGGAGCGCGCCACCGGCGGCCAGCGCAGTCATTGATTTCAGGAAATCGCGACGCTTCATCGAAAGACCTCTCCGGTGCGAATGGATGACGAACGTCATCCGCAAAGGTCATGCCAAGACCTTTGCATGACGCCGAGATTAGCTAACAGTTTGGCGCAGCACCGGATTCGGCCTCAACCCTCGGCGTGGTTGCCCGCAACTTCATCATTTGCCTAATAATAGGGCGGAGGACTCCGGCGTGCCTGCACAGTGCTTTGTCGGGAAAGGGCAATCTGCCCGCACGCGGCCCAACCCGTCTGGCACATCCATTGCTAATTGAGCCCCGAACTCGCCCGCGATCACCGGGCGTGGTCGGGAGGATATTTGCAATGGCGACGTTTGATGATGCTTTCGATCCGCGCCGGCGGCTGACGGGATGCGTGTGCGGCCGGCACCGCAGCCAGGCGGAGCACAACTTTGACTCGCAGCGGCAACTGTCCTGCACGCCGGCCGCGACCGAAGATAAGCGCTACGAAGGCGTCGTCGCCTCTGCCGTCATGCGTGCCGTTTTTCCCAAGGACGCTGGGCGTCGCCTCTTTCTGAAATCGGTCGGCGCCACGACCGCGCTCGCTGCGCTCTCCCAACTCTTCCCGTTGAAGGCCGCGACCGAGGCGTTCGCGCAAGGCGGCGCCATCGAGAAGAAAGATCTCAAGGTAGGGTTCATTCCTATCACCTGCGCCACCCCGATCATCATGGCGCACCCCATGGGGTTCTACAGCAAGCACGGCCTCAATGTTGAAGTGATCAAGACCGCGGGATGGGCGGTCATTCGCGACAAGACGCTTAACAAGGAATATGACGCCGCACACATGCTCTCGCCCATGCCGCTTGCGATCACGCTCGGCGCGGGCTCGAACCCGATCCCTTACACAATGCCTGCCGTCGAGAACATCAATGGCCAGGCGATTACGCTTTCCCTCAAGCACAAGGACAAGAACGATCCCAAGCGTTGGAAAGGCTTCAAATTTGCGGTGCCCTTCGACTATTCCATGCACAATTATCTGCTGCGCTATTACGTGGCGGAGCATGGCCTCGATCCTGACACGGACATCCAGATCAGAGCCGTGCCGCCGCCCGAAATGGTTGCGAATTTGCGAGCCGACAACATCGACGGCTATCTCGGTCCTGATCCGTTCAATCAGCGCGCCGTTTATGACGGCATCGGCTACATCCACCTTTTGTCGAAGGAGCTATGGGAGGGACATCCCTGTTGCGCCTTTGCGGCGTCCAGGGAATTCGTCACCACGCTCCCGAATACCTATGCGGCCCTGCTCAAATCGATCATTGATGCAACCGCCTTCGCCCACAAGCCGGAGAACCGCAAAGAGATCGCGGCCGCGATCGCGCCCGCCAATTACCTCAATCAACCCGAGACGGTTATCGAGCAGATTCTCACGGGCACCTATGCCGACGGACTCGGCAATGTTAAGCGCGACGCCAATCGCATCGATTTCGATCCGTTCCCATGGCAATCGTTCGCGATCTGGATCCTTACGCAAATGAAACGCTGGGGACAGATCAAGGGGGATGTCGATTACAAAACAGTGGCCGAGCAGGTTTATCTCGCCACCGATACAGCGAAGCTGATGAAAGAGGCAGGCCTCAGTCCGCCCACCACCAACACCAAGAGCTTCAAAGTCATGGGCAAGGAATTCGATCCCGCCAAACCCGACGAATACGTCAACAGCTTCGCCATCAAGCGGGCATGATGCGGAGATCCGGATAATGGGCCGGCTACTCCGGCTGCGAGCAGCCGTCGTCTCGCTCCTGCTGTTCGGGACGTTCCTCGCAGTCTGGCACCTCGCGACCGCCGGAAGCGGTCCGGCAACGAAGATGGATCCGGAATACGCCAAGCTTGTCGGCGCGACCGCGAGCCAAGGCAAATCGGCGATGCCGGGCCCGACCGAGGTCGGCGCGAAGGTCTGGGAGCACCTAAAGAACCCGTTTTATGATCGCGGCTCGAATGACAAAGGCTTGGGTATCCAACTCGCCTATTCGATCGCGCGCGTGACGATGGGTTATCTCATCGCGGTCGCATTCGCGATCCCAATCGGTTTTCTCATAGGCATGTCGCCGCTGATGAGCCGCGCGCTCGATCCGTTCATTCAAGTGCTCAAGCCCATCTCGCCGCTCGCCTGGATGCCACTCGCGCTCTACACCATCAAGGATTCGAGCCTGTCGTCGATCTTCGTTATCTTCATCTGCTCGCTCTGGCCAATGCTGATCAACACCGCCTTCGGCGTAGCCTCGGTGCGGCGCGAGTGGCTCAATGTCGCGCGCACGCTGCAAGTGGGCCCGTTCCGCCGCGCGTTCACCATCATCCTGCCGGCGGCCGCGCCCACGATTCTGACCGGCATGCGCATTTCGATCGGAATAGCCTGGCTGGTGATCGTGGCCGCCGAAATGCTCGTGGGCGGAACCGGCATCGGCTATTTCGTCTGGAATGAATGGAACAATCTCTCCATTACCAACGTGATCACGGCGATCCTGGTGATCGGAATCGTGGGCATGGTGCTCGATCTGGCGCTCGCGCGCGCCACGAGATTGGTCACTTTTCCGGAATGACCGGCGTCCCCGAAGATCGAGCCAATTTCGATGACGTTTGATCACGCCGTGGCCTTGCACCATGCGCACCTCTCCGAGGGCCCGGAGGGAGAGGTAGAGCTGCTGGTGCGAGCTCTCCCTTCCACGCAAAAGTCATGACCGAGAAGTTCATCTCCATCGAAGCCATCACCAAGCGCTTCCCCGCCCCCGGCGGCGGCACGACAACGGTATTCGAGGACCTCTGGCTCGCGATGGGGCGTGGCGAGTTCACCTGCATCATCGGGCATTCCGGCTGCGGCAAGACGACCGTCCTCAATGTGCTCGCCGGGCTTGAGGAGCCTACCGAGGGTACCGTCATTGTGGACAATCAGGCGATCGAGGGACCAAGCCTCGACCGGGCGGTCATCTTTCAAAGCCATGCGCTGCTTCCCTGGCTCAGCGTGAAAGGTAACGTTGCTTACGCGGTTTCCTCGAAATGGCGGCGCTGGCGGCGTACGCAGATCGACCGGCACGCGCAAAAGTTCATTGACCTCGTCGGGCTCACAGGCGCCGAACGAAAGCGGCCGGCGGAACTGTCCGGAGGGATGAAGCAGCGCGTCGGCATTGCGCGCGCGCTCTCGATCGAGCCCAAAATCATGCTCATGGACGAGCCGTTCTCCGCGCTTGATGCACTCACCCGCGGCACATTGCAGGATGAAGTTCGGCGCATCTGCTTGGAAACCGGTCAAACCGTGTTCATGATCACCCATGATGTTGACGAGGCGATTTATCTTGCTGACCGCATCGTGCTGATGACTAATGGACCGAACGCGATGCTGGCCGAGATCGTGGAAAATCCTCTGCCCAAGCAGCGCCAGCGCAACGATATTCACCGTCACCCGCTCTATTACGGCGTGCGCAATCACGTGATCGATTTCCTCGTGAACCGCAGCAAGAGCTTCAGCGAGGAAGCGATGAACCGCAACTATGACCGCCGGCGCATCCCGATAGTGCGCCCCGGTCTGCCGTTCATTGCATCGGAGCATCCGGTCATGCCGATGCGGCCCGCCATAGCACTTGAGCCCGCGGCGCGGCTCGCCGGATCATGCGGATAGCAGTCAAACCTAACGAAAGGGAGGCGCAGGCTCATGACACGCAGTGAGCTCACCGAAAAGATCCTCGACATCAAGCGCGAGAAGGGATGGAGCTGGAAATACATTCACCAGCAGATCGGCGGCTATTCTCCGGTTCTTTTGGTCGGAGCGCTGCTCGGCCAGATGAAGCTCACCAAGCCGCAGGTGGCGAAGGCGGCCGATCTGTTCGGACTGTCGAAAGCCGAAACCGCGTTGCTCAATGAGGTGCCCATGCGCGGAGCCGGCGTCGCGATGCCGCCGACAGACCCGCTGATCTACCGCTTCTACGAGCTTGTCATGGTGAACGGGCCGGCCTGGAAGGCGCTCATCGAGGAGGAGTTCGGCGACGGCATCATGTCGGCCATTGACTTCGACATGCAGATCGAGCGGCTGCCGAATCCAAAGGGCGACCGCATCAAGATCACAATGTCCGGCAAGTTCCTGCCGTACAAATATTACGAGAGTTCCGGCAACGTCCCGGAATACGGTTATAAGGAGGAGTGATCCGTGGCCGGCGGGTAGCGGGTAGGTTGGGTCGAGTTCTTACGAGACCCAACCCGGCGAGAGCTAAGGGGTGTTGGGTCTCGCCAGGGCTCGACCCAACCTACTGCGGCGGCTCCATCTGCGACGGGTCGTTCGAAACCGGCGGGCTATCATCGATGCGAGGCGTCTCGCGCGGCTTGGGCCGGGCCGTTGCCGACCTGCGGGGCGGCGGTGCCGGGGCGGCGGCTGTCGTATCAATACGGGCCGGACTCGCGAACATCAGCGCGGTCACATCCGAATACCAGGTGACGAAAGGCTGCTCGCTCGCCTTGAGTGCAGCAATGGTTTGAGCGGCTTGCTGCTGTTCCTGGACGAGGTCTTCGTTCTCTTTCTTGAGCCCCTCGACTTCCCGTGCGAGACGGAGCACGGCAGCATCGGGCTTTTCGCCGGGCTGGAGAAAGGCCGAAATGTCCGATTGAGCATCCGAGCGCGGCGCGCCGGAACTGATGGGCCAGCCCAATGCGAGCGCACTGATGGCTCCCGCAGCAAGCGCCAGAATAATTATGGTCGAGAGCCGGAAAGCGCTCTTCGGGCGCGGATCGGTCGCGATATCCTGATCTTCGTGTCCGAATTCCTCATCAAACGCGTTGAGGCTCGGCATCACTCTCGCGTTCACTCTAACAGACATCACACGACCCGCTAATCGAGCACTCCCTCACACGGTCAAGATCGATCGAGTTTGTGTTGCTGCGGCCCACCCCTGGTCCGGATACTTTATGATGCGCCAATAGGATGGCCAATTCAAGGTTTTAGAGCCGACGCAGGCGGGCAAGAGGAGGTTGGAGGCCCTTCCGCCACGGAAAACACGCAATGCGGCAAGGGGTTACGGCAGCGAGCCCTCTTGCCGTCGCGTGCCAAAGATAGTGTTGTGGCTCTGGCACGAAGGCCCGGCGGCCGGCCAGCCTTGTCCGAGCGCAGTGGGTCACAGGGAGGATTGCCCATGGATTTAGGGTTCATTGGTTTGGGACAAATGGGCTTCCACATGGCCCGGCGCTTGATCGAAGCCGGTCATCGCCTCGTCGTGCTCGACCAGCGGCCTGAAGCAGTCGGCCGCCTGACCGCCTTGGGGGCGCGCCAGTGCGCCTCGCCCCGCGACATGGCTGATGAGGTCGACACCATCTTGGCGAGCTTGCCCACCCCCGATGTCGTGCTTGCAGTGGCGACCGGCAGAAATGGCGTGATCGAAGGCAAGCGCGTGCGCCGCTTCATCGACCTCTCGACCACCGGCGCGGTAATGGCAAAACGCATCTTCGACGTGCTCAAGGCGCGCGGCAGCGTGCAGATCGACAGTCCCGTGAGCGGCGGTGTCACCGGCGCCGCCAAGGGGACGCTCGCGGTAATGGTTTCAGGGCCGCGCGAGGAGGTCAAAACGGTTGAGCCTGCCCTGTCGGTTCTCGGCAAGGTCTTCTTCATCAGCGAGCGCCCGGGCGCCGGGCAAACCATGAAGCTCTGCAACAATTTTCTTTCAGCAGCCGCCATGACCGCGACCTCCGAGGCCATGGTGATGGGCGTCAAGGCAGGACTCGATCCCCGCCTGATGCTCGACGTGATCAACGCCGGCTCGGGCCGCAACACCGCGACCGAGGACAAGTTCGGCCGCGTCGTATTGCCCCGCCTGTTCAATCTCGGTTTCACGACGGGATTGATGACGAAGGATGTCAAGCTGTGCCTGGCGGAAGCCGAGGCGCTGGGTGTGCCCATGGAAGTCGGAGAAGCCGTTAGCCGCATGCTGCAACTGGCGTGCGACGAGATCGGCCCGGACAAGGATCTCACCACCGTCATTCAGACGGTCGAACGGCGCGCCGGCGTCGAAGTGCACGCGCCGCTTGCGGGTGGCGCGCTGCCGAAGTGATGGGAAAATGCAATGAACGACCAGCACGAGGTGTACGCCATCCGCTACGGCCACCACGATCGCAAAGCCGCGGAAAACTTCATCGGAGGCGATCCGCATGATATGCTCCAGCCTCTCGATTATTATGTCTGGGCGATCGTCGGCGGGTCGCGTGTTGTCATTCTCGATACCGGCTTCGATGCGGCCATGGGAAAAAAGCGCGGGCGGGAGATGATCAAGCCCGTTCATGAAGGGCTGCGTGCGCTTGCTATCGATCCCGGCACGGTAGAGACGGTTATCGTCAGCCACATGCATTACGACCATGTTGGCAACTACGATCTGTTTCCGCGTGCGCGCTATCATCTGCAAGACCTGGAGATGGCCTACGCGACAGGCCGTTATATGTGTCACGCGGCAATGCGCATGCCGTTCGAGGTGGAAGACGTCATTGCCATGGTGCGGAAGGTTTTTGCGGGGCGCGCCGTTTTTCACGACGGGGAGGATGAGATCGTGCCCGGCGTGAGCGTGCATCATATCGGGGGCCACTCAAAAGGGCTCCAGTGCGTGCGTGTTAAGACGCGTCGCGGGCACGTGGTGCTCGCGGCGGACGCCGCGCATCTCTATGCCCACATGGATAGCGGACGCATCTTCCCAACAACCTATAACCTGGCAGAGGTGGTCGAGGGCTATGCGACCTTGCGCCGGCTCGCGACCTCGCACGAGCATGTCGTGCCGGGCCACGATCCGCTGGTGCTGGCGCGCTACCCTGGCGCCAAACCGGGCCTTGAGGGATGGATCGTACGGCTCGATGCCGAACCGAAGAGCTAACTACATCACGGCGAATTCGCTGTTTCTGCGATCCGTAACCAGCATGCAGCCGGGATAGTGCGTAATGCAAAACTCGGGCTTCGCCATCGCCACCACCGACTGCGGCGTGACGCCGCAGGCCCAGAATACCGGGATCTCGTCATCCTTGATCGGCACCGCGTCTCCCCAATCCGGCTTCATCAGATCGGAAATGCCGATGAGCTCGGGCTTGCCGATATGAATGGGGGCACCGTGCACTGCGGGAAACCGCGTTGTGATCTGAATGGCGCGAATGGCGTTGGCGGGCGTCATCGGCCGCATGGAAACGACCACCGGGCCGTGGAACGGTCCCGCCTGGGTGGTCGGCATCGACGTTCGATACATCGGCACCGTGACGCCGCAGGTCATATGCCGAAGCTCAATTCCTCCTTCTGTCAGCGCCTCTTCAAAGGAGAATGAGCAGCCGAGCACGAAGGTAACGAGATCGATGCGCCAATGACCGCGGACATCCAATGGCTCGTCAACAACCTCGCCGCGGCGGAACACGCGATAGCGGGAGAGGTCGGTACGGATGTCGAGATCTTCGGCAAGGGTGGGGAGCCGGAAATCGCCCGGGTTCGATGCGGCAAGCAGCGGACACGGCTTCGGGTTGAGTTGACAGAAACGCAAAAAGTCGGAAGCAACAGATTCCGGCAGAATGGCGAGATTGCCCTGAACGTAGCCGGGCGCCACACCTGCGGTCTGGCCGCTGAATTGGCCGCTGCGAATGGCAAGCCGGGCATCGCGGCCGGTCTGCGGAATGGTGGAGACGGGACGTTTCATGCTCAGCACGGTCATGCAAGCTCCAAAGAGGTTGGCGCGGACTGCCTATTTTATCACCAGGCCGCCATGAGAAAACTGGCAACCGCTGGCCGTATTCTTGCTCGGTTCGGCTCATCCCGTGGCGCGTTGTAGAGGGTAGTGTATTAAGCTATTCTGGAAATGTCAGGTAGTCTCTTGACCTAAAGAACGTAACGATGCGGGCGCTCAGCCGCATCAGGGTGGAATCATATCGTCACTAGCCCCGACAACAGCCGACTAGCTAGGAGGAACTGCGATGATCGACGACAAGAAGGCAACCGATTGGGGATTCTGGTACAGCGGCAAGGTCACCCGCCGCCGTCTAATCGGATACGGGACCGCAGCCGCTGGCGCGCTCGGCGCGACCGTGCTGGTACCGGCACCGTGGCGCGAAGCCTTCGGCCAGGCCAAGCCCTACAAGATCGGAACGATGCAGCCGCTCTCCGGCACCGCTGCCGCCGGCGGCAAGACCGCACTGGTCGGCGTCCAGATGGCAGTCGATCGCATCAACAAGTCGGGAGGGATCAACGGGCGGCCGGTGGAGCTCATCGTGGCCGACTACGAGTCCAAGCCCGACGTCGGTCGCCGCAAGGCCGAGAAACTGGTGGTCGAGGACCAGATCGACGCCCACGTCGGCGGATACCTCTCCAACGTGTGCCTCGCCTGCGTCCCGGTATGGGAGGAGAACAAAGTCGTCAACATGATCGGCGTGTGTCTCGACACTACGCTCACCACAAGCAAATGCAGCCGCTACACTTTCCGTCCATTCGACTACGCTCCCGCCCAGGCGGTGGCATTCGCGCCCTACATGGTCAGCAAGCTGGGCAAGAAGTGGCACATTGCGTATCTGGACTACGCGTGGGGACAATCCACCCGCGACGCCTTTATCGAGCAGATCAAGAAGGCGGGCGGCGATGTCGTGAGTACGACCGGCATCCCACTGGGCACGGCTGACATGACGCCATTCCTGTCCAAGATCGGCGGTGACTTCGACGGGATTTTCGGGATTCTGTTCGGTGCCAACGCCGTCACCTTCCTCAACCAGGCCTTCGACCTCGGGCTCAGCCGCAAGTACAAGATGTCTGGAGACGGCGCCATGGTAGAATCGGTCCATCTGCCCGCGCTCGGCCACAAGGCGGAAGGCTTCGTCGGGATCAACCGTTACGTGCCGGTACTCGATCCGCCGCTCAACACTCCCTACCACAAGAAATTTTTCGATGATGCGGTGGCTCGCCTCAAACAGATCGATCCCAGCGGGCCGCTGCCCGATCGCTACGTGCAGTCGAACTACGAGGCGATGAATGCCCTCAAGATTGCCATGGAGAAGTCGAAGTTCCGCGGCCGCGAGGACACGCTGAAGCTGATCGACGCGCTCGAAGGATTGGAGATGAAGGAGAGCGACGACTTCCCGCAGGGCGACAAGGTGCTCCGCAGGGAGGACCATCAGGCCTTCTTGCGCGAATTCATCTTCGACATCAAGGACGGCAAACACCGAATCCTCGAGACAATCGCGAAAGAAAAGACCTTGGTCCCGCCGGAGTGTAAATTCACCTCTGCCTGACCGCAGGCTCGATGACACGTCGGAGTGATACGCCTGCGGGGGTTGAGATAGGTGACGGCCGTCACTTCCATCGATGAACCCTTCCCGGCCGGTGCCGGCCGGGAAGGCGTCCCGGTCCTACGCACTGAGGGCTTGACCATCCGTTTCGGCGGATTGACGGCCCTCGACAATGTCGATTTTGAAATGCGGCGGGGTGAAATCCGCGCCATTATTGGGCCGAACGGGGCCGGGAAAAGCACCTTCTTCAACTGCCTGACCGGCGTGCTGCACCCGACCTCGGGGCGCATTCTTTTCAACGGCGAGGATATTACCGGGCTTGCGACCAATCGCATTTCGCAAAAGGGAATCGCTCGCTCCTACCAGATCACCAACATCCTGCCCAACGCCACCACATTGGAGAACGTCCGCATTGCCTGCCAATCGCGCGGGCACGGCTGGAGCATGTTCAAGCATCATAATGCTTATCACGATCTTATGGAGAAAGCCGAAGCCGTCCTGGAATCTGTCGGTCTGCGAACAAAGGCCGAGGAGCTTGCCGCCAATCTCTCCCACGGCGAGCAGCGCAATCTCGAAATCGGCATTGCGCTCGCCACCGAACCGCAGCTTCTATGTCTCGACGAGCCGACCGCGGGCATGAGCTCGGCGGAGACCCACGATACAATGGCATTGGTGCGCCGCATCGCCGAGAATCTGACCATTCTCATTGTCGAGCATGACATGCAGGTGGTCATGGAATTGGCACAGCGGATTACGGTTCTGCATTACGGCCGCGTGCTGGCCGAGGGGACGCCGGCGGATATCCAGCGCAATCCGAGAGTGCAGGAGGTGTACCTCAAGACATGATCGCCTCCGACGCATCGCCTGCCTCCCTCGTCGATCTCGAGGACATCCACACCTATTACGGCAAGAGCCACATTCTCCACGGCGTCTCGCTTCGCGTAGGACGCGGAGAGGTCGTTGGCCTCTTGGGACGAAATGGCGTGGGCAAGAGCACGACACTCAAGACCATCATGGGGCTCGTCAATCCGAGCCGGGGCAGAATTTTGTTCGAAGGGCGTCCGGTCACCAACCTGCCGGCTCATCGACTGGCGCGGATCGGCATTGCCTATGTTCCCGAGGACCGGCGCATTTTTCGCCTGCTCACGGTGATGGAGAATCTGCGCACCGGTCTCGACCGCAACGGCGTGAGCGAAGCGCGCAAACAGGAGCTGCTGGACAAAGCCTTCAGCTATTTCCCGGTTCTCGCGGAGCGCCGCAATCAGCCCGGCGGCACGCTTTCGGGCGGCGAGCAGCAAATGCTTGCAATCGCGCGGGCGATGATGCTCGAGCCCAAGATCATCTTGTTGGATGAGCCGACCGAAGGATTGATGCCACGGATGGTCTCACAAATTCGGGAAATCATCGACGTGTTGCAGCGTGATGGCGTGGCGATCCTGCTGGTGGAGCAGAACGTGCCGCTCACGCTGGAAGCGAGCCAACGCGTATACATCATGGAGAAGGGCGCCGTCCGCCATCATTGCCCAGCGTCCGAGCTCACGGTGAACCACGCGGTCATCCACCAGTATCTGGGAGTGTAGGATGGAGCTCATAAGCGGGTTCTTCCACGCCATTCCCTATGAGCAGATTCTGATCCAGACGCTTAACGGCATCGTGACCGGCATGATCCTGGCGCTGGTTGCATCCGGGCTCACGTTGATCTTCGGCATCATGGATGTGGTGAACTTCGCGCACGGTGAGCTGTTCATGCTGGGGGCCTATATGGGCGTGGTCGTCCTGGCGGTGACAGGCAACTTCTGGCTCGCGCTTGTGCTCGCATCGCTGATCGTGGCGCTCATCGGCGCGGCCCTGCAGATCACGACATTGCGCCCTCTGCTTGGCCGCGACCCGCTGACCACCATCCTCGCTACCTTCGGCATTTCCCTCGTGTTGCAGAATTACGCGCTCTGGCAGTTCGGCCCGGTGCCGCGCAAGATTCAAGAGCCCATCACCGGCCAGTTCGCACTGTTCTACCTTGAATACCCTTGGTATCGCATTTTGATCGCCGTACTCTCAGCCGCCATTATCGGCGGCTTTTGGTTGTTCCTGAAGTACGGCACCTACGGGATCTGGATCCGCGCCACTACCCAGGACCGCGTCATGGCACAGGCCATGGGCATCCCCGTTCCGTGGGTGCACACCGCTGCATTCGCCATCGGCGCCGGCATGGCGGCGGCGAGCGGCGTACTGTTTGGTCCACTGATCGGCGTCAATCATGCCATGGGCGTTGATTGGATCCTCAAGGCCTTCATCGTGGTCGTGGTCGGCGGGATGGGCAGCCTCGGCGGATCGATCGCCGCTTCCATTTTCGTCAGCCTGCTGGAAGCCTATGCCTCAATCTGGGTGAGCCCAGCGCAAGCGGGGATCGTTTCATTCGTCGTGCTGATATTGACCCTGCTGTTCCGGCCGACCGGCCTATTCGTTCCGACGCCAAAATGATCAAGCGGCGATCGACAGCGCCTTTCTGGACGGGCTTCGCGATCATTGTCGCCCTGCTCATCATAGCGCCGCTCGTATTGCCGGAGTTCTGGCGCCGCTTCGTGACAGAGATTCTGATCTGGGGTCTGCTTGCGATGTCATCCGATATTCTGATTGGATATACGGGGATGGTCTCGTTCGGACATTCCGCCTTCTTTGGTCTTGGCATGTACGGGGCTGCGGCGGCTCTGCTAACCGTCAAGCCGCCTAATCTTTGGCTGGCGATCCTCTATGGTCTAGTCGGCTCCGCCGGGGTGGCGTTGTTCGTGGCATATTTTTCCACGCGGCTGCGCGATATTTATTTCGCGATCACGACGCTTATCTTCTCGCAGATCTTTTATGTCATCATTTTCACGTGGACCGAGGTGACCGGCGGCGAGAACGGGCTCACCTTCAGCCGGCCTCAGCTCGGGATCCCGGGACTGTACTCGCAACCTTTCACAAGCAACACGTTACACTGGTTCGTGGTCGCGGTGGTCGCTGCTTCCTATCTGATCCTGCGGCGCATCACGCAATCGCCGTTCGGAATGGTAATTCAATCCATTCGCGAGAACGAGCCGCGGACCCGCGCCATCGGGTACGCGGTCGAGCGCTACAAGATGGTCGCCGTGATGCTTTCGGGCTTGTTCGCGGGCCTTGCCGGCGTGCTCTATGCAATTCAGAACCGGTTTGCGGCCCCCGACTTCGTTTACTTTCTGGTCTCGGGAGAGGCTGTCATTTTCAATGTCATGGGCGGCATCGGCACCTTGGTGGGGCCGATCGCGGGCGCCGCGTTCTATCTTCTGCTGCGTGAATTGTTCTCGCGCTTTCTGACCGAGTACTACCTCATTCCCGTCGGTATCATCTTTATCGCCATGATCATCTTCCTGCCCCAGGGCTTGCTCGGCTTCATGCGGCGGCGGCTCAATCAGTAGCCCGGATCAGTAGCCCGCGTTGAGCAAAGCGAAACGCGGGGCCTCATTGCGCCGGTAGAGCCCCGGATGTCGCTGCGCTCCATCCGGGCTACTTGGAACGCCACCCTACCCGGATTGCGCCGCGCTGCATCCCGGCTACACTGGCATAACCTTCTTGAACATGAGAGGCAGGCGCAAATGGCCAAGTTCGGCATCGGGCAAGCTGTGCGGCGCGTGGAGGACCAGCGCTTCCTGTTGGGAAAAGGTCAGTACGTCGATGACATCAGCCTGCCCGGCCAGTGCCACGGCGTGCTCGTGCTTTCCCCCCATGCGCATGCGCGCATCAAACGCATCGACGTCTCGAAGGCGAAGGCCGCGCCGGACGTGCTTTGCGTGCTGACCGGGGCCGATGCCAAGGCGGAAGAGCTCGGCAGCTTCACCGCGCACCTGATGCCGGAGGATTTCGGCGCGCCCAAGGGCTACCGCACCTTTCAGCCGCTCCTCGTCAGCGACACGGTGCGCTTCGTCGGGGATCGCGTCGCGTTTGTCGCTGCCGAGACGCTCACTGCCGCCCGCGACGCGGCCGAGCTCGTCGAGGTCGAGTACGAGGTTCTCCCTGCGGTGATCGAGCTCGAGGACGCCATCAAGGAGGGTGCCGCGAAGGTCTGGGAGGACTGCCCGCAAGCAAACGTCGGGTTCCGGCTGATGTTCGGAAACAAGGAAGCAACCGATGCCGCGTTTGCGAGTGCCAAGCACGTCGTGAAGCTCCGGGTCGAGAACAACCGGCTCTCTCCAGTCGCCATGGAGCCGCGCGTGGCGATTGGCGACTACAACGCCGCCGAGGATTATTACACGCTCTACACCGCGTCGCAGAATCCGCACGGCGTGCGCATGGAAATGTCGCATGTGTTTCACGCCCCGGAGACTCAGATTCGAGTGATTTCTCCCGATGTCGGCGGCGGCTTCGGGCTCAAGGGCAATCCGTTTCCCGATGACGCGATTGTCCTCTGGGCGTCGCGGCACATCCGCAGACCCGTGAAATGGGTTGCGACCCGCTCGGAGAGCATGCTTACCGATCACTGCGGCCGCGAGACCGTCTATTACGGCGAGCTTGCGCTTGACGAGCACGGAAAAATTCTGGCGCTGCGGGCAAAATGTCTCTTTCAGCTCGGCGCCTATTTCGTCGGCGCGGCGCTTGCAGCCGGCGCCTTCGCCGTGCGCTTCATCCCCGAGGCCTATGACATCCAGACCATGCACATCATGTCGCAGGGGCTGTTCACGAACACGTCGCAGTGCGGGCCCTACCGCGGCGCCGGCCGGCCGGAAGCGGCCTATTTCATGGAACGCTTGATCGAGCATGCTGCGCGGATGATCGGCATGGACGGCGCGGAAATCCGGCGCCGCAACCTCATTCCTCCGAGCAAGCTGCCCTATGCGACTCCGACCTTGTGGAATTATGACAGCGGCGAATTCCAGCGCCTGATGGACCGATGCATCGAAGCAAGCGACTGGAACGGATTTTCAGCGCGCAAGAAAGCCGCCGAGAAGAACGGCAAGCTGCGCGGACGCGCGGTGAGCTACTACATCGAGTTCGGCGGCATCTTCAACGACCGCATGGATCTGCGCTTCAATCCCGACGGCACCTTGACGATCCTCGGCGGCACCCATTCGCACGGGCAGGGCCACGCCACCGTGTTTGCGCAAATGGTGCATGACTGGCTCAACGTGCCGCTCGAAATGATCCACTACGTGCAAGGCGATACCGCTCGCGTGGCGATCGGCCGCGGCACCTACGGCGCGCGCAGCGCCGTCGTCGGCGGCAATGCCCTCAAGGCTGCGAGCGATGCCCTGATCGTGAAAGCGCGGCAAATGGCCGCCATGCTGATGGAGGCGGACGCCGCCGACGTGGAATTCAAGGATGGGCAATTGCGCGTCGTCGGCACCGACAAGGCGATCGGCATCCTCGACGTGGCCAAGGCGGCCTACGCGCCCATGGGCCCGCTCACGGACAAATTCGGGGTCGGGCTTGAAGCGAGCGGCAGCTTCAGCCCAACCCCGCCGAGCCATCCCAACGGCTCGCATGTGTGCGAGCTGGAAGTGGATCCGGACACCGGCGAGGTGGTGGTCGACCGCTATTTCGTGGTTGACGACCTCGGGCGCGTACTCAATCCGATGATCGTGCGCGGACAAATCCACGGCGGCGTCATCCAGGGATTGGGCCAGGCGCTCATGGAGCATCAAGTTTATGATCGTCAGTCCGGCCAACTGCTCTCCGGCAGCTTCATGGACTACGGCATGCCGCGCGCCGACACCATGCCCAACATCGAGGCGGAACTGGAAGAGGTGCCGTGCAAGACCAATCCGCTGGGGGTGAAGGGGATCGGCGAATCCGGCACCATCGGCGCCCCGCCTACCGTCATCAATGCATTGCTCGATGCGCTCAAGCCGCTTGGCGTTGATCAGATCGATATGCCCGCAACCCCGATGCGCGTGTGGCAAAGCATTGCCCGCGCGAAGGCGGCGGGTGCATCGGGTTGATCCCTCCCCCCGCAGGCCCGAGCGCAAGCGCTCCGCTTCGCCGCGCGATGCACTTCCCTGTAAATAACAGGGAAAATACAGGGCCGCGTGCAAGAAGTGCCCGTTAAATGCTGAGTTGCCGAAAAAATAACAGGGACGCGAACGGGGGATTACAGACAGTAACAGGGGGATAGCAGGCAAGCCGGCGCAGGTTGCAAGCCAGCCCGCTGCGATTTCACAGCATCGCAAGCACTGTGTGCAGGAGCCTCACAGATAAGTCCTTAATGCACATGGCATTTCGTCTGTTGGGTTCGTTTGGTAAAAATCGCCCTCGTCGAGTTGTGTTCCCGCGCATTGAAACAACGCATGGGTGCAAGCTGGGGAACGCAACATGACGCTTTGCTCAGCTCCGCGCATGAAAAAACCCGGCACGCTGCGCGTCCGGGCCTCGCATACCTTTGGAGCTTGGTATTTTTTGTATCAGAAGCGTTTCCTAAATGCAAATAACTTTTTGTTGCACTCGCAGTAGCCTGGATCTGAGCGTAGCTCGGTAGGGTGGGCAAAGGCGCGCGCAAGACGAGTTGCATAGTTGATAGACGCTCGACCGTGCGCGCCGCAGTCAAGCTCGCGCAGACTGCGTACACTTGTCTGCTTTTGCCCACGCGGGAGTCCGGTTATGGTGGGCACGGCGCGGACGCAGTCTTGCTTGCGCAGACTGCGTAAACTTGTCTGCGATGCGCGCCTTTGCCCACCCTACGAACTGAAGCATCTCTCCCGGGTTTCGCTTCCGCTCAACCCGGGCTACGTTGCTACGTTGCGGCGCTGCTACGATGCCGCCGCGCCGACGGCCGCCACCTTCTCGTTCGTGCCCGATTCGGGAACACCGGCGGCATATTTGAGCCCTTCCTTCACCTTGGGGACCGTGCGTTTCACGTCCGTGATCGGCAGCCCATGCGTGGGCGCAATGGTCCTCACCCCCAAGC
>Ga0209331_1000102_pt1 | contig 28165 bp, 24 predicted proteins | sample JacPinW_OM3H0_M3_FD_187971 | JGI IMG/M metagenome (GOLD analysis project Ga0209331, IMG submission 187971) | Forest soil microbial communities from Algoma, Ontario, Canada - Jack Pine, Ontario site 1_JW_OM3H0_M3 (SPAdes) (version 2) | ecosystem: Environmental > Terrestrial > Soil > Boreal...
CTGCTCGACGCCGTGCGTGGCGAGACCGTCACCCACATTTTCGTGACCCACACCCACCGCGATCATTCTCCGGCAACGCCTGCCATCAAATCGGTAACGGGAGCGCTCGTGCTTGCGCAGGGGCCGCATCGCCCGGCGCGCGCGCTGCACGGCGGCGAAGCGCCGCGCCTCGATGCCAGCAACGACACCGATTTTTCTCCCGATCGCGCGCTTGCCGATGGCGAGATGGTCGCGGGCAGAGGATGGACCATGGAAGCGGTCACCACCCCCGGTCACACCGCAAATCACATGGCCTTTGCGTTCAAGGAAGCCAATGTCCTGTTCTCGGGCGATCATGTGATGGCATGGTCAACGCCGGTCGTGGCCCCGCCCGACGGGTCCATGCGCGACTACATGGCCTCGCTGCGCAAGCTCGCCCGGCGCTCGGAGCCGATCTACTTTCCCGGCCATGGCGGGGCGGTGCGCGAGGCGCCGCGCTTCGTGCAGCATTACATCGGCCACCGGCTGGCGCGCGAAGCCGCAATCCTGCGCCGGCTCGACAAGGGCGAAGCCGACATCCCCGCGATTGTGCGCGCAATCTATATCGGGCTGGATCCGCGCCTCGTTAAAGCCGCAGGCCTCTCGGTGCTCGCGCATTTGGAAGACCTGGTCGCGCGCGGGCTCGTCGCGACCGATGGCGAGCCCGCGCTCGCCGGCCGTTACCGCCGCTCCCGCTCGGCCGCCCGCTTGCCCTGATCCTTCTTGTTCAAGCCCTTCTTCGCCACCGGCGGCGCCGGCGGCCGCTCGTTTCTCTGGTTGCGGATCGCGTCCTCGATGTCGTTCATCAGCCGGCGCACGCGCGAGGCATTGGTGCCGAAATCAAACGTTCCGTAGCGCGAGGAGGAACGCGCGTCGATGCGCGCGCCCTCCGGATCCGCGCGGACGCGCACCACCACGTCGTCGCGAAAGCCCATGAGCGATGAATAGGCGACTGCCTCGATGCGGCCCTCGCGGCGTCCCGGCACGGGCTCGCGCGCCTCGATGACGCGCCAATAGGGGGCGAGGAACGAGTCCTTGTGCTTGTTCATCACCGTGAGCGCGGCGCGGTAAGCGTTCGCCGGCGTAGCGCTGGTGCCGATCGGGCCGATATCGGGATAGGCGTTGCGCTGCTGCTCGGCTGTGTAGAGGCCGGTATAAATCACCGGGTTTGCATCGCGCGGCCGCGCCCGCGCGAGCGCCTCATAGCGCGGCGGATCGATGGGATCGGTGGTGATGTCGTAGATCCAGGGCAACCGGTAGGCTCGCACGCCGAGATAAGCAGGGTAGGCGAGCAGCAGGAGCGAGATCGCCATCGCCGCTAGCGCCGCGCGCATTCCGGCAAGCCCCTCCATCCAGATGACAGCGAAGGCGGCCAATGCGAGGAGGAGCGCAACAACGGCGATCGCAAGCGCGCCGCCGAGCGTCGCCAGCGCAGGTTTTACTTCCAGCATGCCCGAGCGCACGACAATCATCGCAAGAAAGGCCGCCGCGAACGCGAAGCCAGCCATCCGGCGCGCCCAGATGGCGAGCCTGGAATTCGGTTCGGTATGAATGTAGCGCCGGTTCATCAGCATCTCAGGCACCCGAGCAGATGGTCTTGAGGGCGGCCCAGTCCGCGCTGTCAAGGAGCGGCCTTGTCTGGCCGGATCCCGCGAGCCTCTCGATCGCGGCCACGCGGTCGGGCGTCTCGGGATGGTCGATCAGGATTTTCGGGCCGGGATGGGTGCTGCCCGCGATCCGCGTCAGGATGGTCCCGAGCGCGCGCGGATCGCCGCCGATCTTGCGCATCAGCATGACGCTGTATGCATCGGCGGCGGCTTCAACGGCACGGCTATAGCTCGTCTGGAGAATGGTTTTGGAGGTGTAGATCACCGCGCCGCCGCCGAAGAAGTCGCCGAGCAGCATGCCAAACAAAAACGAAAGCCCGGCGCTCTCGACCAGGGTTCGTGTGCTGTCGCGGTGGGCGGCGTGTCCCATCTCGTGGGCGATGACACCCGCGAGCTCGTCCGCCGACTGCGCTTTGTCGATCAGTCCCGCAAAGACATAGATGTGACCACCCGGCAGCGTGATGGCATTCGCGTCTTTCTTGCGCACGACCATAACATTGAGCGGGAAGGGCAAGGCCGCGCCGGCTTGGAGCGCAGCGATCAATTTGTCGAAAGCCGCGCGGCCGGCCCGCTGGTTGGCGGCGTTGCCGCACTTGAAGGCGGCACCCTGATGATCGGTGTCCAGCATTGCGCGCGCCTGCGCGTCCACCGTGTCGCCGAGCTTGCGCTCGATGGCATAAGGAATGAGCGGAGTGATCTCGGCCGCAAGCAGCGGCACGCCGACGATGGCAACGAGAAGGAGCGAGGCGGTGGCCGCAATGGTCCAGAAAATCACCTTGCCGCGCAGCCGCCGCTCAATGCGCTCGGCGCGATCGACGGGCGTGGAACGGGCGTCGATGGCAGCGATCAGCCGGGGATCCTTGATTTCGAGCCGCGCCAGCACAGGATTGCCCGCCGTTCCCAGCCGCAGGAGGCCCTGTGGCGCGGAATGGGTCTCGAGCGCATCGTATGGCCATTCCGCAAGCACGCTGCCGTCTTCGGCGTGCATGCGCAGCGTTTGCGGCGCAAGCTCGACGGTGACGTCGTGATGAGCCGCGGTGCGCCCGTCGTAAAAAACGCCGTGCCCGGAAACCGGCAAGAGGGTCTGTGCGTCGGGCGCGTTCATAGGCTGCCCACATTGAGCGCATCGGCGAGGCCCTCGCCGATGGGAGAGGCGGCCTCGCCCGCGCCGGCAACCTGCTCCAGGATGGAGACGTTCGACACATCGAGTGTTTCGATCACGCAGCGCCATAGCCCGAGCTTGACGGTCGCCTGATAGATCGCGGAATAGCCGAGCGCGGCCGCCACATAGGCCGCAAGCCCAAGCGCCGTGGTGATGACTTCGGTGCGCACCGTGTCGCTGGTATAGGGCGTAATGCGTGAAACGGCGTATGCGCCGATCGCTGCAACGATGGCGGCGACGAGTGTGAATAGCAACGCGTAAGCGAGGAAGCGCGCGTAGACGCCGTAGATCTGGGCGGTGCGCAGGCGCGACTTCACCGCAACCTCGCCGAAGCGCAATCCCGACACCCACCAGCGCAGCAAAATGGCCTGAAAAATCGGGTACAGAATGGTGATTGCAAGCAGGAACCATGCGCAGGTCAACGCGCCGATTACGAGCGCTCCGGCCACCCCGCTGCTCTCAAGCCAAGCCGAAAGGTCGGTCGCCGAAGCCTGCCTCACCGCATCCCAGTCAATCGCGCCGATGGTGCCAATCATACCGATCACAAACGGCACCACCGCAATGAACCACAACAGGATGCCGCGTGCGAATAGCCGCCAGCCCGAGCCCTCGAACGCGCCGGGCAGATTGCCGAAGAAGGTGTAGCGCATCTTGAAGCTTTCGAGGTGCGACTGTGCGAAGGGATAGGCAAGCCCGAGCGTGAGCGCGACCAGGCCCCACCAGTACACGGCGCAAATGGAGTATCGCCAGGCCGAGCCCTCCTGATGAAAGCGCACGCCGCGATAAACGGTGCGCGTGAGCCGGTAGCGGCGGGCGCGATAGACCGCGTACTGGCCGAGAAAGGTGATGGCAACAAGTCCGAGCGTGCTCCAGGTCTCACCGAAGGCAAGAGCAAGGAGAAAGAAAGCGACATAGAGCGGCACCAGGATCGCGATCGCCATCAGAAAGCCGAGCAGCAATTCACGCGCGGTGCCCGTGTATTCGAAGCTCTCACCGCCCACCTCGGTGTTGGACCATAAAAAACGCCGGATATCGGTCGTGAGCCAGAAACGATAGATGCCGAGCGTGAACATCAGCAGCACGGCCCCGCGCGCGAGCAGGCGCCAGAATGCGTCGGCGAGCCCAAGGAAGCGGGCAGCACCGGCTGCTGGCGAGACCGGCGCCGCCGCAGCAGGTACGGCCGGCACGCTCGCGTGGGTGGTGTTCATACTCGGATTTCCTGGAGAAAATCGCTGAGCGGCGCAGTTGAACCGGCCGGTATGGCGAGAATTAGTCCACTGCCGGCGCCGTCGGATGGGCGAGAATTCGTAGGGCGGATTAGCGACATCCGCAAACAGCGGATGTCGCGTAATCCGCCATGGCGGGTTACGCTATGCAAATCGGCTGCGGTTGCGCCGATTTTGCAAAGCTAACCCGCCCTACGACGCCTGGGCCACCGAAGGCAGCACGTAGTCCTTGAATTGCTCCCGCAGCGTCGTTTTCTGGATCTTGCCGGTCGCGGTATGTGGGATTTCGTCGACGAAGACCACTTCGTCCGGCATCCACCAGCTCGCGATTTTGCCTTTCATGAAGGAGAGAATCTCGTCTGCCGTCGCGCTCGCGTCCTGCTTGAGCACAATGACGAGCAACGGCCGCTCATCCCATTTCGGATGCTTCACCCCGATGACCGCGGCTTCCGCCACCTTGGGATGGCCAACGGCGAGATTCTCAAGATCGATGGTAGAAATCCACTCCCCGCCCGACTTGATCACGTCCTTGGCGCGATCGGTGATGCGCAGATACCCGTGGCGATCGATGGTGCCGATGTCGCTGGTGTCGAAGAAGCCATCCTGATCGAGGATGTTGCCCGTCTCTTTATAATAGGCGCGGGCGATGGCCGGGCCGCGTACCTTGAGATGCCCGAAGCTCCTGCCGTCGCGCGGCAAGGTCCTGCCGGCCTCATCGGTGATTTTCATCTCCACCATGAAAGGCGTGTGCCCCTGCATTTCCTGGACGTTGAGCCGCGCATCGCCGGTGAGCCCCGCATATTCCGGCTTCATGGTGCACAGCGTTCCGAGCGGACTCATCTCGGTCATGCCCCAGGCGTGGATCACTTCGACGCCATACACATCCTGAAACGTCTTCGTCATGGCGCGCGGGCAAGCCGATCCGCCGATCAGGATCTTTTTGAGGTAGGGAAGCTTTTGTCCGGTCGCGGCGAGATGCTGCAGCAGCATCAGCCAGACGGTCGGAACGCCCGCGCTGTAGGTGACCTTGTAGCGATCGAGAAGCTCGTAGACCGAAGCGCCGTCGAGCTTCGGCCCGGGCAGGACCAAGGACGCTCCCACCATGGGACCGGAGAAATTGATCGACCACGTGTTGGCATGGAACATGGGAACGACCGGAAGCACCACGTCGCGGGAGCCCAGCCCATTCATGTCCGAATTGTTGGCCATGAGGCCGTGCAGCACATTGGAGCGGTGGGAGTAGACGACGCCCTTGGGCTTGCCGGTGGTGCCGGAGGTGTAGCACATGCCGGCTGCGGTGTTCTCATCGAAGCTTTTCCAGGCGAAATCGCCGTCGGCCTCGCCGATCCATTCCTCGTAGGGCACCGCGTTCCGCAGCGATGTTTCGGGCATGTGGCTCTTGTCGGTGAGCACCACATAGCGCTCGATCGCCGACATCTCGCCGGCGAGCTTTTCCATCAGCGGAACGAAAGTCAGATCGAGCAGCATCATGCGGTCTTGCGCATGGTTGACGATCCAAGCGATCTGCTCCGGAAACAGGCGCGGGTTGACCGTATGATAGATGGCACCGATGCCCATGATCCCGTACCAGGCCTCGAAATGGCGCCAGGTATTCCAGGCGAGCGTCGCGACCCGGTCGCCGAGCCGCACGCCGTCGCGGTCAAGCCGCTGGGCGACACGCAGCGCCCGCGCGCGCATCTCTGCATAATTCGTGCTGTGGATGTCGCCCTCGACCGAGCGAGTGATGACAGGCCGCTCGGCATGATTGATGGCGGCGTGGTCGAGAATGCGGTGGCAAAGGAGCGGCCAGTCCTGCATCAGGCCGAGCATGATGTTTCCTCCTGCAAGAGCCAGCTTTTTGAGCCGTGGTTTGGGGGAAGTTTATTCGAGCGGCGGCGGTGATGCAAAACGCTACCCGGGAAACCGGGGGGTGGGTTAGTCCGAGCACTATGCGAGACCCAAAGATAGCTCCCGCGTGGCTTGATGTTGGGTGTCGTGAAGAACTCGACCCAACCTACCGCTTGATGTTGGGTCTCGTGAAGAACTCGATCCAACCTGCCGCGCCGCCTTATCGTCGTAATCGTGCCACCATATGGCGACGTGAAGCTCCTCTTATCTGCTTTCCTGCTCATTTCATTCTGCGCGCTTGCCGGCGCGCAGGCCGTGCCGCTGCCACGGGTGCGCCCCGCCGGGGCGCCGTCAGCCCAGCCGTCTGAGCTGCAGACCGCCGCGCAGCCCGCTGCGTCCGCTTGCCGGCAACGCCTGGCGGAAAATCTCGCGCTCGCGCCCTCACTGCCCCCTATCGACGGACCGGGCGATTGTGGAGCCGACGACGTGGTGCGTCTTGAAGCCGTGGTGCTCGCGAACCGCGCGCATGTCGCCGTGACGCCGCCCGCGATCCTGCGCTGCACATTCGCGGAGGAGATTGTGCGATGGGTGCGCGAAGACCTGGCTCCAGCCGCGCGCACGCTCAAGCTCGACCTCAAGGGCATCGACAACTATGCCGCGTACGATTGCCGTGGGCGCAACAGACTGTTCGGAGCAAAGACCTCAGAGCATGGCCGAGGCAACGCGCTCGATATCCGCTCGCTGCGGCTCAGCGATGGCACGCTGATCGGGCTTGCCGACCCGCATGCCGCCAAGGAGTTTCGTGAAGGGCTGCGGAAAAAAACCTGTGCGCGATTTGCGACCGTGCTCGGCCCGGGTTCCGACGGCTATCATGAAGATCACATCCATGTGGATCTCGCCGAGCGCAGGGGCGGCCTGCACATGTGTCAATGGGACGTGCGCGAGCCGGAAGAGGACAGCACGGCGGGCGAGGCGGTGGTGCCGTTGCCGCGCCCGCGCCCGAACCGATCAGCGGGCTAGCGGCCGAAATCGGGGCTTTTGCCGATTTCAGCCGGCGTAACCCGCCGCGGCGGATTACGCACCGCCCCGAGTGGGCAATATATAGTACGCAAGTCAGGCAAGCCCGACTTGCAATATTATACTACGCAAGTCAGGCAAGCCCGACTTGCGTTGGTGGATGGCGCTAATCCGCCCTACAAATACTGCTCCAACCGAAAGCTCAACCATGTCCCCGCTCAGCAATCTTGCCGTTCGCGACATCGAGACCGTGCTGCATCCCTATACCCAGCTGGCCGCCTTGCGCGAGACCGGGCCGCTCGTGCTCGAGCACGCAAAAGGGGTGTTCGTGTACGACACCGAAGGCAAGGCCTATATCGAAGGCATGGCCGGGCTGTGGTGCACCGCGCTCGGCTACGGCAACGAAGAGCTGGTCGAGGCCGCATCGGCGCAGATGCGCAAGCTTCCGTTTGCCCACCTCTTTACCGGCAAGAGCCATGATCCCGCGATCGAGCTTGCCGAGCGGCTCAAGGAGCTGCTTCCTTTTCCGACATCAAAAGTCTTCTTTTGCTCTTCCGGCTCGGAAGCAAACGACACCCAGATCAAGTTGGTCTGGTACATGAACAACGCGCTGGGGCGGCCGGACAAAAAGAAAATTATCAGCCGGCTCAAGGCCTACCACGGCGTGACCATCGCGGCGGCCTCGCTCACCGGCCTTGCGAACAATCACCGCGATTTCGATCTGCCTATTGCGAGAATCCTGCACACCGGCTGTCCGCATTACTACCGCTTCGCACAGTCGGGCGAGAGCGAAGATGAGTTTGCCCGACGGCTCGCGGCCGAACTCGAACAGCTGATCATTGATGAAGGTCCCGACACGGTCGCCGCCTTCATTGCCGAACCAGTCATGGGAGCGGGCGGCGTCATCGTGCCGCCCAGGACGTATTTTCCGGAAGTCGTGAAGGTGTGCCGCAAATACGACGTGTACATGATCTCGGACGAGGTGATCTGCGGCTTCGGGCGGCTGGGAACGATGTTTGGCGCGAGCGCCCTTGGCTACGCGCCGGACTCGGTTTCGCTCGCCAAGGCGCTCACGTCAGCTTATCTGCCGCTTGCGGCGGTGAGCGTCCCGCAGCGCATGTATGAGGCGATGCTCGACGAGAGCCGTAAGATCGGAATGTTCGGCCACGGTTTTACCTATTCCGGACATCCCGTTGCCGCGGCGGTCGCGCTCAAGGCGATCGAAATTTATGCGCGCGAGCGCATCGCGGAAGCGGTGGCACGCAAGGCGCCGCAGTTTCAGGGGAGGCTTGCCGCGCTCGGCAACCATCCGCTGGTAGGCGAAGCGCGCGGGCTCGGCCTTGTCGGCGGGCTCGAGCTTGTCGCCGATAAAGCAACGAAGCGATCTTTCGATCCCAAGGCGGGGGTGGCGCCTCAGGCGGTGCATTTTGCGCAGACGGAGGGGCTGATTGTGCGTTTTCTCGCGGGCGACGTGATATCGCTGTGCCCGCCACTGATCATCGCGCCGGCAGAGATCGATGAGATGTTCGATCGGCTTACTCGCGCGCTCGACCGCACGCTCGATTGGGCACGCCGCGAGCGGCTGATGTGATGCGCGTGTCGCGGGCGACGCGCATACAAAAGCGAACGGCGCCGGGACCCCCTTCCGGCGCCGTTCCCCAGGCCCCCTCAGAGAAAATCAGTAGCTCTGCCCCGGGCCCAATGCGTTCGCCACGCGCGGATTCGATGGCGAGTCGCTTTTGTTCGGCGCGAGAACGACCACGATCGCTCCCATTTTGACTCGCTTGTAAAGATCGATGACATCCTCATTGGTCATGCGGATGCAGCCGGACGAAATGGCCTGTCCGATGTGTTCGGGCTGGTTGGTGCCGTGGATGCGGAACAAGGTGTCCTTTTCGCCCTGATAGAGATAGATGCCGCGCGCGCCCATGGGATTGTGCGGGCCGCCTTCCATGTGATCGGGAATATTGCCGAGCCGACGCTTGATCTCAGCCGTCGGCGTCCAGGTCGGCCACTCTTCCTTGCGGCCCACTTTCGCAATGCCGTACCAGGAGAGCGCCTCTTCGCCGACGGTCACGCCGTAGCGAATCGCCTTGTTGTCTGCGAGCACATAATAGAGGTAGCGGTTATCGGTATCGATGACGATCGAACCCGGCGCTTCCTTGCGATGGTATTCGACCATGCTGCGCTGATATTGCAGCGGAATGCTGGCCTGCGCGTACGGCGCGTTGGCCAACAGCTTGCGATCACGCGGAGTGAGATTGGCGTCGTTCGCCGGATCGATGGTAGCCTGCATGCATCCGCCCAGCAGAATACCCGCAAGAACGAACGCTATTCCCCTTCCCGCCATAGATGCCCCTTTATACGCTTTTGGCGCGCCCAATCAGACTTCGACTCGTTTCCTGTAGTTCCAATTAGCTAAAAGAATTTGCTTCTTCCAGGGCAAGCCGGTGCCGGATTCAATTGTGTGCGCAACCTGTTGCACGAATGTCGCAGTGCGGCCGGAGACCCAGTCAAAACTGCCCGATTTCGGCGCAAAATCGCAGTCTTGCAGCGCGAGCAGCGAACAGCGATTGGAACTTTTAACCCTTTGTTGATCATCCCGCGGGCCTGACGCTCACGTGCTCGCGAGACGGCTCGAATGTCACGATAGGACTCCATTTCCTGCGCATTTCGGCCGCACTCGCGCGCCATCCCGTCGCCGCCCTAATCAGTCGAACGCGGACTGAGAAACACCCGTCTTCGCTAAAGCTTCGACGGGCAGGCACGTCAGTCCGCCGAAGCCTTCGGCGAAGGCGGACCAATAAGTTCCATGGAGCCAAAATGACAAAGAAGACAACCAAACCCTCCAAACAGAACACCCCTCGCGAGGAACAGGCCCTCGACGCCCGTTATGGGGAGATCGGAATCTCGGCGGTGGCCGCCGCGCTCAAGTTCAAGAGCGAAAGCAAGAACCCCGCTTACGCCCCGGTGGTGCCCGAGCTGGACGAGGACCGCATCGCCGAAATGGCCGCGTGATCTGACGGCTTTGTAGCCGGCATGAGCCTGTCGCCCGCATGAGCGCAGCCGCCTTTGCCAAGGCTTCGGCGGCCTCACTCACATAACCCGTAGCGGAGACGGGCGACATGCGGTGAGCGAACCCGGATCTCGCTTCGCTCATTCGGGCTACGGTTGGGGTCGAGCGGTTAGCGAGACCCCACACCGGCGCGTTGAGTCTCGCGAAGAGCTCGACCCAACCTACCATCCGCGGGACATGACGACGGCGAAAGGGTTGTATAAAGACAGACATTGAGGCGCACTTGATAGACTGATCGCGGCGATTCGGTCGAATTGCCCGGTCAGACAAATTGCCGCGGAGGGGTCATGCTGTGGGTCTACGTTCCGCGCGGCACCACGCTTGACCGGATCGCGGTCGAGACCGGGGGCAACCCGCCCGAAAGCTCGGTGTGGTTCGACCTGGTCAATCCCAATCTGCAGGAAGACAAGCTCGTGGAGCAAAAGGTCGGCATCGCCGTGCCGACCCGCGAGGAGATGCAGGAGATCGAGGTCACCAGTCGTCTCTATGTGGAGAATGGGGCGCGCTACATGACCGCAACGTTGATGTGTCAGTCCGACACCGAGGCGCCGAAAACGACCCCGGTCACTTTCATCCTCTCCGGACACCGGCTGATCACGGTGCGCTACGACGAGCCGCGTCCGTTCATGATGGTCGGCAACAAGCTCGCCCGGGTATGCCCGCCGGCAGTGAACGGAGAATCGGTGCTCATGGACCTCCTGGATGCGGTCATCGATCGCACCGCCGACATCCTGGAGCGCGTGGGCGCGGAGGTCGACCAGATCTCGCACGATATCTTCGAGCCGGAGGAGCGCGCCGATCGCACCAGAAGCTATAACGAGATCCTGCGCGCCATCGGCCGCAAAGGCGATCTCGCTTCGAAGGTGCGCGAGAGCCTCGTCTCCATCGGCCGCCTGCTGCTGTACCTTGCGCACGAAGCCGACAGCATGCGCTGGGCGAAAGAGCAGCGCGCTCAGCTGCGCGGCATGCAGCGCGACGTGCATTCCTTATCCGATCACGCCGCCTATCTTTCCAACAAGATCCAGTTCCTGCTCGACGCCATGCTCGGCGTCGTGACCATCGAGCAGAACAACGTGATCAAGATTTTTTCCGTGGCGGCCGTTGCCCTCATGCCGCCCACGCTGATTGCGTCCATCTACGGCATGAACTTCAGGCATATGCCGGAACTCGACTGGTTCTTCGGCTACCCGATTGCAATTGTGATGATGGTGCTCGCGGCGGCGCTGCCGTACTATCTCTTCAAATGGAAAAAGTGGCTGTGACGTCCGGCAGCTATCAGGCATCAGTTATCAGGCATCAGGCAGGATCCCAACCTGATACCTGACACCTGATACCTGATCCCTGTTAAACGTGCTGGCCGCCGTTGATGTGGATCTCGGCGCCGTTCACGTAAGAGGACGTCTCGGTGCACAGCACATAGATGATCTTGGCCACCTCGTCCGGGGTGCCGAGCCGGTGCAGCGGGATTTGATGCGCCACGATTTCTTCGGTCCCCGGTGACAGAATGGCGGTGTCGATCTCGCCCGGGGCAATCGCGTTGACGCGAATCCCGAGCGGCCCGAAATCGGCTGCCATTTCCCGGGTCAGCGCGGCAAGCGCGGCCTTCGATGTAGCATAGGCGGCGCCGGCGAACGGATGCACCCGTGAGCCTGCGATAGAAGTTACGTTGACCACCGAGCCTTTGGCTGCCTTGAGCTCGTCGAGGAGCCCGCGCGCCAGCATGATCGGCGCAAGGAAATTTACCCGAAAGACGTGGTCCCATACGTCGAGCGTGGTATCGATGGAGGAGAGGCGCTTGCCGGCTTGCGCCTTCGGGGAGATCGCCGCGTTGTTGACGAGCGCGTTGAGCTCGTGGTCATCGAGCCGCCCCTTGATCTCTGCAATCGCCTGGCGCGTGCGCTCGGGATCGGCAAGATCGACCTGAATGTGGTCCTCGGGTCCCATCTCCCATGGGCAGTTTTCTGGAAACGCGTGGCGCGAGCAGGTAATCACGCGCCAGCCGGCGGCGGAGAAGCGCTTGACGGTCGCATGCCCAATGCCGCGGCTCGCTCCGGTAAGAAGGAGCGTGCGGCGCTGCTGATTGGACGTGGGCATGTGCTGGAAGCCTTCTCGCGTTATGGATAGAGCCGCGTTTTGCGCCAGGGCTGATCCAGGGTGTCGCGACAAAACTCGACCCGGTCATGCAGCCGAAACGGCCGATCGTGCCAAAATTCCATGATCAGGGGTAACAGCCGATAGCCGGTCCAATATGGCGGCCGCGGAACGGCGCCAAGCGCGAATTTAGCGGTCTGCCATGCAATTGCGCGCTCGAATGCATGGCGGCTTTCAAGCGGCGCAGACTGCTTGCTCGCCCAGGCGCCGATCTGGGCAAGACGCGGGCGGCTGGCAAAATAGATATCCGCCTCGGCATCATCGACCCTGGTCACCGGTCCCCGCAGTCGAACTTGCCGGTTGAGCGATTTCCAGTGAAACATCAACGCGCCCCGGTGGGTGGCATCCAACTCCCGCCCTTTTTGGCTGTCCACATTGGTGTAGAATACGAATCCCCGCTCGTCGAAGCCCTTCATCAGCACCATGCGAACATTCGGCAGGTCGTCGGCATCGACGGTGGCGAGCGACATGGCGGTCGGATCGCGCGGCTCGCTGCGGCTCGCCTCCTCAAACCAGGCGGCAAACAGCCGCAGCGGCTCATCAGCCTCGGTGAAATCACCACTCGTTAACCAGCCGGGGTGTTCTATCGGAGCTGATTCTGACATGCTGCGGAGTGCCCAAGTGGCGGCATTGGGGCCAACTGTCCAATCGAGACGCCTCGTTTATAGAGGAATGCCGTTTCGAAGGCACGCCGTGGCCGGGCGTTTCGCTGCTGGGGCCTGCTGCGTCGTGCTTGCGCTTGGCCTGGGTGGGTGCAGCTTCTCCTATCAGCTCGATAACTTGTTCGCGAAGCGGGATGAGGAGAAGTCGGACCAAACGGCGTCACTGCGGAGTCGGAGGCCAAAGAGCGCCACGGACGCGCTCGCCCAGGTCGACTGGGTCTTTGCCCGCGCCGCCGTCACCGAAGTGCTCGACAAGGGCGGCAACCATGTGAGCGCGCCCTGGGAAAATCCCGGCACCGGCGCACGCGGGACGGTGACCCCGCTTGCCTCGGCCTACACGCGCGAGGGCACCACTTGCCGCGATTTCCTCGCAAGCTACGTGAAGAACGGCAGCGAGTCGTGGCTTGAAGGCTCGGCCTGCCGGGCCGGGCGCGGCAACTGGGAAGTGCGCGATCTGCGGCCCCGGAAGAATACCTGATTGTTGCAGCAGCCTTTTCTGCTCCCCACATTAGACGTGCGTGGGGAGCGCTTGCCGAATTGAGGTGCGCCGACCCGGTTTGGAGGGATTGAAGATGCGCGACCCCTATGACGTCCTCGGGGTGTCGAAGGGCGCGAGTGCCGCGGAAATCAAGAATGCGTTCCGCAAACAGGCGAAGCGCCTGCATCCCGACGCCAACAAACATGACCCCCGCGCGGCCGCGCGTTTTTCCGAGCTCAACGCGGCCTATGAAATTCTGGGCGAAGAGAGCAAGCGCCGGGCCTATGACCGCGGCGAGATTGACGCCGAGGGCAAGCCCCGCTTCCAGGGGTTCGAAGGGTTTGGCGCCGGGCGGGGGTTTGGCCGAGGTGGCGGTGCCGAGAGTTTCACCTGGGGCAGCGACGGTGTGCGGCGAGGCAGCGGTGGCGACTTCAGCGGCTTTGGCGCCTTTGAGGATATTCTCAAAGGCGCCTTTGGCGGCGGGTTCGCGCGTGGTGGGTTTGGCGGATCGCGCCCTGGTGCAGGCCGGAGTTTTTTCGAGGACGACGATGGCGGGCAGGACGGCTTCGGCGGCCAAGGCGGCGACGTCACGGCTTTGCTGACCATCACGCTTGCGGAAGCAGCGCACGGCACAAAGAAACGCGTGCAGTTGCCGACCGGGCGCGAAATCGAGGTCAAGATTCCGTCCGGCCTCTCCGACGGCCAGCAGATCCGGTTGAAAGGGCAAGGCGCAACCGGCTCCCGTGGCCGCGCCGGGGACCTCCTGATCACGGTCTCCATTGCTCCGCATCCCCTGTTCAAACGCGAGGGGGCCGATCTGCGGCTCGAGCTTCCGATTGCGCTCTATGAAGCTGTGCTTGGTGCCAAGGTGCGCGTGCCCACGCTGGACGGAGCGGTCGAGCTCGCAATACCGTCCGGCACCAATTCGGGGCGCACCTTCCGGCTCAAGGGTCGTGGCTTCCCGGCGCGCGACGGCAAAGGCGACCTGCTTGCGACCGTTCGCGTGATGCTGCCGGAGCGAAGCGATTCCGAGCTCGACGAGCTCATGCGCAAATGGCGCGACCGCAAGCCGTACGATCCGCGCAAAGCGATTGAGTAACGCGCCGCCGCCGCTTCCGCGCGACTGGTTTTTCGCCTATGACGTAAGCCCCCGGCGATGCCGCGCCGGTCCTGCCCCGAAATGGCTTGCGCGCGAGGGATGGAGACTGCAATGCCGAAGAAGTTGCTGACCGGATCGTTTGTCGCGCTCATTACGCCTTTCAACAAGAATGGGTCGGTTGATTTTGGCGCGTTTCAAACGTTGCTGAAATTCCAGGAGGATCACGGTACTTCAGCGGTGCTGATCATGGGCTCGACCGGGGAGACCTCGATGCTCTCGCCCGAGGAGAAACGCGAGATCATCGTAAAAACGGCGAAGATGAAGACGCCGCGCATGCCCATCTTCTTCGGCGCGACCGGCAACAACACGCAAAGCACCATCGAGAATGTGCGCTTCGCCCAGGACAACGGGGCCGACGGCGCGATCCTCGCTGCGCCGGCCTATATCTGCGCGCCCGAGCACGACATCGAACGCTTCTTCCTCGACGTTGCGGATGCCACCGATCTGCCGCTCGGCATCTACAACAATCCGCCGCGGGTGAAGAGCGACCTTCATTGCGATCATCTGCTGCGGATCTTCCGCCATCCGAACTATGTGATTCATAAGGAGTCGACCGCGCGCGTGGGTCAGGTGGCGCAGGTGCTCGCCGGCAAACCCGAGGTCTCGGTGATGTGCTGCGACAGCCCCAATCTCGGGCTCGTGGTGCCGACCATGAGCCTCGGCGGACACGGCACCGCAAACATGACCGGCAATATCGCACCAGCGGAGCTCGCGATCATTTCCACGCCCTGGACGAGCTACCGCGAGGCTGAGAATTTCAGGGACATGTATCTGAAGATGCTTCCGCTCCTGCACTTCACCTACTGCGCGATCAACCCGGTAGCGGTCAAATCGCTCATGCAGGCGCTGGGGCTTCCGGCGGGCGATCTGCGCAAGCCGCTCAGCGGCCTCGACGGCGAAGCGCTCGCCCAGGGCGTTGCCATCGTCAAGGAGCTTCGGCTCGACCAGCGCTACGATTACAAATCCGCCTCCATCTCGGCGGTCGCCGCCTGATGAGCCGCAATATCGCGTAGCGCAGTGGATCTCGGAATTCGCGGGCGCGAGGCGCTTCTTTTCGGCGCAAGCAGGGGGCTGGGCAGGGCCTGCGCGTTTGCGCTCGCTCAGGAAGGCGTCAATGTCACGATCGTTGCGCGCGGGCGCGATGCGCTGGAGAAGACCGGGGCCGAAATTGCGGCTGCAAGCGCGGTCTCGGTGAAAACCGTGGCGGGCGATATCACAACGAAAGAAGGGCGAGCGGCGGCGCTCGCGGCTTGTCCACGGCCGGACATCCTGCTCAACAATGCGGACGGTCCGCTTCCCGGCGATTACCGCGACTGGTCGCGCGACGATTGGATTGCCGCCCTCGATGCCATGATGCTGGCGCCGATCGAGATGATGCGCCTCACCGTCGAGGGCATGATGGAGCGCGGGTTCGGCCGCATCATCAACATCGTCTCCCGCAGCGTAAAAATTCCCCAGGCCGAGCTCGGGCTATCCAATGGAGCGCGCTCGGGGCTCGTGGGCTTCGCCGGCGGTCTTGCACGCCAGACCGTCGCACGCAACGTCACCATCAACAATATCCTGCCGGGAATCTTCGACAGTGGCGCGCAGCACCGGCATGTGCGCGCCCTGGTCGAGACGAGCAGCAGGAGTTTCGATGAGCTTTGGCGCGAGCGCGCTGCGGGCAACCCGGCAGGGCGGTTCGGACGGCCGCCCGAGCTCGGCGCCTATTGCGCGTTTCTCTGCTCGCAGCAGGCCGGATATGTCACCGGACAGAATCTGCTTATCGACGGCGGAAGCTACCCCGGGACCTATTGAGTAGCCGGGGTGAGCGAAACGATATCCGAAGGACCCATCACATGCGATTAATGACGGCCCTGCCCATTGCATTCTCGCTGATCGCGCCGTTTATCGCGGCGCCCGTAGCGGCGGAGAATTACCCTTCCCGCACCGTCACCGTCGTGGTGCCGTTTCCGCCGGGCGGATCGGTGGACGGCGTCGCGCGCATCCTGGTGCAGAAGCTTAATGAGACCGTGGGGCAGCATTTCATTGTCGAAAATCGCGCTGGAGGAGCATCCGGAACGGTCGGCGCCAACGCGGTCGCCAGGGCCGCTCCCGATGGTTACACGCTCCTCGTTTCGGCCTCCGTTCACGTCATTAATCCGTTCCTCTACAAGAATGTGCCTTATGACGTGGTGAAGGACTTCACACCGGTCATGCTGCTCGCCGACGGTCCCTTGATCGTGAGCACCACGCCGAGCGTGCCGGCCAACAACCTCAAGGATTTTTTTGATCTGGTGCGCAAGGATCCGCAGAAATTCACCTTTGGCGCGACCACTATCGGCTCCGCCAGCCATCTCTCAATCGAGCTGCTCAAACGCAACGCCGGCCTCGACACGCTCGTCATCTCGTACAAAGGGACAGCGCCAGCGCTCACGGATCTGATGAGCGGGCAGATTCAGCTTCTCGCCGATCCCATGCTGTCATCGCTGCCGCTCGCGCAAGGCGGCAAGATCAAGGCGCTCGGGCTGACCAGCCGCAAGCGCGCACCGGCGGCTCCCGAGATACCGACCGTCGAGGAGTCCGGGGTCCAAGGCTTTGAGTTCGTCTCCTGGTACGGCCTGTGGGGCCCGAAGAATTTGCCGGCTGATATCTCAAGCAAGCTGCAAGGCGAAATTGGAAAGCTGCTCGCACTGCCTGATGTGAAGGAGCGCTTGCGCCTGCTTGGATTCGAGCCGATCGGCATGGGCGCCGATCAATTCGCAACCTACATCCGCGACGAGATGGGGAAATACCAGGCCATCATCAAGGACGCGAAGATCAATGCGGAGTGACCGCACACGTCGCCGCCTGCGCGATCAGCTGCGCGCGCAGCACCTTGCCATAGTGGGAGCGCGGCAGGCTGGGCACGAAGCGCACTGAGCGCGGCTTCTTGTAGCCGGCAAGCCGCCCGCGGCAGTGCTCCACCAGATCGTGCTCGCTCGCCGATATTCCGGGCCGCTTCACCACGAAGGCCGTCACCGCCTCGCCCCATTGCGGGTCGGGCAATCCGATGACCGCGACTTCAGCCACCGCGGGATGCAGCGCGAGGACATCCTCGACCTCCTTGGGAATGATGGTGCTGCTGCCGGATCGAATCACCTCTTTGTGTCGGCCGATGATGGAGAGATTGCCGGACGCATCGAGCTCGCCGACGTCTCCGGTATGGAGCCAGCCGTCGCACAGCGCCGCCTGCGTTGCCGGCGGATCGTGCCAGTAGCCTGCCATCACGTTGCCGCCGCGAATGAGCACCTCGCCGGATTGGCCGGACGAGAGCGGCGCATCCGCGCTCGCAATTCTCAGCTCGTATTGCGCAAGCGCGCGGCCCACGCAGTGCATGAGCTTTCTGCGCTGCTCGCCTGCAGCGAGACATTGGGGCGGCAAGTAGCAGGTCACGGGTGCTTCGGTCAGTCCGTAGAGCACGCCGATTTTGGGCCCGATCAAGTCCAGCGCGCGTTCGAAGATTGCGGGTGGGATACGCGAGCCGCCGACATAGATCGCCTGCAAACGATCGAGCGCGCGCTCGCCCGGCTGGAGACGATCGAGCCAGCGCACGAGCTGCGTCGGCACCAGAGAGGTTCGCGTCGCGCCCGTTCGCGCGATGGTCTCGGCGAGACGATCCGGATCAAAGCGGCCCAGCACCACCGTCGCGCCCGCGAACAAATGCGACATCAGGATTACCTGCGCGATCGGCCATAGCGGCCGCACATTGAGAAATGTGCACTCGCTGCCGATGGAAAATCCGCGGATGGTGTTGCGCGCCACGGTCACGAGGTTGCGGTGGCGCAGCATCGCCGCCTTCGGGGCGCCGGTGGTCCCGCCACTGAAATTGAGGGAGGCGAGGTCCTCTCCTTCGCCGTCGGGCAAAGGCTGCTCGCAGGCGCGTTGCAGCAGCATCTCGTAATCGAGCCCTCGACCGGCGCCGATTGAGATCACGTGTTCGAGGCTGTCGACCTCGCCCGCAAGTCCGTCCAGCTTGTGTACAAAGGATGCATGGCCAATCAGCGCCCGTGCGCCGGCAAAGCGCAGCAAGGCTGTTGTTTCATCGCGCGTGAGCCGAGGATCGAGGGGAACGCGCACCAGGCCGGCTGCCATGATACCGTAATCGGCTTCCAGATATTCGCGAATATCCGGAACAAGCAGCGCGATCCGGTCGCCCTTCACCAGTCCAAGGCCAAGGAGTGCATTGCCGACCCTGACAACGCGGGAATGCAGCTGCCGGTAGGACAGCCTTCCACGATCATCTACGATCGCCGCTCGCTCGCCGTGGCGCAGCGCAAGCTCCCGCCATTGCGTCGAGATGTGCAACTTGTCGCCGGGCATGTTCACCAGCCCTGCAGCACAACCCGGCCGCTGACCGCGCGCTTCTCCATCAATGCGTGCCCCTGTTGAGCTTGCGCAAACGGCAGAATGCGATCAATGAAGGGCGCCACCGCCTTGCGCGCGAGAAGATGCAGCGCGGTGCGCACATCGGCGAAGGTCGCAATGCCGGACCCGGCGATACGGATTCGCCGCATGATCACGAGGCCGGGATCGAGCTCGACCGGCTGTGCTCCGACATTCCCCAGCACCACGACCATTGCATTTGATGCCGCCGAGCGCAGGCTTTCGCCAAACGTGCCGGTGACTACATTTTCCAGCACGATATCGGCGCCTTGCTTGCGGGTGAGGCGCCAGACGTCTGCGCTGAATTTGAGATCAGGACGCACGATGACATCGTCGGCACCGGCCTGCCGGATGATGGTAGTCTTTTGTGGAGAGCTCGTCACCGCGATCACGCGCGCCGCAATGCTCTTCGCAACCGCGATCTGATGCAGCCCAAGTCCGCCGCCAGCACCCGTGATCAGGACGATGTCGCCCGGGTGCACCGCGGCCACTCCAATAAGCGCCCGCACGCTGGTCCCGATCGGACAAACTGCGAGCGCGGCCGCAGCCATATCGATGCCTTCAGGCAGGCGGATCGCGTTGCGCGCAGGCACGCAGATGAATTCCGCGTAGCCGCCACCACCGGACTCGCCGACGGTGCGGCTGTTTCGGCAGAGATCGTGCCGGCCGCGCAGGCAATAGCGGCAGCTGCCGCAAAACAGGCGATGATAGATCGCGACGTTTTCGCCGATGCGATCTGCCGGAACACTCGCCCCGGCGGTGACGATCTCGCCGGCAATCTCGTGGCCGAGTATCCGGCCCGGCTCGCCCGGAATCTTGCCGGCGCGGGAGAGCAGGTCGTGATAGCAGATGCCGGCCGCATGGATGCGCACGAGGACATCGTGCGGGCCTGGCTGGGGCTGCTCGACCTCGACGACGTGAAGAACCTCCGGCCCGCCGAAGGCGGAAAAGCTCACGGCCCGCATCAGCGCCATTCCCGTTTATGCCCGCGCCGCAAACGCCGCCGCGCCTTGCTTGTAATCGCCGTCACCCTCGACCGTCGCGCGTGCGGCCTCGATCTCGGAACATTCCTGCGCCGTGAGGCGCCGCGCGAACATGGCGAGCCGCTTGGTCGCCTGCACGGCCGCGGGAGAATAGCCGGCGATGATGGACGCCCACCGCTCAGCCTCTGCCCGAGGGTCGTCCACCACAGCATTGAGAAAGCCGAAGCGCAAAGCTTCTTCTGCCGTGATATTGCGGGCGATGAGCAGCATTTCGAGCGCTTGCGCGCTCGCAATAACCTGCGCAAGCCGCAGCGCGCTGACCGCGGAGATCATTCCATGGCGCACTTCCGGATAGCCCAGCACCGTATTCCTGCCCGCGATCCGCAGGTCACAGTGCAGCGCGAGCGTCATGCCCATTCCGATGCAATAGCCATGCAATGCTGCGATGACAGGCTTGGCCAACGGGATGGCCGCGCCGGGAATGGCGCGCAGCAGCGTTTCGGTGGTCGCCATGCGCCCTGTGGCGTTGATCTCCTTGATGTCGGAGCCGGCGCAAAATGCCTTTTCGCCGGCGCCGGTAAGCACGACGGCGCGGATGCCGGCATCGTCCGATATTTCCTGCCAGATCGCGCCCAATCTCTCCTTCGCCGGCACATCAAGGGCATTGAGCACCTGCGGCCGATCAATCGTAACGACTGCGACGCCGTTCGAGCGCTTTTCGAGAACAACCGACATTCCCATCACCTTCCGCTGCCAACGCTAGCTGTTCGTAGCCCGGATGAGCGAAGCGATATCCGGAGTCAACTCGCGTGTGCTCCCGCATTTCGCTACGCTCATGCGGGCTACGGTAAAAGAAGAGACGCGTGAAGCAAACAACATACATCGGCAAGCCCGTCCGGCGGATCGAGGACCGAGCATTGCTCACCGGCGGCGGCCGTTTCGCCGCTGATCTGCGCTTCCCGGACATGCTGGAGGCAGCATTCGTGCGCAGCCCTCACGCGCACGCGCGTATTCGTGGTATCGATACGGGCAAGGCACGGGCACATCCGAATGTACAGGCCGTGTTCACCCTTGCTGATTTTGCCCCTTTGCTCTCAAGCGAGCGGCTCCCGTTGGGTTTTCGCACCGATGAGCTGCCGCCCGACATCACACCCTTTGTCCTTGCCCGCGATGAAGTTGCGTTTGCTGGCGAGGCGGTGGCAGTGGTGGTCGCGCGCAACCGCTACGTCGCAGAGGATGTGGCTGCCCTCGTTCATGTCGACTACGAGCCGCTGCCGGCAGTCTCCGATTGCCGCGCCGCGCTCACGCCGGGCTCGCCGCTCGTGCACAGCGCGAACAAGAGCAATCTTCTGATCGAGTTCAAGCAAGCCTACGGTGACGTGGAAAAAGCATTCGCGCGGGCACCCCGCCGCGCCAGCGTCCATCTCAAGCAGCATCGCGGCGGCGCGCATTCCATCGAGGGCCGTGGCGCGGTTGCGGTTTGCGACCCAAACGAAGATCGCCTCACGCTCTGGTCTTCCACCCAACTCGCTCATGAGCTGCGCGGCTCCCTGATGATGTTACTCGGCCTTGACGAAAATCAGCTGCGCGTGGTGGCGCCGGACGTGGGCGGCGGCTTCGGCGCCAAATTCGTCATGTATCCGGAAGAGGTGACGCTTGTGGCATCCTGTCTGCTCCTGCGGCGCCCGATCAAATGGATCGAAGACCGGCGCGAGCATTTTCTCGCTGCCGTGCAGGAACGCGATCAATATTGGGATCTCGACGTTGCCTTCGACAATGACGGCCGCCTGCTCGGCGTGCGCGGCAGCGTGATCCATGATCAAGGGGCCTATACCCCGCAAGGAATCAATCTGCCGTACAACGCATCGACCGGAGTGCCGGGCCCCTACGTGCTGCCGGCCTATGAGCTCACCGTCCGGGTGGTTGAGACCAACAAGGTCGCGACCATGCCTGTGCGCGGGGCCGGCTATCCGGAAGCGGCGTTTGCCATGGAACGCCTGCTCGATCGAGTGGCCGGCGAGCTTGCCTTCGACCGCGCGGAGGTGCGGCGGCGCAATCTCGTGCCGCCGGAAAAGATGCCGTACGTTACGCCGCTCAAGACCCGGGCGGGTTCCGCGGTCGCGCTCGACAGTGGCGATTTCCCCGCCTATCAGCACATCGCGCTTGACGCCATCGGTTATGCCGGTTTTGCGCTGCGTCAGGAGGAGGCAAGAAGGCAAGGACGTTATCTCGGAATCGGGATCGGCAATGGCATCAAGGGCACCGGTCGCGGCCCATTCGAGTCCGCCATTGTGCGGATCGGCCGCTCCGGGCGGATTTCCCTCTACACCGGCGCGATGCCCATGGGGCAGGGGATCAAGACCGCGCTCGCCCAGATTTGCGCCGAGCAATTCGACGTCCCGCCGCACATGGTGAGCGTGATTGCCGCCGACACGGCCGTCATTCCGTTTGGACAGGGGGGCTTCGCCAGCCGGCAGACCGTGACCGCGGGTTCGTCGGTGCACATGGCAGCCGCGGCGGTGCGCGACAAAGCGCTTCAGGTGGCGGCGCATCTTTTGGAAGTCGGCTCGAGCGATCTCGAGCTGCGCGATGGACGCATCGAGATTGCCGGCGCGCCGGGGAGCGGGCTCACGCTGCGCGAGGTCGCCGAGGCGGTCTCCGGCGTCCCGGGCTATGCCATGCCCGGCAAATTCGAGCCGGGGCTCGAAAGCATGCAGAGCTTCCAGCCGGGCGCGCTCACTTACGGCGGGGGGTGCCACGCGGTCGAGGTCGAGGTCGACGTCGAGACCGGTGGCGTGCGCATCCTGCGTTATGTCGTCGTCAATGACAGCGGCCGCATCATCAATCCCATGATTGTCGAAGGGCAGCTCATCGGCGGCGTCGTGCACGGCATGGGCAACGCGCTGCTGGAATGGATGGGCTACGATCGCGAGGCGCAGCCGGTCACTACCACGTTCGCCGAGTATCTGTTGGCGAGTGCGACCGAGGTGCCGAAAATCGAGATAAAATTCGCCGAGTTTCCCTCGTCGCTCAATCCGCTTGGCGTCAAGGGCGTTGGCGAGTCGGGGTGCGTGCCTGCCGCCGCCGCCATCATTTCGGCAATCGAGAACGCCCTCGCACCGTTTGGGGTGCGTATTGAGGAATATCCGGTGACGCCGGCGCGTTTGTTTGCTCTCTTGGCGAATGGCAAACGGCGAATAGCGAATAGCGAATAGCGAATAGGAGTATTAGAGCCGGTTTCGATGACGTTCGATCACCACGCGATGGTGCAGCCCGCGGTACCTCTCCCCTGCGGGGAGAGGTGGACCTGCTGGCTCGATCTCAGCGAAACACGCTCTACGCGGCCGAGGCTTCCATTCGCCATTCGCTTTACTGGCTCGGCTTGATGCCGAGGTCCTTTGCGATTGCGGCCAGTCTCGCGCGCTGCTGTTCGATCGATTGGGCGAATTCCGCCGGCCCGCCAACATTGAGGATCTGGCCGGTTGTGATCAGGCGGGACTCGATGCTGGCGTCGGTCACGGCGCGGACGTCCGCTGCAATGCGCTCGCGCAACTCCATCGGCATGCCCGGCGGGCCGAAGTAGCCTACGAGGCCATCAAAGGCGAGCTCGGGATGGCCGGCTTCGGTCGCAGTGGGGACGTCGGGCAAGGTGGGGGCACGCACGCTGTTGGTCATGATCAGCGGTTTGATTTTGCCGGCTTCGAGCTGCGGCCGCACAATGGCGAGCGCCGCCTCGTAGACCTGCACGCGGCCTTCGGCGAGATCGTTGGCAGCCTCGACCGGATTGCGGTACGGGACCTTCGTCATGTTCAACCCATTGCTCTGGAGAAATCCGGCGAAGGAAAAATCCAGCGCACCGGTCGTGCCCGCCCAGTTGAGCTTGCCGGGCTGCGCGCGCGCCATGGCGATCAGATCGGCGAAGGTTTCGACTTTCAGGGAAGCCGGGACCGCGATGGTAATCAGGGTGTTCGAGACGCGCGCGATTGGCAGGAGATCGCCCGGCTTGTAAGGCAGGTTCTCGTGCAGATAAGGGTGAGCGGTGAATGAAGAGCTCGGCGAGGCCAGGAGGACATGATCATCGTGGGCGCCCACGAAGGTGCTGATCGCGACGATGCCGTCGCCGCCCGGACGGTTCTCGATCACCACCGGCTGTCCCCAGCGCGCGCTCAGCCGCTCCCCGATGAGGCGCGTCCCGATGTCGACTCCCGAGCCGGCTCCGAGCGGCACTATGAATTTGACCGGACGCTGCGGCCACGCTTGTTCCGCAGATGGCGGCGACGGCAACAGAGCCGATGCGATGAGACCCAGGGCAAAGGCAAACAAAGCTGGCATGCTGCGCATCATCTCCCTCCAATACGCGCTGAGACAATTGCGAGGCACCATAGCCACCTGACCCTTTGATGACTAGCGAGCAAGTCGACGCATGAGCATCTCCTCCGAGGCCGCCCTCGCGCCCCAGATCGCGAAGCTGCGCAGCGCCGCAGCCGTCCGCGAGCGCTGCGCCATGGTGCACCGGTGGGTCGCCGAGGGCCGCTCGCCGCATTTTGAGCTCGACGAAGAGCGCTTGGCAACGCTCGCGCAATATGTGGCCGACGTGACGCGCGAGACCTATCCCGATCTCAATATTCCATACCACAGCCGCTGGCGGCATTTTTCCGCCGGCGGGATCGACCGCTGGAACGAACTGTCGCAGCGCGTGCTGGTGCATCCGCTCGAGCGCGCACGCATGGCTATCGATCTCGTCACCGTGAGCGTTCTGCTTGATGCGGGCGCCGGCGATGCATGGCGCTACCGGGAATCGGCGAGCCGACATTCTTTCGCGCGCTCGGAGGGGCTCGCCGTCGCGAGCTTCGATATGTTTTGCGCGGGTGCCTTTTCTTGCGATAGAGAGCGCCCTTATCGCGTCGATGATGCCGCGCTCGCCAAGATCAATGCTGCGGCATTGGCGCACCATTTTCAGGTCAGTGCGGACAATCCGCTCATTGGAGTAGAAGCGCGCAGCGACCTGCTCCGATCTCTCGGCGTGGCGTTGTCAGAGCGCGGAGAACTGTTTGGACGGGTGCCAGCGCGTCCCGGCAATCTCGTGGATTATTTTGTGAGCCTCGCTGATGACAACCGTATATCGGCCGCGATGCTTCTGACGACCCTCCTCGAAGCAATGGCTTCGATCTGGCCATGCGGCTTGAGGCTCAATGGCATTGCAATCGGGGATGCCGGGCGCCACCCGGCGATCCGTACCGGTGATATGACTGAAGGGATTGTCCCCTTTCACAAGCTCTCGCAGTGGCTCGCCTATTCACTGATCGAGCCGCTTGAAATTGCGGGAGTCACCGTCGAGGGGCTCGACGAGCTCACGGCGCTACCGGAATATCGCAATGGCGGACTCCTTGTTGATCTCAGCGTCATCCGTCCGCGAAAGGAAACCGACCTGCAGCGCCGTCACGATGTTCACTGCGAGCTTGTCGTGGAATGGCGCGCGCTGACCGTGATCCTGATGGATCGGTTGCTAACTTTGCTGCGAGCAAAGCTCGGGCTTAACTCCGGTTTCAGTCTGCCGCACATGCTGCAAGGCGGGACCTGGAGCGCGGGCCGCAAGATCGCGCTTAAGCTGCGGCCGCCGGATGGTCCGTCGCCGCTGCCGGTTGCCGCGGATGGCACGGTGTTCTGAGGCGCTTCGCGGAGGAGACGTAGCCCGGATGCGCGGAGCGAAATCCGGGACTGATCCCCGCATGTCGCCCGTCTTCGCTAAAGCTTCGACGGACTAATGTGAGTGAGGCCGCCGAAGCCTTGGCGAAGGCGGCTTGCGCTCATGCGGGCTACTCCGCTGCTCAAAAAGTAAGCAAGGTGCCAAGTTCACCGCATGCTCCGCGTGCGCTAGACTTGTTGCTGCATGCAGCCGGCATGTTGCGATTTATGGGGTTGAAATGCTTACGCGCTTCCTACGGTTCTTCGGGCTCGTTCTGCCCATTTTCTTGGCAACCATTGCATCCGTTCCGCGCGCGAGCGCGGAGGATAAAGTCCTCAAGGTCGGAACGCTCAAGCTCATCCACGGAATCTCCGCCTACTTCTACGAGCGGTTCGCCCCCGAGGGCTACAAAGTCGAGGTCTATCCGTTCGAAAGCCCGACCGACGGCAAGAACGCAGTGCTCACAGGCACCGTCGACACCTGCATTCACGGCATCGCGGCCTTTCTGCTCGGCGCTGCCGCCGGCGAGCCCGTCACCATCGTGGCGAATGCCAATAACCGCGGCATGGCGGTGATCGCGGGTGTCAACACCGACATCAAAACGATCAAGGATCTCAAGGGCAAGCGCGTGGCGATCTGGCCGGGCTCGACCCAGGAGGCGGTGATCCTCGAGCGGCTTCGCATGGAGGGGATGTCGATCAAGGACATCCAGCCGATTCGGCTGCAATTTTCCGATCATCCAGCAGCGCTCGCCCGCGGTGATATCGATGCCTATGTCGGAGCAGAACCTGCACCGGGCATCAGCCTTGCCAATGGCACCGGCCGGCTGGTCGAATATCCCTATTCGACACCGATTGGCTCGTTGAACATGATTCTTTCCGCAAGCGAGAAGGCGGTCAAAGCGAATCCCGAACGCATCAAGCTGATTGTCGACATGCACCGCAGAGCCATAGACTACGCCATGGCCAATCCTGCGCAGATCGTCGAGGTCGCGATGGCCAAGCTCGGCCAGCAGAAAAAATCGATCGAGCTGGCGGTGCCCAACGTCGAGCTTGCGTGGAAGCTCGACGACGTGTTCATGCAGCGAGCGGGCGCCTATGCCCGGCTCATGTTCGAGAACAAGCAGATCCGCCAGATGCCGGACCTCTCTCGTCACATCGCCCGGCAATTCATGTAACGCAGCGGCGGGCTGGGGATTGTCTTGAGCGAGCAAGTCACGGCGCTTGCGCAACCAGTAGAACAAGACGTAACCGACACCTCAGTCCCGGCGCGCGGCCGTCGCCGTTTGACCGAACGAATCCGCGCGATTGCGCTCGGCGCGGGGTTTCCGCTCGTCCTCATCCTGCTCTGGGACCGCGCGGTCGCCATCACCGGCACCCGGTTGGTCCCAAGCCCGCGCGAAGTCGCGATGATGATGTACGATTTCTCCTTCGGGGGAATCTATGACGACGCGTTCAGCGGCACCATTCTCACCCATGTCTGGAAATCAATGACGCGCGTCTATGGGGGCTTCTTCCTTGCCGCGTTGATTGCGATTCCGCTCGGCCTGATGATCGGACGGATCAAACTGCTGCGGCAGCTGCTCGATCCCACCATCGATCTGCTGCGGCCGATTCCGGTCACCGCGTGGCTGCCGCTGTCCATGATCTTCTTCGGGCTGGGGCCCAACGCGGCGATCTTTCTGGTCTTTCTTGGCGCCTTCTATCCCATTCTGCTCAATACCATCTTCGGCGTGCGGTCGGTGGACGTGCGGCTGTTCGAGGCCGCCGCCATGCTGGGCTGCTCCGGCTCCGGGATGTTTCGTCAGGTTGTGCTGCCCGCCTCATTACCCGCGATATTCAATGGGCTTCGCATCGCCCACGGATTTGCCTGGATATTGATTGTGGTGGGCGAGATGACCGGCGTTCCCACCGGGCTTGGCTCCGTGATCATGGATGGGCGCACCCTCTCACGCACCGACCTTGTGGTGACAGGCATGATCGTGATCGGGGTGTGCGGGTTTCTCACCGACCGCATCATTGTGGCGATCAGCAACCGTGTGCTGCGATGGAGTCCCCAGCACCATGCCTGAAAGTAAACGGCTCCAAGTCGTGATCCGGGGTGTCACCAAGCGATTTCCCGTCGCTGACGGTGACATCGAGGCGCTCGCGCGCATTGATACCGCCATCCGGCAACGCGAATTCGTGTGCCTCATCGGCGCGTCGGGCTGCGGAAAGTCGACCATGCTGCGCATCGTTGCCGGCTTCGAGGAGCCGACCAGCGGCGAGGTTCTGGTCGACGGTAAGCCGATCACCGGGCCGGGCAGCGACCGCGGCATGGTATTCCAGGATTACGCCCTGTTCCCCTGGATGACGGTCCTGGAAAACGTCGCCTTCGGACCACGCCAGCGGCAACTGCCGCGCGGCGAAGTCGATCGCATTGCAGGCGAGTTCGTCAAGCTCGTGGGGCTCGAACGCTTCGCCGATCGCTATACGAGCCAGCTGTCCGGCGGTATGAAGCAGCGCGTCGCCATCGCGCGCGTGCTCGCGAATGACGCGAGCATTCTGCTCATGGATGAGCCTTTCGGCGCCCTCGATGCGCTCACGCGCGAGCAACTCCAGCGCGAGCTTTTGCAGATCTGGTCGCGCAGCCCCGTCACCATCCTATTCGTGACACATTCGGTCGAGGAGGCCGCCCTGCTTGCCGATC
>Ga0209331_1000103_pt1 | contig 28088 bp, 24 predicted proteins | sample JacPinW_OM3H0_M3_FD_187971 | JGI IMG/M metagenome (GOLD analysis project Ga0209331, IMG submission 187971) | Forest soil microbial communities from Algoma, Ontario, Canada - Jack Pine, Ontario site 1_JW_OM3H0_M3 (SPAdes) (version 2) | ecosystem: Environmental > Terrestrial > Soil > Boreal...
CCGGTCACGAGGACAGGGGGCGTTTTGATGATGTTGGAATAGTCGCGAACGAATTGCTCATCCTGCCACAGCTCGATGAATGCAGCGCGCATCGGGGCAACCGCCTCCTCGGGCGTCTTCGGCGGCATCACGGCCGTACGGAACATTGCGAGTTGCGCATCGGCGCCGGCGCGGAGCGCTTCATACAACATCCCCGATGGCTTCTTGCCGCGCACGCTGGCGTAGAATTCCTCGAAGGTGGGCAGGTTTGGAAGCGCGGGACTACGCGGATAGCTGCCGTCCCGGCCAGGCGGCGCAAGCTGCCACAGCGGGATCACGATGTCCGCCATCGTGGGCTCGACTGAGCCGGTCCAGCCGGGGAGGGAGGTGTTCGCCAGTTGTCCCTGATTCTGCAGGATCGCCGTCTCTACGTCCTTGAGCCCGCGAAAGGCGGGTACCGCCTGATTCTTGACGCCGAGGAGGTCGAGCATGAGCGCCTGGTTGACCGTATTGCTACTTTGAACATTCAGAGAGAGCGCCTTGAACTCCTTTGCCTTCATTATGTCACTAGCGACCTTGATCCCGGGTGGCGTGTCCCGTCGCATGTAAACGACCAGCGGATTTGCCACCCCGGCGATGAGCACGAAATCCGTGTAGCTCACGCGAATCGCCGGATTTCCCACGATGTGACCGATCGTATCCAAGGTGAAAAAGCCCATGTTCTCGCCATTCGCCGGCGCCTCGCCCAGCTGATTGGCGCCGATCACGCCTCCGGCGCCGCCCACATTCTTGATCACGATGGTCGGCCTGCCCGGGATATGCGCCGGCAAATGTTGGGCAACGATGCGGCCCTCGATGTCGCTGGGCCCCCCGGCAGGATAGTTGATGATCATCGTGATGGTCTTGCCCTTGTAGAACTGGGCCAAGGCCGTTTGGGAAAAAGCCGCAAGGAGGCCCGCAATCACCAAGAGTCGTGCAAGCATTGCCCGGCTGGGGGTGCGCCGTGTCTCAGCATATGAGGGCTGCGCGGGAAACATACACGCACCTACTTCTTCGACGGGCTCAAGCGTTCAGGCTCCGGATTGGCCGCCAGCTTGAACGGTTCGAATGTAGGTTTGTATGATTTCTCATCCAGAAATTGGCGCAGCCCGGTATTGTAGGAATCTTCCGCATCGGCAGCCTTGATGGCTTTCCCTTTCTCGGCAAGATAATCGTAGGCCTGCGGAACATCCATCGTGCGCACATGCCGGATCGCCTGCTTGGTGGCGCGCAGCACTGCGGGACTTTTCTTCATCAGCTTTTCCGCAAGCTCCATCGTGGCCGCTTCGAGCTTGTCCGCCGGAACGGCATAATTGATCATGCCGATGCGCGCGGCCTCCTTGCCGTCAAAGGGCTCCCCCAGGCACGCGTAATAAAGTGCATGGCGCGGAAGCACCGTGTCGGCGACGGCCTTCGAGACGAGCGCGCCCGGCAGAATCCCCCAGTTCACCTCCGACAGGCAGAAGGTCGCATTCTCCGCAGCAATCGCAAAGTCGCAGGCGAGCAGCTGCATGAAAGCTCCGCCCACACAATAACCGTTCACCATGGCGATGGTCGGCTTATCGTAGCCATAGAGCCGTTCCCACCGCCACCGATTGGCGGCACCGGCCGCCTTCTTGCGTTCGCCCGGATTCTTTTCCAGCTCGCGAAAGAATTTCTTCAGATCCTGTCCGGCGCTGAAATTTCCGCCCTCGCCGGTGACCACCACCACCTTGGCATTATCGTCAACTTCCAGGCGCGCAAGAGCAGCATCCATGTCGTAATGCAGCTGGGGCGACATGGCATTGCGCTTCTCCGGTCGATTGAGCGCCGTCCATGCAATTCCATTCTGCACTCGCACTTTTACGCACTCGTATTCGTAGTCGGTCATGGATCGTCCTCTGCATCTTTCTGCCATATTCATTCCCGCGCATTCCTATGCGACCGTTGCCCTAGAGCAACAGACTCATACGGCTGGCCGGTCTAGACTCGGCTAGCGTAGTATTGGTCGGTGGGCGCGTCATGAACAGGTGGTTGCTCGCGTGCGTCGTGCTGAGCGGCTTTGCCGTCTCCGCAGATGCGGCCGACATGGCGGTGCTGGGGCCTTACCAGCCGCCGCCGATCGCTCCGCTCTACAGTTGGACCGGCTGCTATATCGGCGTCAACATGGGGGGCGGAGCGGCGCCCCAGAGCAGGGTTGACACACTGGGAATCTTTGCTCCGCCGGGGACGAGTCTCGGTGACATGACCGCGCGGGGCGTGGTTGGGGGCGGGCAGCTTGGCTGCGATTACCAGGTCGGTTCTTTCGTGTTCGGACTACAGGGCCTGTTGGACCTTTCAGGCATGAAAGGCAGCAACGTCCTGCCGACGACCATCCTGGTCAATAACTCCTTCGTGCAGACCGTTGCTACGTTCACAGGCCGGGTCGGATACACGGTACTGCCCACTCTTCTGCTCTACGGAAAGTTTGGGGGCGCTTTCGCTCACGACATTTACAATATCTCCGTGCCCAGTGGGGAGGACGTTCCGTTTTTCCCAGGTACCATGACGGTGGCTCCCGCCACGGCACTCAGCTCCTTTGGGGGGACGGCCAGCGTAGTTCCGGCTGCGGCGCCGACCGGAGCGGCGACCGGCATTATTGCGCAGGGGGCCAGCTCGACAACGGGCTGGACAGCGGGTTTCGGCGGGGAATGGGCCTTTGCCCATGCTCCCGTGTCGCTGTCTTTGGAGTACAATTACCTGGGCTTCCGCAGCGTCCAGGTGCCCTTCACATCCGCAATCGTTCCGGGGCAGATATTTCCAATCAATATCAGTCAAAAGATCCATACCGTTCTGTTCGGCATCAATCTTCGTTTCGGGGGTGGAAACGGGTTCTAGTCGGCGCGGTGCGTTCCCTTGATCGCGTCGCCTTCCAATTTCGTGAAGGGCACGAAGGAAACCGAGCTCCCATTGTAGATATCCGAGCGTGCCACGCTGATCGCACCGTCAGAGGCTCGCTGCTTGCTGATCTTGAGGACGTGCTGTGAGCCAGGGCGTCCTACGGGAATTACCATGGTTCCCCCCGGCTTGAGCTGCTGGAGGAGAGGCGGCGGGATGTGGTCGATCCCGCAGGTGACGATAATCTTGTCGAAAGGTGCCTCCTCCTCCCAGCCATAATAGCCATCGGCGTGCTTCTTCGCGATCGCCTTGTACTCGCCATAGCCCCGCGCGATCAATGAGTCGTACAGCGCCCAGGTGCGCTCTGCGAGCGGTTTAATGATCTCGATTGAAAACACCTTTTCTGTCAGATTTGACAAGTACGCGGACTGATAACCGGAGCCGGTGCCGATCTCGAGCACCTTGTCCTCGAATTTCACGTTGAGCGAATTCGTCATCCGGGCGACGGTGTGCGGGCCGGTTATGGTCACGCCGTAGCCGATAGGCAGATAGTGCCACTCGTAAGCACGACTCATGTTTTGAGCGGTGACGAACTCTTCCCGCGGGGTGAGCAGGAACGCCCGCTTGTCGCGCTCCCCCCAAATATCATGGTGCGCCAGAAGTTCCTGGAACCGGTCCCAGCGCTTGCCGAGGAATTCTGGATCCTCCCCGCGGTTCTCCTTCATCCAATCGACGAACCGGTCCTTCGCCTCCATCGGCGGGCTCGCATTCCAGTCATACGGAACGCGAACGTTCGCGCTGGAATAGGACGGAAGGAATTGTGCCATCAGGCCGCATGCGCCGCTCGTGAGAAGCTGCCGTCTGTCAGGACAGCCCTTTCTGCCGATCGATGCGGTTGGGTTGGGTCTCATCGGCTTCTCCGGTTTGGGCCTGCGAGGCCTGACGGCCAGGAGTGTGGAATATCCATTCTTGTTTGTCCAAAGGATGTCTCCATCAGCCGCCTGACCTCGCGATATTGCGGGATGTGACAGCGTGCGCGCATTCTGCGCCTACCCGCGGTATTCCAAGTCAGTTGGCTCCTCTAGCGCAATTGCGGCCGCGGTAGCGCCGCGCCTTGGATCAATCGGCGGCTGCATTTTGTCGAGTGCTCGACTCACGGAACCCTTTTTCATGTCTCGCATTGTACCGCCGAAAGCATCCATTGGGTGACGGCGATGCCACTCAACTGAGCGGCACCGTCGCTTCAGGATCTTTGGAGCAGCGGTCAATTGTGACGACAGCGGATTGAGATCCTGTTTCATTCAGGAGGTCTACTGTGCTTCGTATCATGCTGTTCTGGGTTCTGCTTTGTGCGCCTGTACTGGCCCGGGACAACGGTCAATACAATTCAGTATCGCCGGACGTGCGAGCCTGGTTTCGTGCGCAGAAGTCCCCAAAGACGGGGGCGCTGTGCTGCAGCGAGGCCGACGGGGTTTATGCCGAAGAGGACATTCGCCAAGGGCAATACTGGACCCGCTGGCCCGGTCACGATTGGCACCCTGTGCCCGAGGAAGTGGTGATCCGGAAAGGCAATCCGCACGGTGCGCCTGTCGTGTGGTGGTACGTCGAAAGGGGCGAAACCAAGATCCGTTGTTACGCCCCGGGCGGCGGCGTCTGATTCTCAGCCACAGAACAAGCGCTTTTCGCGCAGAGGAAGGCTCGCTATGAGTCAGGTCTGGCCGCTCCAGATCTGGCGCTGGCGGGTCTCGAATGACTGCGGAGGCTTGTGCGACGAGGGTGTGGAATTTTCCGACGGCTGACTACTGTCTCGTGCCGGATGAAGTCCACGTCTGGCGCGCGCTGTTGGATCAGCCTCGAAGCTCTCTTTCCTTGTTTACCCAAGTCCTATCAGCTGATGAGCGAGCCCGCGCCGAGCGCTTTTACTTTGACGCGGACCGCAGGCGCGCGATAATCGGACGCGGTTTGTCACGATTGCTCCTCGGGCACTACCTCGGCAGACCTACGCATCAGATTGAATTCAAATACAATGCATTTGGAAAGCCGGCGCTGGCTGACGCAAACTGCCCGTTGCAATTCAATGTCTCCCATTCGGGCGACGTGATCCTGGTCGCGACTGCCATTGACCGCGTGCTCGGGGTCGATGTCGAGCGGATCAAGCAGGACATGGCGAACGCCGAGATTGCAGCCCGGTACTTCTCGCCATGCGAATACAGGACCTTGCTTGCTCTCCCTCCTGAAATTCGTGGCGAGGCCTTCTTTGCCTGCTGGACGCGGAAGGAGGCCTATCTGAAGGCGCGGGGAGACGGGCTCTCGCTTCCGCTGGACCGGTTTGACGTTGCCTTTGCCCCGGCCGAGCCACCGCGCCTCCTCGCGACCCGGCACGATCCCGCCGAGGCCAGTCGCTACACGTTGTGCGCGCTCGATCCCGGCCCTGGTTACGCCGCTGCGCTGGCGGTCGAAGGATCCAATTGGCGGCTCACATGCTGGGAATGGCCGCGGGATGATCGATCACAGATCGCTTCTTGGATCCGACAAGCACGCCCCGCTGGGGAAAGCGCCAGTGACGGACCCAGCCAGGGAAGATCAGCCGAAAGGCCAGGGTAGTTCCTCGCGCACGATCACCACGACGGGCTGCGCGCCCGATTTGACTGTCCCCGCCTCAGACAGCTCGCTGATGATCTTTTCGATGTGGTCCATCAGCTTGCCTTCGCCATTGCGCAGCCGCCTGATCTGCTTGCTCGGCTGGCGTTCTTCGAGGTCGACGACAATAATCTGACTTTTGTCAGTCTTCTCTTGCGGCCGATGTTCCCGATGCTCGCGCTGTTCCGAACCCGGGCTGCTCGTTGTTGTCGTTGCCATGTTGGTGCTCCTGCCAGAGGCTCACGCTGGAAATCTATTCTTCCGGCACTTTCGGGAGCAATCTGAACGGTACCGCCTTGCGCGCTTCGTTGTAGGCTTTCACGCCGGCATGCAGGATATTCGATGGCGCATCGAACAACCACCCGTTCTTTCGCCCGCCAGATTCGAGATGACGCTTGTACTGCTCTTGAGTGAAAATCACCTCGGCTTTTAAAAGCCGCCTTACAACCCGCTCGACCGGCCGCAGAAGGGACGAGCTTTGAATCGTCTCGTCTTCGTGCTCTTCCGGATGTTCATAGGCAACTGTGGCCGTGCGGGTATCGCCGCTTCTTTGTACGACCGTCACACGCCTGACAAGCTTATCCATGATGGATTTACCTCGTGAAGGGGACCAAAGCTAATTCCAACCGGGATTGTCTGCTCGACGCGCGATGCTGATGGCGCAGGCACGCCGCTCTGCGAGAGGCAGCCAAGTTGGGACAATCATCCTCTATCCTTGCGCTGGCCGAGCTATTGCATGTCTATAGCGCGGCCCCGGTGGCTCGGCAACAGGCGTCAGTCCGCCGTGTCGTCAGTCCGCCGGGCGCTCACACTGCGCCAGGCGCAATGCTGTCACGTCCTGCGAACTCGAAAATAATTGACCCCCTCACGAGGCGTGCCTGAACGACCCTATACTTGAACTTGCCTTGGGGTGAGAATTTAGGCAGGCTGACGCCGAGGTAAGAGGATGTTTGCCCGCGCTTTGTTCGCCCTGCTTCTTTGTATTAACGCCTCGTCGGCGCGCGATCAGCATTTGCGGATTGCCGGAACTGCCGGGTATCTTTCGGAGTGGGAGCTCAATGCCGAGGTTGCACCGCAGCCCGGCGGCAGCGGCCAAGAATTCTCCGGCTCAGTGCGCATGAAACATGTCGGACTTTGCACGGTGAATGGCCCGGTGGAGAAGTCCGGGAAGCTGACGTTGCAGATAAACCAGTCCGCCGGATCATCACGATTGCAAGCCGTCCTCTCGCTCGACGATGGCGATCGATGCAGCTACGTGGGGCAGTGGTCCGGCAGGTCAACGGGAACCATGGACTGCTCCGGGGGGAAAGGCATCCCGCTCACGCTTTCAGTCGACTAAATCCGCGGGCCGGCGGTCGGCAAGTCCCGAAAATCTCCGAAGTTCTCTGAGCGTGGGGGTGAGCCTGCCCTATACTTCCTGCTCGTCCGTGTAGACCACGACGACGGGGAGCAAGACCCTGTCGGCTTGTTCAGGAGGCATGCTCCTGCGCACCAGCCGCATGATCTCTTCCACGTCTTCCGCTATGCGGCCCACTCCGCTGCGGAATTCGGCGAGATCAAGTTCGCGCGTAGTACCCAGGCTCACCACGATGGGCGTGATCACATTGTGTGGCAAGTTGCCTCTCCCGCCAGCAGCATCAGCCGCCGGCAAATGATACCCGGTAGTCGTTTGGGCGACGCCGATAGAGAATGACGACGGGAATCACCTCAGATCGTGGATCTATTCCCAGCCCCTCGCAAGCCTGGGTCACCGCGTCCGTGATCTGTCGCGTGAGCCGGCCGCGACCGCGTTTGAGACGCTTGATCTGCGAGCGACTTTGTCGTCCCACCTCGAGGAGCAGCCCTCGATCAATTACTGGAGCGAGCACTGGGAGCAACTGTTGTCGCGGGGAGCCGTTCTCCGTCACTGTCGATCTCCTGTGATCAGTCATCTCTCGGGATCCACGCGCTTGTCCGGCTGGCTCAACCGAATTACGATTCGGCGTATGACGACCAGGGTCAAGACGATAAGAATCAGCTGTATCCACCCGAAGGACGTTCCTACCTGGATCAACCAGCTCCAATCGATTTTGTTGCCGGTCCAGCTTTTCCAGATGGAGTCTGCGAGCAGCGCGATCCCGGCGAGTGCCGCAGCCAGATAGCCCATTCGCAGCAGCAGTGACGCGGTATAGGCAATCTTTCCGACAATGTTCCGGAAATGGATGAGTGGATCTTCGACGCTGCGCTGAAGCTTGAACATAAACTGGGTCGCCGTATCTGCGAGCTGCTCGAGAACCAGGTAGTCCATATCCGTCGGTCCCCACAGCCGCTCCCGAAAGGCCTTGCGGACCCGCTTGCGTGCTTCTTTTGCCGCTTGTGTCGCATAGACCTGATACTCCCTGGCGACGTTGATCTGGGGGTTCAGCCGCGTAATGATCGAATCATACAGCAGGGTCGCTCTGAACAGCTGGATAGTCTCGAGTGCTACCGGGACGCCATACTCCTGCGCAACCTCGATGTATCGAAGCCATGCAGAAGCAGAGCTTCGCTCCCACCACTCCGCGTCCTTGCTGATCATTGCGAAGACCCATTCGGCATAGACCTGCTCCATCGTGCTGGCCAACCGGTGCACGTCCATGGGCGGTAGGGGCCCGGCGAAATTCAATGAAGCATTCACCATGCGCGTGATGTCGCCCTTCATCACATGGTACTGGAGCTCGCGCCATCCCTTGCGCGTCTGCGTCGAAAAACGGCCGATTGCTCCGAAGTCTATGAAGCAGAGCTTGTTATTTGGCAGGACCACGATATTGGCGGGATGCGGATCGGCATGGTAAAAAAGCTCCTCCAACAACTCGCGCTGCATGATGCGAACGATCTTGCGGGCGAGCGTCTTCGGCTCTATCCCCCGAGCGCGAGCGTTCACCAGGAACTCCTGATCGTTGCTGTCGACTGCGGCTATGAGTTCCCACATCCACACGCCCGACATCAGCTCGCTCACCATGACTTCATCGGTGCAGTACTTGAAATAAACCCTTGGCGCCGTGACCTCGTCGCGCTTCCTTGCCCGCCGCCTGAAAAGCTCGGTGTAGCGTGCCTCGGCGCGAAAGTTCAGCTCACTGAACAGGATGGTGCGAAGGTCCTGCCGGAATCGCCCCGTGAGGCCCGGCCGTATCAACGTCAGCGTCTCCGCCACGTTCAGCAGCCAGTCGAGCGCGCGCAGGTCGGCGGCGAGCATCGGCCCGATGCCCGGACGGCGCACCTTCACTGCGACCTTTTCCCCGGTTTTCAGGATTGCCTGGTACACGCATGCTAACGACGCAGAGCCGATCGGGGTCGGGTCGAAAGCCTGGAACACCTGATTGAGCGGCCGTCCCAGGTTACGCTCGATGATTGCAATCGCCGCCGTTGTCGGGAACGGAGGCACTTGGTCGAGCATCTTGCCCAACTCTGCGCAATACGCATACGGCAGGAGGTCGGCACGCAGCGAGAGCTGCTGTCCCAACTTGGTGAGACTAGGGCCTGCCTCTTCAAATACGCGCCGCAGGCGAGCCGCCCGTCGCTGGACGCTGTTACGTCGGAGGATAAAGTCGTAGAGGTTGCCGGAGAAAAACTGGAGCGCGGCCCACATCCATGCGAACAGCCGGAAGATCGGCCGGATAATTCCGGCTTTGAATACCACGCGGCGCACCCGTGGCAAAACGACCGGTGCGCTTGCAAGAGAGTGCGTGATCTTCCGGCGCGGCATCGGACGCACGACGTTGGGGTCGTCCGACCCAGTCGGCACCGGCTCCGCGGGAACTATCGTGGCGTGCGGCCAGCGGCGGAGACCTGCTGTCACGGCACGCCTAATTTTCTCTGCGCGAGAATGATTCATCCACAGCTCAATTCAGGGCCTTAATCGCTGGCTCATTCATCCATGAATTCGCGACAAATTCAAACGATGTGGCATCACGGCGCATGCCGAGGGATTCGTTCCCGTAGCATCAAGCTGGCTTTGGGGCCAATCTTGCTGGCACTGGACTGCACTGTTAGGCAGTGATAACGCTTGGTTTTTGAGTATGCGCTGGCCTTGGGTCACCACCTGCGCGCCTGCCCAACTCCTGTTGACGAACCGCTCATTGCGAGTCGGTCGTTTATTGCCGATCGAAATCGGAGCGAGAGCGGATGGCTGTGAACATCTCGGCGTGGTCGATACGACAGCCGCTTCCTCCACTTGTCATAGCGCTCGCAGCGGTCGCGCTCGGATTTCTCAGTTTCAACAAGCTGCCGATCACGCGCATGCCGAAGGCCGATGTTCCGGTCGTGTCCGTGATCGTCTCGCAATTCGGCGCCGCGCCTGCCGAGCTCGAAACGCAGGTTACCAAGACGATCGAGGACGCTGTCGCCGGGGTCGAAGGTGCGCAAAAGATCAATTCCTCGATCACGGATGGATTGTCGATAACAACCGTCGCGTTTCGGCTCGAAACTGACACCGATCGCGCTCTCAACGACGTGAAGGACGCGGTCACGCGGGTCCGCGCCAATTTGCCACGTACAATCGATGAGCCGTTGATCCAGCGCGTCGACATCGCTGGCCTGCCGATCCTCACCTATGCCGCGATCGCGCCTGGGAAGACACCCGAGCAGATCTCCTGGTTCGTGGAGGATGTGGTCATCCGCGAACTGCAGGGGGTGCGCGGGGTGGCTCGAGTGGAGCGTATCGGTAGCGTGGAACGTGAGATACGGGTCGGCCTCGACCCGGTTCGCCTGCAAGGCTTCGGGCTGACTCCGCTCGATGTAAGCCGGCAGCTTCGCGGAAGCAACGTCGACCTCGCCGGCGGGCGGGCCGAGATTGGCGGACGCGACCAGGCGATTCGTACGCTCGCAGGGGCAAAGACCGTAGCCGATCTCGCGGCAACAAGGATCGCGCTGCCGATGGGAGGCGAGGTACGACTGGACGATCTCGGGCTCATCAGCGACACCATTGCCGAGCCGCGAACGTTCGCTCGCGTTGATGGCGCGCCGGTTGTCGGCTTCAGTATTTTGCGCGCCAAGGGTGCAAGCGATGTGGTGGTCGCGGATGCGGTCGCCGCTCGCATCGACGCGATCAAGGCTGCGAACCCGGATACCGACCTCAAGCTGATCGACAGCTCGGTCACCTTCACGCTCGGCAACTACGAGTCGGCCATGCACACCCTCTATGAAGGCGCCGCACTTGCCGTGCTCGTGGTCTTTTTGTTCTTACGCGATATCAGGGCGACCCTTATCGCGGCGATCACCTTGCCCTTGTCGATCCTGCCCGCGTTCTGGGCCATGGACGTGGCCGGCTTTTCGCTCAACGTGGTCAGTTTGCTGGCGATCACCTTGAGCACGGGCATTCTCGTGGACGATGCCATTGTCGAGATCGAGAATATCATCCGGCACATACGGATGGGAAAATCTCCCTATCAGGCGGCCTTGGATGCGGCAGATGAAATAGGGCTGGCAGTCATCGCCATCAGTCTTACCATCATCGCCGTCTTCATACCTGCAAGTTTTATGTCGACCCTGATCGGGCAATTCTTCAAGCAGTTCGGCTTGACCATCTCGGTTCAGGTTTTTTTCTCGTTGCTGTGCGCGCGGTTCATAACGCCGCTGCTCGCCGCCTATTTCCTCAAGCCACATCAGCATGCACAGACAGCCGGGGGCCTGTTCACCCGTTCCTATAACAAGATTCTGAACTTGTCGGTGCGCTACCGCTTTCTCACCATCGGTTTTGGGCTCGTCTGTTTTGCCTTGTCGATATTGAGCACTCGACTGCTGCCGTCGGGTTTCATGCCGGCCGTGGACACCTCGCGCACACTGCTCGCCATCGAGTTGCCGCCAGGCTCGCAGCTCGCCGATACCGAGGCGGTTACCGAGGCTATCAGCAAACGCCTGCGGCGGCCCGAGATCGAAAGCATATCTGTCGATGGTGGACGGATTCCGCCGGCCACGGTCGAAGTCCGCAAAGCCACGGTCACCATCAATTACATACCGAAGTCCAAGCGATCTCTCACGCAGGAGCAGATCGAGCACGAGATCAGTCGCAGCCTCGCGGACATACCCGATATCCGCTACTGGTTCCTGGGCGACGAGAACGGCAAGCGGAACGTCAACCTGATCGTGACCGGACAGGACAATGACATGGTCACGAACGTAACCTCCGAGCTCGCAGCGCAGATGCGGCGTATCCCGACGATAACCAACGTTATTGCCTCAACCAGCCTGAACCGGCCGGAACTGCGAATTTATCCCCGGCGGGATCTGGCCGTGCGTCTGGGAATATCGACGGAGGGTCTCTCCGAGACCATTCGCGTAGCGACGATCGGGGATGTTGGACCGGCCTTGGCCAAGTTTAATGCCGGCGATCGGATCGTGCCTATTCGTGTTCTGCTCGAGGAAAACGCCCGCGCGGACCGGCAGGTGCTCGAGCAGATCCGGGTGCCGTCTCCGCGCGGTGTGGCCGTGCCGCTGAGCGCGCTCGCCGACATCCGCTTCGGCGAAGGTCCCATCAGCATCAATCGCTACGACCGGCAGCGTCAGGCCACGATCGAGGCGGACTACGTGTCGGGCACTGCGCTCAGCGACGCGATGGATGCCGTGAAGGCGCTCTCGGTGATGAAGAAGCCGCCGGCCGGGATTAGGATCCGGGAAGGAGGCGATGCCGAGCTGCAGACCGAGATGTTCGAAGGCTTCGGCTCGGCCATGCGCAACGGCTTGCTCATGGTCTATGTGGTCCTGGCGGTTCTCTTCGGCAGTTTGTTGCAACCGCTGACCATTCTTTTCTCGCTGCCGTTGTCGGTCGGCGGCGCAATCATTGGGCTGCTCATCACGAACAAACCTCTGAGCATGCCGGTCGCTATCGGTATACTGATGCTCATGGGCATCGTCACGAAGAACGCGATCATGCTGGTCGACTTTGCAATCGAGGCAATGCACAACGGTGTCGACCGCACGGCTGCCATCATCGACGCGGGGCAGAAACGGGCTCGACCTATCGTGATGACGACGATTGCTATGGCCGCGGGAATGGTTCCGAGCGCCTTGGCGTTCGGTGCCAGCGGCGAGTTCCGATCTCCCATGGCGATAGCCGTGATTTCAGGGCTGATAGCCTCCACGTTCTTGTCGCTGATCTTCGTGCCCGCGGCCTTCACCATCGTGGATGATATCGGTCGGCTCTCATGGAGCCTCTTCGAGCGCTTTGTAACAGGCGAGGACAAGCCGGCGCCGCCGCCCTGTCACGCGAGTAAAGTCAGGCCCAGCGCTGAGCCGGGCGATGCGGTCGGTAAGCCGCTCGCCCCCGCTTACACAGGCTCCCCGCTGCTGCGCAGATTTTCCTCCCTGCTCGCAGCACGGGGGACAAAGGCCTGATGCAGACTCGTCTGTCCGGGTGATCGGGCGATGGGGGCGACGAACCAGCTCCGGGTGAGACGGTGGTATTCATGGTGGCCATCGAGCATGGATGGAATCGGTGTCTAGCGAGCTGGTAAGGGATCAATCCCGATCAGGTCCGTCGGAACACAATGGTGCGGCCCGCATGTCCATTCACCCGGAATCGGTCTCGACGGGACGTCTCGAAAGAAGCATTGAAGCAGCGACCAGTGCGCTGCTCAAATGCCAAGAGCCGGACGGACATTGGGTATTCGAGTGCGAAGCAGATTCCACGACGCCGGCGGAATATGTTCTGCTGCGGCATTATCTCGCGGAGCCCGTCGACACGATACGTGAAGCCAAGATCGGCAACTATCTGCGCCGCATCCAGGGCGTGCACGGTGGTTGGCCTTTGTTCCACGATGGCGATTTCGACATGAGCGCCAGCGTGAAGGCGTATTTCGGCTTGAAAATGATTGGTGATTCTCCCGACGCGCCACATATGGTGCGCGCACGCGACGCCATTCGCGCGCGCGGTGGCGCTTCGCGCGCCAATGTGTTTACCAGGATTTTGCTCGCCCTCTTCGGTTTCATTCCCTGGCGGGCGCTTCCGCTGGCGCCGGTCGAGATCATGCTGCTGCCGAAGTGGTTTCCGTTCCACCTGGACAAAATCTCCTATTGGAGCCGCTGTACTGTTACGCCATTGGTGGTGGTGCAGGCGCTCAAGCCTAAAGGTCGCAATCCCAAGTGCGTCAACGTAGAAGAGCTGTTTCTCGAGCCGTTCGAGCAAAGGGGAGCGGCGCCCCGGGCACCGCACCAAAATCCAGCATGGTTCTGGTTGTTCAAAGCAATCGATTTCCTGTTGCATACCGCTGAGCCGTTTCTTCCCAAGCGTATGCGCAAGCGCGCTATCGATCGCGCTGTCGCATGGGTAACGGAGCGGCTCAATGGCGAAGATGGTCTAGGCGCAATTTTTCCGCCGATGGCGAACACGGTGATGATGTACGACGCGCTCGGCTACCCGGAAGATCATCCGCACCGGGCAATCGCCCGCAAGGCCATCGAGAAGTACATGGTCGTGCATGAGCATGAAGCCTATTGCCAGGCTACCGTCTCGCCCATTTGGGACACCATGCTTGCCTGTCACGCTCTGCTCGAAGTGGGTGGCGAGCGCGCCGAGGGGCGAGCCCGCGACGGCTTAAGATGGCTGCTGCCACATCAAATACTCGACCTGAAAGGTGACTGGAGCGTGCAGCGGCCGACTGTCCGGCCGGGCGGCTGGGCCTTCCAATATTGCAACGCCTATTATCCTGATACCGATGACACCGCAGTAGGTGCAATGGCCTTGCACCGCGCGGGAGATCCGGAATTCCGCACCGCGGTTGCTCGGGCGCGTGAATGGCTGGTGGGCATGCAGAGCCGAAACGGCGGGTGGGGTGCCTTCGATGCTGACAATACCCACTATTGGATCAATCATATTCCCTACGCGGATCACGGCGCTTTTCTAGATCCTCCGACCGAGGATATGACCGCGCGTACCGTATCGCTGCTGGCGCAGGGCGGCCTGACGGTTGAGAGCCCGATATTGAAACGTGCGCTGGACTATTTGCGCCGGACGCAGAGGAAAGATGGCAGCTGGTATGGCAGATGGGCCGTCAATTACATCAACGGCACGTGGTCGGCTTTGTGCGCGTTCAACGCCGTGGGGATGGAGCATACTGCGCCTGAATTCCGCAATGCTGTTCGGTGGCTGGTCGCGATCCAGAACCCGGATGGTGGGTGGGGGGAGGACTGCAGCAGTTACAAGCTCGATTACAGCGGTCACGAGCCGGCACCGAGCACGGCATCGCAGACGGCTTGGGCCTTGCTCGCTCTGATGGCTGCGGGTGAGGTCGATAATCCTGCAGTCACACGCGGGGTCGCCTATCTCGTGCGCACACAGGGCGAGGACGGCTTCTGGGAAGAACCGCGCTTTACCTTCACCGGCTTTCCCCGCGTGTTCCTGATGCGCTTCCACGGGTACTCGAAGTATTTCCCGCTCTGGGCTCTGGCGCGGTACCGCAATCTGAAAGCCACCAACTCGCGCAGAGTTGTGTGGCACATGTGATTATCAGATCACAGCGGTTGTAACCTAGTGCATCGTCGTCCCAGCAACCTCCGCATTTTCACGGCGGCCTGGTTGATGCCGGCAGCGAACCTCAAGGCCGGCAGCGAACCTCAAGATAGTCCTGCGGGACGAGCCAGCGCGACGCTGTCACTCCCCCGGTCATCGCCCCGTCCTGGTCACGATCACCGTGATCGGCTTCGACATGACGGGAGGGTTGAGCGGGATATGATTTTCGTCTCCCAGCAGGAGCTGAAGCGTATGCCTGCCTGGCTTTAGCTCGACGTTGGCCTCGGTTTGCCCGCCGCCGAAATGCAGATGATTGAAGTCGTTGGGGATCGGATCATCGAGCGACGGCAGCTTGGTATCGACCAAGAGGTGATGATGACCGGTATTGGGCCGCTCGATGCCCGCGGGTGCTACGCCCATGTTGCTGAGCCCAAATCGTATGGTCGCTTTCTGGGGCAGGGAAGCCCCATCGGCGAGCCCGACGAAATAAACCCGAGCATCCGGCGGCGAGGGTTTGCGTAGCGACGGGTCGACCACACGCACGTGAATGAGCGGCGACATGACCGGGGGCGTATGCGGGATGTGGTCCTTGTCTCCGAGCAGGAGCTGAAGCGTATGCGGGCCATGCTTGAGCGAGATCTCAGCCTCGCTCTGCCCAGCGCCGAAATGAAGATGATTGAAGTCGTTTGGGATCGGCTGATCGAGCGGCGGCAGTTCGGTGTCAATAAGCAAGTGATGATGACCGGAATTCTCGCGATCGGTGCCAGCGGGCGCGAGACCCATGTTTTTCAGGCCAAAATATATGGTGAACTTCGGTGGCAGGACCGCGCCTTCTTTGATCGGATCGGTGAAATAAACCTCGGCGCCTGGCGCTGATTTCGACGGGCCGCCCGTCAGGCCGGCGGCTTCGGACGCCCCCCCGACCCGCACGTGAATGCGTTGCGACATGACCGGGGGAGAATGCGGAATGTGATCCTTGTCCCCCATCAACAGCTGTAACGTGTGCTCGCCGGGTTTGAGCGTGATCTCGGCCTCGGTCTGGCCGGCGCCAAAATGCAAATGGTTGAAGTCGTTCGGGATGGGTTTATCGAGAGGCGGGAGCTGGGTGTCGATCAGCAGGTGATGATGACCCGAGTTCTCGCGATCAGAACCCGCAGGTGCAATGCCCATGTTGCGCAGCCCGAAATAGAGCTTCAGCTTTGCAGGAACGGTCGCTCCATCCTTGAGATCGATAAAGTAGACCTCGGCTCCGGGGCCGGAAGGAGTAGGGCCGCCGGCGCGTTGCGCGTACGCTGCCGATCCAGTAGCTGCCGCAAGAGCGCCAGCAAGCAGCACGGGCGCTAGAAGTCTCACGACCTTGCGGAGTGGCGTTTGATGGAGCGCATTCATTGCCTCGCGTCCCTCTCTAGGTTCGACACACCGAATGCCGGGTGCCCAATCGGCCGTTGCCCCTTCGGACAATGTTAGGGGAAGTTGCGCTTGCTGCAAAGCGCGCTCAGATCTCCACAGGACCATGGCATGCACGGGACGACGCGTCACTCTGCCGCAAGCGCCAGCACGTCGCTGCGGTCGCGGTGCGAATAGTAGGACGCATTTGCGCGGCCGGAAGTTGCCTCTCGCGTAAAGCGAATCAGATGATGCGCGCCGATGGCCACCCGCAGAACGCACTCGATGTCGCCACGGATCAGGCGCCGCAATGCAAATTTCCAGAATACGCGCTTGTAGTCGCCGCGCACGCCGACATACCACACCACTCGTGAGATGATATTGAGCCCTCGTTTGACGTTGCGCCAATTGATCAGGCGAGCGTTCCACTCCCGCTTTCGGCGATTGGGGTAGGTTGCTTTGACCTGATGCTCGAAACGAGCGAACACGTTTTTTGGATCATAGACGCGAAGCATGACGTCACGATACATCGTCATGACCTGCTCGTAAGGCATCAGGAATTCTACATTCGATTCCCGGGACTCGTCATCCACAATCCGCCCGGAGCGCTCCAGCCGATCCCAGAGCGGTGTAACAGGTAGAGCCTGCAACAGGTTGATGAGAAGGATTGGGATCTTCGATTGATCGATGAACTCCACGAGGCGCTTACCGGTTTTCGGAGTATCCGTATCAAATCCAAGAATGATCCCGGCAAAAACCTCGATGCCGTAGCTGTTGAGAGTGGTTATCGAATCAAGGATCGGCACCATCAGATTGTGGTCTTTCGCTATCGCCTTGAGGGCCTCCGGTTCAGGCGTCTCGATGCCGCAGAACATTCCGTAGAAGTTCGCTTCGCGCATGAGCTCGAGTATTTCAGGCCGCTTGGCAACGTTGAGGGTCGCCTCGCAGCCAAACACGAACGGATAACCGTTGCGCTTCTGCCACGCGATTAGATGGGGAAGCAGCTCTCGCGCCGCCTTTCGATTGCCGATGAAATTGTCATCGACGAAATAGAGCCATCCCGACGATTCGCATTCAAGCAGCTTGTCGAGCTCTGCCGTTACCTGCGCGGGCGTTTTCAGGCGCGGGTTGCGACCGTAGAGATTGGGGATGTCGCAAAATTCGCACACGTACGGACAGCCGCTGGAGAACTGTATGCTGACCAGGAAATAGCGTTTGAGTTCCGCTAGCTCGTACCGCGGCACAGGGAAATCGGTGAGATCGTGCCGCTGCATGGTCTTGAGCATCACCTGCCGTTCCGGTCGAGCCGGATCCCGCGCCAGCCGTTTCACGAGCTCGTCGGTCGCATCTCCCAGTTCGCCGACGTGAAGATAATCGAAAGTCGGATAATAATGGGGACACGCCGAGACGGAGGAGCCCCCAAGCACCGCGGCGCGTCCAAACGTATGGGCGCGCTGGCAAAGATCTTCGATCTGTCGTCGCTGAATGTGCATTCCGCTGACGAACACGACCTCCGCCCACAGGAAGTCCTCCGCGGTGGCGCGCCGGATATTCTCGTCGACGAAGCGGAGCTCCCAGCAAGCAGGGAGGTAAGCGGCAATCACGAGCAGTCCCTGGGGGGGCATGTTTGCGCACATGCCGTCGGTCAAGGGGTAAGAAAATTCCAAGGTGCCGAAAGACGGGGCGTAATGCGGAAAGACCAGCAGAACTCGCCGTACGCCGAACTTGTCAGGAAGTCTCACGACTGCCCACCTTATTCGTGTAACGCAGATAGGCGCGCCCCTGCGCTTGCACAGCCTAAATCTTTTCATCTCCTGACACAAGAACTTGCATTTACGGGCTCCGCTTGCGCTTAGACTCGTCTGCCCTTGCCGCAAGACGGCGATCGTTTGGCAGCAAGAAGGTAACTGCTGCGGCTTTATGCGCTCAGATCTCCTGTTGTACGGTGCAGGAAAATCCGGCTACAATGTTAGTATCGTTGGCGAAATGGGCAGGAACACGGGTTTTGCTGGACGGAGGGGCCGCGGCCTCGTCGCAGCGACCGGTTCTGGAGCAGCCGCGCCTGATGCGGTAAAGCCGGCGTGAGTGCGGGCGTCCAGGTTAAGAGTGGTGATCTTGAACTCTGCTCTGTCCAAAAGGCGTACGATGAACATGCGGCTCCTGTCATGTCTGGGCCTGATCTTCGGCGCGATCCTGGTGGGTGGCGCGCAGGCACAACAACGGCCCGGCCGGGTAGCGCTCGTCATCGGCAATGCGGCCTATCCCGATGCGAGCATCCCTCTGTCCACCACGATCAGAGACGCTCGCACCATTGCCGAAGAGCTACGCCGCGACGAGTTCGAGGTGGATCTCAAGGAGAACCTCGGCAAGGATGACATGCAGCGCGCACTTGATGCCTTCATGGGGAAGATCCGAACCGGTTCGGCAGCCCTCTTCTACTTCAGTGGCTATGGCATTCAGACGGGAAGGCAGACCTATTTGATCCCCGTCAACGCGCAGATCTGGAACGAAGCAGATCTGAGACGGGAGGGGATTAGCCTCGACAACACGTTAACCGAGATGAATCGCAGGGGCGCAAAAGTAAAGATCGTCATCATCGATGCCGCACGACGCAACCCCTTCGAGCGCCGGTTTCGTGCCTCCCCTGCCGGGCTCGCGGTTATTGACGCGCCGGAAGGTACCCTCGTGATCTTTTCCGCTGCTCCGGGCAAGCTGATCAATGAGGGCAGCGGGACCAACAGTGTGTTTGTCACGGAGCTCACAAAGGAGCTACGAGTGCCAAATCTGACGGCGGAGGAGGTATTCAACCGAGCTCGCATCGGCGTTTCTCGGGCGACCAATAACGAGCAGGTGCCCTGGGTAGCTTCTTCCCTGGTCGACGAGTTTTATTTCGGAGGTTCGCGATCAGCCGCCACCATTCCAGCGCCAACTCCACCGCCGCCTGCCCCACCTACTCCGCCCCCTACTCCCCCCGTTGTGCCCGCGCCCGCACCCCCGATTGCCTCCGGCCCGCCTCCCACGCCTCCGCCCACCCCAGGGTCCAGCGAGCCCGTTCGCGGCAACGCCAAGCCGGGGGAGGTTTTCCGCGATTGCTCGGAATGCCCTGAGATGGTGGTTGTGGCAGCCGGATCGTTCGAGATGGGCTCGAGCACCGACTACGAAAATCCGGTGCATCGGGTGACTATCCCAAAGCCGTTCGCGATCGGCCGCTACGAGGTTACATTCGACGAGTGGGATCGCTGTGTGGAGGAGAAAGGCTGCAAGGCTCAGCCCGACGATCGTGAGTGGGGGCGCGGCGCGCGGCCCATCATCAATGTCAGCTGGGCCGATGCCAAGGCATTCGCGGCCTGGCTGTCCCAGAAAACCGGCCAGATCTACAGGCTTCCGAGTGAGGCAGAATGGGAGTATGCCGCGCGAGCCGGAACGAATACCCAATATTGGTGGGGGCGAGAGATCGGCTCGCGTCAGGCCAGCTGCCGGGAATGCGGAGCGGGGTCCGCCCAGCAAACAGCCAAAGTAGGTTCTTATCCACCAAATCCGTTCGGCCTTTACGATACCTCGGGCAATGCCGCGGAGTGGGTGGAAGACTGCTGGAACGACAATTATCGCGGCGCCCCGAACGACGGGTCGGCATGGAGCGCGGGACAGTGCCGGTTACGGGTGCTGCGTGGAGGGGCGTACGACAGTGGGGCCAAAGCTGTGCGCTCTACGGCTCGCTTTCGCTATGATACCGACGTGCGATATTCCGCCAATGGATTTCGAGTTGTACGCGAGCTGCGGTGATGGTCTCGAGCCTTGGAGGTCGCAAATGAGACGGGTTGCCAGGCTGGGCGCGGCTGTTCTAGTCGTGTTGGCGCTCGGGTTCCCAAGGCTCTCCGGCGCGGAGGCAAATGCTGCTGAGAGCGGCGCGGCGGCGGTCCAAGTCTCGGTCATTCGGGCAACCCAGGAATGGTTCGCAGCAGAGATCCGGGTGACGGGTTTTCTGGTGCCGCGCGAGGAAGCAATTGTGACTTTGGATCCGGGCTACAGGGTAAGCGAGGTGGTCGCAGGCGAGGGGGATCGGGTCAGTGCCGGACAGACGCTCGCCCGGCTGACGCGCCAAGCGGCCCCAGGTCTAGATCCCAGCGCGGATCCGCGCCCCGGCACGCTGATCTTGAAGGCACCGGCCGCCGGCGTCATCACCCGCACTACGGCCATGGTGGGAGCCACTGCGTCACCGATGCAGCCAGAGCCGCTTTTTCGCATCGCTGTCGATGACGAGATCGAGCTCGAAGCCGATGTGCCGAGCATTCATATCCCGATGTTGGCGGCCGGACAAACCGGTCGCGTCGAGATCGAAAACAGCCGGGAGCTGTCGGGGAGGGTTCGGCTCGTGCCCGGGTCAGTCGATCTGAGGACGCAACTTGGCCGCGCCCGCATTTCCATAGAGCGTGACCCCCGGCTTCGGGTGGGGATGTTTGCGCGCGCGACCATCGAGGCAAATCGCAGCCGTGGAATATCCGTTCCGCGTTCGGCGGTCCTCTACCGGACGGAGGGTCCGAGCGTGCAAGTGGTGCGTGGGGATGTGATCGAAACGAGGCTGGTTCACATCGGCTATCACTCCGATACCGACACGGAGATACGTGACGGTCTGCGCGAGGGTGATCTGGTGGTCGCGAATGCGGGCAGCTCGTTGCGGGATGGCGACAAAGTGAAGCCCGTCGAGGTCGACTTGTCGCTCATGGGGCTGCGTTGAGCGGAGAATCCCGCACGGCCTGGTTCCGCCCGCGTGGACTTTTCGGCAAGTATGTCGTTGCTTTCGTTGGCTTGGTCGTGTTCGTGCTGGCCGTGAATGGCGCGCTCGAAACATGGTTCACGTACAACGGCACGATCGATCTGTTGGCAAAGGCTCAATCGGAGAAGGCCGATGCGGTGGCCAGGCGAATTCAACAATTCATCGAGGAGATCGAACGACAGATCAGTTTTGCAACGCGCGCAAGCGCAACTACCGTCGAGCAGCGCCGGTCGGACTATCAGCTGCTGCTGCTCGAGGTGCCCGCGATCGAGAGACTGATTCAGCTCGACAGCACGGGCCGAGAACAGCTGCGAGTGCTGCGCAACCAAGAGCCTGTAGTGGGGAGCGGGATCGATTATTCCGGCAATCCCAGATTCACCGCTGCGCGAGGTCGGCCGATTTGGCTCTCGCCGGCCTATTTCGACGGTCTCGACCCGTTCATTTCCATAGCGATGCCGCATTCCGGACGAGATGCTGGTTCGACCGTGGCGGAGATAAGCCTCAAATTCGTATCAAGCTTCATTGATTCTACTCAGATCGGAAAAGACTTGGATGCGTATGTTGTCGGGCCGGAGGGGCGCTTGCTCGCCCACTCCAACCCGGACGTGCGCCTCGGTACCAGCTTTGGGGATTTGCCGCAGGTCCGCGCGGTGACAAAGGACAAGGGGTCGCCCCTGACCTTCGGAAACGACCTGGACGGCCGTTCGGTCTTGACTGCCTCGGCCGCTGTTCCTCTTCTCGATTGGCATGTGTTTTTCGAGCAACCACGCAGTACCGCGCTGCAGCCGGTCTACCGAGTTCTTGACCGCACTGCGCTGCTTCTCGCGGTTGGTATCGCTTTGGCTGTCGTCGCGGGCATCCTGTTCGCGCGCCATATGGTGATCCCCATCAGGGCGCTGCAGTTCGGGGCGCAGCAGCTCGAAGCGAGCGACTTCGATCACCGCATTGAAGTACGAACCGGGGATGAGATCGCGGATGTCGCCGACCATTTCAATCGCATGGCCGCCAAGCTGCGAGAATCGTACACCCGGCTGGAGCAAAAGGTCGAGGAACGCACGCGTGAGCTTGCCCAATCCGTAAGCGAGCTCAAGGCGCTGGAGGAGATCGGCCGTGCGGTTGCGTCATCGCTCGATACGAAGTCCGTGCTCGCTGCCATTGTCACCCGCGCGGTGCAACTCGCCAAGGCCGATGCGGGAGCGATCTATCGCTATGACGCGCAACACAAGGTATTCGAGCTGGCGGAAGCGCATGCTCTCGACCGGAATTTTCAGGATATGATCCGCTCTTCCCGTATCACGCTCGATGGGAGCATCCTGGGAATGGCATCAAAGGCGGGTCACGCAATTGCCATTCCGGATTTGCGGCAGACAGCCGATTTCCCGCTCAGGGAGCGCACCATTGCCGCCGGTTTTCATTCGGTATTGGTGGTCCCGCTGCTCGCGCAGGACGAGATTTTAGGAGCGCTGATGGTGCAAGGCCGACGCGTCGGCGATTTTCCCGCGAGCACGATTGGCCTGATGCAAACCTTTGCACATCAATCGGTGCTCGCGATGAATAACGCGCGGTTGTTCCGGGAAGTCGAGCAGAAGGGCCGCGAGCTGGCCATTGCAAATGCTCACAAGGCGCAATTCTTTGCGAACATGAGCCACGAGCTGCGGACGCCGCTCAATGGCATCCTCGGCTTCTCCGAGCTGCTTGCGGACGGACTCTACGGCACCCTCCCGGATGAAGCGATGGAAGTGCTCGGCCGTATACAGAAGGATGGAAGGCATCTTCTGGGCTTGATAAACGACGTCCTTGATATCTCCAAAATCGATGCGGGCCAGCTGACCTTATCGCTCAGCGACTACTCGATACAGTCGATCGTGGACAGCGTGATTGCCTCGACCGGCTCACTCGCCCATGCCAAGGGCATAGAGGTCAGATCGGCCGTCCCCCCCGATCTCCCGATAGGCTATGGCGATGAACGCCGCCTCACTCAGGTCCTGCTCAACATTGTGGGTAATGCCATCAAGTTCACCGATGCCGGCTTTGTCGAGCTTCGCGCGGATGCGGTGGGCGATCATTTCAAGATAGAAATCGAGGACACTGGACCCGGAATTCCGCCGGAACATCAGAGACGGATCTTCGATGAATTTCAGCAGGTCGACAACAGCATTACCCGCCAGAAGGGAGGAACCGGACTGGGTCTGTCGATCTCGCGCCGGCTTGTGCAGGCGCACGGCGGCCAGATCGACGTACATTCCACGGTCGGGGTAGGATCTATCTTCAATATTGTGCTGCCGATCCGTGCAAGCGAACAAAGGCAGGCCGCATGAGCAAACGCATTCTCGTCATCGAGGACACCGAGAACAACAGGCGAATTCTGAACGACCTGCTGACTCGTGCGGGATTCGAAGTTATGGAGGCAAATGATGGGGAAAAAGGCGTGGCCATGGCGGCGGAACGCAAACCCGACCTCATTCTCATGGATATTCAGCTTCCCATCGTGGATGGATATGAGGCTACTCGGCGCATCAAATCAGATCCGGCGCTACGCGGGATTCCGATCATTGCCGTCACCTCCTACGCCCTGTCCGGCGACGAGGCCAAGGCGCGTGCCGCGGGATGCGACGGATATGTCGCCAAACCCTTCAGTCCCCGCGTGATCCTTGCCACAGTTCGTGAATTCCTGAAGTAGTGCCAGAAAGGTTCGTAGATTGCGAACACCGCCTCGAATCCTGATTGTGGACGACAATCCTACGAACCTGGAGGTACTGCGTGTACGGCTCGGCGCGCAGGGGTATGAGCTGGTTACCGCAGTCGATGGCGAGGACGCACTGGCCAAGGTGCGTGAATTCGAGCCCGATCTCGTATTACTCGATGTGATGATGCCGAAGCTGGACGGCATTTCCGTAGTCAAACAGCTGAAGCAGGACAATCAGCTTCGTTTTATTCCAGTGATACTGGTCACGGCGAAGGCGGACACCCGGGACGTCGTGGCCGGTCTGGAGGCGGGTGGTGACGACTATCTGACAAAACCCGTCGAGCAGTCCGCCTTGGTCGCTCGTGTCAAGTCGTTGCTGCGCATCAAGGAGCTGCACGACAAGGTACAAGCCCAGGCTGCTCAGCTGCAGGAGCAAACGGAGCAGCTCTCGAGCTGGAATCAGTTATTGGAAAAGCGCGTCACAGATCAGCTGCAAGAGATCGAGCGAATGAGCCGCCTGCAGCGGTTCTTGGCACCGCAAGTCGCCAAGATGATCGCGTCCTCGGATGCGCCCGAAGCGCAGTTGGGCAGCCATCGGCGCGACATTACCGTCGTGTTCTGCGATCTGCGTGGGTTCACCGCCTTCACCGAAAGCACCGAGCCGGAAGAAGTGATGGGCGTCTTGCGCGAGTACCATGAGAGCCTGGGCGAGCTCATCTTTCGCTACGAAGGCACGCTAGAGCGGTTCCTTGGAGACGGGATCATGATCATCTTCAATGACCCCATCCCCTGTGCCGATCATACCGAGCGCGCTGTGGGTCTGGCCCTAGACATGCGGACAGCTGTCGAAGGGCTGGCCAAGGAGTGGCGCCGCAAAGGCCATGCCCTTGGGTTCGGGATCGGCATTGCCTCAGGTTACGCGACCCTCGGACAGATCGGTTTCGAGCATCGGCGCGAATACACGGCCATCGGTAGCGTCACCAATCTGGCTTCCCGGTTGTGCGGCGAGGCGCAGCCGGGGCAGATCGTGATCAGTCAACGCACGTTCAGCTCGGTTGAAGGCTCGGTGGAAGCGGTTCCGATAGGCGACCTTACTCTCAAGGGCTTCAACCGTCCAATGCCTGCCTACGATGTCGTGCGCTGGCGCGGCCAGCCACCCCATTTTCCGACATCCACGCTGGCCTTGTCTGGGGGGCTTCCTCTCGGGCAGCAGAATGATAAACCTCGGTCTTTGGTGAATCTGCACGAGGCTGGCCCTCCGACGCGAGGAGGATGAAGCGATATTGATCACGATGAACGCAAAAGGACGAAGCGCAAAGATAAAGATATGGACCACCGCGGCGGTGGCCGTACATGCGGCGATCGCACTGATCGTGCCGCTGCGAATGGCCATGGCCGATTCCAGCGATGCATCTGAACGGGCGGTGACCGTTACGGCGGCCAAGAACGTCTGCTTCGAGAATACGATCTCGGTAACTGGCGTAGTCGCACCCAAGAAAGAGGTATTGGTGCGGCCGGATCGCGAGGGGTTACAGATTTCGCAAATCAACGTTCAGCCCGGAGACACCGTGCGCTCCGGGCAGGTGTTGACCCGACTCACTCCACCCGAAGGACAGCCCGCTGGCAATGTGGAGGTGCAGTCTCCGGTGGCGGGACTTGTTACCACAAGTTCGGCGGTGGTGGGCGCCATCGTTTCCCCGCAGGGAATGCCGCTGTTCCAAATCGCAGAAGGAGGTGAGATGGAACTCGTGGCCGAGACGCCGGTCAAGACCCTGCAAACCCTGGCGCTCAACCAGCCCGCGAAGATAGAAGTGATCGGGATCGCGCAATTGTCCGGCAAAGTCCGGCTGCTTTCAGCGGCAATCAATCCGACCACACAACTGGGTCAGGTTCGGCTCTCCATCGGTAACGACACACGCCTGCGCGTCGGCGCCTTCGGCCGCGCGATCATAGACCTGGGGCAGCGTTGTGGCCCCGCGGTTCCGCTATCGGCGGTGTTGTATGGGACCGGCGGGACAGTGGTGCAGGTCGTCCGCGACAATCGTGTGGAGACGCGGCGCGTGAACGTCGGACTCGTTACCGGAGGACGGGCCGAGATTCGCGACGGTGTGTCTGAAGGGGAAACAGTCATTGCGCGTGCCGGAGCATTCTTTCGCGACGGCGATCGTGTTCGCGCCATAGCCGCTGGTCCCACTTCATCCAGGCAGTGAACATCACGGCTCGGCCTGGCGCTGGATCGCCTCCTTCTTCTCGAGGCAATAATAGCCTGCAAGCCGGCTCACCATTCCATGGTCGCTCCAGTCCTTGAGCACGCGGCTCACATTTTCGCGAGCGATGCCGGCCATTGCCGCCAGATCGCTCTGGTTGACCTTTTGCCGAATGAGAATGCGCCCGCTGCCAACGTCCTTGCCGAACGCCTCGGCCAGGCTCAGCAGGGCCCGCGCCACGCGCCCCTTGACTGAAAGGAAACTCGAGGCCGCGAGCGCATCATTGGTATCCCGGAGCCGCCGCGCCAGCATTCTCATCACATGGCGATAGATTTCCGGGCTGGATTTCCCGATGGCCTCGAAATCAGCTTTGCTCACGTAACACAATTTGGCATCGCGTAGCGCTATAACGGAAGCGGAGCGTGGCCCACCGTCGATCATGGATAATTCGCCTACCACGGATCCAGGCCCGAGAATGGCAAGAATCCTTTCACCGCCGTTCGGCGCGGCGACGCTCGCTTTGAGCAGACCCTCCTCGACCCGGTAGCATCCGTCCCCCTCATCCCCGGCCAGAAACAAGGTCTGATCGGCATCAAGGGACAAGGACCGCCCTTGCGCGAACAGTCCGCGCGACAGCTCGCTCGGGAGTGCGTCCAAGATGCTGCTGGCGAGAATCTCGGGCTTGGCCATTAACACCGTCGTTTCAAATCACGGTCGCGCCGCACCCGTCATCCTGCCGGCTGGCGCGCATTCATGTCGCCGGCTCCAATCTTGTGCAATCATATCTCAAATGAAGTGGCCGCGGAATGAGTAAAGTGATGCGATCAGCGGTCATTCGACGGTAAGCGTCGGGTAGACAGCCCGCGGGCCTGCGTGAGCGGGCCTGCTGCCACGGTATCACACGCTATAAGTCTAAGATCGCATCGGCTTTTGCACACGCCAAGCGTGCTGCTTCCGTCGACGGATTGGTTGCAGCTGACATTGCAACTCCGGTAGCGTTGACCGCAATTGTCCATTGCCGCTGCGGCAGACGTGACGCTGCACGCAATAACCAGACTTGCGCCTGCGAGCGCAAGGAGAGTGTGGATGCCCAGGCGTGACATGATCATCCTCCTTGGCTATGAGCCGTTATCTCTTCAGAAGGGAGTCCTGTAAGTACGCAAGGCTAGAGGGTTTGCCGCTGCTGCTGTGTGATGGGCATCACAGTTGCGGAAATTCCATGCTGATTTACTGCCGCCCGGTGGCTGGCCTAAATTGGGTTCTCGGCAATCACGACAAGCTGCGATTGGCAAGCCCGATCGGGTGCCCAGGCGCGGGTCGCCGCTATGATGCTCCTGACCCTGCGCGGTACCCCGACCATCTATCAGGGCAAGGAGATTGGAATGACCGACGTCGTGATTCCGAACGAACCCGTCCGCGATCCGTGGAAGAAAAATGTCCCGGGACTCGGGCTAGGGCGAGATCCGGAGCGCACGCCGATGGTGCGGGACGGGGGCTCCGAATGTGGGGTTTAGCTCCGTCGAGCCGTGCCTGCCTGTCGCCGACGATTGCCGCACCGTAAATGTCGCAAACGCAAGCCACCGATCCGGCATCTGTGCTTTCGCACTACCGTGCGCGCGTCGCCGTCGTCGGTCGGCTGAATGTGCTGAAGTCGGGTGCCGCTCACTGCCCAATCGGGCCGTGCCGCTCGATCCATTTTGGACCGGGGCCGCGCATATAGTGCAGCTCCGGCCGATAACGCGTGATCAGACCACGCATGAATCCCCGAACGAACGACAAGATGTGCATCCCCCGACTCCCCCCGAACGACCGCCCAGCGTCTTAGTGGCGATGACTTGGGACGAATGCAAGGAGTGAGTAAGGCCACAATATGAAATAGCCTCGCCCGAATTGGACATGGGCCGAGCTTAGCCCGCACTCGGACAATGCCGCTGGCCAGATCTCGCTCCAGGCCGACGGATACCCGATCCTCGCTCTCTACCGCACGTCTCCAATGTTGGTCACCGGACCAGTATAGCTTTCGAAGCGCCTGCGCAGATCAGTCAAGTTTTCATTCGT
>Ga0209331_1000104_pt1 | contig 27883 bp, 23 predicted proteins | sample JacPinW_OM3H0_M3_FD_187971 | JGI IMG/M metagenome (GOLD analysis project Ga0209331, IMG submission 187971) | Forest soil microbial communities from Algoma, Ontario, Canada - Jack Pine, Ontario site 1_JW_OM3H0_M3 (SPAdes) (version 2) | ecosystem: Environmental > Terrestrial > Soil > Boreal...
CTTCAATAACTCGGGCATCGAAACAATCACGCGCTACGGCAAGGAAGGGTTCGAGAAGCACGGCAAGCCACAGGCGTTGATGCTTCCGCTGTTGAAGCTGGGGGCTTCCGGCCCAATTCGCTTGCTCGAAGCCGAAAAGAAAGTAGGAGAAGAGTTGGGGCTTTCCCCTGAGGAACGAGCACAGCTTCTGCCGAGTGGAAAGCAAAGAGCTCTTCATAATCGCGCGCATTGGGCAAAGTTTTATCTTATGAAGGCAGGGCTTGTCAGCTTCCCAAACCGTGGCACGTTCGTTGCGACCGATGCAGGGCGGGCTCTACTTGCGACCAATCCAACTCGCATCGATGTTGATCTGTTAAGGCAGCATCCGTCATTTGAAGAATTCTATCGAGGCGACCACAGTGATACCCAACACGCCCAAGCGCCCCCCATCACACTGGGACCTACTGGTGCGTCTGCTCTTCCGCAATCCACTCCGGAGGAGCAAATTGACCGAGCTATTTTGACACTTAAATCGGCCCTTCGGACAACCTTGTTAGAACGCATTCTGGAAAATAGCCCGAGTTTCTTTGAAGAACTGGTCATCGACGTTCTCGTCAAGATGGGTTACGGCGGCTCAAGACCGGACGCAGCGAGACAATTAGGCCGTTCAGGGGACGGGGGACTGGACGGCGTTATCAATATGGATCGGCTTGGGCTGGATCGCGTTTACGTACAAGCCAAACGTTTCAAAGAGGGAACAATTGGCAGACCTGAAGCTCAGAAGTTTGTCGGAAGTCTCTTAGGAGTGGGCGCTTCGAAAGGGGTATTTTTTACGACGACCAGATTCTCTGCCGAAGCGGTAGACTATGCTCATCATCTAAGGGAACGTGTATTCTAATTGATGGGCATCGGCTTACGGAGCTGATGATTGAGCATGGCGTAGGCACGCGTTTGAACCGGTCAGTCGAATTTAAGGAGATAGACGAGAATTACTTTGACGAAGAGGACTGAAAGGACACGCGTCGCTTTCAATCGCAACTCTGCTATGACACATTGACTTAGTTGGACTTGGATAAAATGAGCTTTACGCTTCTCGATCACATTGACATACCGGATGGCTCTCTAGTGCGGCGCGTAGCCCTTTATGAGGGTGATCTTACCGCCATACCGAAGGAGCACAGCGCCGATACTCTCGTTATTTCGGCTTTTCCAAACGATTACTCGCCTACGCCGGCGAGCGTTATTGGCGCTCTCGACAAAGCTGGCCTTTCAGTTCGGCATCTGGCCTCAAGTAAAGCCTACGATCTTCGAGATACGTCTGCCTTCTGGATTTCCAGTCCGGTTAAGGGCGCTGGTGCGCAACTAAACATCGGTCGGATTGCTTGTTTCGAGCCAAGCATGTTCGGACCTCCGCCCACTGTGGTTGGAAATCTGTTCCGAGGACTTTTTCCCTTTCTTGATGATCGCAAGAGCCAAGTGGTGGCAATGCCAATTATGGCATCAGGAGACCAGGGGTACGCAAAAGAGATAATGTTAAGAGCGATATTACGGGCAGCGGTGCATTGGCTAGCTCGGGGCCTAGCCATTAGTGAGTTGAAAATCGTGGAGCGAAATACCGCTACTGCCAAGGAATTGGCCACTGTCATGGCTGATTTCAAATCAACGTTGGCCATTCCGAGTTTGACGGCCTCTCACCCAAAACAGTTTGACGTATTCCTGAGTTTTTCAAGTGAAGATCGAAGCGCCGCTGATTGCACAAAGGTTGCACTCAACAGGAAGGGGTCCGTGCAGAGGGTATTCGATTTTCGACTTGAGATCGATAAGGGAAGTAGCTGGCAGGAAGAAATTGACCGCGCAATAAGTTCTTGCAGGGCAATCATAGCTATCCTGAGCCCTTCCTATTTTACATCGGCAGAATGCCGAGAAGAATTGATGCAGGCTAGATTACGAAACAAACGTTCAGATCGGACTATACTATTTCCTATTTATTGGCGTTCTTGGGAGAAGCAGCTTGATCTTTGGATCCAAGCCCTGAACTATGGCGATTGCCGCGAGAGCGATTATCAGAAGTTGACAAGTACGGTGACCAAACTTGCCATTGAATAGAGAGGATGATCCTCAACCGACCCTCAATCCCTGCTCATCGCTGAGGCGCTTAACGCCAGCGGCATGCCTACCGCACGTGGCGGGACGAATATCGATCGCTGGAGTACTCAAACCGAACATTAACGACAGATAGACTGCATTTCATCCTGTGGGCTAGATTAAACTTCGTTCATGGGCTTGCGGCGCGCGTTTTTCAGCCACATTGCGCCCTACATCATCCGGCGTTCGCCACGCGAGAGAGACGCGAGAGAGACATGGCGCTCGAAGACGCCTTTGCCTCGCACGCTCAGGCCAAGCCCGAGGCAATCTCCGCGCCGATCGGTAAATCGTCCGATGCTTCCCTGCAGGAAAGCGGCCAAGAACCCAAGACCAAAGTCTTCATCTCCTACTCCCGCAAGGACATAGCCTTCGCTGATCGCCTCGACGCCGCGCTTAAGGCGCGCGGGTTCGAGCCGCTGATCGACCGCACTGACATCTATGCCTTCGAGGAATGGTGGAAACGGGTGGAGGACCTGATCGTACGGGCTGATACGATCATATTCGTGCTCAGTCCCGATGCTGTTAGGCCCGGCACCATTGCTCTGAAAGAAGTCGCGTTCGCTGCCTTTCTCAACAAGCGCTTCGCGCCCATCGTCTTTCGTCCGGTGCCGGACAGCGACGTACCGGAAGCGCTGGCGAGGCTGAATTTCATCTTCTTCGATGACCCGGCGCAATTCGAGCAGAGCGCGGACAAGCTTGCGGAGGCGCTCAACACCGACATGACGTGGGTCAGGCAGCACACAGACTTCGGGGAGCAGGCCCGCCGTTGGGCACAGGCCAAGGGACTTACCGGGTTACTCTTGCGCTCGCCGGTGCTGGAGCAGGCAGAGCGTTGGATCGCCTCGCGGCCACCAGGCGCTCCGGCACCAACGGATGAGACGCAAACGTTCATCAGGCGAAGCCGACAAGGGGCGACGCGGCGGCGAAATATTCTCACGGGCAGTCTGGTCGCCGGGCTGGTACTGGCTCTTGGTCTTGCCGGACTTGCATATTGGCAGCGAGGGATAGCGGTCGAGCAGCGCGGCATCGCGCAGCAGAACGAGGCGCAGGCGAAAGACGAGCGCGATAATGCCACGCGCAATTTCAAGCTGGCACAGAAGACAGCAGACAGCCTTGTGATCGACATTGCTCGCGGTCTGCGCGACACGCAGGGGATGAACGTCGAGACGGTGCGCAAAATCCTTGAGACCGCCCGAGCCACGTTCGACCAGCTTGCATCGTCCGCGCCTGATGATGTGGCGCTACAACAAAGCCGCGCCGCGATGCTGAACGAATTTGGGAATACTTATCTGACGCTCGGGGATTTAGATCAGGCACTCAAGGCCTACCGCGACGGCATTGCGATCCGCGAGCGGCTTGCCGCCGCCGATCCCAGCAATACGCTTTGGCAGCTCAATCTTTCGGTCTCCTACGTCAACCTCGGCGACGTCTTGAGGGCGCAGGGCAAGCTCGATCAGTCGCTCAAGGCTTACCGCGATAGCCTTGCCATCCGCGAGCGCCTTGCCGCCAGCGATCCCAGCAATGCGCAGTGGCAACGCGATCTGTCGGTCTCGTACGCCAGGATCGGCGACGTGCTGGTAGCCCAGGGCAGGCTCGACGAGGCGCTTACAGCCTACCGCGCTGGCCTTGCCACGTTTGAGCGCCTCGCCGCCGCAGATCGCAGCGAGAGCGATTGGCAGCGTGACCTGTCGGTCTCGTACAACAAGGTCGGCGATGTGCTGGAGACGCAGGGTAAGCTCGATGAGGCGCTTGTAGCCTACCGCGATGGCCTCACCATCCGCGAGCGGCTTGCCGCCACCGATCCCAGCAATACGCAGTGGCAGCTCGATCTGTCGGTCTCGTATGACCGGATCGGCAACGTGCTGATGGAGCAGGACAAGCTCGATCAGGCGCTCAAGGCTTTTCGCAACAGCCTTGCCATCCGCGAGCGCCTTGCCACCACCGATCCCAACAACGCCCAGTGGCAACGTAGTCTCTCTGTTTCGTACGAGAAGGTTGGCGGCGTGCTGGAGACACAGAACAAGCTCGACGATGCACTCAATGCCTACCGCGACAGCGTTGCCATCCGCAAGCGCCTTGCCGCCGCTGATGGCAGCAATACGCAGTGGCAGCGCGATCTGTCGGTCTCGTACGCCAGGATCGGCGCCGTGCTGGAGGCGCAGGGCAATCTCGATGAGGCGCTGAAGGCTTACCGCGACGCTCTTGCCATTCGGGAGCGCCTCGCCACCGCTGATGCCAGCAATGCGCAGTGGCAGCGCGATGTGTGGGTCTCGCACGAGATGGTCGGCGACGTTCTGTTGGCGCAGGGCAAGCTCGACAGTGCGCTCAAGGCTTACCGAGACGGCCTCGCCATCGTGGAGCGCCTCGCCACCGCCGACCCTAGAAATACCGTGTGGCAGCGCGATCTGTCGGTATCGTACGACAAGGTCGGCGGCGTGCTGTTACAGCAGGGCAAGCTCGACGATGCGCTCAAAGCCTACCGAGACGGCCTCGCAATCGCCGAGCGGCTCGCCGCTGGAAATCGCGGCAATACTGAGTGGCAGCGCGATCTGTCGGTGTCGTACAACAAGGTCGGCGACGTTCTGGTACAGCAGGGCAAGCTGGACGATGCGCTCAAGGGCTACCGCGACGCCCTCGCCATTGCCGAGCGCCTCGCCGCCGCCGATCGCAGCAATTCGCAGTGGCAGCGCGATCTGCAATACAACATCGGCAGGATTGGCGGATTGGCTTACAGGTTCGTCCTGGTCCGTGATTTCGCCAAGGCACTCGACGCTGCCGATCAGGCCATCTCGCTCGCTCCCGAGAAGATATGGCTCTACTCGAACCGCGCCCACGCACTCATGTTCCTCAATCGCGTGGATGAAGCGCGCGCGGTCTATCTCAAATATCGTGGTACGAAGAACGTGGAGGGCGACAAGTCGTGGGAGACTGTCATCCTCGAAGACTTCGCCGAACTACGTAAGGCCGGGCTTTCGCATCGGCTCATGGATGAAATCGAAAGCAAGTTCAGCACGAGCGGATGAAGAAGATACGGCGATGCGCGATCTGGTGGTAGTCAATCACGACCACCAATCCAAAACCAAAGTCTTCATTTCCTACTCCCGCAAGGACATAAACTTCGCTGATCGCCTCGACGCAGCGCTCGGGGCGCGCGGCTTCGAGCCGCTGATCGACCGCACCGACATCTATGCCTTCGAGGAGTGGTGGAAAACGGGTGGAGGAGCTGATCGTATCTCCTCGATGAGAACTGTTCCCTACTTTCGTGTCTCACTTTTGGGGTGCACTTCACCAACACCGGTTCCCTGTAAATAACAGGGAAAATACAGGCCCGCGTCCAAGAAGCGCCCGGAAAATGCAGAGTTGCGAAAAAATAACAGGCGGGCGAACAGGGCCGGATCAGAGCGACAACAGAGGGATAACAGGCAATCAAACGGAAGTTCAGAGCGAGCACGCTGCCGTTTTGTAGCCCGCATGAGCGCAGCGACATGCGGGATCGCTCCCGGATATCGCTTCGCTCATCCGGGCTACTCGCTGCGACGGCAAGCGTAACCTTGCAATCCGGGCGTTGCCTTGTAATTCCGGTTGTGACCGCGCGAGCTGCCATGCGTCCCATAGGCATAGCAACAGCTGTGTGCAGGGGCCTCACAGATAAGTCCTTAAGTGATAAGGCGTTTCGCGCGTTGGCTTTGTTTGGTAAAAATCGGCCCGGTCGACTTGTAAATCAACGCCGCTGCAACCGAAGTGGTAGAAGTGCTGGATTCGTGTGTGTGAACCCGCCTTCACACATAACGTGCTGTTTGATCAATGTTTTTGCTCGTTGGCTTTGATTGGTAAAAATCGGCCCTCGTGGAGTTGTATTTCCTCATTCAAACAACGCGCGGATGCAAGCAGGCGATTGCGACGCGAGGACACTTGTTTGCCGAGACGGGCGCATGAAAAAACCCGGCACGCTGCGCGTCCGAGCCTGACATACCTTTGCAGGATAGTGTTTTTCATATCAGAAATGTTTCGCAGAAGCAAGTAACGTTTTGTTGCGGTGCCGGTCATCGCAGCTTCGCAAAGCAGCGAAGGAAACCGCGACATCCAGCTCCGAAAAGACAGTGGATGCGCGGCGCAAGGATGACACAGCATGGGCGACATGCAAGTCGCGCTCTCGCGCTGTCAAGCGCGGCGGGGACGTGGTTCATGGACTGCGGTAGAACAACACATCGACGTTCGCAGATGCTTTTTGCTCAATGAGCTGAATTAGCTTCGGCGTGCCAACGTAAAACAGAGTTCCCCCGGGCGCGATTGGGAACCCGACAAAGGGGGTGGGCGACGTCCCGTCATCACGGTAGCGGATGCCTTCCGAGCCCACGCTTATCCATGCGATATTGGCGCCTGCTGGGATACCACCCGGACAAGCAGAGAAATTGGTCGCAGCGTTAAGTGATGTGAGCTGACAATATCCCAGCGGCTGGAGAGGAAGTACCGGCGATGACACCTGAGATTGTGATGCAAAGGAAAACAAGATCATCGTGGCGGCAACTGGAGCTAGCAGTGCAATTCTGCGCATAGGAGACCTCCCCGATTTCTCCAAGCCGAACGCACGGCGGCGCTCGTGGCTAAATATGAGGTAACTCACTTTCGAGAAAAATGGTTGTGATCTGAATCACAGTGCGTAACGGGTGGTCTCAACATGCAGATCGGCATCCTGTCTGGCGACGACATCGGGCTCGAAGTCGTGCCGGAATGCGTCAAGGTGATGAAAGCGGCCGCCGCGCGTGAACGCCTTGCCATTGATTGGCAGGAGCTGCCGATCGGCAAGCGCGGGCACGAGCAGCACGGACATACGCTTCCCCCCGTTACCGAACAGGCACTGCGGGAGCTCGACGGCTGGATCATGGGTCCCATCGGGCATGCCGCCTATCCGCGCGGCGACCCGACCTGGGTCATGCCGCCGGTGCGCAAGAAATTCGATCTGTTCGCGGCGGTGCGTCCCGCGCTTTCTCATTCCGGTGTTCCTTCCATTCACAAGAACGTCGATATCGTCTTTCTGCGCGAGATCACGGAAGGAATGCTTTACTCGGAGACGGTGGTGGCAGGATTGCCGGAGTTCCGGCCCAATGACGAGATCACGGTTGCCATGCGGGTGATTACCCGCAGGGGATCAAGCCGCGTGGCGCGCGAAGCCTTCGAGATCGCTCGCACGCGCAAGCGCAAGAAGGTGACCGCCGCCCACAAGGAGCCGGTCTATCGCCTTGCCTGCGGTATGTTCGCGGAGGAATGCCGCAAGGTCGCGCGCGATTACCCCGATGTAGCCTTCGAAGAGATGATGATCGATTCCATCTCCATGAAGCTCGTTACATCTCCCCAAGAGTTCGATGTGGTCGTGACGACGAACCAGTTCGGCGACATTCTCACCGACATAGGAGCGGGCCTCGTCGGCGGGCTTGGCCTTGCACCGGGGCTTTGCGTGGGCGAGCGTCAGGCGATGGCGCAAGCCACTCACGGTTCCGCCCCCGACATCGCCGGGCGCCACATTGCAAATCCGTATGCGATGATCATGTCGGGCCAGATGCTGCTCGCGTGGCTTGGGCGCAAGCACAGGGAGCCGACCGCTTGCGCTGCGGCAGGGCGGATCGAGGCAGCGGTGAAGCAGGTAATCGCGCAAGGCAAACGTCTCACCCGCGATCTCGGCGGAAACGCGAGTACGACGGAAATGGGAGACGCAGTGGCCGCGGCGGTGGAAAAGGATGGTAGCCCGCATTGAGCGAAGCCGCCTTCGCCAAGGCTTCGGCGGCCTCACTTACATTAGCCCGTCGAAGCTTTAGCGAAGACGGGCGAAACGCGGGAACGACGCCCCGGATTTCGCTTCCGCTCAATCCGGGCTACGAAAGGCCACTGTCAATGTATAATCTGCGCCTTACCCCCGAGCAGCTGGAAATCCGCGACACGGTGCGCGAGTTCGTCGCGCGCAAGATCAAGCCGCCCGCGCTCAGGCCCGAGCGCCTTGAGGCAGCGGAGCAACCGCTGCTCGTTGATGTGCTCGACAAGGCTTCGCAACTCGGCCTGCGCGCGCTCGCGCTCTCTGAAGTTGCGGGTGGGGCAGGGGCAGACAGCCTCACTTCCTGCATTGTCAGTGAAGAGCTCGCTGCCGGCGATCCCGCTATTGCGGCTGTGCTGGGCGAGACCTGGACCCTTGCCCATATTCTGTTTGATCGCCTGATGACGCCAGGGCAGCGCGAGCGCCTTCTTCCTCCATTTCTGGCCGACGAGCGCTGTCACATCGCGCTCGCTCGCGCGGAGCCCGGCCGCGACGGCTCGCTGGGCATTCACTATCACCAGCCTGGCCAGAACGACCCAGCTTTCACCACCATGGCCATCCGCGCTGGCGAAGGGTGGATCATCAATGGGCTCAAACATGAAGTGGTGAATGCGTCTTTTGCCCAGCTTTTCGTCGTTGCGGCGGCAACGGCGGCCGGCGGCACGAGCGCGATGCTCGTGCCGCGTGATACGCCGGGCTTGACAGTGAATGAGAGTGGTCCCGCTACGCGCCGGCGGCACGGCGCTTGCGGGCAGATCATTTTCAAGGACTGCCATGTGCCGGCGGAAAATCTTCTCGAGCCGGAAGGGCAAAGCAAACTCGGCCGCGAAATTGCGCGCCAGATCCCGCAGCAACTGGCGATCCAACTGGGCATTGGGCGCGCAGCCTATGAGGCGGCGCTCGACTATGCCCAAATGCGCGTCCAAGGCGGACGCCCTATCATCGAGCACCAGGCGATCGGCGCCAAGCTCGCCGATGTCGCGACGCGGCTTGCAACGGCGCGCAGCATCATCTGGCAGGCCACCTGGGCATCGGACCATCCGGAAGCTTTCGCCGATCGCAGCCTGCCCGATCTGCCGCTCGCAAGCATCGCCAAGGTGTTTGCGTCGGAGGCGATCTATCACGCGACCAAGGACGCGGCGGAATGCTTCGGCGCCATGGGGGTAATGCGGGACATGCCGCTGGCGAAATACGTGCATGACGCGCTCATCTGCCTCCATTCCGGCGAGGCCAACACCGATACCAGGCTGCACATCGCGGAAGCCATCGCCGGCCATCGCCGCGCAGACGCTTGCGCCGTACTGGCCGCCGAGTGAAACGAGGAACGCGCCATGGATTTCACGCTGAGCAATGAGCAACGCGCGTGGCAAATGACCGCGCGCAAATTTGCCGAGGAGGAGGTTCGCCCGATCTCCCTTGCGCGCGATGCCATTGCCGATGCGCGCGAGACCTTCGACTGGGACATCATCAAGAAGGGCTCGAAGCTTGGCTTGCGCACGCTCGCAGTCCCGAAGGAATGGGGTGGACACGGTACGGATTTCGTGACCCAGGCGCTGGTTATGTCGGAGCTCGCCCGGGCTGACAGCGCGATCTCGAAAACATTCAGCCAGTGCTGGAAATGGAGCCATCTCATTGCCGCGACCTGCACGGACGAGCAGAAGCGCCGCTTTCTCACTCCCTTTCTCGAAGACGATACCTTCCTGCTCGGAAAAGGAATCACCGAGCCGGGTGCCGGCTCCGACAATCGCCTGCCGCCCGATGATCCCAAGGCCGGGTTGAAGCTTCGCGCCCAACGCAATGGCGATGAATGGATCCTCAACGGCGAGAAATGTTTCATCGCGAATGGCAGCGTGGGGAAACTCTTTTTTATTGACGCGCGCACGGATCCGCATGTGCCATTGCGGCAAGGCACCACCATGTTTCTGGTCCCGCGCGACACGCCGGGCTTTCGCATCGGCAAGGTTTTCAACAAGAGTGGCTGGCGCTTCTATCAGAATGCCGAAATGATCTTCGAGAATGCTCGCGTCCCGCACGCCAATGTCGTCGGGCCGGTGAACGGTTCCGACCTGAAAACCGCCCAGGCTGGCGACAGGACGGGAGGCGATCTGTTCGGGGATCTTGAGCTCGCTGCCAACGCGCTGGGCGTATGCGACGATGCCTGCGGCATGTCGATCACTCTCGCGCGGACGCAGCAACAGGGCGGACGCCTGTTGTTCGATCAGCAATTGGTGCAGCTCAAGCTCAACCGCATGTACTGCCTCACGGAAGCCCTGCGCTCATACGTAATGCGGATTGCGTGGGAGCATGATCACAAGGTGAGCTCGGCCAATGCGGGATTGTGCATGAACTTCTCGACCGACGTCATCCAGGAGGTCACCGAGATCAATCTGGAACTGCATGCCGGCGCCGGCGTCCTGGATGCGCGGGCGGACAAGCTCGTGCGCGATGCCATGATCTGGAGTCATCTCGCCGGTGACACCGTGCAGCGCATGAAACCCACGCGGCGTCTCGCGAGAGAGGCTGCACAGAGATTGTCATGACGGAGATGCCGTAGCCCGGATTGAGCCACCGGGTCGGCGCGAAGCGCCGCCCGATGACAGGCTCCACGAAATCCGGGAGAACCATTCCCGCGTTTCGCCCGTCTTCGCTAAAGCTTCGACGCGCTAATGTGAGTGAGGCCGCCGAAGCCTTGGCGAAGGCGGCTTCGCTCAACGCGGGCTACATCTACTCTCTTGCAGGCTCATCCGAATTCCGGGCCGATCACCGCAAAGGTACGCGCGGGATCATCGAAGCGCTTCGAGCTGCCGTGAATCATCCGGGTAAAGGGACGCACCGGGGCAAAGCCCCGCTCTTCCAGAAACAACCGGACGGCGGACTTGGCATCCGCAAGATCAATGAACACTCGGCCGTCGATGGCCTCGAGCGCGTGCGAGAGAATGGCGCAAGCGACGCTGTCGCTTTCCGCAACGAGAGGCCCGATATGGGCGGCAATGCGCCCGTTGCGGCCCAGACTGAAGCCGACAATGCGTCCTTCGGATTGCGCAATCAGCTCGGCCTCCGGCAGACGGCCGCGCAAGCCCGACAGCACGCCGCGGCGATCCGCCCCGAAGGCGGCTGCATCGAACTCGCACACGGTGGCCCAATCCGCAGGCCTGATTGACCCGACGGTTATGCTTGCGGTTGCGGGCATCGCGCGGCCACGCGGTTGCTGTCGCTTGAGGCGATAAAACCCCCAGCAGTCCTGATAACCGAGATTGCGATAGACGGCGTGTCCGTCCGGGGTCGCATCGAGAACAGGCACGCGCCGCGCGGCTGCGAGGTCGTCGGTGGCGCGGCGCATCAAGCGTGTTGCTAATCCGCGGCGGCGCCAGGCGGAAGCGACCAGAACCATGCTGATCCATGCGAAGCGGTCCCCGTAAGGCAAGGTCGCGGTGGTCGCTACGATGCGGCCATCGGGCGCGTGGGCGGCATAGAGACGCCCGCGCTCGACAAACACTTTCCAATCATCCGCGGTCTGGTTCCAGTTTGCCTCGGCGACGAGCGCGCCCGCGTCCGCGAGCTCCGGCGAAGAGAGCGAGGCTTTGACCGAAATTTCGAGCTCAGAAATGTCCATCGCGGACATCATAATGGGTGTCCTTGCCGAGACTCGGCATTCTTCGCGCCACCCAATCGGCTGTCCAGTCGATCATGCGCATGAGTGGCACGCTGGGATACCCGAACAGCCGCGTCGCCTCGGCCGTATTCACGAGCCAGCATTCGGCCGCTTCGGTTCCGGTGAAAACCGGTTTTCTGTCCAAACGCTCGCCGAAAGCGAGGGCGAGCCAGCGCACGCTGATGGTCTCCGGCCCGCTGACATTGAGCGGGCTCGTTGGCATCGTGCAGCGCGCGAGCGCGCGCAACACCATCGCATTGGCATCGCCCTGCCAGATCACGTTGACATGGCCGGTCGCAAGATCGATGGCTTCGCCCGCGAGCACGCGCGTCGCGATATCGTGGAGCACGCCGTAGCGCATGTCGATTGCATAATTGAGACGAATGATGCGGCCGTGCGTGCCGTGCGTGCGCGAGAAATAGTGGAAGATCGCCTCGCGGGCGGCGCAGGAATTCGCATAGGCGCCCGGCGGGGGTGTTGCCGGCGTCGCTTCGGTTGCGCCGCCATGCTGCACGTTGACGTAAGGGTACACGCATCCAGTCGAATAAGCGACAATGCGCGAGCCGGCAAAGGCTTGCGCCGCGAGCGCAGGCACATAGGCATTCATCGCCCACGTGAGGTCCTCGTGCCCGGAGGAGCCGAACTTGCGGCCTGCCATGAAGATCACATTGGGAAGCTTGGGCAGCGCCTCTACCGCCTTGCGGTCGAGGAGATCGGCGGTGAGGCATTCGACCCCGCAGGCGGCGAGCTGTTCGCGCACTCCTTGCTCGCTGAAGCGCGCCACACCAACGACGCGCCTGCCTGGTGCCGCGCGCTTGGCGAGCCGCGCGAGCGTAGGCCCGATCTTTCCGGCCACGCCCAGGATGATGAGATCGCCCGCGAGTTCGGCGAATTCGCGTGCCAGCAGCGGTGATGGTGCCGTCATCACCTCTTCCAGGTGCTCGACGTCGCGAAAGTGTTCGGGCAGCGCGGCGCTTGCGTCCGTCATTCCGGTTGATCCTAGCGGCTTGTCAATCCGCGCAGCAAGTTGGAGAGTGAACCATGCGAACGAGCCGTGACCGCATCCTCACCACCCATGTCGGCAGTCTCATTCGTCCGGCGGCGCTGCAAGAGATCATGCGCGCCAAGCAGGCGCACAAAACCTACGATCACGCGGCCTACGAAGCCTGCTTGAGAGATTCGGTTGCCGAGGTAGTGCGCCGGCAGGTGCAGGTGGGTGTCGACGCGGTGAGCGACGGGGAATACGGAAAATCGATCAGTTGGAACCAGTATGTCGTCGAGCGCATGAGCGGGTTTGAGTTGCGGCCAAACCCGCCCGGCCTCGGCGGCCGCGCCGGCGATCTCGGCCTCGACCGCAGCCGCTTCCCCGAATTCTATGCCGAGCTTGACGCGCGCGATCCTCCGGCCAATCCGGAAACCGTCGTTTGCATTGGACCGGTCACCTATACCGGGCAGAAGGAGCTTGCCCGCGACATCGAGAATTTCAAGGCGGCGCTCGCCGCGGCCGATGCCGAGGAAGGTTTTCTGCCCGTGGTCGCGCCGGCAAGCGTGCTGCCGGAACGAAAAGACGAATATTACACCAACGAAAACGATTGGATGCATGCAATCACGGCGGCCATGCGCACGGAATACAAGACAATCGTGGACGCGGGACTTATTCTTCAGATCGACGATGCCCGCGCCGCGACGACCTATGATCGCATGGTCCCGCCGGGGACTATCCAGGATTACCGGCGCTGGCTTGCAAAATTCATCGAGTCGCTCAATCACGCACTGGCCGGAATTCCCGAGGACCGCGTGCGCTATCACGTGTGTTGGGGCAGCTGGCCCGGCCCCCATTCGAGCGACGTGCCGCTCAAGGAGATCGTTGATCTCATCCTCAAGGTGCGGGCAGGTGCCTACGTCATCGAGTCAGCGAACCCGCGTCACGAGCACGAGTGGCAGGTATGGAAGAGCGCCAAACTGCCGGAAGGCAAGGTGCTGATCCCAGGGGTCATCAGCCATGTCACCAATGTGGTCGAGCATCCGGAGCTGGTGGCAGAACGCATCATGCGCTTTGCGAATGTGCTGGGGCGCGAGAATATCATAGCGGGCACCGACTGCGGCTTCGCGCAAGGCACGTTTTATCGCCGTGTGCATCCGACGGTGATGTGGGCGAAGCTGGAATCGCTGGTTGCAGGCGCTCGGCTTGCCAGCGAGCAGTTGTGGCACTGATCCAACCCGTCACTGGATTTCGCTGGCGCTCGATCCGGGTTACCCTCTGCGTATGACCACCGTAGCCGGCATCGAGCTGGAGATTTTTGAGCGCGGACGCGGCGAGCCCATCCTCTATTTGCATGGCGGCGCCGGTATCGGCTCAGACGTTGCGTTCCTGGACCTGATCGCAAAGGAGCGACGCGTCATTGCTCCGTCGCATCCCGGCTTCGGTCGATCGTCGCTCCCGGATTGGCTCGACAGCGTGGACGACATCAGCCATGTCTATCTCGAGCTCATGGATCGCCTCGGCCTCATGCGTGTCGACATGGTCGGGTTCTCCATCGGCGGCTGGATCGCCGCCGAGATCGCGAGCAAGCTTCCGCAGCGGCTCACTCGTCTCGCCCTCATCGGCCCCGTCGGGGTAAAGACCGGCCCGCCTGACAAGCTCGACATTCCGGATATTTTCGCCATGTCGCAGGAAGCGCTGAACAAGCTGCGATTCCACGATCCCAAGAACAACCCGGCCGAGCTTGCTGCCATGAGCGATGACGAGCTTTTCATCGCCGCGCGCAATCGCGAGACCCTCGCGCTTATCACCTGGGAGCCGTACATGCACAATCCAAAGCTCAAGCATCGGCTGCATCGGGTGGAGGCGCCGGTGCTGCTGCTGCGTGGGGGATGTGACGGTATCGTCTCGGCCGAGTACCTTCTTCGCTATGCCGCGTTGTTTCCGAAAGCACGCATAGAGACGATTGCACAGGCAGGTCATCTCCCGCATGTGGAGCAGCGCGAACTAACCGCGCAAATCATTTTGCAGTTTCTCGGCACCGATCAGATGGCCGAGCGCGCCGGAGCAAAATCATGAAAGCGTGGCACTTCAGCGAGAATGCCTATCCCTATCTGCCGCCGGCACAAGACTACGAGTCCATCCGTGTGTCCTTGCCCAACCGCAATTACGATCCGAAAAAGGGCGCCGCCCTCTATGACCGGTACATCGACGAGTGGCTCATTGCCGAGGACGAAGGCCTTGAGCTCATGCTCAATGAGCATCATCAGACCGCGACCTGCGTCGACCCGGCCGCGCCGCTCGTGCTCGCCGCCCTTGCCCGCCTTTCCAAGAAGGCGCGGCTCTTGATCCTTGGCAACCCCGTCGCGAATCGCCGTCAGCCCGTGCGGGTCGCCGAGGAAATGGCCATGGTCGATATCCTCTCAAAGGGACGGCTCGAATGCGGGTTTGTGCGCGGCGTGCCCTATGAGGTACTGCCTGCGAACAGCAATCCCGTGCGCATGAACGAGCGGCAATGGGAAGCGATCGATCTCATCATCAAGGCCTGGACCAACCATGATGGTCCGGTCAGTCACGAAGGACGCTTCTTCCACCACCGAAACATCAACATTTGGCCTCGCCCGTACCAGCAGCCGCATCCGCCGATCTGGATCTCGACGACGACGCCGGGCGGCGCAGGCCGGGTAGGCGCGCGCGGTTACGTGCAGGCGACGTTCCTCACCGGCTACGGCGGAACGAGCGCGATCTATGATTCATATCGCCGCGGCTGGCGCGAGGCGGGGGGCGGCGCAGACGTTCCGGTCAACCGGCTCGCCTATGCTGCGCTGGTCTATACCGGCGAAAGCGAGGAAGCGGCGCGATCCGGCGCAGAGAAGCTTCTCTGGTACATCACGTCCAACAAGGTGCCGCTGCATTTCTGTTACCCGCCGGGCTACGTGCCGACCCCGGTACACGCGCAAATCCTGCGCGGCGCGGCGATTGATCAGCACGCCGCCAATCGGGCCAACGCCACCGTCGACAAGGCGATCGAAGCCGGGATCATGTTCGCCGGAACGCCCGACCAGGTATTCCGCCAGATCAAGCACATGTACGATCATGTCGGCGGGTTTGGACATCTTCTCAATATGGGCCAGGCCGGCTTTCTGGAGCACGACGAAACCGTGCATGGCATCAAGATGTTTGCGCGCGAGGTCTACCCGCGCCTTCAGGAAGCCTTCCCGGATAGCGCCATCTCGGGCGTGCGGGAGGAGCGGGTCGTCGCCTAGCGTCCATGGCTGTCCTACACGAGACCGGGATCATCGGCGCGCCGGTGCCGGTCTATTACGAGAGCTTCGCGCCTGGGACTGCAAACGCGCGAGCGACCGTGCTGATGATCCACGGCGGCGCCCATTCCGGGGCATGCTATCAGCGCACGGCCGACGATCGTCCGGGCTGGGCGTATCGCTTCGCCGAGCGCGGCTACCGGACCGTGGTGCCTGATTGGCCGGGAACTGGACGCAGCGGGCATGTGCCGCTTGATCGCCTCGATGGCGCGACCGTGGTGGAAGGTCTGGGCGTATTGGTGCGCAAGTTGGGCCCTCCACTCGTTTTGCTTACGCATTCAATGTCGGGCGCCTACGGCTGGCGCCTCCTGGAACTGCATGGCGATGTGATCACGGCGGTCGTCGGCGTCGCGCCCGCTCCGCCCGGCAACATCCAAAGGCTGCCGCCGGTGCATGAAGAAACTCAAACAGTTATCGAGACGGAAGCGTCGGGACGGCGGCTGCGTATCGACAAAACCCGGATGGTCGTGCAGCCCCGGGATTTCGTCGAACGCAAGCTCGTGGGTGAGAGCGGCTTTTTCCCGCGCGAGCAACTCGCTGGCTATGCCGCGAGCCTGCTCCCGATCGCGCCGAAGCTCCTGCTCGAGCGCCAGAACGTGCACGGCACCCAATTGCGCGTGAGCGATCCGAAAAGACTTGCGGGCAAGCGGATCCTGGTCATCACTGGCACCGCCGATCTTGATCATGCGAAAGAAGTCGACGGTGCCATTGTCACCTGGCTCAACGCCCATGGCGCCAAGGCGGAGTTCTGCTATCTCGCCGATCGCGGCATTGTCGGCAACGGCCACATGCTGATGCTCGAGCAGAACAGTGATGAAATCGCCGATATCATCCTCCGGTGGCTTGACACGATTTAGCGGACCAGTCGTAGTTGGTAGCCCGGATTGAGCGGTTAGCGAAATCCGGGGAGGACCCTGGGAGGACCACGCGTTTCGCTCCGCTCAACGCGGGCTACGGCGCCTTGGACGTTAAAACTGCGCGAGACTTACCTGCGTTAATGACCGCCCACGTGCCGTGCGGCACTACTGTTCGCAGTGAGGTCGTGTCATGGGTCTGTTGGTGTTTCGTTGCCCCGCCTCGGGCGCCAGGATTGTCACCGGTATCCATACCGATACGGGAAGCCTGGCAAAGGTGCGTTCTCTCTCCGTCAAGGTCTATTGCCCGCACTGCAATACGACCCACCTGATCATGGCCGGGCATGGCGAGGTCGAGCCGATGATCGTGCCCCGATTCTCGCCATCTCACGAGACCGCGCACCCGCGCGCCTGAACGCCGATCTTGCCCCGGCAGATTGGGTCGCGCACAACTCCAGCGCGATCTGCCGCCTTGGCAATACGCCGTTCGGGGACGGGTGCCCATGCGTGTGCTCACGGTCGGAGCGAGCGGACTTATCGGATCGGCCATTGCAGGCCGACTGGCGGCAAGGGGGGATACCGTAGTCGCAGTTGCGAGACGGCACGGCGGCGCGGGTGCAAGCGTTTCCGGCATGACGGCAGTCACGCTGGACGTGGCGCGGGCCTCCGATCCGGCGGATTGGCTGCCGTACCTCGGCGGCATCGATGCAGTGGTGAACTGCGCGGGGGTGTTGCAGGACAGTCCGCGCGACTCAACGGCCGGCGTGCAGGAAGGCGTCACGGCATTATTTCGCGCATGCGAACAAGCCGGTCTCCGCCGAGTGGTGCATGTTTCAGCGCTTGGCGTAGATCGCCATTCCTCAACGGCGTTTGCACGCAGCAAGCTCGCCGCCGACGAAGCTCTCATGGCATGCGATCTCGATTGGGTGATCTTGCGTGCGTCGGTCGTGATTGGACGAGCTGCCTACGGCGGGAGCGCCCTTATCCGGGGCCTTGCCGCAATGCCGATCCTCGCCCTCGTTCCCGATACCGGCGAGCTGCAGATCGTGCACCTCGATGATCTCGTCGAGAGCGTTGTCTTTTTCCTTGCGCCCGATGCGCCGGCCCGGCGCGTGCTTGCGATCGTGGGTCCACGACGCTGGTCATTCGAGGCCGTGATCGGGCTCTTTCGCAAATGGTTGCGGCTTGCGCCTGCACGGCATTTTCCGCTCCCACGCTGGGCGTCCTTGGCGTTGTTCCGGCTCGGAGACACCCTGAGCTTGCTGGGCTGGCGCCCTCCGGTGCGCAGCACCGCCCGCCTTGAAATCGCGCAGGGGTCCATCGGGGATCCGAGCGAATGGACACGGCTCACCGGCATCAAGCCACGGGAACTTGCGACTGCGCTCATCGCAGAACCCGCCTCGGTTCAGGAGCGCTGGTTCGCGCGGCTTTACTTTCTCAAGCCCGTTGTCTTTGCCACCCTGTCACTGTTCTGGATCGTCACCGGCCTGATTGCGCTCGGAGGCGGATATCAGTCCGGGAAGGAACTGTTGCGAGAGGCCGGGCTCGGCGAGCTTGCAGGTCCAGGCATCATTGCAGGAGCGATCCTCGACATTGCGATCGGGGGCGCAATAGCGGTCCGCGCGGTCGCCGCCGCGGCGCTCTACGCAGCCTTGGGCGTATCCGTCTTCTATGCGCTCGCGGCAACGATACTGCTTCCACGGCTATGGCACGATCCGCTCGGCCCGACCCTGAAGGTGATCCCCATCTTCGTGCTCACTCTGGTCGCCCTTGCCATCCTGGACGACCGCTGATGGTCTACATTGCGCTCAAATTCCTGCACGTGATCGGCGCGACCGTGCTGCTCGGCACCGGTGCCGGCATCGCCTTCTTTATGCTGATGGCGCATCGCGATGGCAGGCCTGTCGTCGTCGCCGCAGTCGCCCGCATCGTGGTGATCGGCGATTTCCTCTTTACCGCTACGGCGGTTGTTGCTCAGCCCGTCACCGGCGTGCTGCTGGCGTATCTCGTCGGCTATTCCCTCCTGGACGGCTGGATCGTGCTCTCGATCCTGCTTTACATCTTCACCGGCGCGTTCTGGCTACCCGTCATCTGGATGCAGATGCGCATGCGCGACCTGGCTGCGGCCGCCGCGGCAAAGCAGGGCACGGCACTGCCGCCCAGGTATTACCGGCTGTTCTGGACCTGGTTCGCCTTCGGCTTTCCCGCCTTCAGCGCCGTGCTTGGCATTTACTGGCTGATGATCGAGCGCCCGCGGATCGCGCTGTTCTGAGAAATCCGCTAGATCTGGTAGTTGTGCCAAACCACGTAGCCGTAGCCAGCGACCATCAGGCCCAGGCAGACTGCAGCGATCGGCCTCGGCACAAACGCCCATACGATGATGATGAGACCGACTTCGGGTAGCTTGCACAGCGGCCACGCATCTCCGAGCGTATGCATGAACCAGACGACGATGGGGTTCTGCTCGCGGCCGCCGCGCGCCAGCATGTGATACGTGCTCAGCACGTCCAACAATTCCAGGATGATCGCGGCAAGCGCGAGGAGAGCGACACCAATTTTCAGCATTGGACCGCACCGATCCTGGGGCGCCAATCGCCGCAGCAGCGCTGCCGGGCGCTCAGAAATACTCACCGGTATAATACTCTAACGCCCGAACGCGGCCTTACATTACTCGGCTCGGCAAAGAACGGCGACTGCACGACATCACCGCCCTGCGAATGACGCGCGGTTCTGCGATGACGGGAAGCAGAAGCCAGTTCCTGGCCATGGCTGGTCGCGGGCGCCGGCTCTGCCACGACCGGCTCGTTCTTGAGAGCCGCGAGGGTGCGGCGATCGAGATTGTAAAGGTCCCGGCGGATTTGCAGCTTGCCGTCGTCGTCGACAAAGGCGGTCTGATAAGTGAGGTGCAGCCAGACCGGGGCAGGCTCGAGTTGGAGTTCCTGCTCGGCACCACCGAACATGCTCTTGACCCTCTCGGCCGTCCAGTGCTCGTCGGGCCGAGCGAGGCTGAAAAGGACCTCGGCATATTTCGCTGCATGCTCGACCCGCATGCAGCCGTGGCTCTCAGCGCGCAGGGCATGGGCGAACATGTACTGGTCCGGCGTGTCGTGCTGGAAAACCATGAAGCGATTGTAGAAATTGAAGCGGATATGGCCGAGCGGGTTGTTACCGCCGGCCGGCACTGTGATCTGCGCCTCGCCGCCGTTGTAGCTCAGATGCAGGCCCATGCGCGCAAGCACGTTGCGGTCCCTCGCCAGTGCCGGCAGGTATTCGTTCTGCACGATGGACGGCGGCACGTGCCAGACGGGATTGACGGTGATCGATGTCATCCTCTCGCTCAGCAGCGGGGTGGGTTTGCTCGGCTCTCCGATCACGATCCGGCTCGACCAGATCCGAGTCCCTTTGTGCATCACCTTGAGCGTGAAATCCGGGAGATTGACCAGGACATGCGCCTCGCCCAGGTCGCGCGGATACCAGCGCCAGCGCTCCATGTTGGCGATGATGGTTTCGACCGTGCGATCAGGGCCGGCACCGTTGAGCTTGCGCACCGTTCGAGACTCCCGCGTCTTTGCGAGCATGGCCTTGAGCCGCCGGTAGGGCTCGATTTGCGGGCTGAACTCGTCGAGCGCCGCGCCGGGGTCTGGCGCCTCGGCCAGCTTCGCCAGCACCTGCTCCGGGTCAGGTGCCGCCTGCGGCAGTCCGATCTCGTATTTCAGCTGATGGCGAAAGAAACGCCCGGCCTGCAGGTGACGGGCATAGGTGAGGACGGCGTGCGTGAGCTTGAGCTCCGCTTCTGCCAAGGCGTCCGGCGCGGGGTCCGCAAAACTGGGGATCCGGTAGTCGCCGACTTCAAGCCCGTCCGCATCGGCATGCTCGAGGCGGCTTGTGACCGACGCCTTGTGCGCGTTCTCAGCCCCTTTGTCGAGCCAAAGCGGGGCGAATTGCCGTTTCTGATAGAACGCCTCGACCTTCAACTTTTCTTCGCTGCCGGAAAAAATCCGGTCCGAGTCCCCCGCCAGAAGCTCGCGAATTTTTTCCGCAATTGCCCGGTCTGCCGGATCGAGAGAATCGAGTGCAGTGTCATTGGGTGCGGGGGATCGTGCTTGCGGCGGCTGCGAAGCCGGGGCTTCGATCGGCACTGCGGCAACTTTGCCCTCTTGCGCCGCTGCACCAAGCGGGCTCGCAAGCACCAATGCGAGAGCGGTGCCCAACAGAATGCGGTCGCAACGAAGGCCGCGCATGGGCATTCTCCCCGGAGCTCGCAGCGCGCCGAAGCGCTGATCGAAAACAGCTGCGCTATTTTAGTTCTGAGGCGAGTCTGCACCCCGAAGCAACGGGGTATCCCGAAAATTGGAGCCCAATCAACGCGGATTCTCGTGAGCTGTGACTTGCTTACAACGCCGGCGCCCGGGGCAAACTTCGATTTTTTCCAAGTGTGACCCATTTACAATGGCCGGCTCCGTCATTCCGGGGCGCCGTCGTTCTCGGGCTTCATCGAGATCGACGGCGAACCCCGAATCCAGTAATCACGATGCTTGTACCGGGGGCACCGGTGATTGCTGGGTTCCCCGGCTCCCTGGCTGCGCTTGGTCCCGGGGAATGACGCCCCATGATTCGGATTTGGAAACTGCCAGAGTAGTTGAGGCGATCGACTGCGCTTTAGGCCGATGAAATGCCGTAAGTTCATCACGTTCCTGGCCGGCGCCGTGTCGTGGCCGGCCGTGGCGCTGGCGCAGGATGCGACGCCGGTAATTCCGCAAGAGGCATCACCCGACCCTGCGTTTGCGAGAGCAATCGCAGCAGTAAACAGCAAACTCAAAGATCCGCTATTGGCCCGCTACGGCGATATGGTCAGAAAATTTGGCCCTAATCTGAACGGTAAGCCGGCGGAAGTTGTGTGTGGAAGTATCGCGTTAAAAGATGCTGCCGGGGGATATGGCGGAAGTCGCCCATTCGTCTATTTTGTCGCCGACGGCGCCACTTTCTTGGTCGACGCAAGGCCCCAGCCTGAAGATGTCGCACAGATCGTCTATGGCCGTTTCTGCAAATAGCATGGCCGGTGGGCCACACTCGTAAAGTCGCGTCCGCGCTTATGTCGAATACGCCGTGGAGTCGAGAATTGGGCCCGGTCTTCACCGTATTGCATGTGGTGTGATAACCTCGATCTGCGCGCGTGACATTCTGATAAATCCGGAGAGTTGGCTCATGCTGAAACCCATGCTTGCGGTCTGCGGTCTCGTACTCGCGCTCGTTGCTGGGCCGGGGGCGCAAGCGCAAGTCACAATCGATTTTTCTAAGATTACTTGCGAGCAATTCATCGGGTACAAGATCATAAATCCCACGCAGCTCGCCATGTGGCTGAGCGGCTACTACAACGGACAGCGCGGCAACACGATTATCGATACCGAGACGCTTGCTGCTCAGACGAGCCAATTGCAGGATTACTGTCTGCGCAATCTCAAAGTGCCAATCATGCAGGCAATCGATGTGATGTTTCACAAAGGCTAGAATCGATAAAACTTCGCCGGCGTCTCGACCATGATCTTGTGCCGCAGCGCGTGATCGGTGATCCAGTCGCCGAAGGCATCGACGAGATCGCCGTCATTCGGGTTCACAACGTATTTGTTCGGGTGCGGCCAGTCGGTTCCCCACATGACGCGGTCCCGCGCGGCGCCGACGAGCGCCCGCGCCATCGGCTTGACGTCGTCATAGGGCGGCAAATCGGATGCGCTGACGCGATTGGCGCCGGAGATCTTCACCCAGGTATTGCCTCGGCGTAGGAGTTCGACCAGAGCCTTGAAGCCGGCAGCCTCGATGCCTGCCGTCGCGGGTTGGTAGGCGAAATGCCCGATCGAGATCGGGACCTTCAGCGCGCCGAGCACCGGCATGAGATCCAGGATCTCCTTGCCCGGGAAGAGAAACTCAATGTGCCAGCCGAACGGCGAAATCTTGCTCGCGAGCTCGGAAATGCTGCTGAGCTCGATCGGCATGCCGCCTTTGTTGTCCGTGTTCAGTCTCACTCCGCGCACGCCCAGGGCGTCGAGGCGCGCGAGCTCTTTTTCGCTCATATCCATGGTGATCGCGACGACACAACGGGCGCGATTGGGCGCCTCGGCGTTGAGCGCTACCATGCCGTCGAGAATGGCGGAGTTGTCGGTGCCGTAGACCGACGGCTGGGTGAACACCACGCGATCGATGCCGAGGATGGAATGCAGGCGCTTGAGATCATCAAGCGTCGATTCGGGAGGGTTGTAACCCCGCTGCGCAGAAAGTCTGTAACCGCGTTCGAACACATGCACGTGGGTGTCGATCGAGCCGGCAGGCAGCACGACTTTGGGTTTGCGCGTGTCCCGGACGGGAGGCAGGCAATCTCGGATTTCCGCGATCATGGGTTCCTTCATCAGCTATGACCATCTAGAAAACGTCGGCCTTTTGAGCAGCATAGGCAGGCCGTTCTCGCCGTGAAAGCTTGACATTTGTTCTGATTTTGTTCTTTGTGACGAAGACCAGATCGATCGACAACCATGCCGGACTTTACGCCGCAGCAGGATGCCGCCCTCAAAGCGATCGCGCATTGGTGGAAGAACGATCGGCACCAGTCCCCCCTGTTCCGGCTGTTCGGTTACGCCGGCACGGGCAAGACGACTCTCGCCAGACATATCGCCCAGGGAATCGATGGGAAAGTGCAGTACGCCGCCTTTACCGGCAAGGCCGCATGCGTCATGCGCAGCAAAGGCTGTCGCGGCGCGTCGACCATTCATCGTCTGATCTATAAGCCGAAGGAGCAGAACGAGGAGAACCCCACCTTCGAGCTCTGGAACAAGGCGCCCGCTTCGAACGCCAAGCTCATCATCATCGATGAATGCTCCATGGTTGATGCCGAGCTCTCGCGCGACCTCATGTCGTTCGACGTGCCGCTTCTCGTGCTCGGCGATCCGGCGCAACTGCCCCCGATCCAGGGCGGCGGCTTCTTCACTGAAGCGAAGCCCGACGCCATGCTGACCGAAGTACACCGACAGGCGCGCGACAACCCGATCGTGCGGCTCTCAATGGACATCCGGGCCGGCAAGCCGCTCGCCGAAGGCCAATATGGCGAGACCCAGGTCGTACGGCGAAGCGAGCTCGACCCCAAACGCGTGATCGGGGCCGATCAGGTTCTGGTCGGCCGCAATGCGACGCGCCGCGCCTATAACAGGCGCCTGCGCGAGCGGCGCGGCTTTGCCGGCGAGTTGCCGGTTGCCGGTGACAAGCTCGTGTGCCTGCGCAACAACCGGAACAAAGGCTTGTTCAATGGCAGCTTATGGTTGGTGAAGGAGCGGCCGCGGCCGCGCCGCAAGATCGTGCGCATGCGGATCAAGCCGGACGAGGATCTCGGCGACGGCGTGGACGAGACGGTCAAGGTGGCGGTGCGGCCGGAATGCTTCACCGGACGGATCGAGGAGCTCGATTGGATGGAGCGCAAGCCGTTCGATGAATTCGACTTCGGCTACGTGCTGACCGTGCACAAGGCGCAGGGCTCGCAGTGGGACGACGTGGTGCTGTTCGATGAGTCCGAGGTATTTCGTGAAAACAGCGATCGCTGGCTCTATACCGGCGTGACCCGCGCGGCCAAGCGGCTGACGGTGGTTGTCTAGGACAGTGAAGGCAATAGCCCGGATTGAGCGCCAGCGAAATCCGGGTCAGCCTTTGTCGGTTAGCGACGGCGCCCCGGGTTTCGCTACGCTCAACCCGGGCTACAGTATAAGGAGCAATGGCGGCTGTGAAACAATACCAGACCGACATTGCCATCGTCGGCACGGGCGGCGCCGGCATGGCGGCCGGCATCGAGGCGCGCCACGCAGGCGCGCGCGCCGTCGCCTTCGAGATGGATGCCGAGCCCGGCGGCGCCGCGATTACATCCGGCGGCGGCTGCCTGATCGTAGGCTCGCCGCTGCAGCAAGACAGTCGCATTCATGATACCCCCGATCTTGCCTTCGGCGACTGGATCGCGTGGGGCGGCGCATCCACCGATGCGGTCTGGGCGCGCTATTACATCGAGCACAGTCTGCACGATCTTTATCACTGGGCCGAAGGGCTCGGCGTGAAATGGGCTGATCTGAAATTCCAGGAGGGCAACTCGGTGCTGCGCTGGACGCGGCCCCAGCGCAGCGGTCTTGGACTGACGACGCAGCTCATTGAAGGCTTCCGCGCGACGGGCGGCGAGATTGTTGCGCAAACCGAAATTACCGGCCTGCTGCGCGAGAACGGCCGCGTCGTCGGCCTGCAAGGCCGTAGCGCCAAAACCGGCGAGCCGGTCGAGGTGCGCAGCAAAGCCGTCGTCGTAGCAACGGGGGGCTTCAATTCGAATCTTAAGATGGTGCTGGAATACACGCCCGCCCTGAGAAATCAGAAGGTCCTGGTTGGATCCGGCCGCGGCTCCGTTGGAAGCGGACACAAATTCATCGCGCAAGCCGGGGGCTCTCTCACCCACATGGATCACATCTGGTTCTACGTTTACGCCACGCCCGACTACCGCGATCCCGCCCAGCACCGCGGCCTCGTGTTTCGGCAGGTGCCCGGCTACATTTGGGTCAATCAGCAGGGCCGTCGGTTTCACAACGAGGCGCTCTCAGGCGGCCGATCCGCAACGCCGGCGCTGCTGGCGCAGAATCCCTGTCATGCCTGGGCGATCATGGACACGGCTATGACCGAGACCATGGAAATCGCCGATCCCCATTACCGCGATGGCGACAAGGTCGTGCGTTCACGGATCATGGAGCTGCTCAACAATTCCCCGTTCATTCGCAAGTCCGAGAATCTCTCGCAGCTTGCGCAGAAGATGGGAGTGGACATCGCGGCATTCCTCTCGACTGTCGAGCGCTACAACTCGGCCTGCGAACAGCGGCTCGACAAGGAGACGGAGTTCGGCAAGCCGCTCAAGGCGTCGAAGCCGTTCGACACGCCGCCCTACTACGCCGTTCAGCTCTTCCCGCTCGCGCGCAAGAATTTCGGCGGCGTGAAGACCGACCTGCAATGCCGCGTGCTCGACCGGCAGTTCCAGCCGATCGGCGGGCTCTATGCCGCGGGCGAGGTCGCAGGCATGGCGGGCGGTCATATCAACGGCCGTGCCGGCCTCGAAGGCACCATGTTGGGTCCTTCGATTTTCAGCGGGCGGGTCGCGGGCGGCTGGGCCGCGCACGCGGCGGGCTACGGCCCCGGTTTTGCCGGCAAGCCGAACCGGAATTGAGTTGAATGGTGTAGGTTGGGTCGAGTTCTTCACGAGACCCAACATTGCGCGAGCCGGCAGGGCGTTGGGTCTCGCGCAAGCGCTCGACCCAACCTACGTGCTCAACGCGGGCTACTCTTCAACGTCGCGCACCGGTGTTTCCGGGATGAGCCCGCCGCGGCGGCGCGCCAGTGTCTCCTGCCCGGTTTGCGCCCAGTCACCGGCAACGGCGCGCTCCGCATAACGATCCCAAGTCTCCGACCAGTCGCCGAGCGAATATCCGTGCCACGGTGAGGCGGGAGTGAGCGCAGGCAGTCCGAGCTCCTCCCAGATCGCGCGCGCATGCGCCATGAATTGCTTTGCGGGAAGCGCCAGTGGAGGGGCCGCATGCTTGAGCGTCGCGTCAATGAGAAGCGTCGAATCATCGCTGTGGCGGCCCGATTTCGGTCCATGTCCGGCCGAGCGATGGGGCGCAATATGCGTGTCCTCGACAGGATTGCTGCGGTAGGCGAGCGACCAGAACACCGCGTCGGTATTGGCCGGATCGATATCCGCGCTCACCGCGACGCAGATCTTTCCGCAGTCTGCGAGCAGGGTGGAGGCGCCGTGCAGTCCGCGCCAGATCTCGGTGCGCGGGGTGCCCTGCGCATATTGCACAAAGATTACCTTGCGCAGATTGGAGAGCGGCTCGTGCAGCACGACGCGGGTGACGCCCTTGACCGCGAGCCGGTCGCGCAGATGCGTGAGGAACAACGGCTCCATCGCCACTTTCTTGAGCACGCTCGATTCGCTCGGCGTCACCTGGCTGATGATGGAGGCAAACACCGGCGCAGGCCGGTGCGTAATCGCAGTCACGCGCATGGACATGTTGAAGTCCTCAAGCGCGACATGGCCGTGGCTTTCTCCGAACGGACCTTCCGGCTCCAGGAGATCGGGATCGATCAGGCCTTCGATCACAATCTCGGCCTCGGCGGGAACGCAAAGATCGACTGTGATCGCCTTCGCCACCGGCAAGGGGCGCCCCGCAAGACCGCCGGCGACCGCCATTTCGTCGAGATCAAGCGGGAGCTTCATGCCCCCGGTAAACATCGCAACCGGCGCGCAGCCGATCACGATCGCACAGGGCATCGGCTCGCGACGCTTCTGATATTTTTGCCAGTGCAGATATCCGCCGGCGCCGCCGATGCGCGAAGACATGCGCACGCCGAGCCGGTCGCTCGCTTTGAGCGCGGCCCGGTACGTTCCCATGTTCTGCACCCCGGTATCGGGATCGCGGGTGATGCACAGTGTCGCCGTGAGATAGGGCGCGGCATCGAAGCCCGGTGTAGAGACCGGCACCGGCAACAGGGCAAGCCCATGCTCGGCTCCACGCAGTGCTTCCTCCCTGATCACCGTCGCGTGGCACGCGGCAGAGCAAATGACGGCCGGGGGAATGGGATTTGCGATCGCATTGAGCCACGCCGCCTCGATCTCTTCGACTGGGCGGCCCATGCCGACCGAATAGATTTCCGGCGAGGCAGCAAGCGCGCCGACCGCGACTGGAATGTGATACGCCCGTCCGCGCGCGTCGACGACATTGGTGAACAAAAAAGCGCGCCGCTGATCCTCCCGCAGTCCGCCCTGGAATTGCCAGCGCACCAGCGGGTGCAACTCGGTATCCTTATTGATCGGACGATCGATCCGGACCAGCAGCCCGCGTTGTTCGAGCGCGGCAAGGTGCGCCTGAAAATCGAGCGGTGGGCCAACCTGCGTTTCGTCATTACGGCGGCTTTGCGGATCGAGCATCATGCTCGCCAGCGTACGATTTGATGCGATTGCAAAGCAATGCTGCTCTCTCATATCGTCGGCAGGCATTGCGCGAGGATCTAGAGCCAGCTTCGATGACGTTCGATCACCACGCGATGGTGCAGCCCGCGGTACCTCTCCCCGGAGGAGAC